>Ga0308161_1005170_pt1 | contig 11550 bp, 10 predicted proteins | sample PhyFR2_FD_201034 | JGI IMG/M metagenome (GOLD analysis project Ga0308161, IMG submission 201034) | Phyllosphere microbial communities from UC Gill Tract Community Farm, Albany, California, United States - DLSLF.R2 | ecosystem: Host-associated > Plants > Phyllosphere > Unclassified | place: USA...
CTTAAGACTTCAACACATAAATAAAAGAATCAACACGTTCGCCACTATTTAAAGTGACCTGAACAGATACTCTTTCATATTCTTCACCTTCAAAATCATCAAGCAATTTCCAATTCGAATCTAAATGTTCCGAGCTAAAAACAAAACCTTGAACTTGATTAGCACTATCATCAAGCACAATTCCCGGATAACCCAAATCTGCGCCCCAACCTTCGTTACGCAAGGTTCCATTTACCCAGCCTTCTGCCCATTGTCCTCCAATATTTTCAAGGACATGAGCGTTAGGTCGCCCTGGGCCTAATGTGCCATAAACAAATAAACTCGACATGTGAGGTTCCTTTAAATGAAAAATTAATGAGCTTTTGCGTGTGAGGTATAAACCGCTAAAAATATTCCAAGTAATGAAAGTACAACCGTTAAACCGACTATGGCGCTCCATCCGCCATGTAACCAGAACCAGCCACCTGCCGAGCCAACAATGCTCGAACCCATATAGTAAAACAGTAAGTACAGTGAACTGGCGTGGGCTTTGGCTTGTTTGCTTTCAGCACCTACTGAGCTGCTTGTGAGTGAGTGGGTAATGAAGAAACCCGTTGTAATAAACGCAATACCAATAATAATGCCGAAAAGGGAGGTGAGCAGCGTCATGAGGCTGCCCACAATCATTAAGGCAAAGCCACTCATCATCATGGTTTTTTTACCGAAGCGGTCGGCTAGACCACCTGCTAATGAGGAAGACACCATACCGAAGCTATACGACAAGAAAATAAGGCTAATTTGCGTTTGACTCAGTGAATAAGGCGCTCCACTTAAACGGAAAGTAGCGTAGTTAAACAAAGTGACAAACACACTGGTTAGCAAGAATCCAATGGCAAACAGACGTAGCAATTTGAAATTACTTAAATGGGTACGCCACATTTGTATATGAAAATCTAAATTCAAACCTTTTTTCTGTACGAAATTACGCGAAGCAGGCAGTAAATTCAAAAAGGCAATCGAGCAAATAAAGCAGATTGCCCCAAGTAAGCCTAAAGCAGTGCGCCAAGAAAAATATTCAATCAAAACGCCCATGCCAACACGGCCCATCATTCCACCAAAAGCCGTACCTGCAATATATAAACCCATGGTTTTACCGAGGTGTTCAGGTGCGATTTCTTCGGCAATCCAAGCCATAGTTACGGCGGGCACTCCACCGAGTAACAGACCCTCTAGTGCTCGCGCTATCAGTAAACTGTGCCAGTTAGGTGTAAACATAGCCACAATATTAAGAATCGCTGCACACAGCATTGAGCTGAAGATCACACCACGGCGGCCAATCGCTTGTGAAAAAGCACTCGATAGTACAATTGAAATTGCTAAAAAAGCAGTCGTTAAAGACAAAGCTAAAGAGCTGCTCGCAGGGCTAATCTGGAAGCTTTGGCTAAACGCTGGCAGAAGAGGCTGTACGCAATAAATCAGAGAGAAACTAGCAAAGCCTACCAAGAATAAAGCGAAGCCAGCGTGCTTATAGGCTTTAGTACCTTTGTGAATCCACTCGCGGGAAAGAACAGAAGTTGCTTCAGTGCTTAAGGTACTGGGTGTAGATGAAGAGCTCATATCATGACCATGACAGAAAAGAGGTGCAGCGCCTTTAAGCGTGCTGCATCGAGAAAATTCGATAAATTAAAATTAGCAATTTAGATGGTATTTTTCTAATATATTTAACAAGGGATCATGATATGTTTTATATATAGCTATGGAATTAAGACATATACGCTACTTTTTAGCAGTAGCAGAAGAAAAAAACTTTACCAGAGCGGCCCATCGCTTAAACATGAGTCAGCCACCTTTAAGCATGCAAATACGCGACTTAGAAGAAGAGTTAGGTGCAGATTTATTTATTCGTTCTCCGCATGGGGTGGAACTGACCGAAGCTGGGCTTGCCTTTTTTAATGCCATTCAGCCTGTACAGCAGCGTGTAGAAGATGCAGCGAACTTAGTTAAACAGGTGGCAAATGGTGAAGTCGGCCAATTGCGCTTAGGTTTTACTGGTACTTCAATGTTGAATCCTTTAATTCCTAAATGTGTTCGCTATTTTCAGCAGCAATATCCTAAAGTGAACCTTAAGCTTGAAGAAGCAAACACACTGCTACTCATCGATTTACTGCTTGAAGACCGCTTAGATGTCGCAATTATTCGATCACCACGCCACGTTCCAGATAGCTTAATTATTCAAGATTTATTGGCTGAACCTTTAATTGCCGCTTTGCCTTCTGAGTTTTTTAAACTAGATGATTCATCAAAAGAAATTGATTTAGCTTCCCTGCGAGAGCTTGATTTTATTGTCTCGCCACCTTCAATCAGTGCAGGGCTTTTTGATGCGATTAAACAAGCATGCCAAAGCTGTGGCTTTGAACCTAAAATTGGACAAAATGCCCCGCAAATTGTTTCAATTTTATCGTTAGTGTCTGCAAACTTGGGGGTATCTTTGGTTCCGGAGTCGACCAAACAATTGCAAATTCAGGGTGTAGCTTATCGCTCTTTGCAAGCACCAGTACCTACCGTGGGTTTAGGGCTTGCTTATAAAAAACATGCCCCTTCACAAATGGCGATTAATTTTGCCAGTGTGGTGCAAGATATTCTCCATTTTAATTAAATGTTATGAAGAGGGAGTTAAATTTTATTTACTATTTAATTATTTATAGTTCATGGCTTACAAAAAAATATGTGTAAAAGGTTGTATACAAAAATTTATTTAATTTTGGCTGAAAAATAGGCTTAAGAATAAAGATTTTATCTATAAATTAATAAAAATTATTATTTTATTTTTTAACAGAGTTTATGAAAACTTAATAATGTTAAATATTAGGTAGTGGCGTAAAAATTTTATATTAGTTTTGGTAATGAATAAATTGATAATTTAAATTTATTCTTAATAAAAAATAGTCAATTTATTGAAGAATATTTCTTTATAATTTAAATTGAAGCAAAGACTTACTTTATTTTTTGATAGTGTTTAATAATAATAAGAATTTATTTATATCTCTATTTGTGTTTTGGTTAATTGTTGCAGTACTAATTATTTCTATCTTTTAGTTTTAAATTAAACTGAATAATAATACTTTTCTAAATAGTGTTTTAATCCATTTTGAGTGCATGGATTTAAATTAAAACAAGTGATACACTTGTAAATTATTTAGAAAACTTAATATAAATAAATATTTTATAGACAGGAGGAATTAATAAAAGTCTATCTAATGGATATATTTTTATTGATATTTAAATAGATGATATTTATTTAGTGTGAGAGTTTAAATTAGAAATATATGATTTGAAGTTAATATTTTTAGAGAGAAATTATTTAATTGATGTATTGGTGAGTTAATATTTTAGATTTTTCAAATTATGCTTATAAGGATTTAGGGCTCTCTCAATATTTGGATCCAAATTATTATGAAAATGAGTTGTGTTTTTTCTTTAAAAAAAGCGAGGATATATTGAGTGTTAATTTGAGGCAGAGAGGCCATCTTTAGCATTAATAAGTCCTGTAAATCTGATGAGCTGATCTAAATTTCATGAAGGTCTTGTTGTACTAAATGAAAAATTGATGTCATCACAAAAATAGGAGTAATTATTATTGGAGAGGAATTTAAATGAACTAATTTAAATTTATTTATAAAGTAATATTGAAAATCTAAATTAAGGTTTAAAAATAATTTTAATTTAAAAGTTTTATACATGTATAAGAGTATTAAGGATTTTTGTGGTGGAACAAATTTTAGATAATGATTTAATTTTGGCTGAACAGATTGTAAAGTTAATTTTTTATAAGCGTCGTTTATTATCAAATGATACGGAACAAGAAAGCTTTCAAGAGGAAGCCTCTTTACATATTCAAAAAGTATTGCATTTTGTAAAGAATAAACAGCCTATTCATATGATTTTACCTGCATTTCCTGCCAAATCACCGAATAGGAAAAAAACTTTAGATATTTTTCCTGATAAAGGTGAAGAGCTTGCTTTAGCTACCTTAAATAAATTATGCGAGAAAATAAAAAATATTTATACGTCTGGAGCACAGTTAACCATTTGTTCTGATGGAAGAGTTTTTGCTGAACTAGTACGAATTCCGGATGAGGCCATATCTTCTTACAAGTATGATCTCATTGAGAGAGTGGGAAAACCTTATGCAGATAATATTAATTACTTTGATTTAGATGATGTTTTTCAAGATATACCTGAATATAGCACGTTACGTGAAGAGTTGATGGTTCAATATGGAGAGTCATTACTGAGCTTAAAACACCGATGTAAGCAAGAAAAACCAGCAGGTGAAATGTACCGTGGGATTTGTCGCTTTTTGACTGAGGATTTTTCAGGTCTTGATGAATTTAAAGGCTGGTCAAAAAACCAGATTTTAAATGTAGCCCGTATGAATGCTTACCGAGTAATTCAAAGAAGTAATGCATGGACTAATTTATTGAAGGAACAATTCCCACATTCAGTTCGTCTCAGTATCCATCCACAACCTCGAATTTCAGAAAAAATTGGAATATTTCTAATGGATTCGGATGACAATTGGCGTACACCTTGGCATTCGGTTGTTATACAAGATGATGAAGGATTCACTTTGGTTCCTCGACATAAAGCAGAAGAAGAAAATGCTTTATTAATCTTTAAAAATGGAAAAGCTAGCCATTATCTGCGTAATAATCAACAAGAAATTTAAGTAAATATAGTTTTATATTTAGAGATTTGAAAAATGTTTAGTGTAAAAGATTTATCTCCATTTGGAGCATTAATAACAGCATCAGCTAATCATGGCAATATTAATGAGATCGGTGCTGATGTTTTAAATAACTTGTTGTCTCAATATAAAGTTTTAGTATTCCGGGGATTTAATGCCTTACCAGATCCACAGTACATTAACTTTTGTGAGTCATTGGGTAATCTGATGTATTGGGAGTTTGGTGCTTTACTCAATGTAAAAATGGAACAAGACCCTAAAAATCATATTTTCTCAAAAGGTCGCGTTGAATTGCATTGGGATGGAGCTTTTGCAAAACAAACTCCAAGAATTAATGCTTTTCAGTGTACCGTATCATCAGAAGATGGGCGAGGTGGGGAAACACTTTTTGTTGATACCACACGTATTTTGAAGGATATCCCTTCTAGCCAATTAGAAGACTGGAAGAATATTAAGCTATCTTATTCGACTGAAAAGAAGGCACATTATGGTGGCTCAATTGATGTAAACCTCATTGAAAACCATCCTCATAAAGGCCATTCAGTTATCCGATTTATTGAAATCGAAAATGAAGATAATCAGGAAGTGAATCCTGTACAGCTCTCTATTAAAGATACAAATCATCAACCAGTAGAATCACAAGAAATTGTTCAGGCAATTACAGAGATTTTATATGACCCTAAATATATGTACCAACACCAGTGGGTCAGTGGCGATTACATGTTGATTGATAACAATTCAGTATTACATGGTCGTGCAAAAGTTGAGGGTAATGTAAATCGACATTTAAAACGTGTCCATATCCTGTAACTAATTGATAGAAAACAAACCGATGGAAAATGTTAACGGATTAAGTGCTTCAGCTGAAGTTATTACGACAGATTTTCTATTGAGTGGGCAATGATTCTGCTTATCAGCAGTATCATTGCCTAGATTGCTTAAAGGTTTTAGCTCAAATGAAATCATTAGGTGAAATTCTAGCCAATTACATTAGGACCTAGTATATTGGGGCTCTTTTTCCAAATGCATGGGTCTCATTTTTCAATCCAGATGTGTTAATTATATCAATAGCAATATTCCAGCTTGGCTTATTGCTATTGATGTTTCAGATGGGTTTAGTATTTGATCTAAATTCTGAATTTAAAGAGCGTAAAAAACTATTATTTCAATTAGCGCATTAGGTATTGTCTCACCTTTTTTATTAGGGGGCGAGTGCTAGAGAATTTTTGGAGTAGGATTCAGAAGGCTTAACCAGACCGTTTGAGTTTTGCTATTTGCTATGTCTATGGTAGAAAATCTCTTGAAGTGACGTGTAGTAAAAAAATCTAAAAATTTTCCGTATAGGAATTGCGGAAATTGAAAATTCTGTACAATCAGGTGTTGAAATCTTCTTAACCACTTATCTTGTTTAACCGAATCTTTTTATTCTTATAAGAATTTGAGTAAATAGTAATTTGAAATTAAAAAATTGTTATCAGACCTATTCGTAATAGATGAAAAAATCATTTTATAAGGAATAAAAAGAGCACAAATAGAAAAATCTATTTGTGCTTTTAAGCTATAAATTTTTAGTTCGATAGAACTAAATAAATTTAGCTTTTCACCCTAAACCAAGCAGCATAGAGTGCTGGGACAAAGAATAATGTAAGTACAGTTGCCACGGCCAAACCGCCCATAATTGCAATTGCCATTGGTCCCCATAATGTGGAAAGTGTAAGAGGAATCATTGCTAAAATTGCGGCTAAAGCTGTCAATAGAACAGGACGAGTACGTCCTACTGTGGCTTGAATAATGGCTTGTTCTGGCGTTTGACCAGTCGAAATATTTCTATCTATCTGATCAACTAAAATAACCGAATTGCGCATAATCATGCCGGCTAGTGCAATTACCCCTAATGTGGCAACAAAACCGAAAGGTGCGCGGGTAATTAATAAGGCTAGGCTTACTCCTATCATGCCAAGTGGTGCCGTTAATACCACCATAAACATGCGACTAAAGCTTTGCAGCTGTAACATCAGGAATATTACCCACAGTAATAACATAACAGGCATAACAGATTGAATGGCTGCATCTGCTTTAGCACTTTCTTCAATCGTCCCACCAGTCTCGATACTGTATCCAATAGGTAACATTTTACGAAGGTCGTTTAACATAGGTTCAATTTGCTTTGAAACATCTGGCGCTTGAGCACCATTTACATCAGCGCGAACACTAAGAGTGGGTAAACGATTACGTATCCAGATTCCACCTTCTTCTAATACAGGTCTAAGTTCAGCAACTTGGTCGAGAGGAATATTTTTTCCGTTTGATGCACGAATCGTAATTTGGCCCATTTGAGCTGTATCAAGCCGATTCTCTGCTTTTGCTCTTGCTATAACATCAATTAACTCAGTCCCTTCTCGAATTTGGGTGACCGTATAGCCACTTAATAACATTTGTAAGGTACGTGAAATATCTTGCGAACTGATTCCCAAACTACGGGCACGTTCCTGATCAATGATAAATCTGATGGCTTTACTACGTTCGTTCCATTGAAAATTGACATCACGTACATTTGGATGTTGACGCATAATGTCACGAACCTCGGCAGCAATTTCACGAACTTTTTCTGGGTCTTTACCACGAACCCTAAACTGTACAGGGTAGCCGACAGTTGGTCCTAACTCCAAGCGGTAAACTCGTGTGCGAATATGCGGAAATTGTTGAGTAAGACGCTTATGCAAATCAGAAGTTAATTGACTCGCTTGTTTAATATCTTTTGGATAAATAATTAACTGTGCATAATTATTTTTGGGTGTTTCTGGATCAAGGGATAAATAAAAACGAGGAGAACCACTTCCCACATAAGCTGTGTAATCTCGGACTCGTTGATCGCTGGCAAGTAATTTTTCAACCTGTTTCGTTGCGTTTAAAGTTGCTGTGTAGCTAGCACCTTCTTCGAGTTGTACATCAATTAGAATTTCTTCACGCGGTGAATCTGGAAAGAATTGTTTAGGAACGAATTGAAATGCAACTAAAGCGAGAACAAAGCTGAGAACAGTAGCCAGTAAAACCCATTTCCTTTTTTTGACGCACCATGCAATTTTACGACTAAACCATTGAGAAAGTTTATCTCTGTATGAGTTTTTCGTGGAATGAGAGTGATGTGGCTGTACTTTGGGAAGTAAAATTGTACCTAAAAAAGGAGTAAACAGTACTGCTACAAACCAAGATACAATTAAAGAAATTCCAACAACCCAAAAAATTGATCCGGTAAACTCACTTGTTGAAGATAAAGCAAAGCCAACTGGAACAAAACCTGCCGCTGTAATTAACGTACCTGTTAACATGGGAAAAGCTGTATTACTCCATGCAAAACTGGCAGCTTTAAAACGGTCCAGACCTTCTTCCATTTTGACTTGCATCATTTCAACAGCAATAATCGCGTCATCAACTAACAAGCCTAAGGCAATAATAAGTGCGCCCAAGGAGATTCTTTGTAAATTTATATCTAGGCGCCACATAAAGAAAAAGGTAATACCCAAAACTAGGGGAACAGATAAAGCAACCACAATCCCTGTCCGCACGCCTAAAGCAAATAAACTGACGGCAAGAACAATGCCTAATGCGAGAATAAAGTGTCCAAGAAATTCATTCACCGAATGTTCGACAAGACTAGGTTGATCCACTACTTTTTCAATAAAAATACCAGCAGGTAAGGTTTCTTGTACCTCTTTAATACGTTGATCTAGATGTTTGCCTAAAGACAGAATATCGCCTTTTTCTGTCATTGAAACAGCAAGCCCAGTAACTCGTTCACCATTTCGTCTCATAGAGATTTGTGGAGGGTCAATAAACCCTTTACTGATATGGGCAACATCTCCTAAATGAATATTGTGTGTTCCAACCTGAACAACAATATTTTTTAAGTCTTGTACGGTTTTTACATCGCCATCAACACGAGCATATATACGGGCATGAGGACCTTCAAAAGTACCAGATGATTCAACCGCATTTTGTTTTTGTAAATCGTTGACTAAGTCTAAGGGGGAAATGCCCAGTTGAGCTAACTTTGCATAATTGAATTCAATATAAAAACGGGGTTCTTGAACACCTAACAAAATGACTTTTGATACATCAGGAACCTGAAGAAGACGGTCTCTTGTAGAAAGAAGCACCTGCTTCATTTGGACATCGTTAAATCCATCAGTATGAAATGCGTAAATTGATCCAAACGTATCTCCAAAGTCATCATTAAAAAAAGGACCTTGAATATCTTTGGGTAAATTTTGTCGTATATCGTTTACACGCTTACGTGCTTGATACCAACTTTCTTCAATTTGGCTTTTACGGGTCCAATCCTTCAGAACTAAAAAGATAGTTGCCTGACCTGGGCGTACATAACTTTGTACATAATCATAATTAGGTACTTCTTGAAGCGTGCGCTGAATCTTTTCGACCACCTGTTGTTCTAGATCACGTGTGGTAGCACCTGGCCAATTGACGTCTATAGTCATGACTTTGATGGTCAAATTAGGATCTTCGGCACGCCCTAATTTAAAATAAGCCACCGTACCTAAAAGTAGGGAAAGTAGCATCGTAAAAATAACTAATGTTCGATGCTGAAGTCCCCAACTGGATAAGTTAAATCCTTTCACGGTTACCTCCCATCCCATGCTTTTACTGTTATCGTACTGTCTAAACGATGTACCCCAGCCGTAACAATTTGTTCACCAGCCTGAATACCTTTGGCAACCGTAAAAGTTTCAGTATTGATTTTGCTAAGTACGACTGGTCGAAGTTGTAGTTTTTTAGCACGGTGAGGGAGTACCCAAACCGCTGTTTGCTGTCCTTTCTGAAACAAGGCACCAATAGGTAAACTAATTTCCTGATTCACATTGTTATTTAAAAAATGGACGGTCGCCGTCATACCTAATTTAGCCGCCGCTGGCAAATTCGATATAGAAATTCGAACACGATAAGTTCGACTATTCGGGTCTGCAACAGTAGCTATTTCACGGACATGACCTGTAAATGTATGCTCAGATAGGCTAAGTAATTTGATGCTGGCCTGTTGGTCTTTTTTAAGTTGATTAATCTGACTTTCTGGAACATCTATTTGTACTTCATTTTCACCGTTTTGAGCCAGTTTAAATATAGGAGTGCCAGCTGAGACTACCTGCCCACTTTCTGCCTGAACTTCCGCAATTGTTCCCACTGCTGGTGCACGCAAAGTCGTGTAACTTAAATCATTTTGCGCCCGGTCAAGTCGGCTTTGAGCTGCATTTACCTGTGCTTGAGTGTTTTGAAATAGGTTTTCAAGACTGTCGATTTCGGCTCGTGAAATAGCGCCTATTTCAACCAAACTACGATTACGATGTAGATCTCTTTGTACTCTTGCGAGGGTACTTTGAGCTTGGTGCAGTTCAGCTGATGCTTCCTGAATACTAAGCCTAAAAGGGGTATCATCTAACTGAGCTAACGGCTGATTTTTGTTGATGGTTGCGCCTGTATCGACTAAACGTTTTATGATACGACCTGCTACTCGAAAAGAGAGTTGACTTTCAACTCTAGGCACAATATTTCCGGAAAAAGATAAATTAGCGAGTTCACTAGCAGGATGCGCTGTGGTGAGTTGAACAGCGATAACCTTTTCTGGTTCCTCGGTTTTATTACTACAAGCAGTTAGAGGGAGAAAACTTATAAAAATTAAAATTATAAAAATCATGTAGATATTTGGTTCTAATGATTTCAATTGATTTTTAAACTCTATTGGAGGCATTTCATAGGTCCTTAGGGGGAGTTTTTAAATAACTAAAATTTTCAGAGGAATATTTTTGTACTGGTTCGCAAAATATTTGAATTTTGTACTAATTTGTATAAAATAGTCAATGAATTTTTCATGGTGATGGGTAATGGAAACTAAATCACGAGGAAGACCACGCTCTTACGACCCTGAACAAGTACTAGAGCGTGCTTTACATGCATTTTGGAAAGGTGGATTTTCTGGAACTTCTTTAGATACTTTGGCGTTGGTCACAGGCTTAAATCGACCGAGTCTTTATGCAGGGCTAGGAGATAAACGTACAATTTACATAAAAGCTATGCGTTATTTTCAGAAATATGCCAAGACAGAATTTGGTAAGGCACTGGAACATAAAGATACGGATAGGTCGTTTGCCGATGTTATTTTGAGATATTTACAAACTGCTCTTGAAGTAGATGGATATCATGAAGATATTGATTTGAGTGGATGTGCTGTTATATCAACTGCGATGGCTGATGCACTGGCTGATAGTGAAATCCAAGCCGTATTGAAAGAAGTTTTAACAGAAATGAATGAACAGCTTTATCAACGGTTGAATCTGGCCCAACAGAATCTAGAATTGCCTCATGATACTGATATTGATGCATTAGCTTTCTTAATGACTTCTGCTGCGCATAGTATTGGAATTCGCGCTAGGGCAGGTTTGAATTTACAGCAAATTGAAGGATTATTGCTTTCTGCATCTAAAATGCTTTGTCCTGCTTAAGGAAAAAACGGTTTTAAATTAAAGCTCTCTAAAATTTATCAGTTATGTTTTAAAGAGAGCTTGGATTTTATTTTACTATCAAATTTAAGTTTGTATTTTTCAATAATATAGATAATTTATTATTATGACTTGGGCGCTCTGTTCATTAAAAAGATGCCTGAAATAATGAAAATCGCGCCATATAAAAACGATAGGGTCGGTTGCTCATGAATAAACACCCAAGCCATCAGTGCTGCAAAAATTGGCTCAGAAAGCTCGGTCACTTGGACTTTTGCCGCGGGTAAATATGTTAATGCTTTTGTGGTGCAATAA
>Ga0308161_1005171_pt1 | contig 11546 bp, 11 predicted proteins | sample PhyFR2_FD_201034 | JGI IMG/M metagenome (GOLD analysis project Ga0308161, IMG submission 201034) | Phyllosphere microbial communities from UC Gill Tract Community Farm, Albany, California, United States - DLSLF.R2 | ecosystem: Host-associated > Plants > Phyllosphere > Unclassified | place: USA...
CGATCGGCGGAGACGGCCGGAGCTGCGCCTGCAGTGCGGCGCTCTCGCCGGAGCCGAGCGCCGACACGTCGACAGCCAGCGGCACCCCGGTGCCTGTCTCGCGGAACCTGCCGAAAAGCACCGACAGGCCGTGCGCGGCGTGGCCGAGCTCGCCCGCGACCGCGATGACATCGCCCACCCGCGCACCCGCTCTCGTGACCGGTGCGCGGCCCTCGAGGTCGCCGAGTGCGGTCACCGCGACCGTGAGCACGTCGGAGACGGTCAGGTCTCCCCCGACGACGGCGCACCCCGGGGCGAGCGCTGCGCAGGCCTCCCGGAAGCCGTCGGCGAGACGCTCCACGAACGACAGCCGCAGGTCGCGCGGGATCGCCAGCGCGACGAGCAGCGCGGTGGGACGCGCTCCCATCGCGGCGATGTCGGCGAGATTGACGGCCGCCGCCTTCCAGCCGAGGTCGTACCCCGACGACCATGCGAGACGGAAGTCCGGACCGTGCACGAGGGTGTCGGTGGTGGCGACCACGGATCCCGACGGGGCGGCGACGACCGCCGCATCGTCGCCGGGACCGAGCAGCGTATGACTGCCGCGTGCGGTCCGCGACAGGATCGCTCGCAGTATCTCCCCCTCGGAGAGGTCACCCAGCAGAGGATCGGCGTCGCGAGGTCGGGAGGGCATGCAGTCAAAGGTAGCCTGGACGCATGCCCCGATCTCGTCGTCTCGCCGTCGTCGCGGGTGCTGCGGCCCTCGTGGCGCTGCTCTCCGGATGCTCGACCACCGTTCATCTCGAGCCCGCCGACGATGCCGACAACCCCGCCTGCGCCGAGGTGTCGGTGCTCCTCCCCGATGCCGTCGGCGATCTCGACCGCGTCTGGACCGACGCGCAGGCGACCGGCGCCTGGGGCGACCCGACCGTCGTGCTGCGCTGCGGGGTCGAGCCTCCCGCACCCTCCGCCGAGGTGTGCACCACCATCGGCAATGTCGACTGGCTCGTCCTCGACCAGGAGGAGGAACGCCAGCGGCTCGTGACCTACGGTCGTGATCCCGCGATAGAGGTGATCATCCGCCGCGGGGAGGAGATCGATTTCCGCACGGTCGTCGAGCGGCTCTCGACCAGCATCCGCGCGGGTCTCGCACCCGCCACGGCGCGATGCACCGACCGCATCCCCACCGACGACCAGAGCGAGCCCGCCCCCGAGGGGGGAGCTCCGACGTTCAGCGGCGCAGGCCCGCCTCGATGAGCTCGGTGATCAGGTCGCCGTAGCTCAGGCCCGACGCCACCCAGCACTTGGGGAACATCGAGATCGGAGTGAATCCCGGCATGGTGTTCAGCTCGTTGACGACGAGCTCCCCCGACGCGGTGAGGAACATGTCCACCCGAGCGAGCCCGCGTCCGTCGACCGCCTCGAAGGCCCGGATCGCGGTCTCCTGGATGGCGTCGATCTCGGACTGGTCGAGCTCGGCGGGGCACACGACATCGACGCCGTCGCCACCGAGGTACTTGCCCTCGAAGTCGTAGAACCCGCGCGAGGTCAACACGATCTCACCGGGCAGGGACGCGCGCACACCCTCGGCCCCTTCGAGCACGGCGACCTCGATCTCGCGACCCACCACGCCCGACTCGATCAGCACCTTGTCGTCTTCGGCGAACGCGATCGCGAGGGCGGCGTCCAGCTCCTGCGCCTGCGTCACCTTCGAGACGCCCACGCTGGAGCCGGCCCGCGCGGGCTTGACGAACAGGGGAAGACCCAGCTCGACCGCCTGCGAGCGGATGCGCTCGGCATCCTGCTGCCACTGACGGGCGCGCACGGTCAGCCCCGGGGCCACCGAGATGCCTGCCGCGCCCAGCGCGATCTTCATGAAGTGCTTGTCCATGCACAGCGCCGAATCCAGAACGCCGCCACCCGCGTAGGGCACCTCGAGGGTGTCGAAGTACCCCTGGATGGTCCCGTCCTCGCCATGCGTCCCGTGCAGGATCGGCAGCACGATGTCGATCTCTCCCAGGTCGTCGGTGGTGCCGTCGGGGCGCACGACGCGCAGAGTGCGGTCTCCCCCCGGCTCCGGCCAGCGCACCCGAGTGCCGTTGTCGGCCACCTCGGGGAGATGCGCGGCATCGAGCGGGAACTTCGCCGGATCGTCGTCCTCCAGCACGAAGGCGCCCTCTCGGGTGATCCCCACCGGGATCACGGCGTAGCGGTCGCGATCAATCGCGCCCAGCACCCCTCCCGCCGTTGCGGAACTGATCGAATGCTCGCTGGAGCGCCCTCCGAAGAGCACCACCACCGTCTGCTTGTCCATGGTTGGTCCTCTCACCCTGCGGGGTGTCGTCGTCCGTCGTCAGGTGGGGTGCGATGTCGCGCGGGTTCATCTTGCCGTCGAGCACCATCTTCACCTGCTCGACGATGGGCATGTCGACCTCGGATTCGCGGGCCAGCTGCAGCACCGGTGCGACGGAGGCGAGTCCCTCGGCCGTCTGCTGCATCTGCTTGACGACGTCCTGGAAGCTGTATCCCTGGCCGAGCAGGCGCCCGGCCGTGTTGTTGCGGCTCAGCGGCGACTGGCACGTGGCGATCAGATCGCCGAGCCCCGCGAGTCCCTGAAGCGTCTCGGGGTGGGCGCCGTTCGCCACTGCGAAGTCCGTCATCTCGACGAGACCGCGGGTGATGATCGACGCCTTCGTGTTCTCGCCGTATCCGACGCCGTCGACGATGCCGATGGCCACGGCGATGAGGTTCTTCAGCACCCCGCCGAACTCGGTGCCGATCACGTCGGTGTTCACGAACGTGCGGAAGTAGCTGTTGCGGGCAGCCCGCGCGACCTCCTCGGCCGTCTCCCGGCTGCGCGACGAGATGACGGCGGCGGTCGGCTGCTCCCGTGCGATCTCCAGCGCCAGGTTCGGCCCGGAGGCCACGGCGATGCGGTCGGGGTCGCAGCGCAGCTCCTGCTCGATGACCTGGCTCATCCGCAGCCCGGTGGTGCGCTCGACACCCTTCATCAGGCTGACGATCTTCGCGTCGTTGTCGGCCAGCAGCGGGCGCAGCGCCTTGAGGTTCTCTCGCAGCGATTGGCTCGGCACCGACAGATACACCTGATCGACGTCCTGCAGTGCGATGGCCAGCTCATGGGTGGCAGCCATGGTGCGGGGCAGGTTGATGCCCGGCAGGTAGCGCGAGTTGCGCTTGGCCTCGTCGATCTCGTGTGCGAGCTCGGCGCGCCGGGCCCACATCGTGACCTGGGCACCGCCGTCGGCCAGGATCTTGCCGAACGTGGTTCCCCAGCTCCCGGCACCGATGACGGCGACTCTCGGTCCCGCCGGCACGCCGCGTTTAGGAGTCAAGGCGACCCGTCTCCTTCTGTCCGTGCGTCGACGGGTTCCATCGCTCCGCCGGCGCCTTCTCGTCCCGCAGCTCCTCGAGGAGCACGGTGATCGCGTTCATCAGACGGGTGGTCGCCTCGTTCAGCGCCGAGGCCTCGCCCGCACGCCCCTGCAGATCGGACACGTCGACCGGATCACCGATGATGACGTCGACCCGCTTGCGCGGCGGCCACAGGCTCAGGCCCTTCTGGTACCTGCCCATGATCTCCTGAGCGCCCCAGTGCGCCATCGGGATCAGCGGGATGCCGTCCGTCAGCGCCAGTCGCACCGCACCCGACTTGCCGCGCATCGGCCAGAGGTCGGGGTCGCGCGTCAGCGTCCCCTCCGGGTAGACGATCACGCCGCGCCGGTGCTCGACGAGTTCGGCCGACTGCTTGAGGGTCTGCTTCGCCGCCGCCGCCGACGACGACCTCGCCACCGGGATCATGCCGGTGGCCCGCAACGCGGCTCCCAGCACGGGGACACGGAAGAGGCTCTCCTTCGCCATGAAGCGCGGAGCGCGGCCGATCCGCCATACCGCCACGGCGACGATGAGCGGATCGAACTCCGAGTAGTGGTTCGGGGCGAGCACGTATGCGCCGTCCTGTGGCAGCTTCTCCGCGCCCCTGATGCGGATCTTCGCGATCAGCGACACGATCGGGACGATGATGGCCGCCAGCGGCCAGAACACGCTGGGCCGCGTGGACTCCGGCGAGCGGGAACCCATCGCGGTCACCGGATGACGTCGAAGTCGGCACCCACGGCGTCGAGCTTGGTGAGGAACTTCTCGTACCCGCGGCTGAGGATGTCGACGCCGGAGACCCTCGACTCGCCCTCGGCGGTGAGCGCGGCGATCACGTGGCTGTATCCGCCACGGAGATCGGGGACGACGATGTCTGCGGCGTGCAGCGGCGTCGGCCCGGTGATCACGGCGGCCTGCTCCAGATCGCGGCGCGGAACACGACGAGGGCCGTCCTGCAGACCGCGCGGGTGCACGACGATGTCGGCGCCCATCTTGACCAGCGCGTCGGTGAAGCCGAGTCGGTTCTCGTACACGGTCTCGTGCACGACCGAGCGGCCGTTCGCCTGAGTGAGCGCGACGACGAGAGGCTGCTGCCAGTCGGTCATGAAGCCGGGGTGCACGTCGGTCTCGACGACGACGGGCTTGAGCTCGCCGTCACGACGGAAGAGGATGCCGTCCTCCTGGATGTCGAACCATCCCCCCGCCTTGCGGAACACGTTGAGGAACGTGAGCATCTCCTGCTGCTTGGCGCCGCCGACGAAGATCTCGCCGTCGGTCGCCAGCGCGGCGGATGCCCAGGACGCGGCCTCGTTGCGGTCGAAGATCGAGCGGTGGTCGTATCCGCGGAGCTTCTCGACGCCCTCGATGACGATGACGCGATTGGGCTCGTAGGAGATGATCGCGCCCATCTTCTGCAGCACGGCGATCAGGTCCATGATCTCGGGCTCGATGGCCGCGTTGCGCAGCTCGGTGGTGCCCTCGGCACGGACGGCCGTCAGCAGGACCTGCTCGGTCGCTCCGACGCTCGGGTACGGCAGGTGGATGTTCGCGCCGTGCAGACGCGCGCCACCCGTCGACAGGCGGATGCCGCTCGGCAGCTTCTCGACGATCGCGCCGAACTTGCGCAGTGCGTCGAGGTGGAAGTCGATGGGGCGGTCGCCGATGCGGCAGCCGCCGAGGTCGGGGATGAACGCCTGTCCGAGACGGTGCAGCAGAGGACCGCAGAAGAGGATCGGGATCCGCGACGCACCCGCGTGCGCGTCGATCTCCTCGAAGTGCGCGGACTCGACGTCGCTCGGGTCGAACACCAGGGCGCCGGGCTCATCGCCGTCGGACACCCGCACGCCGTGCACCTCGAGCAGCGAGCGCACCACGGCGACATCGCTGATCGCGGGAACATCCCGAAGGGTGCTCACCGTCTCGCCGAGCAGCGAGGCCACCATCGCCTTGGTCGCGAGGTTCTTCGCACCCTTGACATCGACACGGCCGCGCAGCGGTCGTCCGCCGCGGATCGCGAGGACGTCTCCGGTCAGTGGGGGGACTCCGTCCGCAAGAGCGTCGCGCACAGGTGTGGTCATTCGGAGCCTCACTTCATTCAGGGAATTCGGGGCGGGGTCGCCCTCGGCTCCCCCTGCCCCGCCGTTCACTGAACGGGGAGGGTCCGGGGCCGCCACGACTCGCGACGGGCCTCGAACTCCGCGATCTTGTCTTCGTTGCGCAGCGTGAGCCCGATGTCATCGAGCCCTTCGAGGAGCCGCCATCTAGTGTAATCGTCGATACCGATCTCAGCCTGGACGTCGCCAATCGACGCGGTGCGCGCCTCGAGGTCCACGGTGATCGATGCCCCGGGCTCGCGGTCGATCTCGGCCCAGATGCGCTCGAGATCCTCTTCGGAGATCGTCGCTGCGAGAAGGCCCTGCTTGCCGGAGTTGCCACGGAAGATGTCGGCGAAACGGGGGCTGAGCACGACGGCGAATCCGAAGTCGCGCAGCGCCCACACCGCATGCTCCCGGCTCGAGCCGGTGCCGAAATCGGGACCTGCGACGAGCACGGAGGCTCCCTGGAACTGCGGCTGATTGAGGACGAAGTCAGGATCCTGACGCCATCCGTGGAACAGCGCGTCTTCGAAGCCGGTCTTGGTCACCCGCTTGAGGAACACGGCGGGGATGATCTGGTCGGTGTCGACGTTCGAGCGCTTGAGAGGAGCGGCGACGCCGGTGTGCGTGGTGAACTTCTCCATGGTCAGACCTCCGCCATCTCGTGCAGATCACTCGGACTCGACAGCGTGCCGCGGATCGCCGTCGCGGCGGCGACCAGGGGCGAGACCAGATGCGTGCGGCCGCCCTTGCCCTGCCTGCCCTCGAAGTTGCGGTTCGAGGTCGACGCGCAGCGCTCCCCCGGTGCGAGCTGATCCGGGTTCATGCCCAGGCACATCGAGCAGCCGGCGAACCGCCACTCGGCTCCGAAGTCCGTGATCACCTTGTCGAGGCCCTCGGCCTCCGCCTCGAGACGAACGCGCGCCGAGCCGGGGACGACCATCACGCGCACGCCGTCGGCCTTCTTCCTGCCCTCGACGATCGAGGCGAAGGCTCGCAGGTCTTCGATGCGGCTGTTGGTGCACGAGCCCATGAACACGGCGTCGACGGGGACCTCCTTCAGCGGGGTCCCCGGCGCCAGGTCCATGTACTCCAGCGCGCGCTGGGCGGCAGCGCGCTCGTTGGGGTCCGTGATGTCGGCGGGATCGGGAACGGATGCCGACAGCGAGCTGCCCTGACCGGGGTTGGTTCCCCAGGTCACGAACGGCTCCAGCTCGTCGGCGTCGATGAAGACCTCCGCGTCGAAGGTCGCGCCCTCGTCCGTGGGCAGCGTGCGCCAGTAGGCGACGGCATCGTCCCAGTCCTGCCCCTTCGGGGCGTGCGGGCGGCCCTTCAGGTACTCGAAGGTCGTCTCGTCGGGCGCCACCATGCCCGCGCGAGCACCCGCCTCGATCGACATGTTGCAGATCGTCATGCGGCCTTCCATCGACAGCGCACGGATCGCGCTGCCACGGAACTCCAGCACGTAGCCCTGGCCACCGCCGGTGGTGATCTTCGCGATGACCGCGAGGATGATGTCCTTCGCCGTGACGCCGGGGCGCAGCGTGCCGTCGACGGTGATCGCCATCGTCTTGAACGGCTTCAGCGGGAGCGTCTGCGTCGCCATGACGTGCTCCACCTCGCTGGTGCCGATCCCGAAGGCCATCGCCCCGAAGGCTCCGTGGGTCGAGGTGTGCGAGTCTCCGCAGACGACGGTGATGCCCGGCATGGTGAGCCCGAGCTGCGGTCCGACGACGTGGACGATGCCCTGCTCGGCGTCGCCGAGCGAATGCAGGCGCACGCCGAACTCGGACGCGTTGCGACGGAGCGTCTCGATCTGCGTCCGGCTGGTGAGGTCGGCGATCGGCTTGTCGATGTCCCAGGTCGGGGTGTTGTGGTCCTCGGTGGCGATCGTCAGATCGAGCCGCCGGAGCGGACGCCCCTCGGCCCGCAGGCCGTCGAAGGCCTGCGGGCTCGTCACTTCGTGCACGAGGTGCAGATCGATGTAGATGAGGTCCGGCTCACCGTCCTCGCCCTTCACGACGAGGTGGTCGTCCCAGACCTTCTCGGCGAGGGTTCTCGGGCGGACGGAAGCGGAGTCTGCTGCGGGGCTGTTCATTGCGTTTCTCCTGAAGCTGGCGGTTCGGCCCACGATGGACTCCGCGACGAGGAGGGGCTCAGAACGAGGTCTCGTCGCGGCAGCTAAGAAGGAGCACGATCCGCATGACGTCAGATTACCACCGCTCGGGCGGTGGATGACGCGCCGTGACACGCTACTGACACCCGACGCATCGAGAGGCCCCCGAATGACTGACGAATCCACCGGCTTCGCCACCAGAGCACTCCACTCGGCCAGGAATCAGACGGCCGCGACGTCTCGGGCGACCCCGATCTATCTGACCGCGGGTTTCGAGTTCGACGACTTCGACCACGCAGCCGACCACTTCGGCACCGGCAGCGGGTTCGGATACACCCGCACAGGGAATCCCACCGTCCGTGCAGTCGAACGGCAGCTGGCGACCCTCGAGTCCGGCGTCGACGCGGTCCTCGTCGCGAGCGGCCAGGCCGCCGTCGTCACCGCCCTGCTGACGGTCGCCGGGGCGGGCGATCACATCATCTCGTCGACGCACATCTACGAGGGCAGCAGGGGTCTCTTCCTCGACAACCTCGCGCGACTGGGCATTGAGACGACCTTCGTCGACGACATCGGCGACCCGGATGCCTGGCGCGCAGAGATCCGCCCGAACACCCGCGCGCTCTTCGCGGAGTCGATCGCGAACGCCCGCAACGACCTTCTCGACATCGCCGCGATCAGTGCCGTGGCGGACGAGGCGGCGATCCCGCTGATCGTCGACAACACGCTGGCGACCCCGTTCCTCGTGCGTCCGCTGGAGCACGGGGCCGCGATCGTCGTGCACTCGGCCTCGAAGTTCCTGGCCGGGCACGGGTCGGTGCTCGGCGGCGTCATCGTCGACGACGGCCGCTTCGACGCCGCAGCAGCGGGGCACAACGCCCCGCACCTCGTGCTCCCCGGTCGTGGCGGATTCCCCAGCGTCGCCAGTCGGCACGGCGGTGCGGCGCGCATCGCCTACGCGAGAGAGTCCGTCGCCCCGCGTTTCGGCGCCTCGCCGTCTCCGCTCAACGCCTTCCTGATCGGCCAGGGAGCCGAGACGCTCGGACTCCGGGTCGAGCGTCAGTCGCGCAACGCGCTCGACGTGGCGCGATGGCTCGACGCGCACGACGAGGTCGAGAGCGTCGACTATCTCGGGCTGGAGAGCCACCCCGATCACGCCCTCGCGCAGAAGTATCTCGACGGCGGGCACGGCTCGGTGTTCACCTTCACCCTGCGCGGTGGAATCGATGCGGCGCGCTCCTTCGTCGACGGCGTCAGAGTGTTCACCCACATGACCCACATCGGCGATGTCCGCTCACTGGTGCTGCATCCCGAGACCACGAGTCATTCGCATCGCAGCCGGCAGGAGCGCGATCTGCTGGGTGTGAGACCGGGAACGCTGAGGCTCTCGATCGGCATCGAGGACGTCGCCGATCTGATCGCCGACCTCGATCGCGTCCTCCAGCCGGCGCGGGAGGTCGCGGCATGAGCAGACCCCAGCACTTCGGGTGGTTCCTCGCCCGCGGCTTCGGCCCCCAGGGTTGGGGCCTCCCCTCTCTCGACTGGGACTACGACTGGACGCGACCCGAGATCTACCAGGAGGCGGCCCGCACCCTGGAGCAGGCGGGATTCGACCTGGTCATCATCGAGGACGCCCCCTCGCTCGGATCCCCGTCGACGATCGACCTGCGGGTGCGACACGCCTTCGGCGGGCCCAAGCACGACCCGCTGCTGCTCGCTCCGTACCTGTTCCAGGCCACCCGCCACCTCGGTGTGGTCCCCACCGTGAACCCGGCGGCCCACCTGCCCTATACGGCTGCGAGGCAGTTCGCCACGCTGCAGCACCTCAGCGGCCATCGGCTCGGTCTGAACGTCGTCACCGACACGGGAAGCGCGCGGCACTTCTCCGCCGACGCGCAGCTCGGTCACGATGAGGCCTACGACCGTGCCGAGGAGTGGCTCGACGGCATCCGCTCGCTCTGGCGCAGCTGGGAGGACGGCGCACTGGTCCGCGACAGGTCGAGCGATGTGTTCGCAGACGGTGCACGGCTGCGCGCCGTGCACCACCGCGGCTCGCACTACTCGTTCGACGGCCCCCTCAACGCGCTGCCCTTCACCGACGGCGAACCGGCCATCGTCTCGCCGGGCGGATCGGGTCGGGGCCTCGGCTTCGCCGGCGCCAACTCCGACGTCCAGCTCGCGCTGGCTCCTCTCGACGAGGCTTCGGTCCGCGCCTATCGCGCGAAGATCCACGATGCGGCGACCGCCGCCGGCCGCTCCGCCGAGGACATCAGGATCCTGTTCGCCATCCAGCCCGTCATCGTCTCCTCGGCCGAGGAGGCCGACCGTATCGTCGCCGCCTCCGCCCGCCCCGACGATGCGGCGCTCGTGCAGATCGCCAGAAAGCAGTCGAGCGACCTCGAGACCGACCTCACCGCACTCGATCTCGACCGCCCGCTCGATCTCGCGGTGTTCGGGGAGCATGTGTCGCAGGGCAGCATCCGTCGACTGATCGGCGATCGCGGCGACGATGCCCCGCTGCGTGCGCACCTCACGGCGCTCGCACGCAGTGGACGCCTGTCCGATCGTTCGGGGTTCGTCGGCACGGCGGTCGAGTTCGCGGATCTCGTCGAGGAACTCGGCGAGTGGGGCAACGACGGCGTACTGCTGTGGGGGGACTTCCACCCGGTCACCCTGCACCGCACGCTGGACGAGCTCGTCCCGGAACTGCGACGCCGCGGCATCCTCCGCCGCGAGTACGTCGACGGCGGGCTGCAGGCGAACCTCCGCGCCTTCTGACCGATCTGGCGACCGGCTACCAGCCCATCGAGCCCGGCCCGCCCTTGAACGGACCGACGACGGAGGACGTGACCCAGCCGCCGTAGAACCCGCCCGGCTGCGGGACCACGACCTCACCGCCCACCGTGCACTCGTCCATCGGCCCCGCGTAGACCGCGACACGATCGGTCAGCGCCTCGAATCCGGGGGTGGGATCCGGGTAGTTCCACGCGGCGCCCGCAGCCACAAGACCTCCGCCGCGCACGTCTAGATAGCGGGCGGCCCCCTTGAACTCGCAGAACGACGAACCGGGAGCATCGGAGAGCGCTCCGTCGATGAAATCGGCTATCGGCAGGTAGTACACCGGGGGATGACTCGTCTCGAGCACCCGCATCGCAGCCCGGGTGTCGGCGACGAGCACGCCGCCGAGGCGGATGGTGACACGCTCGTCCACCTTCTCGATCCTCGGAGGCCGCGGATAGTCCCAGACGGATTCCTGGCCGGGAGACGGGACGAGGGGACTCGGTCTGCGCATCTTTTCACTGTACGTCTCGCAGTGTTGACTGGGGTCATGGCCGCACTACCGATGTTCCCCCTTGGCTCGGTGCTCTTCCCGTACACCCCGCTTCCGCTCCGCGTGTTCGAGCCGCGCTATCTCACGATGATCGGGCACCTTCTCGACGAGGAGGATCCGCAGTTCGGTGTCGTGCTCATCGAGCGGGGTCAGGAGGTCGGCGGCGGCGACCTGCGCAGCGGCATCGGCACGATGGCGAGGCTCACGAGCGTCTCGGCCGACGCGGACGTGCTGCACATCGTCGCTGTCGGCACCACGCGCTTCTCGATCGACGAGTGGGTCGATGACGCGCCCCATCCCCGCGCGGCCGTGACGCCGCTGCCCGAGCTGACCTGGGACGACGCACTCACTCCCCTGCGCACCCTGGCCGAGTCGACCGTGCGGCGGGTGCTCGCACGCGCCGACTCGCCCTGGAGTGCCGACACCGACCTCTCGGACGACCCTCTCGCCTCGTCGTGGCAGCTCGCCGAGATCGCCCCGCTGGGCGATTACGACCGGTACACCCTGCTGCGATCGACCTCGCTCGGCGCGCTGCTGCGCCAGGTCATCGACCTCACGCTCGAGGCTGAGTCTCTGTGGACAACCGGGTGAGGTGCCGCTGACGCATGGCGAGGAACAGCGGGAACATGAAGGC
>Ga0308161_1005172_pt1 | contig 11542 bp, 10 predicted proteins | sample PhyFR2_FD_201034 | JGI IMG/M metagenome (GOLD analysis project Ga0308161, IMG submission 201034) | Phyllosphere microbial communities from UC Gill Tract Community Farm, Albany, California, United States - DLSLF.R2 | ecosystem: Host-associated > Plants > Phyllosphere > Unclassified | place: USA...
AGAACGGCGCGGACATTGCGGACGTTTCGGCATTTCTCAAAAACCTTGGTTTAGGAGATGGCTCTGCGCTTCCTGTTGGCGTGCCATTACCGTGGCCTACCGCTACGCCGCCCGCAGGCTGGCTTAAATGCAACGGTGCTGCGTTTAGCGCGACCGATTATCCGCAACTGGCAAAGGTATATCCGGCGCTCAAGCTACTGGATTTACGCGGTGAATTTATTCGTGGCTGGGATGACGGACGTGGGGTTGATTCAGGGCGAGGCATCGGCACCAGTCAAGGGGATGCGATGCGCAACCTGACAGGCCAGGTTATGGGGTCTAACTTCTATGCATTTCGTGGTGCTTCATCAGGCGTCTTTTTTGATGTGGCATTAGATGCAGGTACTGTTCTTCAGCCTCAGAGCGGAAGCAATGCCGGAAGAACTTCAGGAATGGATGCATCACGTCAGGTTCCAACGGCAGCTGAGAACCGCCCGCGTAACATCGCACTTAATTACATTGTAAGGGCCGCATAATGGTATCGGAAAAAAACGTTACGCTTGATAAAGAAGGGCTGGCAACGTCATCGGGCTATCTGACTGTTCATAACTTCGATCCCGAAACCGGCCTTTACACCGGCAGCAGTCAGGAAATTCTTGCAAAGGGAGTAGGCATCCCAGCGCACTCAACCGCTGAGGCTCCATTGACCGGGGGGGCGGGAAAAGTCAGCGTATTTCGTGGCGGCGTATGGCAACAGGTGGCCGATCACCGCGGCGAAACGGTCTACAGCACGGCGACCGGCGAAGCCATCACAATCACGCTGCCGGGCGATTACCCTGCCGGAACTACGCTACTGAAACCCGCAACGGCCTTTGATAAGTGGGGCGGTAATGAATGGGTGACAGATACGGCTGCGGCACATCAGGCCGCCATCAGTGCAGCAGATACTGAAAAAGCGGCGCGCATCAGTGAGGTGGGTATTATCACGCAGTCATGGCAGACGCAGCTTATGCTGGGCATTATCACCGATGCAGATAGGGCAAGCCTCACTGAGTGGATGAAGTATTTGCAGGCGGTGCAGGCCGTAGACGTGTCAGCCACACCTGAAATTATCTGGCCTACCCGTCCTGAAACTGAATAGGTGCATCATTGTCCGTGATGTATTCCTGCAGGAATTCAGGGTAAGTCACGGACACCCCGCCATTACTGATTATGAATCCTGTTGCTCCCCATATAATCGCTCGTCGCAGGAATGCCTCTGCGGCGGCAGATACCTCTACTGAATCCCCCGGCTTTTCCATCGTCTTTAAAAAAAAGCCCATCGCTGTCGGACTGAAATAAAGGTTCTCCATATCAATATCCCGTTGATTCAAAGTGAATGGTTGGGGCTTCACCAGGAACGTTTGTTGTATAGGCAACAGTGAAGCGAGTTTTTGAAACATCGTTACCGGTGTCAGTATCTCTATGAACGGCTACGGACCTGCCCGCCATCGATCCCTGCGTTGTATAGGACGGACTGGCGAGCGTCGCGAGCGTAGACACCTGCGCACCCGGATACTGCCTTGGAAAAGCGACTCGATAATAGTGAGTATAAAAATCCACGCCACCGACGGTCTGTTTATTGAAGCTGCCGACGGGTGCCAGCGTGACGGTGCCAAACTGCCTGATCATGCCATTAGGCAGTATTGACCAGCCGTTCTGCCCGTTTCGTGAATAGCCGAAGGCGGACATATCAGGCAGTTGCTTATCACCAGTCCCGACATCGCGTTTTGCTGCTTCGCCTAAACCAAGGTTTATGAGAAAGATAATTGTGGCCCCGATTAGTTTCCTGCTGGCACACTTCGCGGCTTTTAAAGGGATGAGTCCATGAAGATTGGCTATATCAGGGTATCAACAAGTGAGCAGAATACGGATTTACAGCGTAACGCGCTGATGAGCGCAAATTGCGACCTGATTTTAGAAGATAAAATAAGCGGCAAATCCCGCGACAGGCCGGGACTTAAGAAGGCGCTGCGTACGCTGGGGCAGGGCGACACGCTCGTTGTGTGGAAGCTCGATCGGCTGGGGCGCAGCATGCAGCATCTGGTTATGCTGACCGAGGAGCTGCGCGAGCGGGGCGTTAACTTTCGCAGCCTGACGGACAGCATTGATACCAGCACGCCCATGGGGCGATTCTTTTTCCATGTCATGGGCGCGCTTGCCGAAATGGAACGTGAATTGATAGTGGAGCGAACACGCGCCGGTCTTGCAGCTGCGCGGGAAAAAGGTCGCATTGGTGGCAGGCGGTGCTTAATGACCCCCGAAATCACGGAGCGTGCCAGGCGAATGCTGGCGCAGGGGGCAACGCTCCTTCAGGTATCACTCGTGATCGGCGTATCGGTTAAAACGCTATACCGCTATATCCCCGCATCCGAGCAACGGGCGCTGCGCTCGTCCATTGTGTCATTACCCACACAACAGCAAATCAGTGCCCCGAAGTAACATAGCGCCGACCATAGCGGAACCCCTTCACAGGAGAGAACCGCCATATGGCACAGGATTATCACCACGGCGTGCGCGTTGAGGAAATCAACGAGGGCACGCGAATCATTACCACCATCAGCACGGCGATTGTTGGTCTGGTCTGCACCGGCGACGACGCCGACGCAGCCACGTTCCCGCTTAACCGTCCGGTGCTGCTGACCGACGTACTGACCGCGAGTAGCAAGGCGGGCGAGTCCGGCACGCTGGCACGCTCGCTGGACGCCATCGCCGACCAGGCTAAACCCGTCACCGTCGTCGTGCGCGTGCCGCAGGGCGAAACCGAAGCAGAGACCACCGCCAACATCATCGGCGGCGTGACCGACGGCCAGCGCACCGGCATGAAAGCCTTGCTGGCCGCGCAGGCGGTGTGCGGCGTGAAGCCCCGCATTCTGGGCGTGCCCGGACACGACACGCAGGCCGTAGCAACGGAGCTGCTGAGCGTGGCGCATAGCCTGCGCGGCTTTGCCTACCTGTCGGCGTACGGCTGTCAGAGCGTGGAAGAGGCGATTGCCTACCGCGCGAACTTCAGCCAGCGCGAGGGCATGCTCATCTGGCCGGACTTCATCAACTTTGACACCGTGCTGAAGGCGGACGCGACGGCCTTCGCCACCGCCCGCGCGCTCGGCCTGCGCGCCAAAATCGACGAGCAAACCGGCTGGCACAAATCCCTGTCGAACGTCGGCGTGAACGGCGTCACCGGCATTTCCAAAGATGTGTTCTGGGACCTGCAGGATCCGGCCACCGATTCCGGCCTGCTGAACCAGAACGACATCACCACGCTGATTCGTAAAGACGGCTTCCGCTTCTGGGGTTCGCGCTGCCTGAGCGATGACCCGCTGTTTGCGTTTGAGTGCTACACCCGCACCGCGCAGGTGCTGGCCGACACCATGGCCGAGGCGCACATGTGGGCGGTGGACGGTGCGCTGAACCCATCGCTGGCCCGCGACATTATCGAGGGCATTCGCGCCAAGCTGCGCAGCCTCGTGAGTCAGGGCTATCTCATCGGCGCGGACTGCTGGCTGGACGAGAGCGTGAACGACAAGGACACGCTCAAGGCGGGCAAGCTGCTCATCGATTACGACTACACGCCGGTGCCGCCGCTTGAAAACCTGCTGCTGCGCCAGCGCATTTCCGATCAGTATCTGGTCGATTTCGCCAGCCGCGTCAGCGCATAAGGAGACTGAATCATGGCATTACCCCGCAAGCTCAAGCATCTGAACCTGTTTAACGCAGGCGACAACTGGCAGGGACTGATCGAGTCCGTGACGCTGCCGAAAGTCACCCGCAAGTTTGAGAAGTATCGCGGCGGCGGCATGGCCGGTGCGGTGGACATCGACATGGGCCTGGACGACGGGGCGCTGGATACGGAATTCACCTGCGGCGGCGTTGAGGCGAAGCTGTTCAGGCAGATGGGCACCCTTACCGTGGACGGCGTGCAGCTGCGCTTTACCGGCTCTATCCAGCGCGACGACACCGGCGAAGTGCAGGCGGTGGAGCTGGTCGTGCGTGGCCGCCATAAGGAGCTGGACTCCGGCGAGTGGAAGACCGGCGAATCCAGCACCACCAAGGTGTCCGGCACCAACAGCTACGCCAAGCTGACCATTAACGGCGAAGTGCTCTACGAGATTGACCTGGTGAACATGGTTCACATCGTGGACGGCACGGACCTGATGGAGGCGCACCGTAACGCGCTCGGCCTGTAATTAATCCGGCAGGGTAAACCCTGCTGCCTTTTACCCTTTTTAACGAGGCATGAACATGATTGACAAAACCACCGAAAAAACCGTTGAGCTGGACACCCCGATCCTGCGCGGCAAAGCCGAGATTAAAAGCATCGTCGTGCGCAAGCCGCAGTCCGGCGCGCTGCGCGGTACGCGCCTGCAGGCGCTGATGGACATGGACGTAAACGCCATGATCACCGTGCTGCCGCGCGTCACCACCCCGGCGCTGACCACGCAGGAAATCACCGAGATGGACCCCGCCGATCTGGTGAGCCTGTCGGTTGAGGTGGTCACTTTTTTACTGAAGAAGTCGGTGCTGTCGGATTTAGCGACGGCCTGACGGTTGACGATCTGGTGGCGGACATAGCCACCGTCTTTCACTGGCCGCCGTCCGTTACCGAGTTCATGACGCTGACCGAGGTACTGGAGTGGCGGCATAAGGCGATAATGCGACACGGGACCAGCGATGAGTGATAAAGACTTGCGCCTGCAGGTTGTTCTTAACGCAGTAGACAAACTGACCCGCCCCTTCCGTTCTGCAAAGGCCAGCACCCGCGAGCTGGCCGATTCCCTGCGCACCGCGCGCGCCAGCCTGAAGGACTTAGACGCGCAGGCCGCGCGCATCGACGGCTTCCGCAAAGCCCGCTCTCAGCTTGCCATCACCGCCAATAACCTGAAGGGCGCGCGCGAAGAGGCGGCGAAGCTGGCGACGCAGTTCAGCGCCACCAACCGGCCCACCGCCGCGCAGGCGAGGGTGCTGGAGCAGGCGAAAAACCGCGTGCGCGAGCTGCAGCAGAGCTATAACGGCCTGCTGGGTTCGGTGCAGCGCCAGCGCGCCGCGCTCACTGAATCCGGCATTGATACCAAAAAACTCAGCCAGGCACAGCGCGACCTCAAAGGCCGTGCGGACGATGCGCGTGCGGCGATTGACCGCCAGCAGAAGTCGCTGAAGCGGCTCGGTGAGCAGCAGGCCAAAATCAACGCGCTGCGGGAGCGCCACGCCCGATCGCTTGAGGTGCGCGATAAAATTGCCGGTGCCGGTGCGGCGACCACCGTGGCCGGGCTGGCGATGGGCGCGCCGGTGCTGGCCGCCGTAAATTCCTCGGCGGACATGGAAGACGCGATGAAGGGCGTGGCGAAGCAGGTGAACGGCCTGCGCGACAACGACGGCAACCGCACGGCTCAGTTCTACGATATGCAGGCCGCCATCAAGGCCGCCAGCGAGCAGCTGCCGATGGACAACGGCGCGATTGACTACGCCGCGCTGGTCGAGGGCGGCGCGCGCATGGGCGTGACCAACCAGAACGACTCCTACGAGGACCAGAAGCGCGACCTGCTGGCGTTTGCCACCACGGCGGCGAAGGCGTCCACCGCGTTTGAGCTGCCCGCCGGTGAGCTGGCCGAGGGGCTGGGCAAGATTGCGCAGCTCTACAAAATTCCCACGCGCAACATCGAGCAGCTGGGTGATGCGCTGAACTACCTGGACGACAACGCGATGTCCAAGGGATCGGACATTATCGACGTGCTGCAGCGCATGGGCGGCGTGGCGGACAGGCTGGACTACCGCAAAGCGGCGGCGCTCGGCTCCACGTTCCTGAGCCTCGGCGCAACGTCGGAAACCGCCGCCAGCGCGGCAAACGCCATGGTGCGTGAACTCTCCGTCGCCACCATGCAGGGCAAGACGTTTATGGGCGGCATGGAGCTGCTGAAGCTGGACCCGAAAGCCATTGAAAAGCAGATGACCACGGATGCGATGGGCACCATCCAGCGCGTGCTGGAGAAGGTGAACAACCTGCCCGCTGACAAGCGCCTGACCGCCATGACCATGGTGTTTGGCAAGGAGTTCGGCAAGGACGCGGCGAAGCTTGCCAACAACATGCCGGAGCTGCGACGCCAGCTGCAGCTTACGCAGGGCAACGCGGCCAGCGGCTCGATGCAGAAAGAATCCGACATCAACAAGGACTCACTGTCCGCGCAGTGGCTGCTGGTGAAAACCGGCGCGGCCAACACGCTGAGCAGTCTGGGAGACACGCTGCGCGCGCCGCTGATGGAAATCATGGATGCGGTGAAGCGCGTCACCGGCACCATGCGCCGCTGGGTGGAGTCCAACCCGGAGCTGGTCGGCAGGCTGATGAAAATCGCCGCCGTGGTGGCGACAGTAACGCTGGCGCTCGGCACGCTTGCCGTGGGCATGGCCGCCGTGCTGGGGCCGATCCTGATGCTGCGCTCCGGGCTGAGCATGTTCGGCCTGAAAGGGCTGGCGAAGCTCTCGCCGCTGCTGGGCGGGCTGGGCAAGGCGTTCTCAAAACTGGCTCCCGGTCTGGCGTCGTCCGGCGACGGCATCAAAAAGCTGTTCTCACTGTTCAGCGGCGGAGAGGCCGGAGAGTCGGTGAACTGGCTGGAGAAAATCCGCGACGCGCTGGCGTCCCTGCGCGGCGGTGACGATGACGACGAGGGTGGCGGCATACTGAACGCCTTCCGCGAGGGCGCGCTGGAGAAAATCAAGGAGAAGGCGCAGGACGCCGGGCAGACGCTGGTTGCGTCCTTCCGTAACCCGATGGCCGGTGTGCGGGCGCTCGGCGCGCAGGTGCGCAGGCTGGCCGGTGCCGCCCTTGCGCCGCTGGCTGCCTCGGTGCGCGGGGCCGGTGGTGCGCTGATGTGGCTTGTGAAGTCGCCGCTGGCGCTACTGCGCACGGTACTGACGGGCGTGGTGTGGGCGTTAGGCGCGCTGCTAAGTCCCGTCGGGTTGGCGGTGGCTGCGCTGGCCGGTGTGGCGCTGGTTATCTGGAAATACTGGGCACCCATCAAGGCGTATTTAGGTGGCGTTGTGGACGGATTCCGGGCCGCCGCCGGACCTATCAGCGAGGCGTTTACACCGCTGCAGCCGGTGTTCCAGTGGTTTGGTGACAAAGTGCAGGCGCTGTTCGGCTGGTTTAAAGACCTGCTGACGCCGGTGCAGTCCACTGCGGCCGAGCTGGATAGCGCCGCCGCGAAGGGTAAAGCATTCGGGCAGGCGCTGGCCGACGGGCTGAATATGGTGATGCATCCGCTGGACACCCTGAAGGCCGGGATAGGCGAGCTGCTGGATAAGTTCGGCCTCGTAAGCAAGGCGTCAGCTAACACGAAGCTGCCGCAGGCACCGCAGGCCGCCAGCGTCAGTGGTGGCGGGGTTAAGTTACCAGCGGGTGGCTTCCCGGCATTTGCGGGCATGTACGACACCGGCGGCAACATTCCGGCAGGCCAGTTTGGCGTCGTGGGTGAGAACGGGCCGGAAATCGTTGGCGGGCCGGCGAGCGTGACCAGCCGCAGGCGCACCGCGCAGCTGGCGGCCATGGCCGCAATGACGCTCGGTATGGCAGCCGGAACGGCGGAGGCGAAGCCGCTGCACCCGATGAGCCTGCCCGCGCAGAGCTACCGGCAGGACGCGCCGCGCCAGCAGTCAGTGGCGAACGCAGCGACGGTGAGCATCCACGCGCCGATCACCATCATGCAGCAGCCAGGACAGAGCGCGCAGGACGTGGTGGACGAGGTGATGCGAAGGCTGGAAGCGAAAGAGCGGCAGGCGCAGTCCCGCGTCCGCAGCAGTTACCGAGACCGTGAAGGATTTGAATCATGATGATGACGCTGGGCCTATTTGTTTTCATGCTCAAGACGGTGCCGTATCAGGAGCTGCAGCTCCAGCGCAGCTGGCGCTTTCCGTCGAACAGCCGCGTGGGCGTGCGGCCCGCGCTTCAGTTCCTCGGCCCGGACAACGACACGATCAAGCTGTCGGGCGTGCTGCTGCCGGAAATCACTGGCGGCAGGCTGTCGCTGTTCGCGCTGGAGCAGATTGCCGAGCTGGGACGTGCGTGGCCGCTGATTGAGGGCAGCGGCACGATTTACGGCATGTTTGTGATTGAGAGCCTGAGCCAGACCAAGGCGGAGTTTTTCAGCAACGGCGTGTGCCGCCGCATTGAGTTCACGCTGACGCTGAAGCGCACCGACGAATCGCTGGGTGAAATGTTCGGCAGCCTCAGCGATCAGCTGTCGGCCATGCAGGGCGCAGCCACCGACGCCGCCGGTAAAGTCGGCGCGGCAGTGGGCGGGCTGTTCTCATGATGGCGGGCAGCTGGATTAATGGCCAGGCGAACGCGCCCGCTTTTCGCCTGACGCTTGCCGGGGCGGACGTGACGCAGAAAATAGAGCAGCGCCTCATCAGCCTGACGCTGACCGATAACCGCGGCTTTGAGGCGGACCAGCTGGACATCGAGCTGGACGACGCGGACGGCCAGCTGCTGATGCCGCGCCGGGGCGTTGAGCTGTCGCTGGCGCTCGGCTGGAAGGGTGAAGCGCTTTTCCCGAAAGGCACCTATACCGTGGACGAAATCGAGCACAGCGGCACGCCGGACCGGCTGACCCTGCGCGCGCGCAGCGCGGACTTCCGTCAGACGCTGAACACGAAGCGCGAAAAGTCGTGGCACCAGACCAGCGTGGGCGAGGTGGTGAAAGAGATTGCCGGGCGCCATAGGCTCAAAACGGCAATGGGCGATGACGTGGCGAAGATGGCCGTGGACCATATCGACCAGACCAACGAGTCAGACGCCAGTTTCCTGATGCGGCTGGCGAAACAGTGCGGCGCGGTGGCCTGCATCAAAAACGGCAACCTGCTGTTTATCCGGCAGGGGCAGGGCAAAACGGCCAGCGGAAAAGTGCTGCCCGCCATCACCCTCGTGCGCAAGGACGGCGACGGCCATCGCTTTACGCTGGCTGACCGTGACGCCTACACCGGCGTGATCGCGAGCTGGCTGCACACCCGCGAGCCGGAGAAAAAGCCGGAAACCACGGTGAAGCGTAAGCGCCGCAAGCCCGCCGCGCAGAAGAAGGAGCCGGAGGCAAAGCAGGGCGACTATCTGATCGGCACGGATGAGAACGTCCTGGTGCTGAGCCGCACCTACGCGAACCGGGCCAACGCCGAACGCGCCGCAAAAATGCAGTGGGAGCGTCTGCAGCGCGGGGTGGCGACGTTCTCTATTCAGCTGGCGCGTGGCCGTGCGGATCTTTACACGGAAATGCCGGTGAAGGTAAGCGGGTTTAAACAACCGATTGATGCGGGAGAATGGATTATCACGACTCTTACGCACAGCCTGAGCGCGGAGAGTGGCTACACGACCAGCATTGAACTTGAAGTGAAAATATATTCACTTGAAATGGAATAGTGCTATCTCAAAATGGTTAAATTGAGTAATATTTATCTCAATTGGGTTCTGGAGAAAACATTATGATGAATTGCCCTTTGTGCGGGAACGCCGCACATACCCGCAGCAGCTTTCAGGTATCAGCAACAACTAAAGAACGTTATAACCAGTGCCAGAACATTAATTGCAGCTGTACGTTTAAATCGCATGAGACAGTGTCTGAGATCATTATGAAACCGGGTAGCGTTAAACCGGTGCCGCCGCATCCGGGAAGAAATCAGCAGCAACCGCTGTGGTTATAATTCATGTGATGTTTTGAATAGCCCGTAGAATGCGGGCTATATAATGGTTGTCTAATCTCATTTTCAAATGAGCATAAAGTTTGGTGATTGTTTTATTTTTTGGAAAGCGCAGGGAAATTATTTTCATAAAATATTTATTCAATATTCATGATATTTGGTCGTCTACGCTCAATTTTTATTTGTCATCATACTACCAATCTATAAACTCAGTGATATTGTCTAGTCTTGTGACAGTAACTCTAGACCCTAACAAATTCTGCCAGTATGTCTCACGTGCATTTTGCTCGCCTGCACCGCTCCACTCAATCACTCTTAAAGGCTTAGAATCCAGGTAAGGCCGAATAAGCATATTTAGATGATCATCCAAACCAGAGTATCCGAATAATATGATTTCTTGCGACTCATGCAATGTAAATTGCAAATATTTCCAGTAAGTAGAAAGAACACTAGATGCTGCAATTACTGAAGGTTTTCTTCTAATGTGAGTCAAAACTATATGTTCACTGGCCTCATCTTCATTAAGTGTTAGTTCAGCACGTGAACATTTATATACATTATCGTTCCAGTTGTAGAAAAGAGGTGAGCCGTGCAAATGTAAATAATAGCCAAATCTATTGCCAAATCTACGTTCTAAGGCATCTGAAGAAAATCCACTTCTTAACATACCATCAACTAGATATCCACTGTATCCATCAAAAATACCGTTATCAATAAATGAGTTGTACAATAATTTATCGTAATTTAATGTCGCAATATGACTGCGTGTATTTTTTACAAATTGGACGAGTGAATCTTCAAATTGATGAGGTAAAAAATTTTCGTAATTATGTAATTCGGTTGCAACTTTATGGATATACTTAGCGGTAATATCAGGGAAATTTATTCCATCTTCAGTAAGCCAGTGAACATCCCCCTCTCCAATATGAGTTAGAGCTTTGCAATACGTAACAACTTGATGAAGCGTATCCATTTCATGTTCTCCTTCTGGAGGCCCCTGTCTCTGGAGACAACGCTCAATAAGTTGCTTTTGGGCATCAGTCAAAAAATCAGGCCGATTCCAAATTTCTGTCAATGCTCTATTTAATGAGAAGTGAGCAGGATCTAATGCCATACCAAGACCATTTCCAAATATTATTAATTTCCTTGCCATTATTAGTGCCTCTTGTGGGAATAATGCTGGGTAGCGCAATTCAAGACGATGCAATGCAGAGTTAATAATCATGCTTTATTTAAAATGTGATGTTTCTGGTATAGATATTCACTCTAGGTGGCTAGGTTGAAATAAATTCAAGTCAATATTTTTTTGTTTTACGTAGGAATAGGCATGGTAAATTTTCTAATGATTTTCTATCAACCAAACTAACGTTTATCAAGCAATAATTCAATATGCTGTATATAAATTTTCATTAAAAATCTACATAGGTGTGGTCATATACGGACTTATAAACTAATAGTGTGATTGTAAGCAACCGTATCTGTAAATGCACGATTGAACATCTTTAAGTGTTATAGGTTCTACCCGTCCGGTAGAGTAGATGTAAGAAATGCATGTGATTCATCATGTGTTCACCGCACTTGGGCTTTATCAAACTTACGATTGCTGCTTTTTTACTCTCAGTAGTAGAGAAAAAATGGCAGTTAAAAAAAGTGCTGCCATTTTGCTGCCAATGGTGAATGCGAGAAACAAAAAAGCCACCTCAAAAGGTGGCTTAACTGCATGATTTACATCACTAAATTTGGTGGCCCCTGCTGGGTTTGAACCAGCGACCAAGCGATTATGAGTCGCCTGCTCTAACCACTGAGCTAAGGGGCCAGCGGAGCGGGGATTATAGAGTATCTTGTT
>Ga0308161_1005173_pt1 | contig 11542 bp, 14 predicted proteins | sample PhyFR2_FD_201034 | JGI IMG/M metagenome (GOLD analysis project Ga0308161, IMG submission 201034) | Phyllosphere microbial communities from UC Gill Tract Community Farm, Albany, California, United States - DLSLF.R2 | ecosystem: Host-associated > Plants > Phyllosphere > Unclassified | place: USA...
ACACCGTCGTATTGGCTACAGGCAAGCTTCTTTGAGGAAGATGAGGACTTACGGTAGAGCTTCCGAGGGAGGTGAATACTTCTAATTCGTCCCCCGTATCTGTCCACTCCCTAGTTGCTACGTATCTCCTCGTTCCTCCTTTGTTCGTGCTTTACGCAACGTCAGTACCCTTTATCAGTACGGACGCGAGTGCGCTTCGAATAAGCGAGAGATTCAACGATTCGTCGAATACTTGCAAAACTCAAGCGCGAAGCATCTTCGGCTCAGCACCGACTCGTCGGCTAGTCTCGCGATCTGACCGTGCGACACGACTGGCTCTAACCTAGTCGAGAGCGTCGCAACGAATGGAAAGCGCGATCTGAGCTCTTTGCAAGTTCTCTTTGTGTACCTCTGTCTGGGAGCGCGATCATCTCCATGTTGAACGCATTACATTGTACTAGCATCTGTATCCGATACAGCGATAAGAAAAGAACAGCGGAAGAGAGTGTAAGAGAAGAGAGTGTCTGTAATGAATGAACTGGATCCCCGAGTGAAGCGAATCAATCGACTTCGACTAAGCTCCTTCGCAACCGCCGTATCCTCTCTTCCATTTGATCAAGAACCTTTCCAACCTCTGCCACTTCTTCCTTCCAAGCTCTACTGTCTCTATTCGATCCCGTGATAGTCTCTGTTGCTGGCGGCAATGCTGGAGGATCGTTCTTGACTTGCTGTTTGAAGTAGTCTTGCAGGACGTCTCGAACCGCACTCGCTACTTCGTCGGGAGTTCGAGTATCGAGTTCTCCTCTTGGCGAAGTGCCTCCTCCATTCGTATTCCTCAGTCTTCCTCGTTCGCTCGGACTGAGACTTGCCTCCTTGCCTCGACCCGAAGTGAGAGTCCAGAGATTGCTGAGTACGAGAACGAGGAGGACGAATCCGAAAGCGAGGGTTTTCAGGCTTTGCTCCGAGATGACTTCGACGATAGGTTCCAAACTTTCGAGTAAAGGTGTTGCCCAAGTTCGATTTCGATCGTCTTTCGAAGTTGATCCAGCGAGAGATCCGGAATCGTCGCCATCCTCGTCATCTACAGTACCGTTGGCGGCGCGAGATGAAGCATCTTCGTCTTCTGCATCCTCCGAATGACCTTCTTCGATGAATTCGTTGCGATGAGTCGTGATGTAGGACCTCATCGCTTTCTCGAGATCGTTGTGATACGTCTTCTGTCCATCGATACACGATTTCTCGATGATACCTGTCGGATCACGAAAACACGTCAAGTTCATCGCTCAGGTCGATCGATGAGAGAGAGGTAATAACTAACCCTTGATGAAACTGCTCTTGCTCCACTCGACTCCCGTCGTTACTATCACCCGACAACTGTTCCCCTTCGCCCATGTCATACTCGTTCTTGTCTTGACCGCGAACGCACTACCACTCGGGACATCTGGAGTTCTCGTTGTCGTGACGACGCATACGAAATCGTCAAAGTCGACATGGGCAGACTCGTCGGTGATCATACATTTAGTCTGTCTCGGACCGATCGAGCCGTTGAGAGGTTTGATGTAGGAGAAAGAGCGAGCGAGTAGATTCGAACCAGTCGATTGAGGCGCCCAATCTCCAATTTGCAAGTCTGTTGAGGGATCTCTTCAAAGTCAGCAACCCGAGTACACGCGCAGTCAAGAGAAAGTGAGGCTGACCTAGTAGTTTCTGATTCTCAGTCCAGAAATCCTTCATGAAACCACTCGTAAACATCAAGTTGTAGATCTTTTCCGGTGCCGAGGGAAAGATCGTATCCATACAGACTTCCTTGAGGTTCTTGAGCGTCGGACAGGTATCTTTCGTGACGGGATGAGCGTGTCGCTTTCCTCCTCCATTTGGCGAACCGGGTCTCGCAGAGTTGTTCCCACTCCCTCCTCCTCCTCCTCCTCCTGCGCTACCATTCGAAGGTTCTGACGCTTCAGCGATGACTTTAGAGCCTCCAGCATTGCTTGATTCGCCAGTTCCACCTCGCGGTCTCCTGAATCCTCTCAAACGTTTCCTCACTCCTCTTCCTTCTCTTCCTCCATCCCGACTATCCTTCTCGACACCACTCGTCATTCCGGTATCTTCTCCTACTCCATTCGACGGTCCTCCCTCGTCCTCGGATCCAGAAGGTGAATGATCAGGCAAACCAGCGGATGTTGGCACAACGGGATGAACCATTCGCCAAATGTTGCCGATCAAGTCGTAGGTTGTGTCTCGAGAAAGGAATGAAGCAAAGGTATGCTGTCGTAGGTCGAACGAGTCGAAAGTGGGTGATATTGGGGGAGGAGTAAGGAGAATCAGAGGATTGGGCGAAATGGGCAGAAGTTGGTCCAAGTTGATCATGTTTGGCGAAGGACAGGGAGTGAGTCCAGAGGGATCGATAGATAGAGGGAAGGAAAAAGAATCAGGTGGAAGTAAGAGCGAGGGGATGAAGCGTGAGGGAAGTTGCGGAAGAAACGAGGAGTCAGCTTTCGTCCTTCTTTTGCTCGAACCGTCCTCATAGGCTCAAGCACCTCCGCTTGTGTCGAAGTCTCGCACCGTCCTCGGATCCAGAGCGGGTGCAAAAGAGGAGAATTGACTTACCCTTGCATGCATCGTCGAGATTTGAATAGCATTCGGAATCACATAGGCAGTCATTCGTTTCTCGATGGAACAGACTTCGGCGAAAGGAATTGTGAGCTATGAAATGTCCTGACATTGTTAGCGTGGATCGAGCGAAATATGAGTAAGAAGCGAGATCATGCTTACAGAGGTAACCCAGCCGAAAATGTTGGCGTTGAACGAAAGGTGATGCTCGGAGATGTATAGTCGACCTTGAATGAGGATCTCTCGTTGGAGCGCGCATCCGTAATCTAGACCAAGGTTTAGTTGATCAGTCGAGAGTTCGAAAAGAGAAGACGAAGCAAGTTAACTGACCTTCGATCAGGTAGTCATCATCAGAGATATTCTTGAACAGCGCATGAAAGTCTGCGTTTCGTTTACTACTCGCGACTGCATAACCCGTCCCAAGTTGACTGACAACATCGTCGAAATCGCCCAATTGATCCATCGACAAGAAACCTTGATCGTTCAAATTCATCATGCTCGTACTCGCTTGTGACGACAGTACCGGAGAGTTGTAGACTTCGGAATCTCGTCTCGAATCGGGGGGTGAGATTGGGGCGTTACTGTCGATTGATTCACGAGAACGAACGGGAGTGACTCCATTGTGAACTGATGAAGCGGTCGATCTTCTCCCCGAGGTGTTGCCTTGACTCTCTGACGAATAGGTGGTTGCGTTGAGACTTGGTGATGTCGGAGGAGCATTCGTATCGACCGTCGAGTTCGAAGGAGCGTGACTCGAACCTCTCGCTAGTCCGAGAGGGTGTCGGAGTTGAGAGCTAGGACTCGCTAGAGCTACACCACTCAGCGCGATAGCTCCAGCAATTCCGCTTGAACCTCCCGAAGATTTCGTGTTTCTCCTTGATCGAGTCGGTGAAACTGTTGGAGGATGTAGAGAATGGGAATCGGGACGAGTTTGGGTCTGGGCATTGAAGGAGGGAGATCGAGAAGCTGGTCGACTGACGGAGCGGGAATGTGGTCGTGAGTGAGAAGGGGGTGAAGTCGGGACAGAGGAAGATTGGGAGTGAGCTCCGAGATAGTCGTTCGATGGGAACGATTGGCCGGTGGGTGAGTTGATTTGAGCTAGTGCGTCGAGCCCGGACTTTGTAGGTAGAATGGTCGAAACTGAAGAAGTTTGGGAACGAGGAACGGGAGAACGAGAAGAATGTTGTTGAATCGCTTCGGAAGTGGTATGGGCGCGAGGACGGGACATGGGAATGGAAGAGTGGAGTGCAGAGATAGTAGAAGGATTTGCCATAGGAGCTTTCGAGTTGGAATCCGCGGTATTCGAATTCGAGGAAGATGTCAGGACAGTTCCATCTGCGAGTCGAAGTTCGACAGGTTTCCCCGGCATCGGAGTCGCGAGTCCTTCCTCGTCCATGACCATCGAGTTTAGTTGCTTCGATTCCGATTCCGTCATGAGTTCGGGAGCTTGAACGACGAGAGTGAGAGGTGCCGAACCATCTTGAGGGGTGAGATGGTCTAGTGTCAAGCTTCCCTGTCCGACTCTCGATCCATGTCCGATCCCTGATCCTGCATAAGAGCCCTGTCCCATCTCGTTACCCATATCCATCCCGTTGACAGAACCGTAAGATGAGGTTCGACTCATTGAGGGAGCGTAGTGTTTCGTCCGAGTCGGAGACAGAGTTCGATTCGAATGTACGGATTGTTTCGATGGAGTGTTGTTCGTAGATGTAGAGGTCCTCCTAGAAGCAGTCGGACTCGGTGGATCATCGTGGTTGACTGTTGGACGATCCGATTCTGGAGGTTGTGAACTCGATGCTGTACGCCGTTTCAAGCGCGACAACATGGCGAGTACGAGTCTCTAGAGCTCTTGTCTGTGCTGGAGAGAGAAGTCGAGGTTGTGTGAAAGTGAGGAGGGAGAGAACAAGAGCGTCAATTTTGAGTGATTCATCGTTCAACAGCGAGGTACTTTTCTCCTCTGCCGCTGCAAATTCGGTTGCTACTGTACGATATGTTCGACTGGCTCGGAGCGAGGCAGTTTGCTTGAGATTGGACTTTTCCTCATTTCTTTCGCAACTTTTCGCAACTTCGCAAGTCAGTACTTTCTGATCAGCCGCGAGCCAGAAAGTGCTAGAGCAGGTGTCACACTCCAGCTTGGTGATCAGGATTCTGTTCCCGACACTTGAATTAGTCTCCCCTGGAACAGAATGCAGCTCTCGAAAAGACGGACGACGACAACGAGAAGTTTTGGCTGGTAACGACAATGAGTTCGACATTGCGTCTATACCAACACTATTTTCTGCACCTCCCTCCGTCATTCTCCTACGTCCTCCTCTCCAACTTTGGCCAGATGCAAAACTCTTCCAAACTCCGAAAACTCGCTTAAGCCTTGTTGGCGTAGTAAGCCTTCTTCTTCTCCTCGACGCGCTCGCGACGTTGCTGGAGACTGAGCTTCTTGGGATGCGTCTTCTTGGAGGCCTCCTTCCACTTGGCGAGGTCAGCCTTGTCGGTCTTGGTGTACGAAGGGTCTTCACGGATCTTCTCGTGAGCCTCTCGGTACATGTCCTCGATGTCCTCCGACGAGATATCGTCAGCGAGCCACCTTGAGAAGTGCTGATGTGCGTAGAAGAGGGCGAGAGTCAGCTACGAGTCCTCGAATGAAGCGAATAGCGGCAACAAATCGAAACTTACCTTGCGGAAACGTTCCTCATCTTCTTCTTCGAGCGACTCCATGAACTCGGCAACGTGTCCACCGTAGATGTAACGCTGTTTACGTGAAGTGAAGAGGTAAGAAGAGGGGAGAGGAGGGCAGGGAGAAGGGAGTGACAATGAGAAGAGTCATCAGCTTGACGGTTCGGGTTGGACTGAAGAGGATGAATTGACTGACTTGAAGAGTCTCAGCATCGAGTTCCTTGGCTTCAGGATCGAAACCGGGGAATCGTCCCTCGGAGTGAGGGATGAAGATACCTCCATCGGAAGCACCCTTCATGGCACCGAAAACACGGGCACCAGTCGAGGTACGGGCGAGTCCGACATCGAGGAAGCACTTGAAGGGTCGGGGTTCACCTTCGATGGGCTCGACGAGTTCGAGTTCTCCCGAGGGTTCGGCGAATCCTTCGTACTTGTCAGCGAGGCCGAGCTTGGTAAGGGCACGACGAGCGCAGAGAAGTCCGGTAGCGTAGCAAGCGGCCCAGTTGGTGAGACCGTGCTTGATACCGTAACGGGGGAGTTCGTGAGAGTAGGCCGCGGTGAGAACAACGTCACCTTGGAGCTTGGCCGAAACGATCTATATGACGAACGAGTACGGTGAGTGTCGATCGTAGTGACAGTGCGAGAGAAGTGAGAGCTCACCTGGCAGACTACGTCCTTGTTGGTAATGCGAACGACAAGACGGTACTTGGGCGAGGCGTACTTGTTCTTGGCTTGAACGACGAGACGCTTACGAGCGTAGTAGTCGGTCTTACCTTCGCGACGACGACGGTACTTAACCTGTTTCATTCGAAAGTCAAGAAGAGAAGAGTTAGTGTTTTGTTTTTGATCTCGAATCGTCAAGAACGATGCTTTACCTGGTAACGGGAGAAGTAAGCATCGTTCTTGACGACCTTGATGAACGGCATCTTGTAGTAGTCTACAAGAGCCGTTCAACAGAGGGTCACAAGTGATGGATCGAATGAGATGGGAGTTGAGAGTTTTCGAAGCGGTGGTGATGGGCGGGAGTGAGTGAAAGCGGCGAAAATGGAGGGATGAGTAGCGAAGGAGTGAGAGATGAATAAGCGGGTGTGGCAGGTCGATAGGTGAGGGCGAATGGGGAAAATTTGGAGAAGATAGTTGCGAATGGAGAGGGGACGATTTTGTCGGAGGAAATCGTCGGAATCGAGGGGGGCAAAGAGGGAGGGAGTAGTTGAATGTAGAACGAATGGATCAAAAGTCGAAAAGCGATAGTTTGTCCCGTAGAATATTGAGAAAAGTGGGAGGAAGCAGGGAGCGGAACGAAGGGAATCAGTACACCTCGCTCGTGAGACTTGGAGACTCTTACGAAGCTGCCAGATCTCTGAAACACCCTCGCAGCTTGTCCTATCCATCCCCTGCTACTCTGAGAGGCCTACTGAACTCGCATCTGACTTTTTTCCACCTCTTCCAAACTCGCTCTTTTCCTTCCAGATCGGACCGCTGGAAGGCCGTATAGACTGCTAGAAGCTACCTGAGCGTTCTACCGAGCGAATAAACCTACAAGGGACGAAGGGGGATTGGCGCCAGACGGGGGAAAAAGAGAGAAAGCACGTCTCAGCTCCGAGGCACTTGTCAAAAATTCCGATTTTCCCCAACTTTTTCACAGCGCATCTGTCCTACAGTACAGAAAGCTGGTATATTAGGAAAGAATGGCATGGGCGAGCCTAGTCGAGACTCGTTGAAGGGAAAAATACGAAATTGGCGAGGCAAGTTCAGTCGAAGCAACGGTCGATCTGCAGCTAGCAGCACGCCCTCTCTCGCTCACGGTAAAGCGAAGAATGGTTTCGAACCTCGTTTCCTCTCAGTGCGCCGCAGATTCTCCTCTGAGCCCTCTTCTCCTCCATTCATACGTTCCAGCACGACCACAAACTCGAACGAAGACCCCAGATGGTCTCGCCTGTGCAATCAAACTTCCCTCGACACTCGAAATTCTGGATGTGTATAGATGATTGCAAGGGTACGTAGAACAGTCGGAAAGCTTGGGGGTCGGTACAGTCTCTAGAAAGGCTTGTCGGAATCTGGGGTCTTGCTAAACAAGACAAAGCGAACGGAAGGGTAGGGAATCAATATCGTTCTCTCGCGAAATCAACGAAAACGGGAGCTCACTCTTCGAAGACGGACTTGACTGTGAAAGGGAGCGGACGAGAGAATGTCAGCCATCGAATTCTGGTCTGAATGATCATCAGGCGGAACGAGAAGATAGGGAGAGACACTCCAATGATCAAGGGAAATACTCACGACCAAGTCGGTAGAATACTGTCGCAACACGTAGAACGGGTCAGCACACCATCCACAAGAGATAAAGTAGCGCATGGCATACCATCTTGACGGAAGAGAGGGACTGTTGTACAATATCCCAAAAAGTTAGTGGGAAATGATCAAGTGAGAAGGAAGGAAGGCGGGCTCACTTCCACCACCGAATACAAAGAGAGCACCGAGACCAGCAGCACCCCACATGGCCAAGTTGGGTGCCAACCTCATGGTGAACTGAGGAGTGATTCCAGCGACTGAAGGTGCCGAGCGAACTTTGGGAGCGAATCGAGGACTGTGAAAGAGAGGATTGCACTCAGTACGGGGTATCTAGCGATTGACTGAGTAGCTCCTCGACTCACGCAGACATGTTTGGAGAGTTGGAAGATGTGGTCGAGGGACAGGGAGCGAATCGGGATGAACCACAACTTCTCTCTTTCTTACACTTCACTTGCTAGCTCCGAGACAGGCTCCACTACACACTCTACATCTCTCCAGACTAGGCCTACAGAACGAGTCCTCATCCGCCACGAAACGATGTCCCCTCGCTCTTCTCCCGTTCCCTCAACTTCAGCCTCTCCACCGCCACTTCCTCCCGCAGGAAGCTCTTCAAAGACGAAGAAGCGAGCAACAACATCAACCTCTACGCTGAAGAAGCCGACGAAACGAGCTAGATTGACAGTAGGAGACGACGAAACGACCCAAGTTTCGAATCTCGACGAACACAAACTCCCTTTCGCCGATGGATCAGTCTTCTACATGAAAGATTTCGTAGACCGCGAACTGGCTCAAGCGTGGCACGACGAACTACTCGAGATTGATGGATGTACGTTGCTGCTTCTCGTCTTCAGCAGCGATTTCTAGAACCGAAAATTGATTTGGAAGTGTCGATTCTGCTGTTTAGGGTATCAACCAACGCTCAAGATGTACGGGAAAGAGATCACACAGTCTCGAAAGATAGCTGGTGAGTTTCTCAATGCTCTCTCACGTCCCTTGATCTCTCACGAGCCTCAACTGAACGAGGAAGCTCTTTCACAGCTTTCGCTACCGACCCAAACCTCACAGTGAAATACTCCGGAGCGCTCGTCGATGTGAAGTATGATTATCCACCTTTACTACGAAAGATTCAAGATCTAGTTGAAGCGAAACTTGGGCTCAAGTTCAACCACTGTATGATGAATTCGTACGGGAATGGACAGTACGCTCTTCGACTCTTACTCGGCACTCAGTACAATCACTGATCCTTGAGTGCCGTCTCGCATCAGGGTGTACATAGGGAACCATCGAGATAATCGAGAGAACCGGTTCGTCTCCGGCTTCTCTCCGTTTTCATTCGTTCCTCCTCCTGACCCTCCCTGCATCGACTACAGCGTGATAGCTTCCCTCTCCCTCGGAGCTCCTCGTACGTTCATAATGGAGCACGACAAACCTCCTTCCTCCGCTCCAGCTTCTTCAAAGAAACCCGTCAAGTCAAAGGTGAAAACGAAAACTCCAGAACCTTCAATAGAAACGGAGGAGAAGCTAGACGAGGATGGGTTGCTGTATTACAAGAAGTGGACGTTGGAGAATGGATCGTTGGTCGTTATGCAAGGTCAGACACAGCAGCACTGGAAACATCAGATCCCGAAAGAGGCGAAGGTGAAGGATTCGAGAATTAGCTTGACATTTCGACAATTAGTCTTTTGATTGGAATGTAACGAAGTGTTTCGTAGTGAATGATATGTGAATGATGTGTGAATGATGTGTGATCTCGAGAGAGGAGTGCGAACGAGTTCAAGTTGAAACAGATTCGAAAGGTTACTCTTGTTCTCTCACATCACTCCTGCTCCCGACTCGACTCGCTTAGTGTACCTCATTCAAGCTGGCGACACTCTACACCAGCAGATGAGCTGTCCAGACGAGCTCTCTGAGCAAGGGACGCTTGATCTTCAAGCAGCAATCGCTGCTTCCCTCAATCCCAGCATGCCCTCCACCTCAGCCAAGGCATTCGCATCTACTTCCGCTCAAACCCTAGATGATCAACCAATCAAGCGAGTCAAACAGGAGGAGAAGGGAAAGAGAGGGAACCAAGTGGGGAGGGAAATCGAGTTCAACCCTCTCAAGTTGAAGAAGGACGCGTTGGCTTGGTTGATGATGGAGAAACGAGGAGCTTATGAAGTGCTGTCGAAAGCGCTGTACAGTTATGCGTTGGGTAAAGGTCCGCCGAGTTTGGAAGGGAAACCTCCTGAAGTTGTGAGATGGGGTAAGCTCTCTGCTCTAGTACTGCTTCGAGCAGCTACTGACATGGACGAGTGATGCTCAGACGAAGGATTGAAGCTGTACGAACGAGGAGCGTTGAGAATGACTCGAACTCAAGGTCGTCGCGAACCGAAGCAACCGAATTGTATCAGTCTGGAGGATCTCGTCAAGCCTGAATCGATGTTGGGAATGTACTCGAACACGTTCCTGCTCGAATGGGATTTCATCGCTCCTCTACTTCCCATTCTCAAACATCATCATGCGAAACGACCTGTTCCTGTTCGTCTACCTCTCTCTCTCTCTCTTCCTCTCGACGTCAACTAACGTTCGAGTGCGATATAGATCCTTCTCGGTCAACCCATCTTGTATGACCCTTTCCTCTGGCTCGCTTGTCGTCAAGTTGGAATAGACCTCGAGAATCGTTCATCCCTCACCGCTTCCGAATGCCAAATTATCGCCCCGATCCTCACCAAGATCTATCAAGCAGTACTAGGAAGGAACGTTCTCACGATTCATCCGAAGTGTCAAGGTTGTAGTCATACGAAACTCTTCGTCGTTCGTTATCCCGGTTATTTGATGGTTGTGATCACTTCGGCGAATACGATGGTATTGGATATGGAACTATGCGACAACGTGAGTCTGACTTCTCTTGCTCAGCCTGCGCGAGTACAGGGATTGATCCCGTTCGACGTCGAGAGCAGCTGTGGTACATCCAAACCTTTCCCGAATTATCTCCCGACAAGCTCTCTTCGAAGAAACGACGACCTTCGGAATTCCGACAGATCCTCCAACAACACATGAACGAGCTCGAGTGTCCTCAAGAATTCATCTCCATCCTTGACGATTACGATTTCTCTCTCGCATCCGAAATCAAACTCGTCGTCTCTCAACCCGGTGTCGTTTCCCCCTCCGAGTTCCACTTGAGATCGATCGGGAGGATGGGGAGTGTAGCGAGGGAATGGATCAGTAGGAAGGAAAGGGATCAAGTCAAGTTTGAAGTTTGTTGTGCTTCGCTTGGAGCGCTCAAAGGGGAATGGATGGAATCGTTGGATTGGTTGTTGAGGGGAAAAGATCCGGAGAAGTTAAAGATTAGGGCAAGGGAGGAGGAGGAGGAAGTAAAAGAAGAGGACAGGAACCGGAGAGGGAAAGGAAAAGGGAAAGAAGTGGAGAAGAAGAAGAAGAGGAAAAGGTCGAGAGGAGACTCGGACGATGACGACGATGAGGGAGATTGGAAGATCGTCTACTCACCGAAATCGTACGTCGAAGTATGCACCGACGAAGTCAAGCGCACAGCAGTCAACATGTCTTCCTACTGGAAAACGTGCAACTGGACCGACGTTCCTCCCGAAACTCGCAAACTCTTCTACACGTATCACTCGAAGGAACCTGGACGTCTCTTCCATCAGAAAACGATTCTCTGGCTCTCTTCGACCGCACCCCGTTCGACTCCTCCTCATCTCCTCTACCTCGGCTCTCACAACTTCTCTAGCGCTGCATGGGGTACTCCAGCTTTCTACTCATGCAAGTCGAAGAAGAAGGGAATCAAGACGGAGGGCGTCAACAATTACGAGATGGGTATCATGATCAGGGGAGAGAAGATTGAGGAAATGTTGGACAAGGGCTCGAAATGGGACGAAATCGTTACCTGGGAGAGACCTGTTGAGCGGTTCGAGGAGGACGATATACCTTGGGTATCGGAGAGTTGGGTCAAGAAGGTGAAGGAATCATCGGAGATTCAGGATGGTTCGAAATGAGCTTT
>Ga0308161_1005174_pt1 | contig 11542 bp, 12 predicted proteins | sample PhyFR2_FD_201034 | JGI IMG/M metagenome (GOLD analysis project Ga0308161, IMG submission 201034) | Phyllosphere microbial communities from UC Gill Tract Community Farm, Albany, California, United States - DLSLF.R2 | ecosystem: Host-associated > Plants > Phyllosphere > Unclassified | place: USA...
CCGTCCACCGGACGACGCCGCGGGTTCCTCGTCTTCCTGCGCGACGTGCTGGTGATCGTGGTCATCGCCGCGCTCGTGTCCTTCGTCGTGAAGACGTTCGTCGTGCGATCGTTCTACATCCCCTCGGCCTCGATGGAGCGCACGCTCATCGTCGATGACCGCATCCTCGTCGACGAGCTCACCCCGCGCTGGGCGCCCTATGAGCGAGGCGACGTCGTGGTGTTCAAGGACCCGGGCGGATGGCTCGACGGCCAGCCGCAGACGCCCGCGCAGCCTCCGCTGATGGAGGCCGTCGACTGGGTGCTCACCCTCGTCGGCATCTCGGCCACCGACTCCCAGGACCACCTCGTCAAGCGCGTCATCGGTCTTCCCGGCGACCATGTCGTATGCTGCAACGCTCTCGGTCAGATCACGATCAACGGTGCGCCGATCGATGAGCTCAGCTATCTCAATCTGCCTGACGGCGACACCGCCGCCTCCAACGAGCCGTTCGACGTCGTCGTCCCGGAGGGCTCCCTCTGGCTCCTCGGAGACAATCGCGACCGGTCGCGGGATGCCCGTGCGCATCAGGATCTGCCGTCAGGCGGATTCGTGCCGATAGACAACGTGGTCGGCAAGGCGTTCCTCACCACGTGGCCGTTCGACCGCCTCGGCCCGATCGACGGACACCACGACATCTTCAACGGCGTTCCGGACCCGGAATGAGCGCGGTGGCTCCCACGCTGGCTCTCGAGCGTCGCCTGCTGCGCGAGTGCGAGATCGTGATCTCCCTCGACGAGGTCGGTCGGGGTGCGCTCGCGGGCCCGGTCGCGGTGGGGGCGGCGGTGATGGACGCCGCAGGTGCGCGTCGCCGAGTTCCGGAGGGCCTGCGGGATTCCAAGCTCGTGACCGAGAAGCGAAGACCCGATGTCGCCGCGAGGGCGACCGCCTGGGTGCGGGCATCGAGCGTGGGATGGGCCAGCGCCGCGGAGGTGGACCAGGTCGGCATCATGCGGGCACTGGGACTCGCCGCCTCCCGGGCCGTGCAGAGCGTGCTCGACCAGGGTGTCGCCGCCGACGGCGCGCTGGTGCTGCTCGACGGCAACCACGACTATCTCTCGGCCGTGCATCCCACGCCGCTGACTGTGCGACCTGTGATCAAGGCGGACCGCGACTGCGCCTCGGTGTCGGCGGCGTCGGTGATCGCGAAAGTGGCGCGCGACACGTATATGGCGGAGCTCCACGACGGGCATCCCGCCTATCAGTGGAATCGCAACAAGGGCTACGCGAGCCTGGAGCACCGGGATGCGATCCGGGTGCTCGGGCTGTCTCCGCACCACCGTGCATCCTGGGCCATCGCGGATGCGCCGACACTGTTCTGAGCTGCGGTGCGTCATGGTCGCGCCGCCGACTCTAGGATGGAGTCATCATGGATGAGGAAGCCTTCGACGACTACGACCGCGAGCTCGAGCTGGCGCTGTTCCGCGAGTACCGCGATGTTGTCGCGCAGTTCCAGTACGTCGTGGAGACCGAGCGACGCTTCTACCTGGCCAACGAGGTCAACGTGGTGCGTCGTGACACCGAGAACGACTTCTACTTCGAGATCTCGATGAGTGATGTCTGGGTATGGGACATCTACCGGGCCGACCGCTTCGTGAAGGCGGTCCGCGTGCTCACCTTCAAAGACGTCAACGTCGAGGAGCTGCAGCGTCGCGAGTTCGAGATCCCTCAGGAGCTGTCGCTCGACGGAGAGTGATCTCTCCTCCCCGACGCAGCTCGACGACGGGTTATCCTCAGCGGTCGGCGGATCGACTGATCGGGCGCATGGCCGGAGGCGTGCGCACGCGACGCTGTCCTCATGGCAGCGAAAGACGAACTCGGCAGAGACGGTGAACAGCGAGCGGTCCGTCATCTGACGGAAGCCGGCTACGAGGTGGTCGACCGCAACTGGCGGTGTCCACAGGGAGAGATCGACATCGTCGCGGTGCACGGCGACGTCCTCGCGATCGTCGAGGTGAAGACACGGCGGACAGTCGGCTTCGGGCATCCGCTCGAAGCGATCGATGCCCGCAAGGCGCGCAGACTGTGGCAACTGGCGCACGCTTGGGCTGCTGCGCATCGCGAGACGTCACGGGGCCGCACGATACGTGTCGAGGCGATCGGCATCGTCGGCGATCCTGCTGACGGAACGGTCGAGCACCTCGAGGATGTGTCATGACGACGGCCCGCACGTGGGCTGTCGCTCTCACCGGAGTGGACGGACACCTCGTCGAGGTCGAGGCCGACCTCTCGAATCAGACCCCCGACTTCAAGATCATCGGCCTGCCCGACAAGTCGTTGGCCGAGGCCGTCCAGCGCGTGCACAACGCGTGCAAGAACTCCGCTCTGGATCTGCCGCGGCGGCGTCTGACCGTGAACCTGTCCCCGGCGAGCCTGCCGAAGCAGGGGTCGGGATTCGACCTGAGCATCGCAGTGTCCGCGCTGGCTGCGGGCGGAGCGATCTCGACGCGCGCGATCGCAGGAACCGTGCACCTCGGTGAACTCGGGCTCGACGGTCGGCTGCGCCCCGTGCCCGGTGTGCTGAGCGCGGTCTTCGCGGCCGAGCGCGCCGGGTTCGACACCGTGATCGTGCCCCGCGGCAACGAGGCCGAGGCCCGTCTCGTCCCCGGGGTGGAGGTGCGCTCCGCCAGCACTCTGTCGGAGGTCGCCGTCTGGCATGGGGCCGACATCGAGGTTCAGGACGCGGACCCCGTGCCCTCGTCCGCCCCCGCGATCGAGGAGATGCCAGATCTCGACCTCGCCGACGTGGTGGGACAGGAAGATGCGGTGAATGCTCTGGTCGCTGCCGCGGCCGGAGGACATCATCTGCTCCTGAGCGGGCCGCCCGGAGCAGGGAAGACGATGATGGCCCGCAGGCTCCCGGGCATCCTGCCTGCGCTTTCCGAGGACGAGTCGTTGGAGGTCGCCTCGATCCGCTCTCTCTCCGGTGAATCCGTGCGGAGCCTCACCGTCATGCCTCCTCTCGAGGCGCCGCACCACAGCGCCTCCGTGGCAGCCCTGGTCGGCGGAGGGTCGAAAGTGGTGAGACCTGGGGCGATCTCGCGAGCGCACAGAGGCGTGCTCTTCCTCGACGAGGCCGCGGAGTTCTCGAGGGTCGCGCTCGACGCGCTGAGGCAGCCGCTCGAGACCGGGTCGATCGAAGTCAGTCGGTCCGGCATGACTGCGCTGTTCCCCGCCCGGTTCCAACTGGTCATGGCGCTGAATCCGTGTCCTTGCGGCAATTACGGCGTGCGAGGTGCCGAGTGTCTCTGTCCCTCGCTCGCGATCCGCCGCTATGCGACGAGACTGTCGGGTCCGCTTCGGGATCGCATCGACATCGAACTGCGCGTCGCGCGTGTGTCCGCGAGCCGCGCGATGACCGGCGATCAGGCGGCGCTGACCAGCGAGGTCGCCAGAAGTCGGGTTCTGCGGGCTCGGGAGTGTGCAGCAGAGCGATGGCGCGGGACACCGTGGCGACGCAACGGCGATGTGCCGGGCGCCCGGCTTCGACAGCCCGACCTCAGGATCCCGGCGGCCGCACGGGCTCCGCTCGACCGCGCGTTGGAGCGTGGCACGCTCACGCTGCGCGGCTACGACCGCGTGCTGAGGCTGGCATGGACGATGGCCGACCTCGAGGGTGTGGCCCGACCGGGGCCGGACGAGGTCGGACGCGCACTGTATCTGAAGAGGGGGTTCGCATCATGATCGACGAACTGCGAAGCGACGGGGAACTCGTCTCGGCGATGGCGGCGGTCCGCAGCGCGGCGGGCGATCTCGAGGCGCTGGCCAGGGTCGCGTGGTCCGTCGTCGCAGAACCGGGTGACGGTGTCGCGGGCGCGCTGGTTCAGGCATTGGGAGCGTCGGAGGCCCTCAGAGTCGCTCTCGATGACGGTGTCGGTCCGGTCCCCGGGCGGGGAGGGGCGGAGCTGGCCGAGGGGCGGGCACGATGGCGGGTGCGTGCAGAAGTCCGAGCGGTCGCCGCCGCTGTCCGCGCCGCGGGCGATGTGCAGGCGCGACTGCTGATACCAGGCGATCCCGAGTGGCCGCACGCGGTCGACGATCTCGGTGCGCATGCGCCGATGGTGCTCTGGGTGCGCGGCGATGCATCGCTGCTCTCCGCCGCGCCACGCGTGGCGATCGTCGGAGCACGCGCCGCGAGCGGATACGGGGAGATGCTGGCGGGCGACTTCGCCGGGGAGCTCGCCGCCTCGGGCGCGGTCATCGTCTCCGGGGGAGCGTACGGGATCGACGGTGCCGCGCATCGTGCCGCCCTCGGCGTCGAGGGCGGCACGATCGCGTTCCTCGCCGGTGGAGTCGATCGCGCCTATCCGCAGGGGCATCGTCAGCTGCTCCAGCGCATCGTCGCGACCGGCGCCGTGGTGAGCGAGGTCCCCTGCGGCACGGCACCGACGAAGTGGCGCTTCCTCGCGCGCAATCGCCTGATCGCCGCGCTGGCCGACGCGACCGTCGTCGTCGAGGCGGGGTGGCGCAGCGGCTCGCTCAACACTGCCGGGCATGCGGCGGCACTGGGGCGTCCGCTGGGTGCCGTGCCGGGACCGGTGACCTCCGCGGCATCGGCGGGGTGCCACCGGCTGCTCCGTGAATACGATGCGAGATGCGTGACCACCTCCGAGGAGATCCGGGAGCTGTGGGGCATCTCGGGGTACGTGGAGGGTTCCGCGCAGGAGGGCCCGGGTGTCGACCCCGAGCGACGGCGTCTGCGGGATGCGCTGGGAGTGCGCACGCCGTCGACGGTCACCGAGTTGGCCCGCCGGTCGGGTCTGGCGCCCACGCGCGTGAGCGCACTGCTCGGGCTCCTCGAACTGGAGGGCGACGCCCGTCGCGCCGACGGCGGCTGGTTGAGTGGGCACAGTGATAGACGATGAGCCGTAGGCCGCCCGCCGGGCCCACCGGTGGGCCCGGCGGGCGGGGGAGCTCCGACGGGCGGGGAAGCTCCGGCCGGGGAAGCTCCGGCCGGGGAAAGCTCCGGCCGGGGAAGGGCCGGCCGGGGATGGCCGGCGGCGCGGCTGACGTCGGGGCGGCGCACGGTCCGGCAAGCTGGAGGTATGGAGTTCCCGGCGGCAGTGGACGCCTTCGCCGACCATCTCGAGCGGGTGCGTCGGCTGTCCTCGGCGACCGTGCGTGCGTACAGGTCCGACCTTCGCGACCTCGGCGCGTCCTCGTCCGGTCTCTCTCTGGAGCAGATCACGCTGGACACGCTGCGGGACTGGCTGTGGGCGGCCACGCAGCGGGGAGACGCCCGCTCGACTCTCTCCCGTCGCGCCGCTGCCGCGCGGTCCTTCTTCAGCTGGGCGGTGGAGCAGGAACTCCTCACGCACGACCCGAGCCTGCGTCTGGTCGCACCCAAGCGCGGGAGGACGCTGCCGACCGTCGCCTCGAAAGACGCCATGACGGCGCTCCTCGACACACAGCGGCAGGCGGCGGAACCCGGCGAACCGACGGCGCTTCGCGACCACGGTGTCCTCGAGCTTCTCTACGGTGCGGGCATCCGCGTCTCGGAGCTGTGCGGCCTGGACGTCGACGACCTGGACCTCGATCGCGGCACTGCCCGGGTGATGGGAAAGGGGGCCAAGGAGCGTGTCGTCCCGTTCGGGGTGCCCGCGCGGGATGCCATCGGCACGTATCTCACCCGCGGTCGCCCCGCGCTTCTCGCCCGAGCGGCGCATCCGTCCGCTGCGCTGTTCCTGGGAACTCGTGGGGGCCGCATCGGACCTCGCGCCGTCTACACCCTGGTCGCCGAGGTGCTCGCCCCTTTCGTCGGGGCCGACACGGTCGGACCGCACGCGCTGCGGCACACGGCGGCCACGCACCTGCTCGACGGCGGTGCCGACCTGCGCGCCGTCCAGGAGATCCTCGGGCACGCGAGCCTCGGGACCACGCAGATCTACACGCACGTCTCGGCGGAGCGACTCACCGCCACGTACCGTCTGGCACACCCCCGCGCGTGACCCGACGGGTCAAGACATACGGGTGATGACCTACAGGTCACAACCCGTCGCAGCAGGGGAGGAGCACTGCTCTCGCTGCAGGCCCGAACAGGAGCAGCGGATCGATGTACACCCCGTGCAGTCTGACTCCGAGGTGCACCGTGTCTGCCGCGGCATGTCCGCCGACGGCGACGGTCCCGATCACCTCGCCGGCCGCCACCGTGTCGCCGGGCTCCCATGTCGAGATCAGAGGTTCGAATGTGGACACATACCCTCCGGGATGCTCGATGGTGAGCAGCGGCCTGTCGACGACAGTCCCGCGGAAGGCGACCCGACCCTCCGCCGGCGCGGTGACCTCCGCACCGATCGCCGACATCACGTCGATGCCACGGTGCCCTGCGCCGTACTCGTGGGCGGGTGCCCGATAGGGCGACGTCACTTCGCGAGCCCCCTCGAGCGGCCAGTGCCATCGGGGGTGGACAGCGTCGGGAACCGGATCCGCGCTCACGGCGATGCCGCTCGCCGGCGTCGCCGGCATCTCAGACGCGTCCGCGCGACCGCCCAGAGCGACGAGAAGCATGACGAGCGCGAGGGCGACGACGGGTGCGCGCGGGGGCAGGTGGGTTCGCATCGGATCATCCTGTGCGCTCCCGTCCGCTCGCGCCTCGCGTCACCCGTGATCTGCCCGGCAGGTGTGCGCCACACGGTCGAGATGCGTTCGGTGCAGAGCGGGTGTGCGAGCCGCGCGTCCTGTATGCTGGAGGAGCACCTCGATCTCGAGGTGACTACGCGTGCCCACAGCGACTTCGGTCGTGGCATCCACTCCCACAGGTCTCGCCTCACGGCGGGCGGGTGTGCGCCGGGTACCAGGGAGTTCGATCGTTCCGATCGACTTGACAACCTCAACGACGCAGAACCGCGTCAGAACAAGGAGACGACCATGGCTGTGGTCACCATCCGCCAGCTGCTCGACAGCGGCGTGCACTTCGGACACCAGACCCGTCGGTGGAACCCGAAGGTGAAGCGCTTCATCCTCACCGAGCGCAGCGGAATCCACATCATCGACCTGCAGCAGTCGCTCGGGTACATCGACAAGGCCTACGACTTCGTCAAGGAGACCGTCGCCCACGGCGGCACGATCCTCTTCGTCGGCACCAAGAAGCAGGCGCAGGAGATCCTCGCAGAGCAGGCGACCCGCGTCGGCCAGCCCTTCGTGAACCAGCGCTGGCTCGGTGGCCTCCTCACCAACTTCCAGACGATCTCCAAGCGACTCGCTCGCATGAAGGAGCTCGAGGAGCTCGACTACGAGACCCCTGCGAACAGCGGTTTCACGAAGAAGGAGCTCCTGCTCAAGAAGCGTGAGCTCGACAAGCTGCACAAGTCGCTCGGCGGAATCCGCAACCTCACGAAGACGCCGTCGGCCATCTGGGTCGTCGACGCCAAGCGCGAGCACCTCGCGATCGATGAGGCCAAGAAGCTCGGCATCCCCGTGATCGGAATCCTCGATACGAACGCCGACCCCGACGACTTCCAGTACCCGATCCCCGGCAACGACGACGCGATCCGCTCCGTCTCGCTGCTCACCCGCATCATCGCGGACGCGGCCGCCGAGGGCCTGCAGCAGAAGCACAACCCCGAGACGGGCGACGCCGAGCCGCTCGCCGACTGGGAGAAGGAGCTTCTCGAGACTCCCGTCCAGGAGTCCGCTGACGCCGCGACCGTCGAGACCGCCGCCGATGAGGCTGCTGTCGTCGAGACGCCGGCCGACGACGAGACCGCCGCCGACGCGGCCGGTGCAGAGGCACACGACGAGGCGATCGCCGCCGCTTCCGGTGAGGAGACCTCCGAGGTCGCCGCCGCCGAGGCCGCAGACGCCAAGTAATCCCGCGACCACCACACATTTACGAAGCAAGGAGCCACCACACATGGCCAACTTCACCATCGCTGACCTCAAGGCGCTGCGTGAGCAGCTCGGAACCGGAATGGTCGACACCAAGAAGGCGCTCGAGGAGGCTGACGGAGACGTCGAGAAGGCCACCGAGATCCTGCGTCTCAAGGGTGCCAAGGGCAACGCGAAGCGTGCCGACCGCTCCACGAGCGAGGGACTCGTCGTCGCTCGCGAGCAGGATGGCGCCGTGACGCTCATCGAGCTCGCCTGCGAGACCGACTTCGTCGCGAAGAACGAGCGATTCATCACGCTCGCCGAGAAGGTCGCGGATGCGGTCGCCGCCGTCAAGGCCGATTCGGTCGAGGCGGCTCTCGCCGCGCCCGCCGGTGACAAGAACGTCGAGCAGGTCATCTCGGAAGAGGCTGCGATCATCGGCGAGAAGGTCGAGCTGCGCCGCGTGCGCACGATCTCCGGCGACCACGTCGAGGTCTACCTGCACCGCACCAGCAAGGACCTGCCGCCGCAGATCGGCGTCGTCGTCGCCTACTCGGGTGACGATGCCGAGACCGCTCGCAGCATCGCCCAGCACATCTCGTTCGCGAACCCGTCGTACCTGTCCCGCGAGGACGTCCCGGCAGACGCCGTGGAGAAGGAGCGCGTGATCGTCACCGAGATCTCCCGCAACGAGGGCAAGCCGGAAGCGGCTCTGCCCAAGATCGTCGAGGGTCGTGTCTCCGCGTTCATCAAGCAGGTCGCCCTGCTCGAGCAGGACTACGCGAAGGACAACAAGCTCTCTGTCGCCCAGGTGGCGAAGGACGCCGGTATCACCGTGACGGACTTCGCGCGCTTCAAGGTCGGCGCGTAGCAGAGTCGAAGGGGTTCGGATCAACGAGATCCGAACCCCTTCTTCATGCCCACAAGGCACTATCTTGAATCGGGACGAGAGGAACACCCCCATGACCGAAGGCACTGGACGCCGTCGTGTACTTCTGAAGCTCTCCGGCGAGGCGTTCGGCGCCGGCCAGCTGGGCGTCAACCCCGACATCGTCAGCCAGATCGCTCGCGACATCGCCGCGGCGGTCGATCGCGTCGAGATCGCGATCGTCGTCGGTGGCGGCAACTTCTTCCGCGGAGCCGAGCTCAGCCAGCGCGGCATGGATCGCGGCCGTGCCGACTACATGGGCATGCTCGGGACCGTGATGAACGCGCTCGCGCTGCAGGACTTCCTCGAGCAGGCCGGCGCGCCGACGCGCGTGCAGTCCGCCATCTCGATGACCCAGGTCGCCGAGCCTTACATCCCTCTGCGCGCCGAGCGCCACATGGAGAAGGGACGCGTCGTGATCTTCGGCGCAGGAGCGGGACTTCCTTACTTCTCCACAGACACCGTCGCCGCGCAGCGTGCTCTCGAGATCGGTGCGCAGGAGGTCCTCGTCGCCAAGAACGGCGTAGACGCGATCTACACGGCGGATCCCAACAAGCATGCGGATGCCGAGCGCATCGAACGGGTCACCTACCGTGACGCCCTGCAGCGTGGTCTGAAGGTCGTCGACTCGACCGCGTTCAGCCTGTGCATGGACAACAACATGGACATGCGCGTCTTCGGCATGGAGCCTGCGGGCAACGTCACGCGCGCACTGCTCGGAGAGCCCATCGGAACTCTCGTCACGTCCTGAGTGCCTGCGGATGCCCGGCGTCCGCGACCGATAGAATTTCAGAACACCCCGACGATAGGAGTCACCGTGATCGCGGATGTCCTCGCTGAAACCACCTCCCGTATGGCGCGCGCCGTCGAGGCCGCCAAGGAGGACTTCTCCACGGTCCGCACCGGCCGCGCCAACCCGCAGCTCTTCCAGAAGGTGCTCATCGACTACTACGGGACGCCGACTCCGCTCTCGCAGCTCGCCTCTCTGGCGAACCAGGAGGCGCGCACGCTCATCATCACGCCGTACGACAAGTCGGCGTTGAAGAGCATCGAGCAGGCGATCCGCGACATGCCCAACCTCGGCGCGAACCCGACGAACGACGGCAACCTCGTGCGCGTGACCATGCCCGAGCTCACTGCCGATCGCCGCAAGGAGTATGTCAAGCTCGTGAAGTCCAAGGGTGAGGACGCGAAGGTCCACGTCCGCGGCATCCGTCGCAAGGCGAAGGACGAGCTCGACGCCCTCAAGAGCGAACTCGGCGAAGACGAGATCGCTCGGGGGGAGAAGGAGCTCGACGTCCTCACGCGCCAGCACGTCGACCTGATCGACGACGCACTCAAGCGCAAAGAGGCTGAGCTTCTCGAGGTGTAGGCGGCATGTCCGACGATCCGACCGCTGACGACACCGACACGCCGCCGATGCGCCGCAAGGTGAGTGACTCGGCGACCCCGGGCGGCGGGCCCCTCGAGGACCGGGCGTTCCCGGCGTTCGACCCCGCAGCGGTTCCTCCGAGACCGCCCGTACCCGACGTCTCCCCACGTGGTGCCTCGCCCGCGGCGGTCTCCACCCCGCTGGACACCGCTGATCACAATGCGATCAGAGAGCAGTGGCGCGCGGCCAGGGATGAACTGGGCACGCATGTGTCGAACGCACGAGGTCAACTCGATCAGGCGAACGAACGCATCAAGGAGCGCACGGGCCGCGACCTGATCCTCGCCATCCTGATCGGTCTGGCGTTCGGAGCAGCGCTCCTCGCATCCTTGCTCTTCATCAAGGTGCTCTTCGTGCCGTTCGCCCTCGCGGCAGCGCTGCTCGGCGTGTACGAGCTGTCGCTGGCGCTGCGAGGCTCGGGGCGTCGGATCGATGTCGTCCCGCAATTCGCGGCGGCGACGATGATCGTCCTGTCGGCGTTCTTCCTCGATCTGTGGCTCGTCTGGATCGTCCTGTTCCTCGCCGTCGCGTTCGTCATCGTCTGGCGGCTGGTCGGGCAGATGATCGCCGCGGACGGTCGAACATACGGCGACGTCCTCGGCGATGTGGTCATCGGCGGCTTCGTGCAGATCTACGTCCCGTTCCTCGCCGCCATCGCGCTGATTCTCCTCAAACAGGAGGACGGTCAGTGGTGGGTGCTGAGCTTCATCGCGATCGCCGTGGCGGCGGACACGGGGGCGTACGCCGCCGGCCTCGCGTTCGGACGGCACCCGATGGCCCCGAAGATCAGCCCCAAGAAGACCTGGGAGGGGTTCGCGGGCGCCGTAGTCGCATCGGTCGCGGCCGGAGTGCTTCTCGCCCTCTTCCTGCTGCAGCTGCCGTGGTGGATCGGCGTCATCTTCGGGGCAGCGATCCTGCTGTCCGCGACGCTGGGCGACCTCGGCGAGTCCATGCTCAAACGCGACCTCGGGATCAAGGACATGAGCTCCTGGCTTCCCGGCCACGGCGGACTGCTGGACCGGCTCGACAGCATCCTGCCGTCGACGATCCCGGCACTCTGCCTCTACTTCCTCTTCTCCTCCTGGATGGTGCTCTGATGGTTGACGATGTCGAGCAGGTCGCTGACGGTGCCGAGCAGGCACCGCCGGCATTCTCGATGACGAGCGGCAGAGTGCGCGGATACCACCGTGCCGCCGTCGACACCTTCCTCGCCGCGGCCCGGGCTGCCTTCGAAGCGGACACCGACGAGCTCAGCGCGGCCGACGTGCGCGTCGCCTCCTTCCCCCTGGTCAAGAACGGGTACGTCGTCACCGAGGTCGATGCCGCACTCGGTC
>Ga0308161_1005183_pt1 | contig 11531 bp, 10 predicted proteins | sample PhyFR2_FD_201034 | JGI IMG/M metagenome (GOLD analysis project Ga0308161, IMG submission 201034) | Phyllosphere microbial communities from UC Gill Tract Community Farm, Albany, California, United States - DLSLF.R2 | ecosystem: Host-associated > Plants > Phyllosphere > Unclassified | place: USA...
CACGCTCAACCTGGCGGCAAACTGCCTTGACCGTCATCTCGCCACGCGCGGCGATCACCCGGCGATTATCTGGGAAGGCGACGACGCCAGCGAAAGCAAAACCCTGACCTTCCGCCAGCTGCATGCCGAAGTCTGTCGCTTCGCCAACGTGCTGGAGCTGCTGGACGTGAAAAAAGGCGACGTGGTAGCGATCTATATGCCGATGGTGCCAGAAGCCGCTGTGGCGATGCTGGCCTGTGCGCGAATTGGTGCCGTCCACTCAGTGATCTTTGGCGGCTTTTCACCGGAGGCGGTCGCTGGCCGCATTGTCGACTCCAGCGCCTCGCTGGTCATTACCGCTGATGAAGGGATCCGCGCCGGTCGCAGCATTCCGTTGAAGAAAAACGTTGATGATGCGTTAAAAAATCCGAATGTCACCAGCGTGAAAAACGTGGTGGTGTTTCAGCGCACAGGTAAAGATGTGGGCTGGGTTGAAGGCCGCGATCAGTGGTGGCATGCGCTGATGCTGAACGCCAGTACTAACCACTCTGCAGCCGAAGTCGGCGCAGAAGATCCGCTGTTTATCCTTTATACGTCGGGTTCTACCGGCAAACCTAAAGGTGTGTTGCATACTACCGGCGGTTATCTGGTCTATGCCGCCACCACGTTTAAGTTCGTCTTTGATTACCATCAGGATGATATCTACTGGTGTACCGCCGATGTCGGCTGGGTGACGGGTCACAGCTATCTGGTCTATGGCCCGCTGGCTTGTGGTGCCACCACACTGATGTTTGAAGGGGTACCGAACTGGCCGACGCCGAGCCGCATGGCGGAAGTGGTTGATAAACATAAAGTCACCCTACTCTACACCGCGCCGACCGCCATCCGGGCGCTGATGGCGGAAGGTGACAAGGCGATTGCGGGCACCGACCGCAGCAGCCTGCGCATTATGGGATCGGTCGGCGAGCCGATTAACCCGGAAGCCTGGGAGTGGTACTACAAGAAAATCGGCAACAGCCGCTGCCCGATCGTGGATACCTGGTGGCAGACCGAAACCGGCGGCTTCATGATCACGCCGCTGCCGGGCGCGACCGCGCTAAAAGCCGGTTCAGCCACCCGCCCCTTCTTTGGCGTACAACCGGCGCTGGTGGATAACGAAGGTCAGCCGCAGGAAGGTGCCTGTGAAGGCAATCTGGTCATTACTGAGTCGTGGCCAGGTCAGGCGCGAACCCTCTTTGGCGATCATGACCGTTTCGAGCAGACCTACTTCTCCACCTTTAAAAATGTCTACTTCAGTGGTGACGGTGCCCGTCGTGATGAGGATGGCTACTACTGGATCACGGGTCGCGTTGATGATGTGCTCAACGTCTCTGGTCACCGCCTTGGCACCGCCGAAATTGAATCGGCGCTGGTGTCGCATCCTAAAATTGCCGAAGCGGCCGTGGTCGGGATTCCGCACAGTATTAAAGGCCAGGCGATTTACGCCTATATCACGCTGAATCATGGCGAAGAGCCGTCACCGGAGCTGTACACCGAAGTGCGACAGTGGGTCCGCAAAGAGATTGGCCCGATTGCCACGCCTGATGTGCTGCACTGGACCGACTCACTGCCGAAAACCCGCTCTGGCAAAATCATGCGGCGTATTCTGCGCAAAATTGCCACCGGCGATACCAGTAACCTTGGTGATACCTCTACCCTCGCCGATCCTGGCGTTGTAGAAAAACTGCTTGAGGAGAAACAGTCGATCAAAATGCCTTAAGCGCACGCAGTCCGGCGGGAAGATCGCTTCCCGCCACACCCGCCCTACGCAGTCTGTTTCGGTAGTCACAACTATTATAACCAGCTGAATCCGCGCCCTGTCGTGAGGTTCTCGCCTGCAAGTCCTCTGGAGAAAATGTGATGAATGACGCCCTTTCGAATCAGGATGCAATCAATCAGCAGATTGAACGTAATCCCCTTTTTCATGAGTTAGTCCATAAACGCCAGGCGTTCGCGACGTTACTGTCGGTGATCATGCTGGTGCTCTATGTCGGCTTTATTCTGCTGATTGCCTTTGCACCCGGCTGGCTTGGTACGCCGCTGCATGCCGGTACTAACGTGACGCGCGGTATCCCGATTGGTGTCGGGCTGATTGTGATGTCGTTTGTGCTGACCGGCGTCTATGTCTGGCGCGCCAACGGTGAGTTTGACCGTTTAACAAAAGCCATCCTCAGCGAGGTGAAACCATGACCCGTCTCACCTTATGGCTGCTGGCCTTAATGTTGCCGTTTTCAGCGCTGGCCGCTGATGCGATTACCGGTGCGGTTCAGCGTCAGCCGACCAACTATCAGGCGATTATCATGTTTACGATTTTCGTCGGTGCCACATTGGGGATTACCTACTGGGCGTCGAAGCGGACCCGTTCGCGTAACGACTATTACACGGCCGGCGGCAATATCACCGGTTTCCAGAATGGTCTGGCGATGGCGGGTGACTTCATGTCAGCGGCCTCGTTCCTGGGCATTTCGGCACTGGTTTACACCTCCGGCTATGACGGGCTGATCTATTCGCTCGGCTTCCTGGTCGGCTGGCCGATGATTCTGTTTTTAATCGCCGAGCGGCTGCGCAATCTGGGTCGCTATACCTTTGCCGACGTCGCCTCTTATCGTCTGAAGCAGATGCCAATTCGCACCCTGTCAGCCTGCGGCTCGCTGGTGGTGGTGGCGCTCTACCTGATCGCGCAGATGGTGGGTGCCGGTAAACTCATCCAGCTGCTGTTCGGCCTTAACTATCATGTGGCGGTGGTTCTGGTCGGCATTCTGATGGTGATGTATGTGCTGTTTGGCGGCATGCTGGCCACCACCTGGGTGCAGATCATCAAAGCGGTCCTGCTGCTGTTTGGTGCGACCTTTATGGCGGTCATGGTGATGAAGGCGGCCAATTTCAGCTTTAATACGCTGTTCACCGAAGCGATGGCGGTCCATCCCAAAGGCATCGCGATTATGCAGCCAGGCGGACTGGTCAAGGATCCGATCTCGGCTCTGTCACTGGGGCTGGGGCTGATGTTCGGTACGGCCGGATTGCCGCATATTCTGATGCGCTTCTTCACCGTGGCGGATGCTAAAGAGGCCCGTAAAAGTGTCTTCTGGGCCACCGGTTTTATGGGCTACTTCTACTTCCTGACCTTTATTATCGGCTTCGGAGCCATTCTGCTGGTGGGCGCGAACCCGGCCTTTAAAGATGCCAGCGGCGCGCTGATTGGTGGCACCAATATGGCGGCGGTGCATCTGGCGAATGCCGTGGGCGGCAGCACCTTCCTGGGCTTTATCTCTGCGGTAGCCTTCGCTACGATTCTGGCGGTGGTGGCGGGCTTAACGCTGGCGGGCGCGTCGGCGGTGTCGCACGACCTCTATGCCAGCGTGTATCGTAAAGGTCAGGCGAGCGAGAAAGATGAGCTGCGGGTCTCCAAAATCACCGTGCTCGCACTGGGCGTGGTAGCGATTGCGCTGGGTATTCTGTTTGAGAAGCAGAACATCGCCTTTATGGTCGGGCTGGCTTTCTCGATTGCGGCCAGCTGTAACTTCCCCATCATCCTGCTGTCGATGTACTGGTCAAAACTCACCACGCGCGGTGCGATGGTAGGCGGCTGGCTCGGTCTGCTGACTGCCGTGATTCTGATGATCCTCGGCCCGACCGTGTGGGTTCAGGTGCTGGGCAACGCGAAGCCGATTTTCCCTTATGAGTATCCGGCGCTGTTCTCCATGGTCGTGGCCTTTGTCGGCATCTGGCTCTTCTCCATTACCGACCATTCGCAGCAGGGTGCAGAGGAGCGCTCACGCTTCCGCGCGCAGTTTATCCGCTCGCAGACAGGTACCGGCATTGAACAGGGCAAGGCGCACTGATCGCCGTTTACCGCGCATAACGTTCAGGCAACAAAAAAGGGCGACTACCGGAGTAGTCGCCCTTTTCTTTCACGCAACAGAATCAGAAGCGCAGCGATGCACCCACGTACGGGCCATCGACCAGCACGTTATCTTTGCGTCCATCTTTGTTGTTCAGTTCGATGTACTGATAACCCACACGCAGGTTAAGCAGTGAAACCGGCGTGAAGCTCAGGCCGCCAGCGGCTTCCTGATAGCTGTCGAGCTGATCGGTGAACGACTCTGGCGCGTAATAATACTCGCCATACAGGCCCCACATGCTGTTGATGCTGTAGTGTGCTGCACCACCCAGCGCCACCGCAAATCCATCTTTTCCATCTTCCGGATGGGTGAAGATCGCTTTTGCGGTCGGTGCCAGACGCAGTGGCCCGAAATCAACGTTGTAACCCAGACCTGCACCGTAGGTGCTGCCGTCATGGTCGCTACGCAGCCAGTTACCTTTCAGAAACAGACCGGGTGTTGTGGTGCCCAGACCCAGATTCAGGTTGGTGTTGTGTTCGCTGACATCAACACTGCCTTCAATCGCCTGAGCGGCACCGCTCAGTAAAACCAGCCCGAGGGCGCTCCCGGTAACAAGTTGCTTAAACATGATTCCACTCCGTGAAGGACAATTAATTCGGCCGCAAGGTTAACAGCCTGAAACGGGGAGACAACAAAATCTGGAAAACTTTACGTAAAAATACGTGTCTCTGCCAGGAGAGTTGCCGTCGGCAACGCAGTGTAGACTATATTGTCCACATCAGGTGTCCAATCAGCGGGGCCAGTACCACGGTCACAACACCAGACAGCATCATCACCAGGCTGGCGACCACGCCCTCCTGCTGCCCCAGCTGATAAGCGCGAGCGGTTCCCGCACCGTGCGACGCAGCCCCTAATCCGGCCCCTTTCGCCACGCCCTGCTTAATTGCGATGCGCAGAAACAGCACGTCACCGATTGCCATGCCAAACACGCCCGTCATCACCACAAACAGCGCCACCAGATCGGGCTGACCGCCAATCGGTCCGGCTGCGGCCAGTGCAAACGGTGTGGTAATGGAGCGCACGGCCAGGCTGCGCTGGATAGACTCCGGCAGGGTTAACAGTCGTGCCAGCCAGACCGAACTGCAGACGGCGACCAGCGTAGCGGTCAGGACGCCCGCGCTCAGGGACAGCCAGTGGCGCTTAATAATCTCCACGTTCTCATAGACCGGCACTGCAAACGCCAGCGTCGCCGGTCCCAGCAGCCAGAGCAGCCAGTGGTTTTCTGCAATATAGTCCTGCCAGCTGATGTGCGTCAGCAGCAGAAGAGCCACCAGCACCAGCGGCGTCATCACCAGAGGCATCAGCACCAGCGTACGCCAGCGACGATAAAGCCGTTTATTCAGCGTATAAACCAGCAGCGTAACCGCCACACAGAGCAGGCTGAGCAGAACATCACGCATGGGGATCCTGCTTACGCGCGGCGCGCGCGACTTCATACTGATAGAGCCGGTCCACTACCCAGGCGGTGGAAGCCAGCACCAGCATCGTGCTGACGCCAATGACCACGCAGATGCGCAGGCCATCGACCCGCAGCAGATCGCCATAATTCACCACCGCCACCACCGCCGGAATAAAGAACAGCAGCATCTCGGCCAGCAACCAGCGTGACCCGGCTTTTACCCAGTTCAGCGGCACAACCCGCGTCACGATTAACGCCAGCAGCAACAGCATCCCGACGATATTGGCGGGCAGCGGCAGGTGCAGCCAGCTCACCAGCCGATCGCAGGCGATAAACAGGCCGATATAGAAACCCAGCTGCAGTGGCAGGCTGAGCCATTGCACTGCGCGGTTGCTGCGGAAAGTGAGCGCTAACGCCATCACTTTGTCTCCCCCTTTAAATTGATGTCACCAGTATAAAACGCCAGCACAAGGTGAAAAAAATGAATTAAAATTATCAGAATCATGCCTGAAAGGAATAGTTATGGATGTTCGCGCCCTGCGTTACTTTACTGAAGTAGTTCGCCAGCAGAGCTTTACCCGTGCGGCGCAAAAGCTGTTTGTGACGCAGCCGACCATCAGCAAAATGCTGCGCCAGCTGGAAGAGGAGCTGGGCTGCACGCTGATCCTGCGCGATGGCCGTCGCCTGCACCTTACCGACAGCGGCCAGGCGGTCTATCAGCGCGGCCTGGCGATCCTGCAGGAGTTTCATCAGCTGGAGGCGGAGATTGGAGACATCAACCAGCTCAAAACCGGTGAGCTGCGGCTCGGTATTCCGCCGATGGTGGGTATGCAGATAGCCGGATCGATTTCGGCTTTTCGCCGTCGCTATTCTGGCGTGAAGCTGAAAATTTCGGAGTTCGGCGGTCTGACCGTTCAGCAGGCGGTGCTGGCGGGCAGTCTTGATATCGCCCTGACCGCGCTGCCGGTCGACGCCGAGCTGCCGCTGAACACGCTGCCCCTGATGCATCACCCGCTCTGCGTGCTGCTGCCACGACGCCCGGAATGGCTCAGCCGCCAGCAGATTGGGCTGGCAGAACTGGCAGAGCATCCGCTGCTGATTTTCAATGAGGAGTTTTCGCTGAATCGTCAGCTGATGCAGGCGTTTCAGCGGCTTAACCTGACGCCAACGGTGGCGGTGCGCAGCGGTCAGTGGGATTTTCTGGCGGCGATGGTGCAGGCGGAGATGGGGCTGGCGATTCTGCCGGAGCCGATCTGTCAGCGGCTGGATAAGCAGTCGCTATTGTGGCTGCCGCTGGAATCGGAGCTGAAGTGGAGTCTGGGATTGATTTGGCGGGAAGGGAGTTATCTGTCGCGCAGTGCGCAGGCGTGGATAAACTGTTGCCGCGAGCACTGGCCGGATGAGCCTCCACGGCTATCGGTGTGAAAAGCTGGCACGCCCGCATAAAGGCGCAGGCGTGCCAGTCAGGGCTTACTCTTCTTTTTCTATCAGCAATGCTTCCAGCAGATCCAGGTCGTGCAGTAAGGTCTGCATCGTCTCATTGGAGATCTGTTGGGTCGCGCGCAGATGATAAAGCTCAGCGCGTTCAGCGCGCAGCCCGGTCAGGCGGAATCGACGTTCAAGGTTCTCAGCGTACAGCGCATGCTCAAGGTCATTCTTGCCTTCGGCGCGACGACGTAAGTTGCCTGTTACGCGCAGACTCACCTCTTTCAGCAGTTCCGGATCGATGTTCTCTTCCGACTCATTTTCCAGCCGCTGTTCCATCTTATGCAGGCTCTCAACCGCTGCACCCGCCATCACCGCACGCGCATTCTGCAGCTCACGGCGATGTGCGCCTTTGTCGATGCTATCAATGCCGCGCAGCAGAATCGGCAGCAGCACTACACCCACCAGCAGTGAGACCAGAATCACGCCGGTGGCGATAAACACCAGCTCATAGCGCGCCGGGAAGGGATCACCCGTGGTGAGGTACAGCGGAATCGACAGTACACCTGCCAGAGTAATCGCACCCCGCACCCCGGCAAACGTGGCGATCAGCAGCTCACGCAACGAGTAGTTAGCAAACTCCAGCGGCTTTTTCTTCAACAGACGTTTGCTCAGACGCTGCATAATCCACAGCCAGCCAAAACGCACCAGCATCAGCGCCAGATAAACCAGTCCGATATCGGCGAACAGCATCCACAGCTCGACGTTGGTATCGGCCTGAGCCTGGTCGATTGAGGTCTGCAGAATGTCCGGCAACTGCAGGCCCAGCATCAGGAACACCATGCCGTTAAAGATGAACTCCAGCATCTGCCAGACGCTGTTGGCACGCAGGCGCATCGCCAGCGGTGCCTGACGAATAATACCGGAACGGGTGATGGTCATACCGGCCGCCACGGCCGCCAGAATGCCTGAGACACCCAGATGTTCAGCAATCAGATAAGAAGCGAATGGCAACAGCAGCAGCAGCACGGTCTGTGTGGCCGGATCATCCCCGCTCCAGCGGCTGAACAGGCGCAGTGATTTACCGTACAGCCAGCAGATCGCCACACCGGCAATCAGGCCGCCAATGGCGACTTTCATGAACTCAATGCTGGCACCGCCCCAGGTAAACACCATGGTGCCCATGGCGACGGCCACGGCAAATTTCAGTGATACCAGGCCCGATGCATCATTCATCAGGGCTTCACCCTGCACAATCGACATAATCTTCTTGGGAATGCGGCCTTCACCGACAATGCCGGAGAGCGCTACGGCATCGGTTGGCGACAGCACCGCCGCCAGCGCAAAGGCAGGAATCAGCGGGATACCTGGCACCATCCAGTAGATCAGATAGCCAATACCAATGACGGTAATCAGGACCAGCGCCAGCGCTAAGCCAATAATTTCGCGACCATGATGCAGGAACTCACTGATCGGCGTTTTCCAGCCATCCGCGAACAGCAGCGGCGGAATGAACAGCACCAGAAACAGTTCCGGATCAAAGTCGACATGCAGACCAAACGTTGGCCAGGCCAGCATCGCACCCACGGCGATCTGAACCAGCGGCAACGGGATCTGAAAAGGGAGAATACGGGCCGCGACGCCAGAGAGCGACACGACCAGCGTCATGATGAGAATAGTAAAAAAGATTTCCATGCTTTCCTTAGGCGTCGTTTCTTTCAATCATTGGTTAAGCGCTAAAGTGTAAAACAAACGGCGGTGAAGATTGTCAGCTACGCGTGCGCCGGGCGGGAAAAAAGTGAAAAATTCCGGACGCGCAGTTACACGCCCGGTTATACAGTCAGATCGCCCAGCCACCGGCGTAAAACGCCACCAGCGCGACGGCAATAATCACGGTGCCGACGTTGAGCTTACGCCATTCACCGGCGAAGAGACGCCCTACCACCAGGCTGGCGAAACCGATCATAATGCCAGTCACGATGTTGCAGGTGAGTACGATAATCACTGCCGTTAACAGGCCCGACATCGCATCGACAAAATCACCGAAGTCGACTTTTGCCACGTTACTGAGCATCAGCAGACCCACATACATCAGCGCGGGAGCGGTGGCATAAGCCGGTACCAGATACGCCAGCGGTGACATAAACAGGATGACGAGGAACAGCAGGCCGACCACAATCGCGGTAAGGCCGGTTTTACCGCCTGCCGCCGTTCCTGCCGCCGACTCGATATAAACCGCAGCCGGTGATGCGCCCACCAGACCCGCGAACAGGCTGCTCACCGAGTCGCTGGTCAGCGCACGGCCACCATTAATAATCTGGCCCTGTTTATCCAGCAGGTTTGCCTGACCCGCGACCGCGCGAATGGTGCCGGTGGCATCAAAGACCGCCGTCATCACCAGCGCCAGCACGCTGGGCAGCACCGCAGGTTTCATTGCACCCATAATGTCCAGGCTGAACAGCAGCGACTCACCGCTGGCATTACGCAGGCTCGGTAGCGCAAATAATCCTTTGTAGCTCACCGCCGGATCGAAGATCAGTCCGAGCAGCGAAATGGCGATAATTGTCATGAGAATACCGCCGGGCGTCCGGCGCTTCTCCAGTCCAATAATCGCGGCCAGTCCCAGCAGCGTCATCATTACCGGAAAGGTGGTGAAGTGCCCCAGCGCCACCGGCAGGCCCGGTGCCGGGTTTTTCACGATCAGGCCTACACCGTCAGCCGCAATCAGCAGCAAAAACAGGCCAATCCCGACGCCGGTGCCGTGCGCCACGCCCATCGGCAGGTTACGCAGGATCCAGGCACGAATGCCGGTCACCGAGATCAGGGTAAACAGCAGCCCCATCAGGAACACCGCGCCCAGCGCTACCGGCACGCTGATGTGCTGGCCCAGCACGAGGCTGAAAGCGGTAAAGGCGGTTAACGAGATTGCACAGCCAATGGCCATCGGCAGATTGGCCCACAGTCCCATAATGATGGAACCAAAGCTGGCAACCAGACAGGTGGCGACAAACACGGCAGTGGGAGGAAAACCGGCCTTGCCCAGCATTCCCGGCACCACGATGACGGAGTAGACCATCGCCAGGAAGGTGGTAAGTCCGGCCAGAATTTCCTGACGCACGCTGCTGCCGCGCGCGGAGATCGAGAACCAGGCGTCCAGTTTTCCACTGGCCGGGCGTGATTCAGTTGACATAGTTGAGCCTCGAAAATTTTTGTTGTGTGGATCGCTCTGCGACCATCGCTGTCCCTGGAATAAGCGGGTAGACGGCGTCACTGTCGGGATTAACCCGCCAGGCAAACGTTTACCTTGCCGCAGATAATTGACCGTCAAAATCGGCCAGATAAAAAGGCATGCGATTATCCGGCGTTTAGCGACACATTTTCAACTGCCCGAGGGAGATTCTTCAGCATAAAGATCAGGCGTAAGCGGCTGACAAGCGCGAGGCTTTCGCGAGCATGAAACGCTGAGACCTTGAAGTTCAAACAGTTTTAGTAGGATGCGCACCAGCGCAGCCGTGATGAGACACGACCCGCCAGTGGAGGAGGGGAATTAACCTGGCAGCGAAAGCTCGCCACCCTGATCAATCGCGCGCTGCCAGGCGGCACGCTGCTGCACAGTCTGCAGCCATTTCCCGGTGACGGGCATCTGATCCAGTCCGGCACGTTGCGCCAACGCCAGCAGCGGAAAGCTCATCTGGATATCCGCAATCGAGAAACGCTGGCCAGCAAACCAGGGATTGGCCGCCAGATGCTGTTCGATCATCTGCATGTGCGGCTTCAACTGTTTATCCAGGAACGCCTTCTGCACCCCTTTACCGAATGCCGCCCCGACCGGACGCAGCAGCCACGGCACCGGTGCTTTGCCCATCTGACCGAAGATCAGCTTCATCACCAGCAGCGGCATCAGCGAGCCTTCAGCATAGTGCAGCCAGTAACGGCACTGTAATCGTGACGCCTCATCACTGGCTTTCAGCCGGAACGCGTGATCATACTTCTCTTCGAGGTATTCGAGAATGGCACCTGACTCTGCCACTACCTGGTTCCCGTCAGTTATCACCGGCGATTTTCCCAGGGGATGCACTTTTTTCAGCGCCTCCGGAGCCAGCATGGTCGGTTCGCGTTGATAGCGTTTAATCTGATACGGCACTTCCAGCTCTTCCAGCAGCCACAGCACCCGATGCGAGCGCGATTTCTCAAGATGGTGAACGGTGATCATCATGATTCCCTGTGTTTTGACCTTCACCAAGTATAGACGTCACTCCACATCAGGATGTTTATCATCCTGTTCCGGGTCCAGCAGCACCGCACCCGAGCCCTGCTGACCCAGTCGGTCGCCGGGATTGCGCAGCGGGCAGTCGCGCATCGACAAACAGCCGCAGCCGATACAGCCATCCAGGTCATTGCGCAGGCGGGTCAGAGTTTCAATGCGCTTATCCAGCTCTTCACGCCAGTGCTGAGTCAGCGCATCCCACTCCGGTGCCGACATGCGCGTGTTCGTCGGAATGTGATCAAGACTGTCACTGACCGTCGCCAGCGGAATGCCGATGCGCTGCGCAATCTTAATAATCGCAACGCGTCGCAGCACATCACGGCTGTATCGCCGCTGATTGCCGCTGTTGCGGGTGCTGGAGATCAGCCCTTTGGTCTCATAGAAATGCAGCGCCGAGACCGCCACACCGCTGCGGCGCGCCACTTCACCCGGTGTTAAAACCGGTTTGGGATAGTTGCGTTCTTTTTTCATCAGGCTCTTTACCTCAAGTTAACTTGAGGAATTATACTCGCTCTCCATC
>Ga0308161_1005189_pt1 | contig 11523 bp, 11 predicted proteins | sample PhyFR2_FD_201034 | JGI IMG/M metagenome (GOLD analysis project Ga0308161, IMG submission 201034) | Phyllosphere microbial communities from UC Gill Tract Community Farm, Albany, California, United States - DLSLF.R2 | ecosystem: Host-associated > Plants > Phyllosphere > Unclassified | place: USA...
GTGCCTGCAGCTGGAAATGCCGGCCTGCGGCCGGAACCGTAAGGTGGGCACTCCGTGCCCACGCGAAAACCAGCATGGTGTTGGCTTCGCTTTATTGTTGCGGCCTGCCCGGACACGCCGCGTCTCAATGCATAGCCCGCGGCCTCAACCCGGCCAACACGACGCATCGTTCCGCGTGGGCACGGAGTGCCCACCGTACGGTCACCGTTCCCAGCCCAAATATCGCTGGCGGCTGATCAGCCTAATCCCGCCAAACGCGCATTCCTTTCGCGCTCGAGCTTGGTGATATAACGCTGCACCCCCGCCATGTTCGCGCGCGAAATGTCCACGAACATGCACCCGATCCTGCGGCTGGTCTTGTTGTTCAGCATTGTCACATCCAGCGCATTCCTCACCTGCAGCGAGGTGTTCACGGCGCCGATTTCCGGCAGCTCGATGCGGCAGCCGGTGAAGGTCTGGCCGATGGTCGAGTTCAGCAGCATCTTGTTGTCGAGCAGGGCGATGCCGCCGCAGCTGATGTCGGCCAGCGGGAAGTTGGCGCTGCCGCCGCCGAGGTCGATCGGCATCGGCACCAGCACCGGCACCGGGTTCGTCACCGGCGTCGGCATGCGGTAGAACTCGCGCCGCTGCAGGCGGATCAGGGAGTCGGGGATATTCGCGGCCAGGGCAGCGGCGCCGCCGAATTCGAGTTCCTGCAGGCCGCCGGCGCGGAACAGGATACGGATCTTGTCGAGGTAGGTCTCGCACATCACCAGGCTGGCGCGCAGGATGCGCTCGTTCTGCTCGCGGTTGATCGAGCGGTCCAGAATGAACAGGCCGCTCTCCGGATCGACTTCGAGCACCGAGGTGACGCAGACGTCGGCTTCGCCCTTGATCTTCATGCGGATCAGCTGTTTCTTTTCGCCGATCTGGCGCAGCAGCGCCACGATTTCCTTGCGCGACTGTACTTCGTAGTCGTGCCAGTTTTCCAGTTCTGCGTCATGAATTGCTTGCATCTTGTTCCGCCGGTAATGCAGGTGAAGGGGAGTCGAGGAAAAGCGCGGTGTCGGGCGGGGCGGGAATCGGCCGGCCGTGCTGTTGCGCTGACTCAATATGATATAGCCATGCCAACAGTTCCGCAATTGCGCGGTACAGGGCAGGCGGGATCTGGCCGTCGAGATCGATGTCCATCAGCAGCGACACCAGCTCCTTCGATTCGTGCACGAAGACGCCGGCATCCTTGGCGCGGCCGATGATCTGCTCGGCCACCAGGCCGCGGCCCTTGGCCACCACGGTCGGCGCCTTTGATCCGGCGGCATAGGCCAGCGCCACGGCGCGCTGCTGGCGCCCGGAAGCATTGTCCTGGCTGCTCACGGTGTATCCGTACCATGGATGCGCAGCGCCGCCAGTTCGCTGCCGGCCGCGGCCAGCGCATCCTGCAGGCGCGGCGCGCCGTCGCGCAGCGGCGCCAGCGCGTCCGGGGCGGCCTGCAAATCGATCTGCACCTGCCTGCCGCGCAGGGTGATGCTGGCCTTGACTTCGCCCAGGCGCGCAAAGCGCAGGCGCAGGCCGCTTTGCCAGCCGGGCTCCGGTTCATCGCCGCCGCGCGAATTCTTTTCGTCCTCGCGCGTGACCTTCCACTCCAGCGGCTGGCCGGGGGCGAACTGGCCCTGCCAGGTGAGCTGCCCCTGTTCCTGGCCGGCCAGCTGCATGTTGATCATGCGCGCCAGGGCCGGGTCGGTGGGCGGGGTGCCGGGCGGCTTGTGGGCCTGGGGCTCGCCCATCAGTTCGGACAGTGGGCGCTTGCCTTCGGCCCATTCGGCCACGTGCGATTCGTAGAACAGCCCGCTTTTCGCGATGGCCTGCTGCAACTGGCTGGCGAGCTGGGCCGGGTCGGGCGCGCCTTGCGGCACCAGCGGTGCGGTCCCGGTGACGGAGGCCGATGCCGGTGCGCCTTGCGCGTTCTGCAGCACTTGTGCCAGCAGGCGCGCAGCGGGACTGAGATCGGCGCCCTCGTGCTCGCCCGCGCTGTGCGTCAATGGAGAACTGGCGGCGGCAACGGCGGCCGCAAGCGAGGCTGCGTTGCTGCTGAGTGGAACGGGGGTGCCGTGCAGGGTGGCGTCGCCGAGCTGGAAAGTGGGCTGGGGCGAGGCCGCCAGCACTTTCATGGACAGTTCGGCGCCGGGCTGGGTGCCGGCCGGCAGCGCCATGCGCACCGGCATGTCGGCAACGCGCACCATGAAGCTGCCGTCGCCCAGGCGGGACAGCACCGACACCGGCACTTTGCTGCCCAGCATGGTCGAGAGCGCACGTTGAAACGCCTCGGTACGCGGGTCGGCCGTACGCTCGGCCGGCGCCACCGGCCGCGCCGGCAGCGGGGCGCTGACGCCGGGGCTGGGGATGCGCTCGACCATGGCTTAGCTGGGCACTGCCTTACACGCTGCCGTAGGCGTTGGCGAGGCGGCGCTGGGTGCCGGAGTTGTTGATGAGGGCGGACAGGTGGGCCATCCACGGCATGGTGAGATCGCGGATACGGCGATCATCGGCCAGGATGCGCTTGATGCAGTCGACTTTTGCCTGGCGGCCCAGCGGATTGAGCTGGACCGCGGCTTCGCCGCGCTTGAGCACGTCGACATGCATGCTGACGCGCTCCTCGAGCTCGGTCAGGTGGTCCCAGTCGCCGGCTTCGGCGGCGGCGAGCATCTGGCCGGTGAGGTCGGCAACGGCGGCGTATTCGGACAGCACTTCCTGGCCGGTCATCATCATGCGCTCGCCATGACAGGGTAATGGGAAGCCAGCGCGCTCGGGGCGGCCGGCTTTTCGCCGATCTGGGTCCACGCGTCGCGCAGGTCGGTCAACAGGGTTTGCACTTCTTCCAGCATGTCAGCCTTGTTTTGCAAGTTAGCGGTGAGCAGGCGTTCGGTCATGTAGGCGTACAGCGAGTCCAGGTTGCTGGCGATGTCGCCGCCAGCTTTCTTGTCCAGACTGGCGCGCAGGCCATTGTTGATGATGTCGAGTGCCTTCGAAATGGCGGCGCCTTTTTCGGCGATCTGGCCGGCCGACATATGCTTGTCGGCGTTCTTGATCGCGTTCAGGGCGCCGTCGTACAACATGACGATCAGTTTATGGGGCGAGGCGGCGATGACCGAAGTCTCCAGGCCTACTTTTGCGTAAGCATTCACGCCGCGCTGCATTGATCCAAACATCAGAACCTCCAAATACTTCAGTTGTGCGCAAGCGTCTTCGATCGCCTGCCGCAGAGTTCGTGCTGGAGCTGGTCAGTGCGGCATCGAGGCCGGCCTGCCATTCTTCAGCGAGGGTAGTTTACTCACTTAACGGCAGCATTTAACCGGACTTGAGAGCTGGAAATGCATGCCATATCGCGGTTTTATTGCACGAACAAGAAAGGAGGCGGTTTTGCGCGGTCGCAGGAGGACGCGCGGCGGGTGTCAATCCTTGCGCGTCTGCTTGCGGCGCTCGTGGTGGCGGCGGTGCAGCGGGGATTGCAGGGCGCGTGCCAGGATGGTGCGCGGCACGTTGCAGCTGTCGAGATACTGGAAGGCGAAGTCGACCCCGCGGATATCGACCAGGTACAGGGCATATTCGGCGGTAAGGGCGGTCTGTTCGTCGGTGCGTCGCTGGATCATGTGCATCTCCATCCCTGATGAAGGCAGGGGCGTTGGCACAATGATATGTCGGTGCCCGGGATGCACACGCGGGGAAGTTGTGAGAAATTGTATCGGCTGTAGGACGGCGCCAGCTCAGTGTGCCTGCTTCCTGCGTGCGCGGGGCAGCGTGCGGCAATCCGGCTGTGACGCATGCGCAACGATGAAGCGCGCCGCATCGTCCGGTTCCAGCGGGCGCGCATACAGGAAGCCCTGGGCCTGGTCGCAGCCGGCGTCGCGCAGGGCCGCGGCCTGGGCCTCGGTTTCCACGCCCTCGGCCACCACGCCCAGGTTCAGGCGGTGCGCCATGGCCGCGATCGCCTGCACGATGGCGCGCGAGTCGGCGCTATGCGCCACGTCCTGCACGAACGACTTGTCGATCTTCAGTTTGTCGATCGGCAGGCGGCGCAGGTAGCTGAAGCTGGAATAGCCGGTGCCGAAGTCGTCGATGCTGAGCGCCACGCCGAGCGATTTAAGCTTGTGCATGACCACCATGCTGCGGCCCGGATCGGCCATCGACACGCTTTCGGTCAGCTCCAGTTCCAGCACCCCCGGGTGGAGGTCGGCCGCCGCCAATTGTTCGCTGACGATGGCCACGATATCGCTCTGCATGAACTGGCGCGCCGACAAATTCACCGCCACCGGCACTTCGGGCACGCCGGCCGCGCGCCAGGCTGCCAATTGACCGACCGCGGTCTTGACGATCCATTCGCCGATCGGCGCGATCAGGCCGGTTTCCTCGGCGATGGGCACGAATTCTTCGGGCGATACCACGCCGTGCTCGGGATGGCGCCAGCGTAGCAGCACCTCGAAGCCGGCCAGTTCGCCGCTGCCGAGGGCGATCTTCGGCTGGTATTGCAGGAACAGCTCGTTGCGCTCGAGGGCGCGCCGCAGGTGGCTTTCCAGGGTCAGGCGCCGCCCCATCTCGCGCCGCTGCGCCGGGTCGTAGCGTTCGATGCGTCCGCCGCCCTGGGCCTTGGCATGGCGCATGGCGGTAACCGCATTGTTGAGCAGGGTGTCGCCTTCCTCGCCATCCTTCGGATAGCAGGCAAAGCCGACGCTGCAGGTGAGCGAGAGGTCGGCGCTGGCGCCATAGGCGTGGCTGTTGACCTCGGCCATGAGTTGCCCCAGGCGCGCCAGCAGGCGTTCCTCGCCGTCGGGGTCGTTCAGCAGCATGACGAATTCGTCGTTGCCGGCGCGCGCCAGCATGTCGCCTTCGCGCAGGTGCGATTGCAGGGCGCGCGTGACCGTCACCAGGGCGGCGTCGCCGACCTCGTGGCCGAGCACTTCGTTTAGTTGCTTGAAGCGGTCCAGGTTCAGGCAGGCGACGACCGCGCTCGCGCCTTCGGCCTGCCAGGCGGCGATGTTGTCGCCGATGCTGCGCAGCAGCGCCTGGCGGTTGGCCAGGCCGGTAAGGGCGTCGTGGGTGAGCAGGTATTTCACTTGCCCGGCCGCGGCCGAGGTGGCGATGGATGCGGGCGCATGCGCCGCGTTGTGCAGCAGTTGCTCGTGCAATTCCTGGGCCGCGCGCGCCAGCTGGCGGTGGTAGATCAGTTCCTCGACCATGCGCCCCAGTTCGTACAGCTCTTCGAGTTCGTCCTCACTGATGGTGCGCGGGCGGCTGTCGATCACGCACAGCGTGCCCAGCTTGGCGCGCTCGACCGAATACAGCTGCACGCCGGCATAAAAGCGGATGTGGGGTGCGCCGACGACGTTCGGGTTGTCGGCAAAGCGTTCGTCAAGGGTGGCGTCTTCCACCACCAGGGCCTTGTCGCTGAGGATGGCGTGGCCGCAGAACGAGGTGTCCCGCGGACCGGACTGGGCGTCCATGCCGCAGCGCGACTTGAACCATTGGGTATCGCTGCCGACCAGGGAAATGAGGACAGTGGGAACGTCGAACAGCCTGGCTGTCAGGCGGGTGATGCGGTCGAAAGCCTCTTCGGGCGCGGTGCCGTAGAGCTCGGTGGCGTAGAGGGCCGCCAGCCGTTTTGCCTCGTCCACCGGGATGTGCGGTCTCTGCATATTTAACAATTCACCGGGTCTGGCGTGTCCGTTGAGATAGGCCCATTACGCCAGAAGAATGATAAAAACGCAATGCGAGCACGAATGAAATACACCGATTCATGCAAAATGGATTGTGAACTTTCGTCGCCGCTGCGGTGCCACGAATTGTTACACTGTTACACCGGAGCGGGAAGGCCTTGCAGCGCCGCCAGCTTGCTCGCGGCCTCGGCGAGCGCGCTTTCCCAGTCGCCGCACTTCGGCTGGCGCAGCAGGCGCACGCTTGGATACCAAGGACTGTCCGCGCGCGAGGTCAGCCAGCGCCAGTCGGCCACGTGCGGCAGCATTACCCAGGTCGGCCGGCCCAGCGACGCCGCCAGGTGGGCGACGCTGGTGTCGACCGCGATCACCAGGTCCATCTGTTCGCACAGGGCGGCGGTGTCGGCGAAGTCCTGCAAATACGCGTCCATGCGCCGCACCACGCTGGCGTCGAGCGCCGCCATGTCGGCGGCGCGGTATTCCTTCTGCAGCGAATAGAACTCGCAGTCCAGCGCAAGCAGCGGCCCCAGCTGGGCAAAGGGAATGCTGCGGTTATGGTCGTTCGCGTGCTGCATGTTGCCGCTCCAGACCAGGCCGACGCGCGGACGGCCCGAACCCGGCCCCAGGCGTTCCTGCCAGGCCGCCAGGCGCGCTGCATCCGGCGCCAGGTAGCGTTGCGAGGCCGGGATGGTGTCGACCTCGGTGCCAAAGGCAAGCGGCAGGCTCATCAGCGGGCACTGGAAGTCGAATTCGGGCAGCGGATCGCCCTTGGCCAGGACCTGCACGGTGCCGCCCAGGCTGCCCAGCAGGCCGACCAGCGGGCGCTGCACTTCCAGTACCACGCGTGCACCGAGTGCCGCCACCTGCGGCACGTAGCGGCAGAACTGCAGGGTGTCGCCCAGGCCCTGTTCGGCATGCAGCAGGATGGTCTTGCCATAGAGATCCTCCTTGCCGAGCCAGAGCGGCTGCGCAAAGTCGCGTTTCTGTCGATACACGGTGAGGTGCTCGGTCTTCCAGCGCCATTCGTATCCCTCCCAGCCGCGCAGCAGGCGGCCGTACTGGAGATCGAGTAGGGCGCGGTTCCAGTACGCGACGGCATACTCCGGCTCGAGCGCGATTGCGTGCTCATAGCAGGCCAGCGCTTCGTCGTCACGCTGCGCCGCCTCGAGCGCATTTCCCCGGTTGTTCCAGATGGGGGCGGCATCGCCGCGGCGCGCAAGGACGGTGTCGTAGCAGGCAAGCGCTTCGTTAATGCGGCCAAGGTCTTGCAGCACATTGCCGCGATTGAGCATGGCATCCAGGTAGTCAGGGTCGCATGTCAGTGCATGGTCCAGGCTGAGCAGTGCTTCGTCGTGGCGTTTCAGCGCCTGCAGGGCAAGAGCGCGTCCGTTGTGGGCTGCCGGATTCGAGGATGCGCGTTCCAGGGCGGCATCGAAACAGGTCAGGGCGCCATGCGGGCGCCCGAGTTCGTGCAGGGCGTAACCAAGGCCAAGACGAGCCTGGGCGTCCGCCGGTTGCAGGATGACGGCTTGCTGGTAGCTGTCGACGGCATCGGCGTTGCGCTTGAGTGCATGCAGCACGTCGCCACGGCCGAGGTGGGCTGCGGCATCGTCCGGTTGCAGGGCGAGCAGCGCATCGTGTGCCGGTAGCGCCTCGTCGAAGCGTCCGAGCCGGAGGAGGCACTGGCACAGGCCACGCCAGGCCAAGGCATCGTCCGGGGCGGCCTGGACAGCTTTACGGTAACTTTCCAGGGCGGGGTCATGGCGCCCGAGCAGTGTCTCGGCTGCGGCACGGGCCTCGAATGCACCGGATGCGCCGCCGTCGAGGGCCAGCGCGCGCTCCGCGCTGGCGACCGCCTCCTGCAGCCGTCCAAGGCCGTGCAGGGCCCGTGCGCGGCCGGTCCATGCAACGGCATCGGCTTCGGCCAGCGCAAGCGCCGCGTCATAGGCCGCCAGGGCGTCGCCATGACGCCGCAGGCGCTGCAATACGGCGCCGCGGCCGCACAACGCGGCGGCGGCTCCAGCATCGAGTGCCAGCGCCTGTTCATAACTGTGCAGGGCCGCAGCATGTTCGCCAATCGCGCCGAATACCGTACCGAGATCGGTGTAGACGGCCGCGCTGCCAGGTTCGCTTGCAAGGGCGGCGCCGAAGAATTCGAGCGCCTGCGCGTCATTGCCGGTCTGGTGGGCAAGAATCCCGAGGTGGTGCAAGGTCGGAAAATGGCCGCCATCGTGCCGCAGGGCGTTTTCGTAAGCGGCAAAGGCGTCATCCGCGCGACCCTCCCGATGGGCAGCAAGGCCGCGGGCGAACCAGTCGGGGGCAGTATCGCAGGCCCCATGGTCGAGAAACACCTGGTTTGGTTGGGCTGTATTCATGTCGGGTTCCCGTGCGCGGGGAAGCACGGTAAAACTGGGTAATACGAGAGTGTAAGGGCAGCCATGCGCTGGTGAAGGATGGAAGAAACGCAGAAAAGGCGCCTAAATTTTTCCTTCAGCCTGCCGTTGACGCTGTGAAGCAGGGCCGGAATCTCCCGGCAAGCCCGGACTGCCGATGTAAAGTTGCTCACCAACATTTTTTTTGAAAAAATCCTCAAGGTTTTGCAGAGGGTTCCGTTAAAGGATTCAAGCGAGCGGAAAACGCGGCGCAAGAAACCAACCGAACCCTGATAGCAGCACCTAACTGAACTGCCCACTGGAGAACTAGCATGTCGATCATTAACACCAACATCTCGTCGCTGAACGCACAGCGCAACATGACCAAATCGGCAGGCGAACTGTCGACCTCGATGCAGCGCCTGTCGTCGGGCCTGCGCGTGAACAGCTCGAAGGATGACGCGGCCGGCATGTCGATCGCCACCAAGATGGATTCGCAGATCCGCGGCATGTCGCAGGCTTCGCGCAACGCCAACGACGGCATCTCGATGATCCAGACCGCCGACGGCGCCCTGTCGAACATCTCGGACGCCCTGCAGCGTATGCGTGAACTGGCAGTCCAGGCTGCCAACGGTACCAACGGTGCGGATGAGACGAAGAGCATCGAGACCGAATTGAAGGAACTGAACGAGGAGATCGTCCGTATCGCGACCGATACCAAATTCAACGGTACGGCGCTGCTGACTACCAACAGCGAGGGCGTGACCAAGGATATCCAGGTCGGCGCCGACTCGGGCCAGCAAATCTCGGTCAAGTTTGGCGATCGTACCGCCTATTCGGGCCTGTCGATGGTTGTCGATACGGCTACCACCGGCTATGCTCCCGGAACGGCGGATACCGATCCCGACGATGGTGTGGACGATTCGGTTCCAGCAACGGTCGGCACGATCGGCGCCGCTCAGATCAACGTGTCGACGACCGAGAATGCATCGAAATCCATCGAGAACATCGACAAAGCCCTGAAGGCCCTGAACAACGAGCGCGCTTCGCTGGGTACCGCCCAGAACCGCATGGGCTACGCGATCAGCAACCTGGGTACCTCGATCGAGAACCAGTCTGCCGCGAAGAGCCGCATCATGGACACCGACTACGCTTCGGAAACCAGCAAGCTGAGCCGTTCACAGATCCTGCAGCAGGCCGGTACCGCGATGCTGGCCCAGGCCAACTCGGCGCCGAACAACGTCATGTCGCTGCTGCGCGGCTAATCCGACGATATAATTGCTGTTTCAGCTGTGCGGGGTTAATCCCCGCACAGCCGTTTGTGGAGAGGGATTCCGATGCTGCAACCAATACAAGCTGGAGGCGTGGCGCAAGCCGCCAGCCCGGTGCGTCCGGTGGCGGAGGTATCCGCCAAGCCTGTCTTGCCTGCGGAAGTATCCAAGCAAACGGAGCGCGTGCCCGACAGCACGGAGCTGGGCAATGTCGTTGCCGATCTCAACAAGGTGGCGCAGGCAAACGCGCAGGGCGTACGCTTCTCGATCGACGAAGACACGGGCCGCACCGTGGTGAAGGTCGTCGATACCCAGACCGACCAGGTACTGCGGCAAATTCCGTCGGTCGAGGCGCTCAAGCTGTGGCGCTCGATGGAACAGATGCAAGGCGCAATGCTGCGCGACAAGGCCTGATGGATACGCACTGCTGCAAATCACACTGGATGGAGAAAACACATGGGTATTAGCGCTTCCGGCATGCTGTCGGGCCTGGATGTCGATGGTCTTGTCAGCTCACTGATGTCCATCGAGAGGCAGCCGCTGCAGAACCTGCAGTCGAAGCAGTCCAGTTTCAATTCCAAGCTGTCGGCCTTCGGTACGCTCAAAAGCGCGGTGTCGACCTTCCAGACCGCGGCCAAGGCACTCGGCGGCGACGCGCTACGTGGGCTTACCGCCAGTTCGAGCAAGACGGATGTGATTGGCGTTAGCGCTACCAAGGACGGTGGGGCATCGGCTGGCAGCTACCAGGTGGTGGTGAAGCAGCTGGCGCAAAGCGACAAGCTGGTCTCGGCACCAGTGCTTGCAGAGCCGCCCCTGACGGCGGGAAGTACAATGAAAATCGCTGTCGGGAAGGGTGATCCGGTGACGGTCACCCTGGCCGAAACCACGCTTGCCGGCCTGAGCGCCGCAATCAACAGGGCCAATGCCGGCGTCACCGCCACCATCATGAACGATGGCAAGAACGATCGCCTCGTCATCACCGGCAGCAAGACCGGCAGCGACAACACGGTCAGTATCATCGGTTCCGGTAGCCTGGCGCAATTCAGCACCGCTGCGCTTCCTTCCGATGCCGAGAATCCCGAGGCCGCTGTTGCAAGCACCATGCAGCAAACGCAAAAGGCACAGAACGCCGAGATGACGATCGACGGCATCGAGGTATCCAAGCCGTCGAACACGGTAACGGATGCCATCAAGGGCGTGACGCTGAACCTGGCGCAAACCAACGATGGCAGCCCGGTGACTGTGAACCTGACGAAAGACAGCGCCTCCATTGGCAAAGCTGTCAACGCTTTCGTGGATGCCTACAATACCCTGGCAACCGCAGTCAACAAGCAGACGGCATACAACGCGACCACCAAGAGTGGCGCAGTGCTGAACGGTGACGCATCGGCACGTTCGATCCTGACCGGTATCCGTGCCGAGCTCGGCAAAAGCACGGGTGAAACTGGCGGACTGTCGATGCTGTCGGACCTCGGCATCGCGTTCCAGCGCGACGGCACGCTCAAGGTGGAAAAGCCTGCGAAGCTCGACGCCGCCATTGCGTCGAACCTGGAAGGCGTGGCGAATCTGTTTTCTGGGACCAATGGTTTTGCTACCCGCCTGACCAAGGTCACGGAAGAGATGCTTGGCTCGAAGGGTGTATTCAAGAGCCGTACCGACGGCCTGAATGCCTCGATCAGCAGCCTGAGCAAGAGCCAGGAGCGTATGGAATTGCAGTTGGCGCAAACCGAAAAGCGCTACCGTACACAGTTCACGGCGCTTGATACCAGCATGACCAGCATGCAGAGCATGAGCAGCTACATGACCCAGCAACTGGCGGCGCTGTCGGCAAACTGGTAATTTCCGCTGCTGCAGCACGAGAATGCCCGCTTGAAGCGGGCATTTTCATGCAAGGTGGCCGAAACGTCATGCGCAACAGAAACCCGTACCGTTCTGCTACGGGCCTCGAGCAGCACGGCATTTATTCCGCGACGACGACCCGGTTCTTCCCGCTCTGCTTGGCCTGGTACATCGCCTTGTCCACCCGCGCCAGCAAGGTCGCCTGGTCTTCGTTCGGCAGGCGCAGGGCCACGCCGGCCGAAAAGGTAATCAGCAGCTTCTCGTTATCGTGCAGGAAGAAATGCTTGGTCAGCTCGCGCTGCAGGCGCACCATGGTCTGCACCGCCGATTCCACCGTGGTGTCGGTCATCAGGATCA
>Ga0308161_1005190_pt1 | contig 11522 bp, 15 predicted proteins | sample PhyFR2_FD_201034 | JGI IMG/M metagenome (GOLD analysis project Ga0308161, IMG submission 201034) | Phyllosphere microbial communities from UC Gill Tract Community Farm, Albany, California, United States - DLSLF.R2 | ecosystem: Host-associated > Plants > Phyllosphere > Unclassified | place: USA...
AGGAAAAAGGTTGCGTCGTGTCGGAGCGGTTGCCGGTCAGCTCAACCACCATGCCGCCGTTGAAATCAGAATCGAAATTGATGCCAGTGAGCTTTACGCGCGGCTCCCACTGCAGGATCGCCATATAGCAGGCGGACATAATCTGCAGGCGTAGCGATTCGTTTTGCGGCTGGTCAATCAGCGCCGACAGCAGCGAGCCATATTTGCGCCGCATCACCCTGGAGCCGAGCGGCGTTAATAGAATGTCGCGCACTGACTGGCGGATGTGGTCGAGGTCGTTCAGCGCCTCACCGGTCTCCCGGTTCATGCCGATGTATTTTGCTGCCGTCATTGAGGGCCATCCGTTCGGCTTCCGCCGCGCTGCACGCCACCGTGATCGTGGTCATCCATAACAACGCCGTTCGAATCGAACTTACCGCCACTGTGCTCGACATTGCCGGTCATCTTTCCGCCCTCTGAAAACTCAAACGTTTTGGCTTTCAGGTGCGCCGAGCATTCAACTTCGGGCGTGCTCAGCAGGATTTTTACCGCCGCCTCGATGGTTGCGGTCTGTATGCCGGTTGTTTTGAGTGCGCCGGTTTCCGGTTCGTACTCAATCACCGCGCCGTCAGGGAACGACCAGTGCAGGGCGTCAGCCGATGCGGATGGGGCGGGGTTGTCATCAGAGAAGATCCCCGGCAGCACAAACCCGGTATCTAGTTCACCGCCGAGGCATAAAACGAGCACCTGCTCGCCCACCGACGGCGCATTCCACGAACGGGTTTTACCCGCACGCGCAGACAGCCAGTGAAGCCAGCCAGTAGTGTTATTCCCTGTATCCACGCGGCATAACCCGTCGTCCAGTTTGACGGCGGACACGGTGCCAATGCGGACCAGGTTGCGCAGCAGGCGCAGGATTTCGGAGAGTTGTTCGTTCATCTCTTAATATTGAGTTCATAAAAGGCGATTGCCAATTGATAGGAGTTTGTTGTTATATGACACTACAAAGTAGTAAATTGTTGGGCTATGAGAAGATAAGTACGCTGTTAACACTCTGTACATATAACATTCAATCGGGATTCTCACGTTTTCGAATTGGCATTTGCCAAGGAGGCATAATTGGTTGGCGCGAAGACATTAGCATTTAACGCTGCTGCAATTTTAATTGGAGTGTTGGGTGGACTATCAGCAGTAGTAACTTTGTTTATTGATACTGATTCAAAAGTTTCCATCAAATGGTTGTTGTTGATAATTCTAATATCAATAACTTTACTAGTTATAGTTATGAAGTATGCTTCGGATATTTCAGCTGAAAAAAACTCCGAATTGAAATTTTATGAGAAACCAATAGGGAAACTTGCCAGTGAACAAGTTTTAGTTATTCGGGTTAATCCTTTGTTTAATTATCATTCGCTAGTTGGCGGGTATTTGGTTAATGACGAAATTGAAACTATAGCATTCATTGGTTATGTTTTTCACATACAAGAAAAGATGTCGCAGATAAAAATCATCAATGTAATTAACAGTAGTGGTATTAATTTTTTTGATGCGGATGTTTTAAGTAAAATAATAATTCGTCCAGTTATTCCTTTTGCAGTAATGAAATCAATAGAGGCCATTAATGAATAATAAAAATTTCGCTAAAGTGGCATTAGTCAAAGATGCTTTTAATGCTGTCATCAACAAAGGCTCATTTGATGGCGTGTCAGTAAATGATGAGTTCGTTATATATAGAGTTGGGCAGGAAATTATTGACCCTGAATCGGGAGAGTCTCTAGGAGCCTTGGAGGAAATTCTTGCCAAGGTTAAAGTTACACATGTTCAAGAGAAAATTTCAACGGTAATTTCTAATGAGTTCATTAAGCTTCCCAATAAAACTGAGATTAAAAAGATAGTTAAAAACTCAAATGCAGGCATGTGGGGCGTTATAACTGGGGACGGAGCTCAAGAAATAACAACCACAACACCTGGAGAACTTGAAATGAAAACCTTAGATTTCATTAAAGTTGGTGATAGTGTAGGTAAAACATTATGACATCCAGCAGCCGTTAATTTTTAACGGCTGCTTACTTAATCCTTCTGTATGATATTAAGGCTTAAATTTTTATAAAAGCATACTGTCCATTATTCAAACCTATTAGCGGCCTTTTATCGTATGTTATCTCTTTAGCACCACTATACGGACGGTCTCGTAGACTATAATGATGTATCTGCACCATGCGCACCCGATAAACTCTAACATCGCTGCATTTGAGGTTGCCTGCGCTTTCAAGTATTTCGCCGTGCGAAGTTTGGCGAACATTTCACGCTTCAGTCCCCTTATTGCTGCGTATTAGCTGCGCTTTGCGCGGCTTGAAGGACGTGCCATCCGGTGTATGCGGACGTTTGATATAATGCTGTTGGCTGGCGTGCAGCAACTATAAGATGTTGCACGCTATCTTATTAAGCGATGACGGCGAAACAGAGGCTAGTCCGCATTCCCAAATGAAAAGATTTTGGTCCTCAATCAACGCACTTTGTTACTTTTTTTTAATTAGTTCTCGATGGGCTTTTAAAAGGTTGCCCAATCCCTTTGGACCTCGGGTTATCATACGGTGTATTTCTTTATCAGAAAATCTTCTTGTTTTTAATGGGTCAATATAATATTCCGGCCATGCCATAAAATTATATATTTCTACCAATGAAGCTTCTGCGATCGGTGATCTATCACTATGTGAGTGCATGATTAAATGTTTTGGATTTTCTGCATAAAAATCAGATGGAAAATCTATAACTAGGTCATTAAATTTCATACGCCAAAACTGCTGTTCTTCTCTATACATCACTTTGTGAGAAGACATCATGATTTTTTCGGACAGCATGATTGAAACTGACAACATTCTCGCTGTTGTCAACCAGCGCAGCCTGTCATTATCAAGCGTACCATCCTTGAAATGGTTGAGGTTTTCATATGCTTTACTAAGTTGTTCTTTAGCCTCTTTGTAATAGTCCTCAGATAAATGTCGCCTGATGTTATAGACAAAGCCAAGAGCTGCTAATTGAAAAACAACTATGGGCCAGATTATTTTCATGAATTTTTCCAACTCATCGTATGTGTTCAAAAAGGGCATGACCAATACGACACATATAAAGTTAAAAATAAGAGTAATGACAATAAAATTGAAGGTGACATTCATGAAACTAAAGGGCTGGAAAAAATCTATAAGTCTTGTTGTTGTAAAGTTACCATTGAAAAACTTCATTTCTTACCTACTCCATGAATGCAAAAACTAACTCATCATAAATCATTTTTATATCGGTTTCGCTAAATCCTAGTAACTGACGCTGCTCATATTGTATTTCTTCTCTGTCCCTCGATGGCCTGTCACGCAGGCCATAATGATGCACCTGCGCTATACGCTGCACGCGTCCGGTAAACTCAACTACTGCTTCATTTGAGGTTGCCTGCGCTTTCATGTATTTCGCGGTGCGGAGTTTGGCGAACATCTCGCGTTTAACCCGGCCCTTTTTGCTGCGTATTGGCTGTGCCTTGCGCGGCTTAAAGGGTGTGCCATCCGGAGCTTGCTGGCGTTTGATATTCTGCTGCTGGCTGGCGCGCAGTTTCTTCGCGATGTTGCGCGCCATCTCTTTACGTGAAGACGGGGAAAGGTTGCCAATCAACGCATTCAGCCGGTCATTGACCAGTTGCAAATCACTCATGATTGCCACTCACTAACCAGATCACCGCCCGCATAGAGCTGCGCGGGCCGCGCATCGTTCTCAGCTAATGGATTTTCGCCAACGTGACTAACGTGCAGTGCATCACCCATGCTCTTGACGATCACCCGCTCGCTCAGTTGCAGATCAATGCTGATATCGCTGGCCGTGTCGCTGATAACGTCAGCCTTGAACGTGAAGCCTGTCTGCTGCTTTTCTTTTGTCGCCATGATGTCGGGTTCATTGACACGCAACCATTCCAGCATCGGCACAATCAGCAGATCGATATCGCCGGTGTAGTCGGTGATCACCATGTTCAGCCGGTACTGATATTCGAACGACAGCGAGGCGGCGAGCGTTGACACGATACGCCCGCTGTCGATAAACACATTCAGGCTGTCAGGGTTGCGCTGCAGCAGCGGCACGCTGTCGGTCAGCGCCTTGCGGAGTTGTTGAGGTTTCAGCATCGTGTTGCTCCTGGCAATCTTTAATGATTTCGACCTGCAGCCCACAAGAGGCGAGCGCCGCCTCAAGCTGCCGGTTATCCGCTGCCAGATCGCCGGCCGTTCTCAGGCTATTTCCCGGCACCGGGCAGCTTGTCACGCGCGGACAGCCAATCCAGATAATCTCTGGCGCTGGTGAAGGCGGGGCGGGTGTACAGCCTGATAACATCATCAGGCAAAGCAGTAACAGACCAGTCACGGAGTATCGGGTTTGCATCGGTTTCCCTCTGTATGTGTGCCTCTCGCGTCAGCGCCCCGGCGCTGGCTTTGCCCTGCATCAGCCGCAGCGTGGCTTCGCGTTTCTGTCCTTCGTTGTTTTCAGTTTTTAGTCGGGTAATGGCTTTATCCCTGCTTTCGATACCGGCAGACAGCGAGCCGATTACCCGCTGCGCACTCGCCAGTTCATCGCTGGCAACCGACCAGCGCCAGCCGGTCAACGCCAGCGCCAGCAGCGCCACGGCTAACAGCGTTCCTATAATGCGGCTCACAACGCCCCCTTAAGGCACCATGCCAGCTCGCGCACGCGGCGGTTATCCAGCCCCTGATTAAACACGCCTTTCACGTATACCCAGCGCGGCAACTGATAGCAGGCTTCGCGCCAGCGGCTCTGGTTCAGCAGCTTCACCATTGTTGAGCTGCAGGCATTGCCCGTGCCGACGTTGAAGGCTAGCGACACAACGGCGTCGTAAACCTTTTGCGGCACCTTCACGAACAGGCAACGCGTTAACGCCTTTTCCGTGCGGAGCACGTTAGCGATAAACGTGCCAGCCGCCTGCCGCTCGGTGATAGCTTTGCCCGGCAACACGCCAACCGTGTTGCCGATGCCGTCCGTCCACTTGTCCGCGTCGCACTTGTACGGACTCAGACGACAGCCTTCGTAATCGGCGATGAGTTTCAGTCCCTCAACTGAGGTGTGAAGCTGCTGAAAGCCCGGCAGCGTGGCGGCAATCGCCAGCACCACGCCCACCGAACAGCGCTTAACGGTTTGCAGATTCATAGTCACCCCGGCTGATGCGGCCCGTTACAAAAAGCTGGTAGGTTTTGCGCCGGTAATACCAGCTCACCAGAAACATGCCGACGCCGAGCACCATGCCGAGGATCGTCGCCACGTCCTGCAAATCCCATTTACCGAGCCAGCCCATCACCACGGCAATGCTGTAGGTGATAAAGGCGCTGATGCGCTCCATCGTGATGTTCATGATTCAGTCCCAAAGGTTAACGGTCTCACCCGTTGACGATTCCGGCAGCTCAGGCAGATCGACCGGCCAGCCGTGCGGCAGTACCGGCCCGGCGTCGGCGAGGCCGGGATTAGCATCAAAGACCGATTCCGTTACCTGCTCCGTGCGCCCGTAATGGCGGTAGCAGATATCGTCGACGGTATCGCCCTGCAGCGCGTAAACCCGCGTCACAGCAGGCTCACGATGCAGTTAGGTCGCTTACCGACGCGGCTGATGCTGAACCGCGCGTCGCGCCAGTATTCGTCGGCGCTGGCCTCAACGTCTCCGGCCTTCTTCGTGCCGCTGGCGTCATAGCCGCGATAGCGCTCGGCAATCGTGGCGGCGGTGATCGCCTCAACGGCGGCGAGGTAGTGCGTGATTTTTTCGCTTACGCCGTCCAGAGCTTCCGCCGGGACGTCAACGAGCGTTTTAAAGCCCGCCGCCATCTGGTCGGCGCGCCAGTCGTACAGCTCGGCGTTCACTTCGCTAATCGCCGTTTTCACCGCCAGCCGCAGGCGCTGCGCGGTGACGGTTCCCTCGTAGCGCAGTGATTCGCGCAGCTGCTGCAGGTCGATATCAGGCCAGAAAAAGGTGTTCTTTACCGGCGGCTCGGCAGTCTCTGCCGGTCGCTGTGCTGCTATTACCAGCGTGCTCATAGTTGGCCTCAGAAATAGGTGGGCGGTGGAGGACGGCGCAGGCACTGAAAGTGCGTTGCCGTCCTGCCGCCCTGCGCGGGGTCGCGTCCGGTCAGCGGCTGACCTGCGCCTGCCTTTTCATGGCAGTCGCCAGCCGCTCTATGTCTTTTTTCACGCCGCAGCCCTCATTGAGCTGCAGCGCGCGTTTAAGGTGGTGCATGGCTTCCAGAGTCCCGCCCGAATCGCGATACACATACCCGGCGATTTTGTGCAGCTTGGCGCGCACCTGATCGGGCATGTCTTCGGCGTCGGTCAGCCGGATGGTTTCAAGCAGCGGCGCAATATCGACCGCCTCTTTTGCCGTCCAGGCGCGTGTCGCGGCGCTGGCCACTTCTTCGGCCAGAAGATACGGCAGGCTGTCTCGTTTAAATCCGTCGGGCGGTACCAGACCGTGCGTAAGTGCGTAACGGGCGATTTCGAGCGCGCCGGTTACGTCGCCAGTGTCCAGTCGCCAGATCATGACGGTCATCACGATGGCATCCTGCGCGCCGCGCCCGCTGTTCATCACGCCTGCAATCCACGGCAGATAGTCGGGCAGGAGCTGGCGCTTAAGCTCAGCCTTGCGCTCTACCGAGTGGACTTTCTTAAGGCGGCGCTTGTCCTCGTTGAGTTTCACGAGCATCTGCTCATAGCCGGTGGCGTGGCGCAGCGGGTTCGCATCCCGCTGCGATTCGGTTTCGGCCTGGACGCGCATCCGGTGACGGCGGGCGGGACTCAGCATGCGTTACTCTCCCGCTGCCGGGGTTTCGGTTGTGGCTGCAGCCGGTTTACTGAAATCACCGAGCTCGATGTTTTCAATCACGCAGCCCGCCGCATAGTCCTCCACCACGTAATCCTCGTTAGCGGATTCGTAATTTTCGATGCGGTCACGCTTCGGCACCTCTTCGATGTGGCGGCGCTGCGTGCCTTCCTGCCAGTAAATCGACAGGTTATCGGTGCGGGTGATCATCATGGCGTTGGCCGGGAAGTACGGCACGCGTACCGCTGGCAGATTGCCGATACGCTTCTGGCTGATGATGACGTCAGCGGCAAGCTGCTCGGTGTTCGCCTGGTCTTTGTTCACAATCGGGAAGTATTTGTCGGCGAGAAGCTGGCGGCCCACGATGACGACCAGCTCCGGGTCTTCCTGATACCACGGCTCGATCAGATTATTGGTGGCGTCCATTACCAGCGCATCGAGGTTGGCGTAGTCGCCGTCTTTGCCCACGCGGATTTTGGGCGAAATCACCGTGCCGTCTTCCTCTGTGATTTTGCTCATCACACGGCTCGGCGCTTCGTTGCGGTACTTCTGCAGCCAGCCTACCGCCACGTCCTGCAGCATCGGGTTGGCGGCGCGGTTGGAGGTTTTAGCGCGGTGCGTGCCGTTAAAGCCGATCATGATGCGGTCCAGCGCCTGTCGCTGAATGATGGAATCGCGCAGACGCGTCTGAAAATCGTCATAGCGCGCCCACAGGTCGAGCGTGTTATAGCGGATGTGGAAATCGAAGTTGACCTGCGCGCACTCATAGCCCTGGCTGTCGAGCGAAGAGAAATCAGCGGTTTCGCGCTCGTCGCCGCCAGCGGTATCGGTGGTGCTGGCAATCGAGCCGGACACGCCGACGCCGATTTTCTCGCCTTTCATTTCCGGCACCGGCACGATGTTGATGCGGGTCAGAAACGCGGACGACTCCTGCACGCGGGTCATCAGCTTCTGCGTGACGGACGGCTCGACGCTGAATTTCTTATTCATATCGTCGATTTCTACGCCGTTCAGCTCGGCGACGCGGGACATGTAGGCGTTAAATTTAAAGCGGGTATTCTTGCGCATTGGCGCTCCTGTTAATCAGTAATCGGGGTTTCTCAGGCCGGGTTTATCAGCAGTCGGTCTGCACGCTGCCTTTGTTGTCGCCACCGGTCGCAGGCGGACGACGGTTAAAGCCGCCGTCAGTTTTCGCCAGCGTCTCCTGCAGGGTGCTCAGCGCTTCGCGGTCTTTACCGGCTTCCAGCTCCAGCGCCACGATGCGATCGGAAAAGGTTTTTTCCAGCGCAGCCAACTGCTGCGAATAGTTTTCGCCGTTCTTCTGCACCTGTTCGGCTACGGCGGTTACCGCCGCGCTCACGTCGCTAAAGCGCTCGTCGTCGGTTTTTTCTTTGCGGGTAAACAGTTCTTTCACGCGGGACAGCAGCGACGGGCCTGCGTCGGCTTCGTCGTAGAACTCGATCAGAGTTTCTTCAGCGGCGGTAAACAGGTTCTCTTTGTCCTGCTTGCGGGAGGCCAGCGGGTTGGCTTTAGCGGTGGCGCTGAAGCTCAGGTATTCCGTGCCGAGGCTTGCCGGGTCGTCGGTCACGGCCAGGCCAATCAGATAGGCTTCGCCGGTATCGGAGAATTTCGGGTTCACTTCAATCGAGGTGTAAACCTTCTGGCGTGCTTTAGTCAGCTCGACCAGCTCAGGGGTGGGGTCGATGTAGCCAAACAGCGCCAGCTTGCCCGCCAGCGGCCCTTCGGTGATTTCTTCGGCTTCAACCTTGGTTACGTCACCAAAGCGGCGGAACGTGCTGTCGGCAGCATAGCCTTTGATGTGTTCCATGTTGACGCGTGCGCCGTACACAGTGGGGTCATAGTTTTTCGCCATCTGCGAAATCCAGTCGCGGGAAATTTCGCGGCCGTCGGTGGTTGCGCCCTGCACAGCGATGCGGAAACGCTTTGCTTTAGTTGCCATTAATCAGGCTCCGGTCAGTGGGTTGGTTCGGTTCGGGGCCAGTTTCACCGCCGCCACCCAATCCCTCAATGCATGCCCGCCCGCTCATGTATCAGCAAACAGCGAGTGCAGGCGCGCCCAATTTGCCACCGGTAGCCTTACCGGCATGAACATGACACCTGGCACCATCATCAGCGATCCGCGCCGTCAGGCTGCGCTGCTTTACTGGCAGGGATTTTCCGTGCGCCAGATTGCGGAGACGCTCGGACAGAAAACGCCGACCGTGCAGAGCTGGAAGCTGCGCGACGAATGGGACAGCATCGCGCCCATCAGTCGCGTGGAAGCCAGCATGGAAGCGCGGTTGATTCAGCTCATCATGAAAGAGGTCAAGGGGAACGGTGATTACAAGGAGATAGACGCGCTCGGGCGTCAGATTGAACGGCTGGCGCGCGTCGAGCGCTACCGCAGCAGCGGCAACGAGGCGGATCTCAATCCCAACGTGCGCAATCGCAACAAAGGCGAGCGCCAGCCGGTCATTAAAAACGTTTTCAGCGACGAGCAGACCGACAAACTCACCGGCCTGTTTATGGAGGGCTGCTTTGCGTATCAGCTCGGCTGGCACAAGGCCGGACTCGCGCACCGCATCCGCAATATCCTTAAATCCCGCCAGATAGGGGCAACGTTCTACTTTGCCCGCGAGGCGCTGATCGATGCGCTGACCACCGGGCGCAACCAGATTTTCTTATCCGCCAGCAAGGCACAGGCGCATGTGTTCAAAAACTACATTCTCGACTTTGCCCGTCAGGTGGACGTTGACCTGAAAGGCGATCCGATTGTGCTGCCTAACGGCGCACGCCTGATTTTTCTCGGCACCAACGTACGCACAGCGCAGAGCTACACCGGCAATCTGTACCTGGATGAATATTTCTGGATACCGAAGTTTCAGGAGCTGCGCAAAGTCGCCAGCGGCATGTCGCTGCACAAGAAGTGGCGCACAACCTATTTTTCCCGCCGTCGAGCCTGTCACACAGCGCTTATCCGTTCTGGTCTGGCGAGCTGTTCAACAAAGGGCGCCGTAACAGAGATGACCGCATCGAGCTGGATCTCTCGCATTCATACCTGGCGAAAGGCGCGCTGTGCGGCGACGGCCAGTGGCGGCAGATTGTCACGGTTGAGGATGCGCTGACCGGCGGCTGCAACCTGTTCGATATCGATCAGCTGCAGCTCGAATACAGCCCGTCGGAGTATCAGAACCTGCTGATGTGTGAATTTGTCGACGACGAGGCCAGCGTGTTCCCGTTCGCCGAGCTGCAGACCTGCATGGTCGACAGCCTGGAGGAATGGACAGACTTCAACCCGTACGCGCTGCGCCCGTTCGACTATCGCCCGGTGTGGATTGGGTACGATCCCTCGCATACCGGCGACAGCGCCGGATGTGCCGTTATCGCGCCGCCGCTGGTGAAGGGCGGCAAATTCCGCGTGCTGGAGCGCCATCAGTGGCGCGGCATGGACTTTACCGCGCAGGCGCAGTCGATTAAGCAGCTCACCGAAAAATACACCGTCGAGTACATCGGCGTGGATACCACCGGCATCGGGCAAGGCGTATTCCAGCTTGTTCGCCAGTTCTTCCCGGCGGCGCGCGAAATCAAATACTCGCCTGAAGTCAAAACCGCCATGGTACTGAAAGCGAAAGACACCATAAGCAGCGGGCGACTCGAATACGACGCGGGCCAGACCGATATCACGCAATCCTTTATGGCGATCCGCAAAACCATGACCGCCAGCGGCAACCGTTCAACCTACGAAGCCAGCCGCAGCGAAGAGGCAAGCCACGCCGACGTCGCGTGGGCAATCATGCACGCACTGCTTAACGAACCGCTCACCGCTGCCAGCGGCGGCGATAACCCTTCATTTATGGAATTCTACTGATGAGAAAACGTAAAGATCGCAGGGCATTTACTGCTCAATCTCAGCCATCACCGGCAGCGCCACAAGCGTTCGAGGCGTTCAGCTTTGGCGAGCCAACGGCGGTGCTGGATAAGCGCGATATTATGGATTACACCGAATGCATTCATAACGGGCGCTGGTACGAGCCACCGGTCAGCTTTCACGGGCTGGCAAAAAGTCTGCGCTCAGCGGTGCATCACAGCTCGCCGCTGTACGTGAAGCGCAACATCCTGGCTTCAACCTTCATCCCGCATCCACTACTAAGCCAGCAGGAGTTCAGCAAGTTTGCGCTGGATTATCTGGTGTTTGGCAACGCCTTTGCCGAGCTGCGCCGCAACACGTTCGGTCAGCCGCTACGCCTTAAAACGTCACCGGCCAAATATATGCGGCGCGGCGTCGAAGATGGCGTGTACTGGTTTGTGGGGGAATGGAAAGAGGCGCACCAGTTCGACGCCGATCAGGTGTTTCACCTTATCGAGCCGGATATCAATCAGGAGTTGTATGGCCTGCCGGAATATCTCAGCGCGCTTAACTCCGCCTGGCTGAATGAGTCGGCTACGCTGTTCCGCCGCAGGTATTACCAGAACGGCGCGCACGCCGGGTACATTCTCTATATGACCGACGCAGCGCAAAGTAGTAGCGATATCGAGCGCATGCGGCAGGCCATGCGTGATACCAAAGGGATCGGCAACTTCCGCAACCTGTTTATGTACGCGCCCAACGGTAAGCCGGATGGCATCAAGATTTTGCCGCTCAGCGAGGTGGCAACACGTGATGACTTTTTCAATATTAAAAAGGCCAGCCGTG
>Ga0308161_1005191_pt1 | contig 11521 bp, 9 predicted proteins | sample PhyFR2_FD_201034 | JGI IMG/M metagenome (GOLD analysis project Ga0308161, IMG submission 201034) | Phyllosphere microbial communities from UC Gill Tract Community Farm, Albany, California, United States - DLSLF.R2 | ecosystem: Host-associated > Plants > Phyllosphere > Unclassified | place: USA...
ACCTGTTGCCGCTGATCCTCAAGGAGAATGGCGACAGCTTCAACATCAAGGACCTGCTGCGTCCGGCCACCTTCGTGCCCGAATCCAAGCGCCTGAATGTGCTGCTGCGCGAGTTCCGCGCCAACCACAATCACATGGCCATTGTGATCGACGAATACGGCGGCGTGGCTGGCCTGGTGACCATCGAGGACGTGCTGGAACAGATCGTCGGCGACATCGAGGACGAGCACGACGTCGAAGAAGACAGCTACATCAAGCCTCTGCCGAGCGGTGACTTCCTGGTCAAGGCCCTGACACCGATCGAGAACTTCAACGAGTTCTTCGACAGCGAATTCTCGGATGATGAGTTCGATACCGTTGGCGGCTTGGTGATGAGTGCGTTTGGCCACCTGCCAAAACGTAACGAGACCACTGAGATCGGCGCGTATCGCTTCCGCATCCTGAATGCGGACAGCCGTCGTATCCACTTGATCCGCCTGACTCCGATTGCCCGCTAAGGACTGACATGCGCCGTTTGATCGCACCCGGCTGGCCCGGTAACTTGCTGGCCGTGGTGGCCGGCGCCATCACCACCCTGGCGCTGGCGCCGTTCGATCTGTGGCCGTTTGCACTGGTCGCAGTCGCAGTGTTTTATATCGGCCTGCGGGAACTGACACCCCGTCAGGCACTTGGCCGTGGCTGGTGCTTCGGTTTCGGCCTGTTCGGCGCGGGGACCAGCTGGATCTACTACAGCATCCACCACTTCGGCGGCGCTTCGGTGCTGCTGGCGGGGTTCTTGATGCTGCTGTTCACCGCCGCCATTGCCTGGTTCTTCGCCCTGCCCGCCTGGCTGTGGGCGCGCTGGCTGCGCCGCAATGAAGCGCCGCTGGCGGATGCGCTCACGTTTGCCGCATTGTGGGTCGGCCAGGAAGCCTTTCGCGGATGGTTCCTCACGGGTTTCCCGTGGTTGTACTCCGGTTACAGCCAACTGGACGGCCCCCTCACAGGCCTGGCGCCAGTGGGTGGCATGTGGCTGATCTCCTTTGCCCTCGCGCTTACGGCAGCTGTGCTATGCAACTTGCCGCGCCTGCTCGCCAGTAAACACAATGGATTTATCGGCGCGGGCCTGGTGTTGCTGGTCGCCCCCTGGGCCATTGGCCTGGCACTCAAGCATCACGCCTGGACCGCCCCGTCCGGAGCGCCGCTGACCGTGGCCGCCATCCAGGGCAATGTCGAACAAAGCATGAAATGGGACCCCGAGCAGCTCACTGCGCAGTTGGCGCTGTACCGCGACATGAGTTTCAGCTCCAAGCCCGTCGATTTGCTGGTGTGGCCGGAGACGGCGGTGCCGGTGCTCAAGGAATCCGTCGAGGGTTACCTGGGCATGATGGGCAAGTTCGCCGCTGACCGGCACACCGCGCTGATCACCGGCGTACCGATTCGCCAGGAAGTGCACCACCAGAAGCGCTACTTCAACGGGATTACCGTGGTGGGCGAAGGTGATGGCACTTACCTCAAACAGAAGCTCGTGCCCTTTGGCGAGTACGTTCCGCTGCAAGACATGCTGCGCGGACTGATTGCCTTCTTCGACCTGCCGATGTCGGACTTCGCCCGCGGCCCCGCCGACCAGGCGATGTTGCAGGCCAAGGGCTACCAGATAGCGCCGTTTATTTGCTACGAAGTGGTGTACCCGGAATTTGCCGCCGGCCTGTCGGCCCAGAGCGATCTGCTGCTGACCATCAGCAATGACACCTGGTTCGGCCGCTCCATCGGCCCGTTGCAGCACCTGCAAATGGCGCAGATGCGTGCGCTGGAAGCGGGCCGCTGGATGATCCGCGCCACCAACAATGGCGTGACCGGGCTGATTAATCCGTATGGCCAGATCACCGTGCAGATACCGCAATTCGAACGCGGCATTCTCTATGGGGAAGTGGTGCCGATGCATAACCTCACGCCGTACCTGCAATGGCGCTCGTGGCCGCTGATCATCGTGTGCCTGATATTGTTTGGTTGGGCACTGTTGGCCGGTCGAATGGCCAAAACCGTCTAACAGCCAAACACCGAAACAAATGTGGGAGGGGGCTTGCCCCCGATGGCAGTGTGTCAGTCAGTACATCTGGTACTGATACACCGCAATCGGGGGCAAGCCCCCTCCCACATTTTTTGACTTGTGGTGTTATTGATAGAACAGCCGATACCCCACCTGCCCCACCGCCTCGTTAATCAGTTGCCCGCTCTGCCATACCGACTTGAACTCCGGCATCCAGCCGCCCAGCGGCCGGGCATTGTCCACGCCCAAAAAGCCCACGGGTGCTGGCACCACCGTGAAACCGGCCTTTTCAAAACTCCACACTGAACGCGGCATGTGCCAGGCCTGGGTCACCACGACCACGCGCTTGATCCCCTCGGGCAAGAGAATCTCGGCACTCATCTGCGCATTTTCCCAGGTGGTGCGACTGCGCTCTTCCTTCCAGCGTACCGTCACGCCGAAATCATCCTGCATCGACACCGCCATCAGCTCGGCTTCGCTGGGCGGCGTGCCGTAGTGCAATCCGCCAGTGGTGAGCACCGGCAGGCCGGACGCCTTGGCCAGTCGGGCGGCATACCGCTGGCGCTCCAGGCCGACACCGGTAGGCTGGTCAGTGCCCCATGCGGGGTCCCCGCGCTCACGCCCGGAGCCCAGTACCACGATGGCATCGGCGCGCTGGGCCAACGTCGACCAGTCTTCACGCGCCAAGGGCGGTGAGGTTTCCAGAGCGCGAGCGCCCCACTCCACCGCCACCGGCAGGCTCATCAACCACATGCCGCCCAGACCCAAGGCGAAGCAACATCCGGCCAAACGTGGACGGCTGCGACGAAACCACCAGGCAAGGGCCAGCAGCAGCAAAAGGATGCCGGGGGGCAGGAGCAGTTGTTTGATGAAATAACGAATAGGCATCGGGCATCTCCATAGATGCCCGAAGCCTAAGGTGTAACGGGGTTTAGCGACAATCTCTACAGTGACATAGCGCAATGGCGTGGTTCAGCGGGGAGTGAACTACTTGTAGCGGGCGGACCGGAATGTTTCCGGGCCACGACCGGCCGGCAAGTCCTTGAGCCACACCACCTTGGCAGAGTGCGTAGGCTCTTGGGCTGGCGGGGTTGCCACCCAAGGAGGCGCACTGCGCTTGTTGCGTTCCAGGTAAGCCTTGATCAGTTCCAGCTCCGCACGGCTCAACCCGCGCAGTTCCAACTCGACAGGCCGTTCATCACGCAATCGGCCCGCTGTTCTCGCTGCATCCAATGCACGACCCAATCGGTCGATCAGTCCTTCGTAGACTTCCGGTTTCTTTGCGATTCGCTGCGATTCAACCATCCCCTCACCTCATTGAAGAAAGACTTGCTCCCCAATAAACAGCGTAGTCCCCGTAGCTACGCCTGCCCGGCGCCGCGACAGACGGCCTCGGCTGCGCAATCAGGGTTTCCCTCGATAGAGTGGGGTCATGTATGCTACGGCGCTTCCTGTAACTCCACTTCCCGCAGGGTTTGGGCACGGACGCGCCGCTTTTTGGTGTCGAACCACCTGAACGTTGCACCGAAGAGGATTAGGCCACCCCTATCCAGTTCAAAAGTAGCCATGCACGAACAATATCAGCCCCGTGAAATAGAAAATGCCGCCCAAACCTTCTGGGACGAGCAAAAGTCCTTTGAAGTCAGTGAACAGCCGGGCAAGGAAACTTTCTACTGCCTGTCGATGTTCCCTTACCCCAGCGGCAAGCTACACATGGGGCATGTGCGCAACTACACCATCGGCGACGTAATTTCCCGCTACCAGCGCATGCTCGGCAAAAACGTTCTGCAACCCATGGGTTGGGACGCCTTCGGCATGCCCGCGGAAAACGCCGCGATGAAAAACAACGTGGCGCCCGCCAAGTGGACCTACGAAAACATCGCCTACATGAAGACCCAGTTGCGCAGCCTGGGCCTGGCGGTGGACTGGTCCCGTGAAGTGACCACCTGCAAGCCGGATTACTACCGCTGGGAACAATGGCTGTTCACTCGCCTGTTCGAAAAAGGCGTGATCTACCGCAAGAACGGTACCGTGAACTGGGACCCGATCGACCAGACCGTGCTGGCCAACGAGCAAGTCATCGACGGTCGCGGCTGGCGTTCCGGCGCGGTGATCGAAAAGCGCCAGATCCCGATGTACTACTTCAAGATCACCGCCTACGCGGATGAACTCCTGTCGAGCCTCGACGACCTGCCGGGCTGGCCTGAACAGGTCAAGACCATGCAGCGCAACTGGATCGGCAAGTCCAAGGGCATGGAAGTGCAGTTCCCGTACAACGTCGATTCCATCGGCGAAGCGGGCGCGCTCAAAGTCTTCACCACCCGTCCGGATACCCTGATGGGCGCGACCTACGTCGCCGTCGCTGCCGAACACCCGCTGGCCAGCCTGGCCGCACAGAACAACCCTGAGTTGCAGGCGTTCATCGCCGAATGCAAAGGCGGCAGCGTGGCCGAAGCCGACGTCGCCACTCAGGAGAAAAAAGGCCTGCCCACCGGCCTGTTCGTCGAGCACCCGCTGACCGGCGAGAAGTTGCCGGTATGGGTCGCCAACTACGTGCTGATGCACTACGGTGATGGCGCAGTAATGGCTGTGCCGGCCCACGACGAGCGCGACTTCGAATTCGCCACCAAGTACAACCTGCCGATCAAGTCGGTGGTACGCACCAGTTCGGGCGACACCAACCCAGCCCCATGGCAAGACGCCTACGGCGAGCACGGCACGCTGATCAACTCCGGCGAGTTCGACGGCCTGGACTTTGCCGGCGCCTTCGACGCCATCGAAGTCGCCCTGATCAAGAAGAACCTCGGCGCCTCGCGCACCCAGTTCCGCCTGCGCGACTGGGGCATCAGCCGCCAGCGCTACTGGGGCTGCCCGATCCCGATCATCCACTGCGATACCTGCGGTGACGTGCCGGTACCGGAAGACCAACTGCCGGTCGTACTGCCGGAAGACGTGGTGCCGGACGGCGCCGGTTCGCCGCTGGCGCGCATGCCTGAGTTCTACGAGTGCAGCTGCCCGAAATGCGGCGCCCCGGCCAAGCGTGAAACCGACACCATGGACACCTTCGTCGAGTCCTCGTGGTACTACGCCCGCTACGCCTCGCCTCACTACGAGGGCGGCCTGGTGGAAAAATCCGCGGCCGACCATTGGTTGCCGGTGGATCAGTACATCGGCGGTATCGAACACGCCATTCTTCACCTGCTGTATGCGCGCTTCTTCCACAAGCTGATGCGCGACGAAGGCCTGGTGAGTTCCAACGAGCCGTTCAAGAACCTGCTGACCCAGGGCATGGTGATCGCCGAGACTTACTATCGCCGCGAAGCCAATGGCGCCTACACCTGGTTCAACCCGGCTGACGTCGAGCTTGAGCGTGACAGCAAAGCCAAGGTCATCAGCGCCAAGCTGATCGCCGACGGCCTGCCGGTGGAAATCGGCGGTACCGAGAAAATGGCCAAGTCGAAGAACAACGGCGTCGACCCACAGTCGATGATCGACCAGTTCGGCGCCGACACCTGCCGCTTGTTCATGATGTTCGCCTCGCCGCCTGACATGAGCGCCGAATGGTCCGACTCCGGTGTCGAAGGCTCGCACCGCTTCCTCAAGCGTGTCTGGCGCCTGGCTCACGCCCATGTCAGCCAGGGCCTGCCGGCCAAGCTGGACGTGGCATCCCTGAGCGACGAGCAGAAACTCATCCGCCGCAGCACCCACCTGGCCATCAAGCAAGCCAGCCAGGATGTGGGCCAGAACCACAAGTTCAACACCGCCATCGCCCAGGTGATGACGCTGATGAACGTGCTGGAAAAAGCCCCGCAAGCGACCGAACAGGACCGCGCCCTGGTACAGGAAGGCCTGGAAACAGTCACCCTGCTGCTGGCGCCGATCACCCCGCACATCAGCCACGACCTGTGGAGCCGTCTGGGCCACAGCGACGCGGTCATCGATGCGCGCTGGCCGGTGCAGGATGACAGCGCGCTGGTACAGGACACGCTGCAACTGGTGATCCAGGTCAACGGCAAACTGCGTGGCCAGATCGACATGCCGGCCACTGCCAGCCGTGAAGAAGTAGAAGCCGCCGCACGCGTCAACGAAAACGTGCTGCGCTTTACCGAAGGCCTGACGATCCGCAAAGTGATCGTGGTGCCTGGCAAACTGGTCAATATCGTCGCTAGCTAATCGGATCGGGCGCAGGGCTTGAGCCCTGCGCCGAACAAAGCCTCGATAAGGCCCACATGGTTTCAAGGGGAGCAACAAAATGATCAAACGCAATCTGCTGGTTATGGGCCTTGCCGTGCTACTGAGCGCTTGCGGCTTCCAGCTGCGCGGCACCGGCACCAATGAACTGACGATCAAGGAACTGGATGTCAGCGCACGCGACGCCTACAGCGAAACCGTGACCCAGCTGCGCCAGGTCCTGGAAAACAACGGCGTACACGTCTACACCGGTGCAACCTACAAGCTGTTCCTGGCGAACGAGAAAGAAACCCAGCGCAACCTGAGCTACGCCAGCGCCGGCCGTGCGTCCGATATCGAACTGAGCAACGTGCTCAGCTTTGAAGTCCAGGGCCGTGATCACTTGCCATTGATGGGTGACAACATCCAGGTGCAGAAAATCGTCAGCCACGACGGCAACAACCTGGTCGGTTCGGATGCCGAAATCACCCAGGTGCGCCAGGAAATGCGTCGCGAACTGGTGCAACGCCTGGTCCTGCGCCTGTCGATGCTGACCCCGGAAAAGCTGGAAACCTTGCAGCAAGCCGCGGACAACAAGGCCAAGGCTGACGCCGACGCACTTAAAGCCGCAAAAGAGTACGAAGACAACACGCCGAAACAGTCGCCTGTTGAAGTACCTGCCGAGTAAGCCAGACGGGGCGCCCCAGGCGCCCCGCTCTACCTGCCTATGAAACTCGCCCCCGCCCAACTCGCCAAACACCTGCAAGGTAGCCTTGCGCCTGTCTACATCGTCAGCGGTGATGACCCGTTGCTGTGCCAGGAAGCTGCCGACGCCATCCGTACCGCCGCCCGCCAGCAAGGCTTCGATGAACGCCAGGTCTTCAGTGCCGACGCCAGTTTCGACTGGGGCACGCTGCTGCAAGCCGGGGCGAGCATGTCGCTGTTCGCCGAAAAACGCCTGTTGGAACTGCGCCTGCCATCGGGCAAGCCCGGTGATAAAGGCGCGGCGGCATTGCTGGAATACTGCTCGCGTCCCGCTGAAGACACGGTCTTGCTGATCAGCCTGCCCAAACTCGACGGCAGCGCGCAGAAGACCAAGTGGGGCAAGGCCCTGGTGGAAGGGAATCAGACCCAGTTCATCCAGATCTGGCCGGTGGACAGCAATCAGTTGCCGCAGTGGATTCGCCAGCGCCTGTCTCAATCGGGGTTGTCTGCCACTCAAGACGCCGTTGAGTTGATCGCCGCCCGGGTCGAGGGCAACTTGCTGGCCGCCGCCCAGGAGATCGAAAAACTCAAGCTGATGGCCGAAGACGGACAGATCACTGTCGAGACCGTCCAAGGCGCCGTGGCAGACAGCGCGCGTTTTGACGTGTTTGGACTGGTGGATGCAATCCTCAACGGCGAACCCGCCCACGCCTTGCGTATGCTCGAAGGCCTGCGCGGCGAAGGGGTGGAGCCGCCGGTGATTCTCTGGGCCCTGGCCCGTGAGTTGCGGGTCCTGGCCAATATTGCCCTGCAATACAGCCAAGGCACGCCGTTGGACAAGTGTTTCAGCCAGGCCCGGCCGCCGGTGTGGGACAAGCGCAAACCCCTGATGAGCAAAGCCCTGCAACGGCACACAGCGCAACGCTGGGCGCAGCTGTTGCTTGAGGCGCAGCGCATTGATGCGCAGATCAAGGGCCAGGCGGCCGGCTCGCCGTGGATGAGCCTCAGCCGCTTGTCGCTATTGATGGCCGGCCAGCGCCTGACACTTCCCGCCGAATAACACCTCTCTTAAAAACACTGCAAAACCAATGTGGGAGGGGCAAGCCCCCTCCCACACTTTTGATTGCGTTTACAATTCATGGGCTTTACAGCGGCCGAACTTCGGCAGATTATTTGCACCGCTTCCCTCCCCCAAGAGAGTCAAAACCATGAGCAAAAAGCCATCCAAGCATGGCCCCAACAAGGCCAAATCGATCATCGCCCAGCCACTGTTCCGAGCCCGTCAGGAACGCGCCGGCAAGGGCAAAGGCAGCTACCGCCGCGAAGCCTTCCAGTCTAATAGCTGGGAGGCTTCTTACTTTCTGGCTGCCTGAAGGCAAGCGCCCCTCCGGCATGATAAGGTCTGTGTCTGATTTGTAATCCCTGGACCTGTGCATGCCCTCTCGTCTTTCCCGTCATTGGCACCTTCGCCAATTGATCGCTGCCTCCAGCCTCATTCTGCTTGTCGCCTGCGCGGAAAAACCCACCGCCGCCGACGCTCAACCCCTGCCCAAACTCCAGACCGCACCCGTGGTAGCGCCCGCTGTCGTGGCCCCGCTGGCCGTGGATAACCTCGACATCCAACCGACCCAGACCTTCGCCGAATGGCAGGCCGGCTTTCGCGCACAAGCCCTGCAGGCCGGCATTACCGCCGCCGTGTTCGACAATGCGTTCGCCAATGTCACCCCGGACATGGCCGTGATCCGCGCCGACCGCAGCCAGCCGGAGTTTTCCCGCCCGGTGTGGGAATACCTCGACGGCGCCCTGTCGCCACTGCGCGTGCGTAATGGCCAGGCGTTGCTGATCAAGTACGCCGATATCCTGCAAAGCATCGAACAACGCTATGGCGTCGACCGCCAGGCGCTCGTCTCGGTGTGGGGCATGGAGAGTAACTTCGGCCAGTTCCAGGGCAACAACTCGGTGATCCGCTCCCTGGCGACCCTGGCCTACGAAGGCCGGCGCCCGGCCTTTGCCCAGGCGCAATTGCTGGCGGCCCTGCAGATCATCCAGCACGGCGATATCCAGGCCGACCAGATGAAAGGCTCCTGGGCCGGCGCCATGGGCCAGACCCAATTCATCCCGACCACCTACAACACCCACGCCGTGGACTTCGATGGCGACGGTCGCCGTGACATCTGGAACAGCCCGGCCGACGCCCTCGCCTCCACCGCGCACTACCTGCAAAGCTCCGGTTGGCAGAAAGGCCAGCCGTGGGGGTTCGAGCTGAAACAACTGCCGGCGAACTTCGATTACGCCTTGGCGGATGGCGGCACCCGCAAGACCGTCGCCGAGTGGCTGAAACTGGGTATCCAATTGCCGCCAGGCGCAAGCATGCCGGCCAATGTCGACCAGCTCTCCGCCGCCCTGCTGCTGCCTGCGGGCTATCGCGGCCCGGCGTTCCTGGTGCTGGATAACTTCCGTGCGATCCTCAAGTACAACAACTCGTCGTCCTATGCGCTGGCGGTTGGCCTGCTGTCGGAACGGTTTGGTGGCGGTGGCGTGATTCGTGGCGAATGGCCAAAAGATGAGCTGCCGCTGAGTCGCTCCCAGCGTATGGATTTGCAGACGGCGTTGAGTGCCAATGGCTACGACGCGGGCAACCCGGATGGGATTATCGGCGCCAACACCCGTAAGGCGATTCGTGCGGCGCAGCAGGCGCTGGGCTGGCCGGCGGATGGGTATCCGACCGTGAAGTTGCTGGAGTCCCTGCAAAACCGCTAGATCTGCTTATGGCGATTATTGCAATCGGGGGCAAGCCCCCTCCCACTTTTTGATTTGTGAATACATTCAAGTGTGGGAGGGGGCTCGCCCCCCGATTGCGGTTTAGCAGGCACCCACAGATTCAGGGTTTGAACACCACATCCTGCTCCAACACCACCCGCTGCTCCCCCGCATCCAGCCGCACCACTGCGCCCATCGGCAGCGTCAGGTTCGGATCGCAATGCCCGCTGCGCCAGCCAGACAATACTGGAATGCCCAAAGGCTCGAAGCTCTGCTTCAGCAAGCGCTCCAGCACACCGTTATCCACCCCCGCCACATCACCGACCAGCACCCCGGCGACCAGGGCCAACTTGCCCGCCAGGCGCAGGTGCGTGAGCAAGCGGTCGATACGGTAGATCGGTTCGTTGACGTCCTCGATAAACAGGATGATGCCTTCAGCCTCCAGCTCGAAAGGCGTGCCCATCACCGCCGCGATCATCGACAGGTTGCCCCCCAGCAAGCGCCCACAGGCGATGCCAGGCTCTATGGTGGTCAACGGGAACGCCACCGGGTGCGCGAGCACACTGCCGGCGCCGAGCTGGCCACGTAGCAGGCTGAACAGCGAGGACTCGGTGGGTGGCTGCTTGTTACCGAGCAGGTCGGCATTGAGCATCGGGCCGTGGAAGGTCACAAAGCCAGCGTAACGGTTGATCGCCAGATGCAGGGCAGTGATGTCGCTATAGCCTACAAACGGCTTGGGGTTGGCGCGGATCAGGTCGAAGTCCAGCGCGTCCAGCAATCGTGGCGTGCCATAGCCGCCGCGCAGGCAGAAGATGGCATCGATATCGGGATTGGCAAAGGCGGCGTGCAGATCGTTGAGGCGGACTTTATCGCTGCCGGCGAGGTAGCCGTCGCGCTCATAGACGCCGGGGAAAATTCGCAGGTCGTAGCCGCGGGTGCGCATCCATTGGCCGGCCTTTTCAACGTCCAATGCGGCGGGGCCGGCGGGGGCGATCAGGGCGATGGTGCCTTCAGGACGAAGGGCTGGAACGGCTGCTGTCATACACAACTCTCCCTCGTTAACGCGCAAAAAAATGTGGGAGGGGGTTTGCCCCCGATAGCGGTTGATCAGCCAGCACAGGTAGCGACTGACACACCGCAATCGGGGGCAAGCCCCCTCCCACATCTGTATTACGAGACCAGGCTCGCCTTGACCAGCTTGGCCTGCTCATCAGCGTGGTACGAGGAACGTACCAGCGGGCCGGAGGCGACGTTCTTGAAGCCCATCTTGTAGCCTTCCTCGGCGAACCAGGCGAAGACGTCCGGGTGCACGAAACGTTGTACCGGCAAGTGGCTGCGCGACGGTTGCAGGTACTGGCCCAGGGTCAGCATGTCGATGTCGTGTTCGCGCATGCGTTTCATGACTTCGATGACTTCTTCGTCGGTTTCGCCCAGGCCCAGCATCAGGCCGGATTTGGTCGGGATGTGCGGCATCATCTGCTTGAATTTCTGCAGCAGGGTCAGCGACCACTGGTAGTCCGAACCTGGACGCGCAGCCTTGTACAGGCGTGGCACGGTTTCCAGGTTGTGGTTGAACACATCCGGTGGCTCGGCGGCGGTGATTTCCAGCGCCACGTCCATCCGGCCACGGTAGTCCGGCACCAGGGTTTCGAGCATCACGTTCGGCGACAGTTTGCGGATTTCGCGGATGCAGTCGGCAAAGTGCTGTGCGCCGCCGTCACGCAGGTCGTCGCGGTCTACCGAGGTGATCACGACATATTTGAGTTTCAGGTCGGCGATGGCGATGGCCAGGCTTTCCGGCTCGTTGACGTCCAGTGGCTTCGGACGGCCGTGGCCGACGTCGCAGAACGGGCAACG
>Ga0308161_1005193_pt1 | contig 11517 bp, 9 predicted proteins | sample PhyFR2_FD_201034 | JGI IMG/M metagenome (GOLD analysis project Ga0308161, IMG submission 201034) | Phyllosphere microbial communities from UC Gill Tract Community Farm, Albany, California, United States - DLSLF.R2 | ecosystem: Host-associated > Plants > Phyllosphere > Unclassified | place: USA...
TAGGGGACGAGCGCGACGGACTTCGAACCGCGCTGTCGCACGGCGTCCGCCCACATGCCGAGCATGATCAGGTCGTCGCCGTTCGTGCCGCGCAGGGTCGCGATCTCGGTGAGGCCCCCCGGCTCGGTGGTGTCGTTCGCGACCTTGACGTGGGCTTCACCGGCGGGGAACCGCATGGTGGAGAACGTCGGTGTCGTCTGGTTGCCCTGGGCGTCCCAGGTGCTGAGTTCGACTGCCATGGCTCGACCGTACCACGGTAATTGTCAGTATGACAATTATTGTTCCGGTGTGATCACGGGGAGGGGACCTGCACCGACACGAGTGCACCGTCGCCGAGGTGCACGAGTGCCGAGCCGACCTGGACGCGCTCGACGATGCTGCTCCGTGGCAGGCGCATGCCGAGGAGGTCCCCCTCGGTGATCGCCTGTGGGCTCAGCAGCGCACCCGAGCGGTTGCGCTTCATGTCCACCTGCCAGCCGGTGAACCCGACACCGAACTCGGCGGTCAGTCCGGCGGCGACGATCGCCTGACCGTTGTCGGCCGCCCGCTTGACGAACCCCTGCAGCCAGCTCTTCGCCGGCGCGTCCTTGACGAGCTCGGCGTCGTCGATCACCAGGACGCGTCGACCAGGCTGCCCGTCGAACAGGGGTGCGAGGTCGTCCTCGGTCAGATCGGCACCCTCGTGCACCGCCAGGACACCCGGTTCCGCCGCCAGCCCGCGCAAGGGGGACTGTCGCGGGGTCACGAGCACGACCTCGCCGCCCTCGCGCAGGACCGAACGGGTCATCGAGAGCAGGACGGCGCTGCGTCCGGACTTCGCGGGGCCCCCGACGACGAACGAACCGGCCGCGGCCAGGTCAGGCCCGATCGCGGTGAGGTCGTCGCCGCCGATGCCGACCAGACCGAACAGGCCGGCGTCGTCGTCGCGCATCTCCCACGCACGGTCGAACGGCACGGGTCCGGACAGTTGGTCGACGCGGAAGGGACGTCGGGCGCGTTCGACGGCTCGGTCGCGTTCCGTCGCGAAGGTCGCGAGCGCCGTGATGGCGGCGGCCTGCGACTGCCCGGTGCCGGCTGCGGCGAGCAGCGCGATCTGGGTCTCCGTCGCGGACTCGGAGGCGAACGCGCGTCCGTCGGGGACCTGCTCCGGGAGCTTGCGTGGGTTCAGCGACGCCAGTCCGTAGTCGCCCCGGTCCGACAGCCGGAGGACGAGCTTGTCCTCCACCAGGGTGGCCATCCGGCTCGAGAGCAGCTGTCGGTCTCCGGTGACGACCAGGTGGATCCCGACGCTGGCACCTTCGCGCAGCAGTGTCATCACCTGGTCGGTCGGAGCGCCGTGGTCGAGCTCGCCGAGTGAGCCGACGAAGCCCTCCCAGCGGTCGAGCATGAAGACGATGTGCGGCAGGCGTTCCGCCGGTACGACGGCCGCGGCACGCTGCTCGACGATGCTGGCGAAACCACCGTCGGCGAGCACCTGCTGGCGCCGAGCGAGTTCCTGGGTCAGCTTGGTCAGCAGCCGCTGGGCTCGTTCGGTCTGGACGCGCTGGACGACGGCACCGGCGTGCGGGAGCGCCTGGATCGGCAGCAGCGCGCCGTTGCCGCAGTCGAGCGCGTACACGTGGACGTCTGCTGCTGAGGTGTTCCGGGCGATGGCCGCCGCGAGCGTCCGCAGCACCTGCGACCGGCCGCTCCGCGGGGCGCCGACGACGTACAGGTGCCCGTCGGAGTCGAGGTCGAGGCTGCGCACCCGCTGCGCCTGCTCGCCCGGGAAGTCCTGCAGCGCGAACGGGAGCGGCCCGACCCTGGCATCCGTGGCAGTGCTGTCGTCGAGTTCCCACGCGCGGTCGTTCAGGTCGGTGAAGAGCAGCGTCTCCGGCAGGGCATCGAGCCAGGGGCGGTAGGGAGCCGGACCGCCGAGTTCCGCTGCGGCCGCGGTGACAGCGCCGACGAGCTCCTGCAGGTCCGTTCGCTCGTCGGTGTGCTGCACCTCGGACTTCGGCGGTGCGGGCGGTGCAGTGCCGAGCGCCGACCACGAGACGGCACCGGCCCAGACCTGCTTGCGCTGGGTCGACTGCCCGGGGCGACGTCCACCGACGCGGCCCGACTGGAACGGCAGCAGAGCTCCGGCACCCAGACGGATGTACCCGCGGCCGGGGGTGCTCTTCTGGATCTGGGCCGCGTCGCCGGCGTCGATCACGTCGGTGCTCTCGCTCGAGTCGGTGACCCGCAGCGCGATCCGCAGGTTCGTGTTCGCGCGGATGTCGTTCGAGACGACACCGGTCGGACGCTGCGTGGCGAGGATCAGGTGGATGCCGAGGGACCGACCGCGCTGGGCGATGTTCACCAGGCCGGTGACGAAGTCGGGCAGCTCCCGCACCAGGCTCGCGAACTCGTCGATGACGATGAGCAGCCGCGGCATCGGCGGCAGCGGCTCACCACGACCGAGGCGGTCGAGGTAGTCCTCGATGTCCTTCGCTGCCGCGTCGGCCAACAGGTGCTCGCGGCGACGGAGTTCCGCGCCAAGGGACTCGAGCGCTCGCTCCACCAGATGCGTGTCGAGGTCGGTCACCATGCCGACGGTGTGCGGCAACGGTGCGAAGTCGCGGAAGGCCGCCCCACCCTTGTAGTCGATGAGGACGAAGTTCATGCCCTCTGGGGTGTTCGTCGCCGCGAGCGAGGCGACGATCGTCTGCAGGAGCTCCGACTTGCCCGAACCAGTGGTGCCCGCGACGAGGCCGTGGGGGCCGTCCTTCCGCAGGTCGAACGCGAACGGGCCGTCCAGGCTCTCGCCCACGACGACCTCGGTCGTGCGGGGCCGCACCGACCACTTCCCGGTGATCGCACGGGCCGTCGGCGGCTCGAGCAGCATGACGTCGAGCAACCGCGACGAGGTGGGCAGTCCGCCGGCGTCGCTCTCGTCGTCGGCGTCGACCATCGGAGCGACCGCGCGGGCGACGGTCTCGAACCAGCCGTCCGGGATCCGGTCCGGCCGCACGTCGGTGACCGTCGCCTGGCGCTGCGCAGCCACCCGGATGCGTTCCGGTCCGACGGTGACGACGACGGAGCACTCCTCGGGCAGCAGCCGGGCTTCTTCCTCGATGCAGATCGCCCGGACACCCACCGCCGGCCCTTCCTTGAGGATGCGGATCAGGCCGGGCAGTGCTCGGAGCCGCCGGGCGCCGTCGAGCACGACGACGACGTCCGGACCGGGGACGCCGCGCATGTTGGACTCACGCATGGCCCGCTGTCGCGCATCGATCAGCTGACCGACCTCGGCCACCCGGGCGCCGAGCGTCTCGGCGTCGTTGCCGATCGCGATCACCGCGTCCTGCCCGAAGCCCGGCCGGGCCTGGGGGATCCACCGCAACCACGCCCACTCATCGTCCGACCGGGCGTCAGTCAGCACGACGAACTGCGTGTCACGGGGACTCTGGAGCACCGCGAGCTGCGCCACGAACCACGACGTCAGGTGCCGCGTGTGCTCGTCACGACCCGCGACACCGACGACGCCCTGCCCGCCCAGGTCGACGATCACCGGCACGTCCTCTGCCAGCTTGTCGACCGCACGACGGTGCTCGAGCGCCGCCGGGTCCTCGAGCACGACGCCGGACGGCACGTCAGCGGTGCCGACGCGCAGCGTCAGGTAGTCCGGATCGGTCCGGCGCCGCTCCCACAGGCGGGCGCGACGCCGCAACGCGACGTCGAGCACGGTTGCCGGGTCGGGCGCGCTCGTCCGCAGCTCACGCTGGTACCGGACCACCGCCTCCAGGGCGTCCGCCTCGACCGCCTTCTTCGTCTCCTCGTACTCGGCGACGCGCTGCTTGTGGGTCTTCTTGCCGTTCCGGCGGTCCCACCAGGCGTTGCCGAACATGATGATCGGCGACATCAGACCGAACGCGAGGTACGCGACGTTGTGGAAGATCGAGATCATCACGGCAGCCATGCCGAGCGGCGCCAGCGCCGCGATGATCGGGATGGAGCGCCGCGACTGCTGCGCCGGCACGGCCGGCAGCTTGAAGACGGACGGGTGGTCCTCGGGCAGGAGCCGTGGCGGCCGGGTGTAGTCGAGCGAGCCGCCACCGGCGGTCAGGGTGATCGCCGCTCGGTCGGCGTCCGGCACCGCGACCGACAGCAGGGTGTCGCCGATGGTGACGATGCTGCCCGGTTCGACCGGGGTCTCGTCGTCGACCTCGGTGCGGTCCACCAGCACCGTGGAGCCCTCGGTCGGGGTGATCGTGAACCGACGGTTGAGATCGAGCCGCAGGATCGCGGCGTACTCCGGGGCGGTGCGGTCCGGCAGGGGCACCGTCGCATCAGGCGCGGAACCGACGTGGGCGATGCCCGCGTCGAGCACCACCACGGTGCCGGCACCCGGACCGCCGACGATGCGGACGCTCGGCAGGTCACCGGGCAAGGGCAGCACCGGAGCCGGTGCCCCGAACGTCAGCCGAGCGCCCTCGAGCAGCACACCATCACCGATGCGCGCGTGCGGGGTGGTCGGGACGGAGTCGACCGCGACGTCCACGATCGACGAGGCTCCCTGGCCGAGCCGCTTGGCGACGTCCTCGACGATCTCGCCGAGCAGGGTGTCCTCGTCGCACTCCACCACGAAGTCGGCAGAGGCATTCGACGGAAGGTGGCTCGCGGTGAACGTCAGGCGCACGTGGAGCGCCCCGCACCGGAGATCGTGGTCGTCGTGGTCGCAGCGCGGTGGTCGGACGAAGCCCCCCGCAGCGTCATGCTGCCGCTCATGGCCTGATTCTCGCAGGTTCCCCGGTCCGGCAGGCACGGTCCGGTCGTTCCTGTGGACACCGATTGCAGACTGGAGGCGCGGTGGAGGAATCGGGGTCGGGTCACGTCGTGCGCTTCTCAGGGATCAACCGCGACCACAGCGGGCTGGTGGCGAACTGGGCGATCAAGACCAGCGAAACGACGAACAGCACGTTGACGGTCAGCGGGAACCAGCCGGGGCGTGTCTCGGTCATCCCGAACGACTGCAAGAACAGGTAGAAGAGCTCGGCAGCTCCGGCACCGCGTCCGCGGATGCTCGTCGGCATGGCGAGAGGGTGCGGCGTGATGGTGACGCTGAGGAACGCCAGCGTGATGCCCAGCACCCCGGCGGCCAGGGACAGCGTCCGGACGCGCTTGCGTGGGTTCTCGCCGGACTCTCGGACGGCCTTGTTGACGAGATCGAGGGTGAATGCGATCCCCAGGGCCACGGCCACCGCGGACACGACCGCGAGCACACCGAAGCTCGCGAAGACGATGCCGAGTCCGGGGGCTATCAGCACCGCGTCGACGGCGACGGCCAAGCGGCTCGGCGCGGGGATGAGGGCAAAGTCGAGCGCGAGCACGATCAGGGCGTGGCCGGCGACGATGGTGCACGCTGCTCGGAGGAACTGCCGACGCGTTGGCCGGCCGCCGAAGAGCAGCATGACGAAGAAACAGAGTCCGATGGCGCCGCAGACGAAGGCGAGGATGATGGAAGCCGGCCACCGTGGAGCGTCGCCGCGGAACGCTATCCACGCCGCCACAGCGCTCCAACTGACCGCGGCCACCGTCCAGAACCACCGCAATCGCGCGGGCTGTGACATCGGTCGCTCGGTCAGTGCAGTGAGACGATCGACATACACGGGGATCAGACCGCCTTGAGGGATCGGGCGAGTTGCTCGACATCGGGCTGGACCGGCTCGAGGTACTCCGGCGGGAGTTCGACACGGAGTTGGACGGACAGGCGGTCGCACTGGAACCCAGCGACATGACCGACGACGTCCTGACCGCGCTGGAGTTCGGCTCGCCACCCCTCGATGCCTGGAGCGATGACTGCCGGTGATGCGAGGCCGACCACGACGTCGCTGCTGTCCCCTGGGCCGACGAGGCGGCGGAGATGCGCGGTCAGGTCCGGCTCGGCCGGTTCCCACCGGACGCGGACCAAGAGGACCTCGGCCGGGAGCGCTGCCCGATGGATGAAGTACTGTTCGTTCGGTTGGGTCGCCTGTGCCACTGAACCGAAGAGCGTCTGGAGGAACATCTGCTTCGGATGCGGGCTGAAGACCTTGCGCGGCAGAATGTCCCGCACCGTCGGTTGCGCCCACTTCATGATCTTCTTGCTGGGGGCGTGGCCGAGGTTGTTCGGTACGGGCAGCCATGCTCCGTCGACTCCCTGGGCCACGATCTGCAACTCAGTCACTGTCCGATCCGATTCATTTTGGACATCGAGGGGCGAAGTTCACTGGTTCCAGGCGGGGACAACCACTCCGCTGAAGGGCCGAGTGTCATCGTCCACCCGTCGCACGACGGGGACCTCACTGCTCGAATCCACTCACTTGTCGCCTCGAGCGTGGGACTCGTCGGCGGATCCATGAGGCCGTTGACTGATGTCGAGGGCGAAGCGATCGATCTCCGGTACCGCGATCTCTGCGTCTGTTTCATCGGGGATCATCCCGGTGACAAGGCACACGCGGTCACGGACGCCTTCTTGGTACGGCAGAACCCAACGGACGGATACCATCGTCGGCGCGCGACGGAAGAGGCCGCCCGCCTCCGGTTTGTGCCTCAGATGGATTCTTGTACCGAGCCCGAGCAATGTCTGGGTGCTTGAGATGGCGGGGTCGGCGAGCAAACGCCCGACGCGACGCTCGTCCCAAGCATCTTCGACGATTCGCTCAAGGCTGTTCTCGTCGTCGACGAAGTGTACGGAGACGGAAGCGAGGACGCGGGTCGTCGGCGTGATCGACGTCAAGACCGCGAAGTCAGGCGCGCTCACTCGTTCCTGGTAACGGGCGAGTTCAGTGAGTCGTCCGCGCAGCTGTTCGCTGTCGCGCCGCTTGAGTGGTTTGGGGGAGTCCTTCTCGAGTGCTGATGCAATGAGATCGGCCTCGTGTTCCGGCGAGCCCGGCGCCATGAACGTCCAAGCTGGACTCGTACGGAAGTAGATCGTCATCTGCCTGTCCCTTCAACCGGCGGTGCTCCGCTTGCCCACCAGGACGGCAACCGAAGGAATCCGACGCCCTCTATGAGCGACCGACGGCGGTAGGCAACCCACATCACGGTTGGAACCGAGATGAGGATCGCGATCGCGATGCCGACGAGGTCCCAACGAGCTGAGCGTCCTGCCGAGATGGCGACGAGAAGGCAGACGACCACCAAGGCCACGAGCAGGAGCGCCCGCCCGCGGAGGTGCACGCCGGGGAATCGCTTGCGCCGGACCGGATTATCCCCGACTCGAACAGAGGTCTCGACCCAGCTGATTCGGGCAATGACACCGATATTCACGGCAGCGGCCAGCACACACAGCACCGCAGCCCAAACCTGGCCTGCGCTCGCCGAGATGGCCGCCGCGACGATGGGTACGAGCACCCCTCCGGCAAGCGGGGTCACCCGCGCGACGCACAAGGCGTTCTGCTCGGAGAGGGAACGCTTCGGTTCATCGACGTGCGTGAGCAAACCGAGTGCCACATCTGGCGAATGTCGTGAGTCGGACGCCGCCTTGGTGAGGATCCCGTTTGCGTGGAAGAAGGACCGGAGCCTGTCGCTCCCCTCCGGGTACCACAAAGCCGCGCCGAGCTGGAGACGCACGGTGCCGGTGGCGTCGAGAAGGAGGGCGCAACCACCGTTCTGATCCGAGAAGACGACGTTGGACACCGCGGCCGATGCCGAGGTCGACCGCGCCGTCTCCATGCGGTGCCACAGCCCCTGACCGTCAACGACTACAAGACGGCCTCGCTCGTCGACTCCAATCGATGCGTTTTCTGCGAACCATCTCGGACCGGATGGCTTCACCTCACGGCGGAAAGCGACCGCCGCTTCTGTGACCCGCTTCCGCCCGCGCACGACGCTGACGCTCGCAGCGATCGTGGCCAACGACATCACGAGCTGGGGCACGCTCCACAGTGCGGGAGGGAGGACATGCGCAAAGGCAGCGACCAGCAGAGCGGCTGCAGCCGAAAGTGGAAGGAGCACGCCACTTCCGAGGAGCAAGACACGTGTGGTTCGTTCCGCCCGGCTGACCGCCGATTTCGGCAGCGGGAGGATGACGGATGCACGCTGATCGATCGCGGACGTGGAGGGCGTGGCCCCGAAACGCTCGACGAGCGTGGAGAGTCCGCTCGATTCGAGAGCAACTGGCAAGCTCGCGGCCAATGGTGGCGCCATCCACCACGCATCGATCGGGATGACGAACGTCTGACCTCGGTCGTCTTGCACGGCGACCGCACCGTTGCCTGGTTTGGACAGGAGACTTCGCGGCACGTCCATCCAGTCGAGAACTCGAGCGGAAACGATCTTGCCCGTGAGCGGCACAAGCCCCTCCGTCGTCTGCGCCACAAGGCAGTGATCGACGAGCAAGAGCACTTCGTACTGGCCCCGAGACGAGCGGCGGTCGCTGAGGAGCGCTGCGTGCGCGATCGTTTCAGTCATCGAACTCCACGCGGAGTGCAGCCGCTGCAAGGTCGACGATCTCGGCAACGTAGTCCGCAAGCACGAGGAACAGCGTATGGGAAGAGAGCACGAGCAGATGGGTACCACTGACCCAGGACCACAGCACCTCATCGACGACGACTGGCAGACCTTCGTCGCGCGTGAGCGTGGATCGCCCGCGCAATCGGAGCGCCGGGCCTGCCGCGGTGTCTCGGTACTCCTCGTCAGAGCTCGTAGCAGCCCGGTTCCCTCGGAGCGTGTTGCGAACTTCTCCTGGCGTCTTGCCCTCGAGTTCGACCCACCACGCCGCCATCTCACCGACCTCGTGGTCAGACAGAACCACCGACCACCGGGCCTGTGCATCGTCCGAGTCGGCCACACTGGAGTCGATCGTTAGCGCCCCGCTGCCCCCGAGAACGATCGGGAGGGACGGAGGGAGAACCAGTTGCACGGTCAATCGTCGCCGTCCCACGTGAAGCCAGCCATCAGGAGGTCGAAATGGTTCACCCGAGCCTCCAGGTGTTCGGCTCCGACGAAGCGACCGCTGAGCACTGCGAAGAAGTGTGCCGCCCCCGGCGCCGGGAGCAGGTACGTCACAGCAGTCCGTGACTCGTGCTTCGGGAGCTCCCCAAGTGCTCGGCCGATCTCGCCGAGAGCAGCGGAAGCTTCTGCGGCCGCTGCCACGAGGCTGACCCGCTCCGCTGCCGTCGAGGGCTCGAGGTCGAGTACGTCGTCTTGACGCATGCGGACCGCGCGGCCTGCCGGGATGTCGAGGGCGAACACGTCCTCATCGGTGACAGACATTCCATCGGCGAGCTTTTCGAGTTCGGCGATGCCGAAGTCCGCGCCCAAGTAGGTCAGGCCGACTGTGAACATCATTGCGAGACGCGCACCAGCCACGACGTCGCTGAAGGTGTACATGTCAACCGAACCCGCATCGAGCGCTGTTGCGAATGCTCGTCGGGCATCGTCGATCAAACGGTGTCGAGCTTGGACGATCCTCGGGTCATCGCCGGTCATGACCTCGGGAGCCCACTCAGCGATGAATCGCTTCGCCGCGGTCGAATCGGCCAACCCGTAGCGACGCCAGCCCTCGGGGAGGGTGAGACGGTAGCGCACGGTCACAGCGACCCGACATGCACTTCGGACTTCGTCGCCCAGTAGTCCTGCCACCCGTTACGAAGGTCGTTGCCGAGGTCGCCCATGCCGTTGAGCTGGTCGTATGCTCCGATTCCCCCGACACCGGCCTGACCCCAGGCGCCAACGCTCATGGGCATCGTCAGCTTCTTGATCGCCTCGGTCGGCTCAGCCAGCGACTTGAGCTCGTGGATCTTGTAGACGTTGCCGACCGGCGTCTCGCCGATCAGCGCGGTCTTCTTGCTACCGAGCACGTCGTCGACGGCGTCCAGCGTCGATGAGCGTGCCCGCAGGAAGGACGAAGCCTCATCGGCGATCGAGCCGCCCCGCGCCGCGGTGGTCCTCGCTCCCATGAGGCCGCCAGATTCGGCAACGGCGGTCCGGAGGGCGGGCATCGCCTTCATCACGAGCTTGCCTGCCGCGCCCCCGACAGCGGAGAGCGCCAGCATGCCTGCCGCTTTCGCGACCTCGCCGCCAGAAACGTCCCCGGCGAGACCCTGCAGAGCCGTGATGCCGAAGGACAATGCCGATACAGCGACCCCGATTGCGAGGGCGATCGGCATGAACGCCGGGAAGATGACGCCAGCCAGGAGCAGAACCGGCATGACGAACGTGCTGACGAAGTCCAGAGCGTCCTTGATGACGTTGAGCACCCCCCGCGCATCGTGGATCGCCTGCTTCACATGGTCGAACCAGCCGTCCTTCAGCCCGTCGTCTGCGCCGGAACGGATGCGATCGGCGACCTGGCTCGCAAGGTCCCCGTACTCGCCTTCCTCGCCGAACCGCCCTGCGAGACGGAAGATGATCGCCTTCGCCGCGTCGATGTCGCTCTGCGCAGCGTCCACCGCCCGGTCCTGCGCGTCGACCTGGTCCTGGTGCTCCGGCGTGTCCGGCGCGGCGGTCAGGGTCTGGCCGGCGGCGGCTCGGTGAGCGTCCCGGGCCTCCTGCGCACGGGCGAGGGCAGCATCGGCTTCCTGCTGGATGCCCTCGAGCCCGTTCGCCCAGTCGTCGAGCGCCGCGGCGAGCTGGGTGTAGCGCCCCTTCGCCTTCTCGATGGCGCCGGCGAGGTCACCGGCCGAGTCGCGGAACTTGGTCCCCGACTCGCTCTCCCAGCCCTCGCCGTCCTTGAGGGAGTTGAGGCGGTTGACTTGCTCGGTGATGGCCTGTTCGATCGAACGGGCGCCCGATGCGGACTGGCGAATCTCTGCGGCATCGCCGGGCACCGGGTCGATCGGGAGATCGACGGCGCTCCAGTCGGTGGGACGGGCCATCAGCTGTCCTTCCCGAGGATCTTGTCGGCGAGTTGCACCTCGGTCTGCGTGAAACCGTCGTGAGCGCTCTCAGCCATCTCGGCGACCGACTTGATCGATTCCTGGAGCCGCCCCCGGCGGATGTCCCAGTTGCCTGCGAACTCGTCGATCGCGCTGACGATGATCGATGATCCGATCCCGGACTTGTAGTCAGCTGCGGTCGCGGCGACGTGCTCGAAGTCGCCGTGCAGCCGCGAGAGATCAGCTGCCAGGCCCCCGATCATGTCCAGATCGAGCTTGATTGTGCCGCCCACGGTCCCCCCGGTTGGTTCAGTCGTTGTTCGAAGTGTGTGCTGCCACGGCAGTGAGAGGAGTGGCCGACGTCCGAAGACGCCGGCCACCACCGTTCAGAGCCGGTCTCAGCCGATGCTGGACGCGAGCTGCTCGTCGGTCGACTCGAGCGTGTTCGCCGCGCTCTCGAGGAACCCGGCCATGCCGTCGATGGCCTGGACCGTCTGCGTCGCACCGGAGTTGAACTCCGAGTACGTCGAGTCGAAGGCCTTCGAGGACTTGTCGGTGACGTAGCCCGACGAGACGAGGTTGTCGATCTGGCTCTTGAGCTGGCTCAGCTGGTCTTCGATGGCCTTCTGGCCGTTGCGAAGCTGCGAAGCCTGGTTGCGAAGATCGTCGTAGGTGACGTTGACATTGGCCA
>Ga0308161_1005195_pt1 | contig 11516 bp, 9 predicted proteins | sample PhyFR2_FD_201034 | JGI IMG/M metagenome (GOLD analysis project Ga0308161, IMG submission 201034) | Phyllosphere microbial communities from UC Gill Tract Community Farm, Albany, California, United States - DLSLF.R2 | ecosystem: Host-associated > Plants > Phyllosphere > Unclassified | place: USA...
CGAGCGGACGTCCGACGCCGCCGATGCGGTTCGGCCAGTCGAGACCGAGCGAGATCGGCAGACGCATGTCCGGCGGCGATGCCTGGGCGATCGTGGAGCCGTCGATGAACTCCACCATCGAGTGCACGATCGACTGCGGGTGCACGACCACCTCGATGTCGTCATAGGCGACGTCGAAGAGCAGATGTGCCTCGATGACCTCGAGCCCCTTGTTCACGAGCGTCGCGGAGTTCGTGGTCACCATCCGGCCCATGTCCCACGTCGGATGCGCGAGGGCCTGCTGCGGGGTGACGTCGCGCAGCTCCTCACGCGAGCGTCCGCGGAAGGGCCCGCCGGATGCCGTGACGACCAGCCGCCGGACCTCTGCGTGCGTCCCGCTGCGCAGGGCCTGGGCGATCGCGGAGTGCTCCGAGTCGACAGGGACGATCTGATCGGGCGCGGCTGCAGCGAGCACGAGCTCCCCGCCGACGATGAGCGACTCCTTGTTGGCCAGAGCCAGCGTGCGTCCGGCCTTCAGCGCGGCGAGAGTGGATCCGAGGCCGATGGAGCCCGTGATCGCGTTGAGCACGACGTCGGCCTCGACATCGCGCACGAGCTGCTCGGCCTCGGCGGCGCCCAGCGCCGTGCTCTCGACCTGGAAGGCCGCCGCCTGCTCGGCCAGCATCTCGGCGTTGGAGCCGGCTGCGAGGCCGACGAGCTCGAAACGGCGGGGGTTGGCACGGATGACGTCGAGCGCCTGGGTGCCGATGGAACCGGTGGAGCCGAGGACGATGATGCGACGCATGCCGCCAGCCTATGGCACGCCCTCGGCTCCCGCCGTGCTTACGGAGCCTGCTCGATGGGGGTCGTCGCGAGGATGTCGACGACGAACACCAGGGTCTCCCCCTTGAGGTCGTTCGCGTTGATCTCGCCTTCGCCGTAGCCATCCTTCGGCGGCATGGTCACGACGACCTGAGAGCCGACCTTCTGGCCCTCGAGCGCCATCTTGAACCCGGGCACGACACTGGTGGTCTGGAACTGCGCCGGTGCCGCATCGCGGCTCCAGCTCGAGTCGAACTCTGTGCCATCCGACCACTTCACCCCGCGATACTGCACCGTGACGAGGTCGCCGGAGGCGACGACAGCGCCATCGCCCTGCTTGAGATCGGCGACCTCGGTCTCGGTCGGAGCCTCGGTGTCGGGGATCGTGATGGTCGGCGAGCCCGCGTCGTCGAGCTCGACCTTCGGCATCCCCTCGGTCGCGTCGACGTCGGACCCGGATGCGATGGTCGGCAGCTCCTCGATGGTCTCGATGTACAGCACGCTGGGGTTGGATCCCTCCTGCGCGGCGGGGAGCGTCAGCACCACGCTGGAGCCGATCGGCACGCACTCCGCAGCGACCGTGAAGACGGTGGACTGCGTGGGATCGACCATCTGCTGCTGCGGGTTCTGCAGTGCGAGCAGGGCGGAGAGCACACCGTCGGGGCCGCGCTCAGAGGTGCTGAGCACCTCGTTCGTCTTGGCATCGACGAGCTGATAGCGCAGCGAGATGAGGTCGCCGGGCTTGACGTCCTCGCCATCGCCCTCGACGACCACGGAACGCTGAGCTTCGGTCAGGTCGGCATCGGCCGGCACCGTGACCTTGGCGTCCGCGCCGGATCCCTCGACCGACACCGCGTCGGATCCGGCGCCGGACTTCAGATCCGCCAGGCACGAGCTCTGAGCGGAAGCGTCGGGCGTCGCGGTCGACTCCGGATCCGCGCCACCGGAGCACCCGGCGAGGAGAAGGGTCGCCGCAGCGACGGTGGACAGGATGATGAGCGGACGCTTGCGCACGATGAGACCTCGGGTTCGCGGGAGGGACACCCCATCATGGCGCACGCCCCTTGGCCGAGGCTGGGAGGCGCGCGCCGGGGCTTCATTCCCACGGCGGCATGGATCCGGGGGTAATCTGCTCTGATGACGTCAGAGCAGTCGGTGGAGCCCGCAACATCGCCCGCAGAGACGCAGGGACCCCGTCACGCGGGATTCGCCTACCGGCTGGGTCGCGGTCTCATCACCCCGCTCGCGCGCACCATCTACCGGCCCCGCATCGAAGGCCGCGAGAACGTCCCTCAGGACGGCCCGGTCATCTTCGCCAGCAACCACCTCTCGTTCATCGACTCCATCGCGATCCCGGTCGCCGCCCCTCGACCGGTGCACTTCCTCGCCAAGTCCACCTACTTCGAGGGCACCGGCATGAAGGGGTGGCTCAGCAAGACCTTCTTCGAATCGATCGGCGCGATCTCGGTGCGCCGGGGCGCCGGCAAGGCCGCGCTCGACGCGCTCGACGTGCAGCGCCAGCTGCTCGACGAGGGACTCGCGGTCGCGCTCTACCCGGAGGGGACGCGTTCGACCGACGGTCGCCTGTACAAGGGCCGCACGGGCGTGGCCTTCCTCGCGCTGCAGACGGGGGCGCCGGTCGTGCCGGTCGGCCTGATCGGGACCGACAAGGTGATGCCCGTCGGAGCGAAGGTCCCCACCCTCTCGGAGCGCATCACCGTGCGATTCGGAGAGCCGCTCGACCTGTCGCCGCACGGCGCCGCGACCAGTGGGCGAGCCCGCCGACTCGCGACGGACGAGATCATGGCGGCGATCCACGCGCTCTCGGGCCAGGAACTGGCCGACGCGTTCAACGAGGCCCCCGCGCAGGGGACGATCGAGAAGATCAAGCAGGCGCTGCCGCACGAACGTCGCTGACCGGGTCAGGCACTGGCGCGATGGTGAGACGGCTCGACGAATCAGTCCTGCGCCGCGCGGACCGTCGCCTCATGTCGCACCGGGAAGTTCATCGAATTCGCGATGAAGCACCACTCGTGCGCCTGCGCGTGCGCGCGCTCAGCGGCCTCGATCATCGACGTCTCCGCCACCACGACCTCAGGTCGCAGCGTCACCTCGACGAACGCGCCGCCGCCCGCTCCGTCTTCGCGCATGGTTCCGGATGCGCTGTCGCGGTATGACGTCACGACGACACCCGCGGTGACACACGCGTGCAGGTACGAGAGCAGGTGGCATTCGGACAGCGAGGCGAGCAGCAGGTCTTCGGGGTTCCAGCGGGCGGGATCGCCGCGGAAGGGCTTGTCTGCCGACGCGAGCAGATCGGGCTTGCCCGCGACCTCGATCGTCACGTCGCGTCGGTAGTCGCGGTAACCGCTCGTTCCGGTGCCGGAGTTGCCGGTCCAGGTGGCGGTGAGTGCGTAACGGTGCTCGCCGAGAGGCGTCAGACGATCTGCCATGACGTCAGTCTGCCACCAGCCCCGGGCATGCGACGCAGCATCGTTGGCGCGGGAAGACGCCGACCGACGATATCCTGAGGGGGTGCTGGAGACTCTGACCGTTCAGGATGCCGTGGAACTCGCCGTCGTCGAACGGAGCGGCTTCGTCGAATCCCGACATGCAGGGGCGGCGGTGGTGCTCTCGCCCGAGGGCGACGTCGTCGTCCGCCACGGCAACCCCGATGCCTTGGTCCTCCCCCGCTCGAGCCTCAAGCCTCTGCAGGCCGTGGCATGCGTCACCGCGGGCGCCGCGCTCGAGGGCGAACAGCTCGCGATGTCGACCGCGAGCCACAGCGGCACCGACCGCCACGCCGCCCTGGTCCGGGACATCCTCACGGAGGGTGGACTCAACGAGGACGACCTGGCCTGCCCTCCCGCCTGGCCGTCCGACACCGCCGCACGAGACGAGCTGGTGCGCGAGCACGGTGCGCAGACCCGGATCCGGATGAACTGCTCGGGCAAGCACGCGGCGATGCTGCGGGCCTGCGTCGCGACAGGCTGGCCGACCGACGGCTACCTCGACCCGGCGCATCCGCTGCAGGTGCACATCCGTGACGTCATCGAGCGGCTCACCGGCGAGAAGGTCGCGCACACGGCGATCGACGGATGCGGAGCGCCCGTGTATGCGCTCACCCTGACGGGACTGGCCCGCTCGATCCACCGCATCGGCACCGCATCCGACCGCTCGCCGTTCGCTCTGCACCGCGTCGCCGGATCACTGGTGCGCGCGGTTCGCGAGCACCCCTGGACCATCGACGGCCCTGGTCGCCCCGACACCGTCGCGATCGAGAAGCTCGGCGTGTTCGCCAAGAGCGGCGCAGAGGGTGTGATCGTGATGGTCGCCCCGAACGGCACGACTGCCGCGGTGAAGATGCTCGACGGCGGCGCGCGGGCGAGCACCATCGTGGCCGCCACCCTGCTCGCGCGCGCCGGAGGGCTGACCGACGCGGACGTCGCGACCCTGCAGGCGGTGCTCCCGCTCGACGTGCTCGGCGGCGGGCAGAACGTCGGGAGCATCCGCCCCGGCTCAGCCCTCTGAGCCCCGCCGGCTCCGCGCTCTGAGCCCCGCCGGCTCCGCGCCCTGAGCCCCGCCGGCTCCGCGCAGTTCACCGCCGCGCCGCGAGAGCCGGGATCGAGACCCGTCTGGGTGCGGAATCCGCCACCATCGACCACGCACGGCCCGCGTGCTGTCGGGCGAACGGCGGAAGGTCTCGCACACCCGCCAGCTGGCGCAGCTCGACGGCGTTCTCTGCTCTGACGAGCACCTCCCCCTCTCGGCGCACCCGCTGCCAGAGCGACCAGTCGCGCTGCCACGCCTCGGGTTCGCCGATCACGATCGCCGGACGGTCGGAGAGTACGATACCGCCGGGCGCGGCCGACAGGCACAGGACGTCGCACTCAGCGAACACAGCGGACAGCGCCTCGGCGACCGCAGGGGCTCCGGCGGTGACCAGGCCTGTGAGAGGAAGCCGCGGCGCCCACCCGTCGCTCACCCGACGCCGCGGCGTTGTGTGCCGGACGCTCACGCCACCGCGCTTGCCCACGCGCTCCGCCACCGCATCCTCCCCGCCCGTCCCGGGCACCTGCGCTGCCGAGTCCGGCACCCAGACGACCTGGATCTCGCGATCGCCGATCCGCATCCGTCCTGGCGGTCGCTCCGACTCGAAACCGCGCGCATCGCCTCCCGCCGCCAGGTGATCGACTCTGCTCCGCATCCGCAGCAGCCCTCTCCGCGGCAGGATGTCGAGCACGCGGCCCACGGCTCCGCCCGCACGTGCGGAAGTCAGCACGAAGGTCGTGTCCGTGTTGTTCCGCAGGATCTGCTCCCACAGGTGCATCAAGTGCTGCGCGTAGTCCGCGGGCAGGCCGTCGACCTGGAGGTCGATGTCGTCGCACAGCACGAGACGGGGCGGCCTCACACCTCCCGACGAGAGCGCCACGGCCATGTCCCAGGCCTCCTCCGGGTCGCGCGGGATCCACAACGCCGCCTCGTCCTGCGCCGCGAGTGCGCGTAGGACGGAGGTGCGGCCCGAGCCCGCAGCGCCGACCACGCTCAGCCCGCGGTCCGCCCCGACCGCCAGCGTGTCGAGCGGCTGTCGCTGGTGCTCCGGGTCGTCGACGCGGCCGAGGATCACGCGGTCAGCGCGCTGATCACTCACATCGCTCAAGGGGATCCGTCGTTCCAGGGCGGGAAGCCAGGGGCTCTGCGGCGTCTCAGCCTGCGACCACAGCGCCGCCACGGCTCGGATGTCCGCAGCGTCGGTCAGGGCGACTCGCATCACCCGCGCCTGGTCGTCCTGCGGTCTCCGTGCCAGTGCCACACCCCGTGACGCGACTCCCCCCGGCAGCTCGGCAGCAGCGTCCGTGCCGATGACGGCTCGGCTGTCGGCGGAGTCCGACACTCGGAGGCTGACCCGCAGCGGGCAGTTCGACGCCAGCGCATCCCGGATGACCCCCGACGCACGCTGCGTGCCGAGGATCAGATGCATTCCCAGCGCGCGCCCGCGCGCGGCGATGTCGGTGAAGACCGCCCCCAGATCGGGGTGCTCCTGCAGAAGGGCCGCGAACTCGTCGACCACGATGACGAGCCGAGGCATGTCACTCTCCCGCACATCGCGGACTCCGGCGCCGGCGAGCACCGACTCTCGGCGCCGCAGCTCGGCACTCAGGCTGGTCACTCCGCGCCGGGCGCCCTCGTCATCGAGATCCGTGATGACGGCGGCGACCTGGGGCAGCGCCCTGAGCGGGTCGAACGCCGTACCTCCCTTGAAGTCGGCGAGCACGAACACCACCCGATCGGGGCCGTGCGCGGTCGCGATCGCGGTCACCCACGAGACCAGCAGCTCGCTCTTCCCGGAGCCCGTGGTGCCGGTGACGATCGCGTGCGGACCGTCCTCGACGATGTCCAGCGCCACGTCGTCGCGCTCTCCGCGGCCGATCGTGGCGGGCAGCCCGCTCGAGGACTTCTGCTGACGCAGCCCGCCGAGCGCGATCTCCGCGGGAAGGGTCTCGACCTCCTCTGCCTCCCCCACTCGGGTCTGGGCGATCGCGACGGCCTGGTCGTGGGACAGCCCCTCGACGGCCACCCGGACGACGCCCTGCGGTGTGCGCACGAAAGCACGGGTCGGCTCGTCGATGTCGATCACCGTGGTGATCCCCTCGGCGACATCGTCGCCCCGGTGCAGCATCCAGATCACGCTGTCGCAGTCCGGACGCCGCGAACCCGCGCGAGCGACCCCGAGACGGAAGGCGCCACGACGAGCAGCCTTCGCCTGCGGCAGCTGGGCGAGTCCCCAGTCGTCGAGCCCGTCGCCGCAGATCGTCATCTGCGCGGCACCGAATCTCAGAGCAAGCTGCAGCGCGAGTGCCCTTGCCACCGATTCCACCAGCGGACGCCCGCCGCGCAGAGCCACACCGCCTCCGAGCGGCACAGTGACGGGCACGTCCTCGAGACGACCGCAGCGCTCGCGGAAAGCGCGCTCACGCTCCCCGTCTCCGCCGGATGCACGCACGACGCTCACCCCCGTTCCGCTGCCCACCACGATCTCGGTGCGAGGCCCGAGAGGGTCCGAACCCCGCAGAGGGGGCTGGTCCAGACAGGCCGCGGCATCCGGGTGACGATGCCAGCGACCCTGGCGCTCCTCGTCATGCTGGCCGGCCAGCTGCTCCTCGACGCGCGTCCACGCCTTCGCATTCTCCACCGCACCCTCGCGACGAGAACGGCGGCGGGATCGGGCGCCGTCGATGAGCGAAGCGAAGATCATCAGAGGCCCCAGGGCCGCGAAGCAGAGCGAGAACAGCGAGCCGGTGACCGCCCACAGCCCGACGCCCGCAGCGACCGGCACAAGAGCTGCCACGAAGGGTGTCGGCGGGCGACGCACCGGAGCCGGCGCAGACGGGATGACTATCGGAAGAGATTCCATCCCTTCAGTGCACCCCGGATCAGGAGGGCACGGGAGCCCTCCCCAGGCCGCGGAGCGCTAGTCGGACTGACGGTCTTCGGTGGAGGAGACGTCGTCGACCGCGGCTGTCGCTGCATCGGACGACGAGGAGTCGGTGCTCGATGACTCGTCGGACACCTGGACGACGACGAGTGTGACGTTGTCTCGTCCGCCGTTCTCGAGCGCGGCGGCAAGCATCGCATCGACGGCGGCGGCGGGATCGGCGTTCGCGCGCAGGAAGTGCTGGATGCCGTAGTCGGTCAGCTCTTTGGTGAGTCCGTCGGAGCAGATCACGAACCGGTCTCCGGCCCGCACATCGATCGTCACGTAGTCGGGCGCTGTGAGCTCGCTCGCCCCGACCGCGCGCGTGATCACGTTGCTGTACGGATGGCCCTCGGCCTCCTCGGGGCTGATCTTGCCGGCAGCGATGAGCTCCTGGACGACGGAGTGATCGGTGGTCACCTGGATGAGTCGGTCATCCCGGAGCAGATACACCCGGGAATCTCCGATGTTCAGCGCCGCCCAGTGCGGCTCCTCCTCGTCGAACTCCAGGAACACTCCGGTGAGGGTGGTGCCGGTGCCCTCGTCCGTGGCCCCTGGGTGATCCGCGATGTCGGCGACCGCGAGCTCGAGCGCACCTTCGATCGACGCACGCCCCACGGAACCGGACGTCGCCACCGCCTGCAGGCGGGTGACCGTGCTGCGGCTGGCGATCTCGCCGCCCGCGTGACCGCCCATGCCGTCCGCGACGATGAACAGCGGGTATTCCGCGAAGAACGCGTCCTGGTTGGTCTCGCGCCGGCGTCCGACGTCGGTGACCCCCGCCCAGGACAGCAGGAGCGGGCGCTGAGCGACCGTCACGCTTCGCGTGCTCGTCGTCGTGTCAGACACTCGTCGCCTCCGAAATTCCTGCGGGTCGGTCCGCGCCGGGATACTCACACATCGTAGTGGACACCATTACTCCACGTTATCGCCTCGCGACGACCCTCCCGCAATCGCGGAGCATGGCCGGGACAGCACAGAGCCCCCGACCGGAGTCGGGGGCTCTGTGTCACGAGGTCACGCCGGAGGCTGCGTGGGGTCCGTCGGCGGAGCCGGCGGAGCCGCGGGCGGAGCCGTCGGAGGTGCCGGCGGGCCTGCGGGCGGAGCCGCCGGAGGAGCCGGCGGGCCTGCGGGCGGTGCCGAGGGAGCTGCCGGCGGGCCTGCGGGCGGAGCCGAGGGAGCTGCCGGCGGGACGCCGGGAGCGGCCGGGTTCGACGGTGCGGGCGGAGGCGCGTATCCGGGCTGCGCGGGCGGTGCGTACCCGGGCTGGGCCGGAGGCGTGTAGCCCTGCGGCGCCGGCGGGGCGTACCCCTGCGGGGCGCCGTACCCCTGCGGTGCGCCGTAACCCGGGCCTGCCGCCGGACGCGGCTGCACGGGAATGCCCTGCCACACGGTGTTGTCGGCGAGGAGACCCTTCGTCGCCCACGGCGCCGGCGCGATGGTCGGGTTCCAACGCGACTTGTCGAAGGCCTGGATACCCAGCCAGATGAAAGGCAGGAAGAAGTACAGGATCACCCAGACGGCGTCCTTCTGAAGCTTCAGCCCCACCCGCCACGCGACCATGAGATCGAGGATGCGCGCGGCGATGCCGACCAGCGGGAGGATGAGGAACCAACCGAGGAAGGGAATGATCGCTCCGAGCACAGCCCCACCGAGGACGTAGAGCAACAACCACGGGCTGAGATCGCCGAGCTTGTAGAAGATCATCGAGTTGTAGACGGGAACCCACGCACGCCACTTGCCCTGCACGCCAGCCTTTTCGAAGACTTTCATGTAGAACCACGCGTAGAGTGCGTAGATCGCGAGCGGCAGGACCGTGTATAGCAAGATGACGGCGACGAGCGCGCCGCCCGATAGACCGTATCCGTAATAGTCGTAGTCGTCGTACATGATCCCCTCCGGATCCGATGGAGCGGACGCCGTGCGCGCCGCGACACCAACCATATCGGTGCGCTGATATACGGGGCAACGACACACGGACGGCGCGCGCCGCGCGACGGTCACTCGGCGACGACGAGCTCCACCACGCCGTGCTCGTCGGTGTCGCGGAGCACGAATCCCCGCGGTTCCGCCCAGCTACGCAGGCCCCGCAGCGATCCGACGCGGGGTCGATCCTCCGCCAATGCCCGGGTGAGCAGTCCCTTCGACTTCTTGTTGAAGTGATTGAGCGCTCTACCGTGCTCTGTCACCACGCGCACGTACACCGACGCGACGGACTGCGGGACCGGCCCGAGCGCGACATACGCCTCGCTGCGCAGGTCGAGGACGAAGGGGGGATCCTCCTCCGCGATCGCCGCGGACGTCGGAGCCGCCCAGTGCCGGCGCAGCGCAGGCAGACCGGGCACGGACACACCCGCTGCCAGCCGGTACTGCGGGATCGGATCGAGGGCGCCGATCGGCCCGAGCGGCGCCGAATGGATCCACACATGCGCGCCGAGCCATCGTCGGGATGCCGGCGAGAGCGACGACGCGTCGAGCGCGTCGTACAGCACTCCCGTGTACCGGTCGACCGCCGGCATCGTGACTGCGGAGCGCAGCATCCGATTGTGCAGCACATCTCCGCCCTGCTTCGTGCTGAGCTTGAGCACCGCACGAGCGGCGTCCTCGTCGGCGGAGAGAGCGACCAGAGCATCGACGACCGCCAGCCGCTCGTCGCGCAGCGACGGCAGCGCCAGCGAGTCGACATCGAGCGGTGCGCCGTCACCGCCAGGACGCTTGGTCTCGGACGGCGGGAGCAGGATCTTCATGGGACCTCGGGGATGCAGACGCGTCCGCCCCGGGACCCACGAAGGGTGCCGGGGCGGACGCGCTGAACGGACTGCTACGCGATGAGGGCCGCGTTGCCCGCCACGATCGTCAGGACGTCGCTCTCCATGGAGAGGAAGCCGTCCTGCGCGTTGGCGAGGACCTTCGTGCCGTCGGTCTGCGTGATACGGACCTCGCCCTGAGCGAGGATCGCCAGAACCGGCTCGTGGCCGCTCATGAAGCCGATCTCGCCCTCGACGGTCTTGGCGACGACGAGGCTCGCCTCTCCCGTCCAGACCTCCGCGTCCGCGGAGACGAGGCTGACGTGCAGTGCCATGGTCAGCCGTTCTCCTTCTGGATCTTCGCCCACTGCTCTTCGACGTCGGAGATGCCACCGACGTTGAAGAAGGCCTGCTCGGCCACGTGGTCGAAGTCACCGCGGGTGATCGCATCGAACGACTCGATGGTCTCCTTGAGCGGCACGGTCGAACCCTCGACACCCGTGAACTTCTTCGCCATGTAGGTGTTCTGCGAGAGGAACTGCTGGATGCGGCGTGCACGCGACACGACGATCTTGTCTTCTTCGGACAGCTCGTCGACACCGAGGATCGCGATGATCTCCTGCAGTTCCTTGTTCTTCTGCAGGATCTGCTTGACCGTCGTCGCGACGCGGTAGTGGTCCTCGCCCAAGTAGCGGGGGTCCATGATGCGCGACGTCGAGGTCAGCGGGTCGATGGCCGGGTACAGACCCTTCGACGCGATCTCACGCGAGAGCTCCGTGGTGGCGTCGAGGTGGGCGAAGGTGGTCGCCGGAGCCGGGTCGGTGTAGTCATCGGCCGGAACGTAGATCGCCTGCAGCGAGGTGATCGAGTGACCGCGCGTCGAGGTGATGCGCTCCTGCAGGAGGCCCATCTCGTCGGCCAGGTTCGGCTGGTATCCCACGGCCGAGGGCATGCGGCCCAGCAGCGTGGAGACCTCGGAACCGGCCTGCGTGAAGCGGAAGATGTTGTCGATGAAGAGCAGCACGTCCTGCTTCTGCACGTCACGGAAGTACTCCGCCATCGTCAGAGCCGAGAGGGCGACGCGCAGACGCGTTCCCGGCGGCTCGTCCATCTGGCCGAACACGAGGGCGGTCTTGTCGAAGACACCCGCCTCTTCCATCTCGTGGATGAGGTCGTTGCCCTCACGGGTGCGCTCGCCGACACCGGCGAACACCGAGACACCACCGTGGTCCTGCGCGACGCGCTGGATCATCTCCTGGATGAGGACCGTCTTGCCGACACCGGCGCCACCGAACAGACCGATCTTTCCACCCAGCACGTACGGGGTGAGGAGGTCGATCGACTTGATGCCGGTCTCGAACATGGTGGTCTTCGACTCGAGCTGGTCGAAGTTCGGAGCCTTGCGGTGGATCGGCCAGCGCTCGGTGACCTCGATGGTCTCGCCGGGCTCGAGGTTCAGGACCTCGCCGATCACGTTGAAGACCTTGCCCTTG
>Ga0308161_1005196_pt1 | contig 11515 bp, 7 predicted proteins | sample PhyFR2_FD_201034 | JGI IMG/M metagenome (GOLD analysis project Ga0308161, IMG submission 201034) | Phyllosphere microbial communities from UC Gill Tract Community Farm, Albany, California, United States - DLSLF.R2 | ecosystem: Host-associated > Plants > Phyllosphere > Unclassified | place: USA...
GCGCACGTGCTTCATCGTTTCTTCGGCTAGCACGCTTGCGCGTTCACTGCCGTCGCGTAGTACACTGTCGATGTATCCGGGATCGGCATTGAGGCGGCGCAGTTCTCCCGTGATAGGCGCTAGCTTTGTCACAGCAAGATCCGCGAGCGCGGGCTTAAAGTCAGAGAATTGTTTGCCGCCATATTCTGCTAATACTTTATTTTTATCGCTACCTGAAAGTGCGGCAAAAATTCCCACGAGATTATCGGCTTCAGGACGCGCCGCTAATTCATCAATAGTTTCCGGTAATGGCTCTGGATCAGTTTTCGCTTTACGAAATTTTTTAGAAATGTCTTCAGCACTATCAATGAGATTAATCCTGGATAATTCCGAAGGGTCTGATTTTGACATCTTTTTTGTTCCATCGCGTAGTGACATCACCCGCGTTGCTGTTTTCCCGATTAATGCTTCGGCCATCGGGAAATATCCGTTAATGCTCACATCACCGACTGTAATTAATGTTCCGACGCCTAATTCGCCGATCCGCTGCGAATAATCAACATTAAATTTCTGCGCAATGTCGCGTGCCAATTCGATGTGTTGTTTTTGATCTTCACCGACTGGTACCATCGTTGCTCGATAAACCAGGATATCAGCAGCCATCAGAGTTGGGTAAGCGAAGAGGCCGAGCGAAACGTTTTCGCGGTCTTTGCCGGCCTTATCCTTAAATTGAGTCATTCGATTCATCCAGCCAATGCGGGCGACGCAATTAAATACCCAGGCGAGCTCAGCATGTTGGTGGACACGCGATTGGTTAAAGACAATGTGTCTTTTAGGATCAATGCCGGCGGCGAGAAATGCTGCGGTCACCTCGCGTGTTGAGCGCAGGAGATCATGGGGATTGGGATTGACCGTGAGCGCGTGCATATCGACGACACAAAATATGCACTCGTATTTTTGTTGTAGATCAGTCCAACGTTGGAGAGCGCCGAGGTAGTTGCCGAGATGAAGGTTTCCAGATGCTTGAATACCTGAGAAAACGAGAGGACGAAATGCGCTCATAAGTTTGGCTTCCTAAACAGTCGAACGTTGTTTAATGGTTTTGGTCGATAATCGATTAAGCTTTCGTTCTATTGCAATCAAGTCATATTTATAAGTTTTTACGTGATAGACTGCGTTTGACTGTCGCAAAGCTGACGCCGCCGATGGCAAAAACAATACCGAAATAGATGATCATTGCGCTGCAGATCAGGACGGCAACATATAAACTGCGTGAAGCAATCGTCGCCTGCGAAGAGAGATTTGCCGCAAAATAGTTAACGCCATAATGTAAAGCGACCGCCATCAAGAAAGCAGCAATCAGAATGCGGGGAATACGTGATAAAAGTGCTGTATCTTTTCCCCAATGTCCGCGCAACAGCAACGTCAAAAATAATAAAATCGCGTTTACCCAGCCAGCTGAAATTTCGGCTATGGCAATGCCACGCGCTGAAAGATAAGGAAAAAGGCTGATAGCAAGCGAGATGTTAACAGCTACAGAAATACCTGCAAAAATCATCGGTGTTTTGGTGTCTTCGCGAGCGAAAAACCCCGGTATAAAAGCTTTGATAAGCACGAAGGCTGGTAGACCAAGACCATAAATTGCCAAAATACCAGCGACGACATGTGTCGATTGGGTTGAGAAATGACCATGCTCAAAAAGCAGACGGACAATTGGTTCGGACATAATAAGAAAGGCGGCAGCAGCGGGTGTCGTCAAAAATAGGGTAAACTCAACTGAGCGGTTTTGTAAATGGTTGGCCTCGTCTATATTGCCGCTGCGCAGGGCCCGTGCGAGCTCGGGCAATAATACAGTCGCGACCGCGATGCCTACCACGCCAAGTGGTAACTGATATAACCGATCTGCGTAAACCAGTGAAGAAACAGCGCCCGCTTGAGCAGATGCGATATTGGTATTGATAAGGAGGTTGATTTGGGTAATGCCACCAGTGACTGCAGCTGGTAAAGCAAGCCATAGCAGGCGGCGTACATTGGCGGTAAAATGCGGAAGCCGCAGCATAATCTTCATTCCAGCGTGTCGCACTGCAACCCAAACGATGGCCAGTTGGACGATGCCAGCAGCCATAACGCCCCAAGATAGGCCGATGCCTACATGCCAAGGGTCAAGGTGGTGGAACCACGAATAACATAGCACAGCAATCAAAATAATATTTAAAAACACCGGCGCAATTGCTGCCGCAAAATAGCGGTGAAGTGCGTTAAGCATCCCTGCCATCATTGACGCTAATGACATGCAACTGAGATAAGGAAACATAATAATGGCAAAGCGTATCGTCGCTTCAAACTTTGTGGCGTCTGCAGAAAAACCGGGTGCAATAACAAAACGCACTAATGCCGGCATAGTCAGTTCCATCCCAATGGTAATGATCAGAAGAATAGAAAATAGAACGCCAAACACTTCTTCCGAAAACTTGTGAGCACTTTCTGTGCCTTGTTCTTCAATCTGCTTTGCAAATAGCGGCACAAAGGCTGAGTTAAAGGCGCCTTCTGCGAAAAGTCGACGAAATGTATTTGGAAACCGAAATGCGGCGTTAAAAGCGTCGGCTACCGGCCCGGTGCCAACAGCAGCAGCCATCAGTGTTTCGCGGACAAAGCCGAATATACGGCTCATTGACGTACCGCAAGCGACTGTGACAAACTTTCTAATTAGGCTCATTGTTTACCGGTTCTCGTCTTTAAATTGGGCTGGTGGCTGAGTTGGTTAAAGCCATTATCCTCTAATACTGTAATAAGTTTTGCTTGTATCTCGAGTTGCTTTTGCTTTGATAAAATTTGCCCACCTTGCAAATTTGTCACGTAAAAACTGTCAATTATCTTTTCGCCGAAGGTGGTAATATGAGCTGAGGCGATGTTTAAGGCTAAGTCAGCGAGCGTTCGCGTCAGATGGTAGAGCAAACCAGCTCTATCAATGCCGGTCACTTCGATGACTGTAAATTTATTTGATAAAAGATTGTCGATGACTACGTGGGGAAACACGCGGAAAGCTTTGTTTTGGCCGCGCGGTTTTGCCCGACTGGCTACAATCTTAGGGATCTCAATGGCGCCGTTAAGTGCGTCTTCAATCATCTTGCCGACCTTGGTGGCACGCCGAAACTCATCTTCATTTAACGTGAATTCGCGGTTGATATTAATAATATCAAACGCGCGCCCATCAGACGTCGTAAAGATTCTGGCATCGACAATTTCAACATTGGCTGCCGCGCAAGCACCTGTAATTATCGCCAGTAGTCGAGGGTGATCTTGTGTCAAAACTGTGATTTCCGTCACTGCTTGGAGTTCCAACGGTTGCACCAAAATGGCCGTTTTAGATTTCTTATGATCGCTTTCATAAATAAAATTAGCATGGCGCAGCTGGTCGTCCAGTGACATTGTCAACCAATAGTGTGGATAATGAAGCTGCAGATAATCCTGTTTTTCTTTGTCATTCCATTGGTTTAATCGCGACAACAGTGCTTGCTGGGTACCGGTTATACGCTCTGTACTTGAAAGGCTGGAAAAGCCCCCACGCAAAACCAATTCTGTTTCAAAATACAGAGTACGCAAAAGTTGACCCTTCCACCCATTCCAGACACCCGGGCCGACCGCTTTAATGTCACAGATTGTGAGAATGAGTAATAGTTTTAACCGATCCATCGTTTGCACAATATTTGCAAAATCGGCGATTGTTTTGTGGTCACCTAAATCGCGGGACTGAGCGACGATACTCATAGTGAGGTGTTGTCTAATGAGCCAGGAGACGGTTTCGGTTTCATGAGGGTTAAGGCCCAATCGTGGACCGAGCTTGCGGGCGATTTTCGCTCCGGCGCTGGAATGGTCTTCAGGGCGACCCTTGGCGACATCGTGAAGAAAAGTTGCGACATAAAGAATGCGCCGCTCACTGGTTATCGTCGGCATGATTTGAGCCGCTAGCGGGTGGTCTTTGCTGCTTTCACCATGTTCCAATGCACTGAGGCAGGCGACACTTCTTAGAAGATGCTCGTCAACGGTATAGTGATGGTACCTATTGAACTGCATCATCGCAACGATTTTACCAAAATCAGGAATAAATTTCCCGAGGACGCCCGATTCATTCATGCGCCGTAAAATTAAAGCCGGGTCCCGCTTCGAGGTCAATATTCCTAAGAACAAACGATTGGCCTCTTCGTTCTCTCTTAAAGTGCTATCAATCAATTTGAGCGACCGTGAAATTCCTTGTATTGCGAACGGGTGGAACTCTAGTCCAAGTTTGTCGCCAAGATCAAACATGCGAATAAGATTAAGAGGATCGCGCTGAAAGGCATCGGCGTGAGTGATATTGATCCGTTTATTATCAATAATAAAATCACGTGCCCCTGCAATGCGTTGTTTTCGGCGTGAGAATGATAAGAATATACGATCAAGCCCCGGAACTGGCTTAGCGTGCTTTTCTTCCAGCGCAGCGCAGATGATCCGCGTCAGATCACCAACTTCTTTGGCCACCAGAAAATAATGTTTCATAAACCGTTCAACATCTTCCATGCCGGGATGCGCAGTATAGCCGAGACGTTGGGCAATATCGCGTTGAATATCAAATGATAAACGCTCCTCGGCCTTTCCAGTTAAGAAATGCATATGGCAACGCACCGCCCAAAGGAAATTGTTGGCTTTGTTTAACACCGCCAATTCTGGTTTTGATAAAATTCCCAACTTTACTAGGTCATCATTGGTTTTTATGGAGAAAAAGTATTTACTAATCCATAACAAAGTCTGAAGATCGCGTTGTCCGCCTTTGCCCTCTTTGATATTTGGTTCAACAAGGTAGCGTGATTTGCCGATTTTGTGATGGCGTTCATCACGCTCCAACAATTTAGCGCGGATAAATTCGGGAGCGCTCCCTTTGACAACGTCTTTTTCAAAACGGCTTTGAAGATCGTCGTAAAGTGTTTTATTGCCTGCCAAGAACCGCGTTTCCAATAATGAGGTGCGCACCGAAATATCGTCTTTGGCTATGCGGATCGTATCATTGATATTGCGCGTTGCATGCCCGACTTTGAGGCCAACATCCCAGAGCATATAGAGAATATATTCCATAACCTGCTCGCCCCAAGGAGTCTGTCTCCAAGGCAATAAAAAAAGCAGGTCGATATCAGATCCAGGCGCTAATGTGCCCCGTCCATAGCCACCAACCGCGACGAGCGCGATGCGTTCTCCCAACGATAGGTTTTGAACGGGATAAATACGTTCGCTGACAAATGAATAGAGAACCTCGATAAGGCCATCAATGAGCGCCGACAATTGCCGAGCGCACTGAAAACCGTGTCGGTTTTGCAGCAACCGTTGTTCCGCCTCAGATCTTCCATCGACCAATGCTTTCTTGAGCTGGGCAATGATTTGCGGCTTGGCGTCTTTGCCAGCATCTTCGAAGATTTTGTCCAGTTCAGCGCGTAACTGCTTTTTATCCACCAGTGGCATTAATGCCGAACTATTTTTCAGTGGAGGTTTCGTCATCAATCTTATTGAGCTCATAGCGCGCCGTTTGAATTACTTGCCCAATGTCATAAGCGATTTTATCATCTTGTGGAATAGTTGCGTAGCGATAAAGTGGGTGACATCAAGCTATTGTTGCGCTAATTGTCAAGCAAAATGACGAAGCGCGTTCAGGCGCACGAAAAATAAGGATGTTTTATGCGCGAGTTAGCGGATATTGGGGATATTTCAGCCAATTATGACGTATTTTTTTGTGACGTCTGGGGCGTTTTGCACAATGGTATAGCCGCCTACCCTTACGCGGTGCGCGCCTTAGAACGTTTAAGAAATGAACAAAAGACGATCATCCTAGTAACCAATTCTCCGCGTCCGCGCGCTTCAGTAAGACGACAAATTTTAGAGCTCGGCGTAACCAACGATGCTTTTAACAGCATTGTGACTTCAGGCGATGTGACGCGCGAGCTTATTCAGGAAGGTCCAAGAAAACTGTTTCACATCGGTGCAGAGCGCGACTACTCGCTATTTGATGGTTTGGATATCGAACTTGTTGAAGAACGCGAGGCTGATGGGGTCATCTGCACGGGGTTATACGATGATGAAACGGAGACACCAGCTGATTATCAACAATTATTGCTGCGGTTGAGGTCACGAAACTTACCCTTTATCTGCGCTAATCCAGATATTCAGGTTGAGCGGGGCGATCGCCTTTTGTGGTGTGCGGGTGCACTTGCGCGCGATTATAGCGCGCTTGGCGGGCGCACCCTGGTCGCCGGCAAGCCGCATCGCCCAATTTATGAACTTGCATTACGTAAAGCCAGCATAATCCGCGGTAATTGCCCAAAAAACTGTATTCTCGCCATTGGCGATGGGTTGCTTACCGATATAAAGGGTGCTGAGCAATTTGGCATAGATTCCTTATTAATTGCCCATGGCATTCATAGTTGCGAATATGGTCGAGACGACACCATTGATAGCCAACGATTACAAAGTGTTGTTTGTCAATATGGTTTGCATCCGACAGGCTACATGAAAGTATTAAAGTGACCAATAACGCTTTTTTCCGGTGCTTTGACATCAAAACCTTGCCAGACCGGTTTAAGAACGGGGTAGTTGCTATCGGCAATTTCGATGGCGTTCATCGTGGGCACCAGGTTGTGTTAAACTCGGCTTTGAGCCGGGCCCGACAATTAGAGTGCCCGGCCCTTGTTTTAACGTTCGAACCCCATCCACGCAGTGTTTTTGAGCCTGAAACCATACTGAACCGCCTGACGTCAGCAGATGAAAAAGCAGAAATTTTCAAGCTGATGGGTTTCGATTGTGTGATTGAGCAGTGCTTTACGCACGAATTTGCTGCGCAAACAGCTGAAGATTTTATTGAAACCCTGATCGTCGGCGAGCTGGCCGCGCGAGCAGTGGTGACAGGCTACGATTTTCATTTCGGTGCCAAAAGAGCAGGCAGCCCGGCTTTCTTGCAACGAGAAGGTGCGCGCTTTGCCTTCGAGGTTATCGTCGTAGAACCGTATAAAAACGCTAAGGGTGAAGTAGTATCTTCAACTTTCATCCGCAGCCTGTTAACAAAGGGAAGCGTTGATGAGGCTGCGGAGTTACTCGGCTATCGCTATACGATAACGTCTGAAGTGATCCATGGTGCGCAACTTGGAAGAAAGCTCGGATTCCCGACCGCAAATATGCGCTTCCCTCAGAGCTTTAATTTCGCCTATGGCATCTATGCCGTGCGGTTTCGTCGTGCAGACAGCAAACTTTATGATGGCGTCGCCAGTTTCGGCCAAAGACCCACAGTGGATGAAGCCGGAGTTCCTTTGTTGGAAACTTACCTATTTGACTTTTCGGGCGATCTTTACGGTGAAAAAGCCGCTGTATCTTTCTTTAAGTTTCTGCGTCATGAGCAAAAATTTCCGACTCTTGAAGCGCTGGTTAAGGCGATGGAACAAGACAGCAGCCAAGCAAAAATCGCGCTGGACCTATCGAGACCACTCTCTGCAATCGATCGTAGTTTGACTTTTTCTGATCAAAGCTCGGTCGATTTGATGGTTACGTCGCAAGATCGGCAAAATAGATTATGAAGCGTGCGATTTTTTAAGTTAATTTTTACAAGCATCACTTATATTCTGATGGAATCTTAAATGATCTTTGCTATCGAACGAGTGGTGTTTGGGTGTAAAGCGACAGAGGTGTCGTAACTCACAGGTAGGTGCTTTTTGGCAAATCTTAAGTTAACAGCCATGATTATCGGTTCGGTCGTGCCGTTTAATTTTTTAGTTCAGGCGGGTGCTGCAGAACTATACAATTATCAGACGGGGCAGGTTGAGAATCAGTCGTGCGCCCAAAGTGGTGTTGACGATCAGAACTATCGGCAAGCAACTTCGTCAAAAAAACATTTTTATTCAGGTGGCTGGTCGCTGACATTGGGCGTTTCTGGTGCGGTCGGGCCGAAATATGACGGTTCAAGTTCCTACGAATTTCAAGGCGAACCAGAATTTTCCCTGGACAAGGCAGGCGAGGTCGAACCCTTTAGTTCCCGTAACGATAATCCTTCAATTACCCTATTTGGATGGCAGCGATTTTCGATGGGTTTAGTAGGCAAGATAATTACCCAACGCGACAGCGATACGTCCCGCGACCTACGCGGTCTAAGTACTGTTAAATGGGGCGGCGAAATTGGCGGATTTGCGATGCTTTATCCTATCGATGGTCTGCGGCTTTACGGTGAACTCCGTCACGGTATCCGCTCTCATAGTGCAACCACGGCGGATTTGGCTGCGGATCTCTATCAAAATATAACACCGAAAGTGCAGGTATCTGCGGGACCACGCGCATTTTATGCCACTAAAGATTATTTCAAAACCTACTATGGTGTTAGCAATAGCCAATCACTGGAAACGGGTTTATCCCCCTATGATCCTGATGGCGGCTGGGGCGCAATTGGCTTAGGCGGCGCAGTGACATGGAAAACAACCGACAAAATCACCACCAGCCTGTTTGGTGAATATAGTCGGTTGCGTGGGCCTGCAGCGGATTCAAGCCTCGTCGAACAGCGTGGCAGTAAAGACCAACTGACAGTTGGTATATCCGCTAGTTATCGTTTTGATTTTAATTTGCGTTAAGCTTGTGGTGCGAGCGTCGGTTGCCTAAGAAACAAAGTCATTGAATAGTCGATAAGTCCAGCGCGGCAACGCAAAACTCGATCGGTTTTTTATAATGACTGCCCAGTTACTATCTGCACTGTGGTTGGCTCAATTGCCTGAGTTTTCCGTCCCTCTAAGGCTGCTTAGATATTAATAACCTCGCCACCGTTTGATCGATAGTTTTAAGGCAAAGATGTTGATTAAATTCTTTAGTTAAATGGTGTGTGGTATTGTCAATTTTTTCGAGTATCGTTTGCCATAAGATCTGAGTTATCTTAAAGAAATTTGAGTTTGGTATGAATTGTAATTGTCCCAGTTGATTACCGTTATAAAACAGCAGCGATCTTTGCTGAACAATTTTTAACGAAGTTTGCATAACGCACTTAGCCACGCTAAGAAATGACTAACCCAAATTGCCTCAATCTGGCAACACTATGATTACTAGACGCCGGAAATAGCGACAAATGTCAACGGTTTGGTAGTTTGATACTTACAGCAAAAGTAGCATAAACGTTGATCAATCCCATCATCAATGAAGTTAGTTCTTCCCCAGCGTAGCGAATTGTTATGGCAATTGATACTCACACAAACAGGTTAGTCAGCATAAAACGTTGATCGACTTATCGCTAATAAATTTAGTCATTCCCCAGAGTTTATATGGGGAAAGAATGATCGCTGTTGTTTCACTAGTTTTTATTTAGAAAGCGCCGTGCATGTTGAGACTGTAAATTTGGTTTGCAGCTCTACTGTGCAGTTTGAAATTCACTCGAAAATTGCGACTGATGCGTCTTTAATGATTGTTAATTCCAATATTCTTCGTCTTACAATGATCGTTAATTCCAATACTCACTGTAAGATGATGTTATTGCCTGGCGAGGGTGATTGACGAACCCAATAATCTGACGGGCGAGAATAGTGGCGCAGCAAAAAAGCGCAATCGTAACGACGGTGATTATTAGTGCATCTTCAAAAATAACCGACCATGTCTGGTGCTTGGTTTTGTGAATAGAACTGAGAGGATTGGAAGATTCGTTACGCATGAATATGACTTTGCTATCGTGTTATTACCAACGTAGTCCTAAAAGCTTTCTTTTCTATTAATTTGGTTGAAATTCTATTGTTCACTTTATTTGTACGCACTGTCGCCTTAATAGCATTTTGCTATTTAGCTTTATTTTGACTATTTTAGCGGCACACGTTCAAAATATAGGATCAATTACCATGGCAAGAACATATAATATCGCTGTCTTTGTCGGCAGCCTACGTAAAGCTTCTTACAGCCGCAAAATCGCTCATGCATTAGAAAGCGTTGCCAGCGAAGATCTAAAGCTAAAAATCGTTGAGATTGGTGACTTGCCTCTTTACAATGAAGATTTAGAGACAGCAACACCACCCGAGAGCTGGACTCGGTTCCGTAACGAATTGAAAAACGCAGACGGTTTTCTCTTTGTTACCCCGGAGTACAACCGCTCAATTCCTGCCACTATTAAAAATGCGATCGACGTTGGATCGCGTCCCTACGGACAAAGCCATTGGAATGGTAAACCAGGCGCTGTTGCTTCACTTTCTCAAGGCTCGATCGGCGGCTTTGGAGCAAACCACCATTTGCGCCAATCTTTGGTATTCTGCGATGTTTTGACCTTACAACAACCAGAGCTTTACATAAGCCAGGTACAAAATTTAGTCACGGATGATGGAAAGCCAGCGAATGAAAATGCTAGGAATTTTTTGAGTAACTTCATGCAAGCGTTTGAACGCCTCGTGAAATTGGCTGTGAAATAATTCAAACGGCTTTTCTTGCGATCGGATTTTATAGGCAAAGGTTTTGTTTGAACAAAAAGCAAAGCTGTATTGGCCAGAAATACATAAATTTAGTCATTGACCATGTAGCCAGTGGCTAAAGATTGCAGAAACAACCCAGTTACTTGATGCAGGATTAGACACGTCGTAAAAGCCTTTAGTTTATTTCGCAGGCCCGTTCTCGTCGGCGCGTTTAATATGTGCAACGCCAAAGCCCGGTTTTTTGATAATCGGGCTTTTTCGTCGCTGTCGAATTCAAGTTCATGTTTGTTTTTTCTAAGAGGCGGCTTTATTTTCAGGGAGTGTCAAGGATATAGTGCTGGCGCACCCGTTTCCTTTTACGGCTGTCTCTTGGCGATCCAATCGAAAAAGCGATAACCTGCGCTAGCAGAAAAAAGTGAGCTGAACCGTTTCGAAAACAGCGATGCCCTAACCCCCATTGTTTCAATCAAGACCAGCGCCCAATAGTTTGCTAGGCATCAATAGCTTTTGCCAGATTATAAAGATGAATAGAACGGCTCCCTGAACGACAGTAGGCTAAAAGCGGTTTTTTGCATTTTTGCAAAACGCTTCGCATGTGGTCAATATCGTCCTGGGTGATATTTTGAGGTGAGACAGGTATATAATAAGCATCTATACCTAAAGTGTCTGTTACTGCCTTGATCTGAGAAAAACTCGGCTGATCCGGGCTTTCATGGTCAGGACGATTGCAAATGATCGATTTAATTCCAGCCTCCGCGAAATCTGCTAGCTGATTAATAGTAATTTGTTCACTGACGAATGTGTTGTGATCAATTTCGCGTAATGCCATAGTGAGCCCTATATTGTTAATTCAACAAATGTCTCTGATTCCTAAAATGACGAAGTAAGTTTAACATCAGACCCGCGAAGATGGAATATAAACTTGGTAGACTTGCTAAAAGTCGTTTGTAGTCATTCGTGTTTCAATCGCTTCAAAAACCTGCATACTCGGCAAATGAATCGCGAGTTAAAAGTACCGGCGACCAGTTATAGTTCATAAACACCAAATGAGAAGCGCTCGCACCTGAGCCGAGTTAAAATTCGTCAAATAAATAATAAAATTT
>Ga0308161_1005201_pt1 | contig 11507 bp, 8 predicted proteins | sample PhyFR2_FD_201034 | JGI IMG/M metagenome (GOLD analysis project Ga0308161, IMG submission 201034) | Phyllosphere microbial communities from UC Gill Tract Community Farm, Albany, California, United States - DLSLF.R2 | ecosystem: Host-associated > Plants > Phyllosphere > Unclassified | place: USA...
AACCATCCATGCCCCGGTATTGTTAGTCGCTGGCGTCGTGAGGATTGGCCCAACCGGAGCACGCAGTACTGTAGTTGTTTTTTCCGCCGACCAGCCGCTGCAACCACTGCTGTTGCAGGCGCGCACGCGGTAGCCATAGGCGCCATTGCCCCTGCCTGTGGCAGCGTAAAGGGTGGCCGCCTCCGATTGCAGCTGAATCCAGCTTTCACCGTTGATCCTTTCCTCGAGTACATACTCTACCGAACCCGGGACGGCATTCCAGGTGACCTGGTATTCGCCGCTCCCGTTGTTGGTGGGCAAAGAGATTGCCGGAGCCGCCGCGGGCGGCAGCAGCACAATCGTAGTCACGGTGTTCGACCAAGGGCTGCAGCCGGCCGCATTGCAAGCACGAACCTGATACCCGTGACTTCCCGTCTGCTTGCCGGAAACCGCGAGCGACTCTACCGTCGTCGCCGAGATGTTGGTCCAGGCTCCGTCCCCCAGGCGCTCCTGCGGTTCGTAGCGTGTGCTGCCCGCCACTGTCGACCAGCTCACCGTATACGCACCCGTACCGCTATTGGTCGGTGCCGTGATGGCAGGCGCGGAGGCAGAAGGGTAGATAACAGTCATCGCGTGCTCTACTGACCAGCCGCTGCAGCCGGAGGCATTGCATGCCCGCCCCCGGTACGCATATGCACCAGCCGCGCGACCAGTCAATGAAACGCTGGTGCTACTGGCGCCATGAACGGATCTCCATGCAGCTGAGCCCGCACGCTCCTCGATATCGTAACGCGTGGCGCCGGCAACGGCCGCCCACGAGACCGTGTAGCTTCCGTTGAGACCCGCCGCAGGTACAACCAGCGCGGGCGCACTTGACGGTATCGGTAGAACTTGAACCACCAGAGCAATGCTCCAGCCGCCGCAGGTTGAACCCTGACAAGCCCGGACTCTATAGGAGCGGGCCCCAGTGGAAGCGCCCGTCACGGTGTAGGAGGCAGCCGGACCGCTGTAAACCGCTGTCCATGAGGCACCTCCGTTGATGGAGCCATGCAGCTCGTAGCGACTTGCATTGCCAAAGCTGGTCCAAGCCGCTGTGTAGGTGCCGGTAGCTACAGTGGCTGGGCCACTTAGAGAGGGAGTCCCAAGGACCACCAGACTCTCCAACTCGGCGACCAAACTTCCGCCAAGACTGATGTACTCCAGCTCTTTCCCGGTTCGCTTGTTGTGCTGGCGACGCAGCACGCCATCATTTCCGTAGAAGGAAAGAATGTCGCCCAATGCTGCACTGTAGCTGCCAACGCGGCGACCTTGCGCATCGTAGGCGTAGCTCTCTCGACCCGCACCGTCCCTCAGACGATTGCCGTAGTCGAAACTGAAAACATCGCCGTTCTTTTTTGCCAAATTTCCCTGCGCATCATAGGCGATACCGATGACGGCACTCCCGTCATCCAGATTCACCGTCGTCATTCGATTACGTGCGTCATACCAGTAATTGTGCTGCTTTACACCACCGAGTTTGGCGCTGCGAATGTTGTCCAGTACGTCGTAGGTGTATCGGTACGTACCATCCCCACCGAACGACGAAGACTTCGCATAAGTCAGGCGATCCATGACCCAAGAGCTCGCGCACAGTGTTCAGGTCTACCCCTGCCCGCACCAAGCGCGATGCAAAGTGATGCCGGAGGTCATGGAACCGGAACTGTTCGATGCGGGTGTCAGTGATCAGCTTGCCCCACCCTTTTTTGATGTCGCTCACCTCGAATACCTTGCCCGCGCGTCGCTCGCCCGCTTGACCGGCCCAACGCTGCAGGACTTCCATGGCTTCGACGTTCAGAGGGATGTGACGCTGCCTGCCGGACTTGGCGTTCTCCGCCTGGATGGTGAGCATCTTTGCTTCCCAGTTGATGTCGGCCCATGTCATCGACAGCAGCTCACCCCGTCTCATACCGGTGTTCATGGCTGTAAGAACCACGGGCGTTAGGTGATCGACATACCCGTCCATCGGCAAATCAGGCAGAACTGCTTGCCGGTACTTACGTCGGGCCGCATTAGCGTTCGCCCTGCCCTCAACCCCGGCTAGATCGCGCGCTGCGAGCGCGGCCCGGAGCATCGCCTCTTCGTCCGGGGACAGGAACCGAACCACCTTGCGGCTAGCTGCTGATCGTTGACGCATGCCCATGAGGGGATTGGTCTCGATCAACTTCCACTCCACAGCCCGCGACAAGGCAGACCGCAGGCAAGCAAAGTCGCGCGCTGCGGTAGCCTTGGTGACGGCATCGGGGCCAGTGACACGCCCGCGCCACCATCGCTCCATTGTGGGCACGTCGATTTCGATGATCTGACGACGCAGCAACCACGGAAACACGGATCGGATGCGATCCGGGTACTGGCGACCACCCTTGAGTTCGGCAACCGCCCAAGGCTCGAAATGCTCGTTGAGGAGCGTTTCGAGCGTGCAACTAGTGGGCTTGGATTTTGCGAGCGTCGGCAATCCGGACTGAACGTATTCAGCGACTGCTTGCCGGGCTTGATCGCGGGCTTGATCAAGTGACAGATGCTCGACCGACCCCAAGGTACGACGCTTACCGTGCGCCCAAGTCACGATCCAAGCCTTGTGCCCAGAGGGCTGCACGCGCAGGATCAGGCCGCGAACCTGGGCATCCCTAAGCTCATAGGGGCGATCCCGGGGCTCCGACGTAAGGACGATGCGCTTGGTGAGGACGGATGACATCGGGCGGAGGGTCCGTAAGTGGCGATAAGGCCAACTTAGGACAGGATGCGAGGCGATGTTTGGATGCGGAGCGTCCGCAGCGCTCTACTCCTCCAAATAACGAGTTTAAGCTCACTCATTCATCAGACCTGTGCCTGAGTCCGGCCCGATAAAATCAATCAACGCTTCGATTTCCAGCCCACGCTCATTAGGTTCATCGTCCAATTTCAGGCCAGTATCGGAGAGCTCTCGAACAAGCGCATCAACCAACCACTCCCGATCATTGCCATCGAATAAACACTCGTCGCCCTCCAGCTTCTCAAATGACAGATCACGGCCATTTTTGGCGCAAATCTCCACAAGCAGCATGCGCAAATGCAACGGCACCTTTCCACTCATTTCACTTCACCTTTGGGTCTCTCACACCATTACTATTTCGTGGAATTGTAGTTATCACTTTTCCATCACCGTTCAGAACAACCTTGGCATCCCTCCCCGTGTATACCGTCTTGCCTCCGGCCTGCTCCGCTACCTTTAAGGGCTCTCTAACTGCCGACAAAATTGCTTTTGGAGATACACCCCTGCCGCCATCACGTGAAATCGCCTGATTCAGACCGTGCTTGGTGTATCCCGTTATCCTCCCAGCAACTGCGCCGGTCCCTGTCACTCCCGCAGCGCCAGCCCCGATTTCGGTCGCGGTAGCTACAGCAGCAGGATTGGCTAGCGCTGCCATGCCCACCTCAACTACCACGGGGGCAAGCATTACACCTGTTACGGCAATCGCAAAGGGCTGTAACGGCTTGTACACATCGCCATTGCCAGCCTCCATGTCCTTACGATGCTGTTCGACAAAACGCTCTGCTGCTTGTCGCCCATCCGGATCAGTAAAGCGATACGGATTGCCGTTCGCATACCGATACCGATTGAACTGCCCCACCGGCTGCTCATACGCAGCCACCGGATCAACAGACAGGAACACACCCAACTGCGGATCCATGTACCGCTGCTGCATGTAACTCAGCCCAGTAGCTGCATCGCTCACATGCCCTGTGTACCCCGGTCCATCCGTGACCTGACCGCCTACCACGGCACCGTAGGGCTCGTAGTCATAGCGCTTGATCACGTTGCCGTTGGCATCGCTCTCGGCCACTACCGAGCCCAAGGCGTCGGTATGGATGTAGGTGACCGTCGTCTGGGCGATTGCGGATGGTGGCATGCCAAGGCCAATCAGCAACACACAGAACATCCAGGCGCCTACCGCACCCAGCTTCCGAATTCGATCCTCAAATCCCCTGAAGCGGGTCGACACACCGCCTGCAATTTCCCCGAACCTGTGCATCCTTCCAATCCCTGAAAGAGCCTTGAAGCAAGGCTGGGTATTGATAGCACAGGAATGATCCGCCATGAATCCAACGGGGCGATTGAGGCCAACCACTCCATCCTGACGTGAGCAACGCCCTTGCCGCTAAGCGCCAGCGAAGCCGGATCGGATCGAGGTGCCGATGTCAGTCCGGGGTGCGTTGAACGGACCTGAGGTTGCCGGCCAGCGGCCGGCACTACCACCAAGCGAGCCACAAACAAAAAGCCCCGACCGAGGCCGGGGCTTTTTGCTGTATCTGGTGCCGGAAATAGGAATCGAACCTACGACCTACGCATTACGAATGCGCCGCTCTACCAACTGAGCTATTCCGGCGAGGTCGTGAATTCTAGGGGGTGCAGGCCACTTTGGTCAATCAGGGAAGCGCGCGCGCCGCCGAACCGCCGCGCGCCAACGAGCCCGCCCGACGTGCTCCAGCAGCACCAAGCCTTGACGCACCAGCCCCTACAGTGGATTCCCCACCTTCGGAGGCATCCCATGCGCCCCTGCCCCCGCTTGGCCGGTCTGCTGCTGTCATCCCTGTTGTTCAGTGTCCCCGCGCTGGCACAAGGCACGGCGCCGATGCCGCAGACGCCGGACCAGCAGTGGCAGCCGCTCTTCCAGCAGGTCCAGGGCGCACACCTGTTCAAGGATCAGAAGACCTTCGCGGATGCAGTGCCCCACCAGCCCAGCGCTGCCCTCCTCACCCAGTGGCAGCGCGCCAGGACTGGGCCCGGATTCGACCTGGCAGCCTTCGTGGCCGAGCACTTCGCGGTGCCCGGTGACACCCAGCCCTACGTGCCACCAGCGGGGGAGACGCTGCGCGCGCACATCGAGGGGCTGTGGCCCGTGCTGACCCGCAACACCGACACGGTGGATCCGAACGGCTCGCTGCTGCCGCTGCCCAGGCCCTACGTCGTGCCCGGCGGGCGCTTCCGCGAGGTGTATTACTGGGACAGCTATTTCACGCTGCTCGGGCTGGCCTCCAGTGGCCGCTGGCAGCAGGTGCGCGACATGGTGGACAACTTCGCGTTCCAGCTCGACAGCTACGGCCATGTTCCCAACGGCAACCGCAGCTACTACCTCAGCCGCTCGCAGCCGCCCTTCTTCAGCCTGATGGTGGATCTACTCGCCACCCACGAAGGCGATGATGCCTACCGCCGTTACCTGCCGCAGCTGCGCATCGAGCATGCATTCTGGATGCGCGGCGCGGAAACGCTGGCGGCGGGGGAGGCGCGCGAACGCGTCGTGCGACTGGCGGACGGGCAACTGCTCAATCGTTACTGGGACGACCGCGCGGTGCCACGCACCGAGTCCTGGATGGACGATGTGGCCACCGCCGCGCAGGCGCCGCAGCGCGCGCCTTCGCAGGTGTATCGCGACCTGCGCGCCGGTGCGGAATCGGGCTGGGATTTCAGCTCACGCTGGCTCACGGAGCCGTCTGCACTGGCGAGCATCCACACCACGGCGATCGTGCCGGTGGATCTGAACAGCCTGCTGTTCCATCTGGAAACGACCGTAGCCCGCGCCAGCAAAGCAGCCGGTGATCGCGCCGCTGTACGCACCTTCACCCAGCTGGCGAAGGCACGTCAGCACGCCATCAACCAACTGCTCTGGGATGACAAGCACGGCTGGTACGTGGACCGCGACCTGGAGCGCGGCCAGACCCGCCCTGCCCTGACCGCGGCGGCGCTGTTTCCCTTGTGGCTGGACGTCGCCGGGCGCACGCAGGCACGCCGTACCGCCCAGGCAGTCGATTCGCAGCTGCTCCGCGATGGCGGGCTGCTGACCACCACCGTGGCCACCGGTCAGCAATGGGATGCCCCGAATGGCTGGGCACCGTTGCAGTGGGTCGCGGTGGACGGGTTGCAGCGCTATGGGCAGGACACCCTCGCCCGCCGGATCGGCACGCGCTTCCTGCGCACCGTGCAGACGGTGTATGACCGCGAGGGCAAGCTGGTGGAGAAGTACGTGGTGGACGGTTCGGCCACCGGCGGAGGCGGCGGCGAGTACCCGCTGCAGGATGGCTTCGGCTGGAGCAACGGAGTCACGTTGGCGCTGCTGGATCGGCTGTGTGCGCCGAAGCGAGCGTGCGAGAGCGCCCAGGATGTGGAAGTCGCGGACTGAGCTGGCGACCTCTTGACTGCGCACGTTTTTTCGACGTTCACTCCCTGCTCCCTGCCGGAGAGCGCTGTGGCAGATGCAGATTCACCCTCGCATCCACGGGCGCTCCTTAGCTTGAGCGTATCTCAACGTGTGCGACACCTACACGGGATCCTTGCGTCTACATCTGGTGCCGTTTCGCCTACGTCACACACTTGAACACGGAAGCCTACTGCGGGCTAAGGTTTTTCGCTGACGAGCCGTTAGCAGTTCTGTTTATCCTCAACCATGAAAGGAAGCATCAAATGAATCGTCGAGAGAGGGATCTCGTGAGCCTCTTCAATACGCTGTGGTTCCGCGACTTTCCAATAACTCCCGTGCACACCGATTTCGGGCGGCGGGCAGTGTGGACGACGCACATTGCATCAGTGATAAAGCAGGCGGCTGATCTGCTGGGCTACTTCACTTGCTTTGAAACAGGCAATCGAACGGATGCAGTGATCCAGACCGCAAAGCGTCGAAGCTGGGCCAAGATTGAGTGGGAATGGATCCAACCGCGCTTTGAGGCGCGCGTCAATGAGATCCAGAAGCTGAGCGATGCCTCGAAGCTAGACCCGGAGGCACTGTCCGTCTACATCGGCTATAGCGACATCCGTCACCATGATGCGAATCTGGAGAGCATCCAGCGTCAGTGGACGTCCAGCGGGCAACTCATCGCATTCGTCATCCAGTTCGAGATCAGAGGCCGAACTCGACACTTCACGCAGTTGCGCACTTATGCGTTCCGCGGTGGCGAATTCAGATTACTGAGAAAGCAGGAGGCCCTTCCTTGGAATGTCAAGGATACCCGCTGGCAATTGGTCGCCACTGCGGCGCGGCTGGAAGATAGTGGTGCAGCAGAGCTGGGAGACGGTGACGACGAATGATATTGGCGGGGGGAGGTCAGCATTGCTGTCCTCCCCCTCCTCTCCAACATTGCCGTGCCCTTCGATTGGATGCGCCAATGGGCACCAGGATCTTGCCGGGCAAGCTGGATCTGCCAGAACCGGAACCGTTTCAGCCGCTACTGAAGTCCATTGCTGGAAACGCGCCCGACGCTGAAGACCCATCGCGTCCACTCCAGATTGGCTGCAGAGGCGTCGCGCATCGTGTGTCGAGGGACACTGTTCAGCCCACTCACCGAGCCTTCCACAACTCCGCCAACCGATCCGGCTTGCCCGCGATGCGCTCCAGCGACGGATACTTCAGCCCATCGTGATAATCCAGCGTCACCGTATCGATGCGATCGAAGCTCTTCACCAGCAGCGTCAGCGGCGCCTTGTCGGTCTTGGCCGCGGTGATCGCCTCCTTCAACTGCTCGGCCTTGAACACGCGGCCATTGAGCGCGACCACGCTCATGCCGGGAATCAGGCCGGCATTGAACGCCGGGCTGTCCCACAGCACGTCGCCGATGTAACCGGACTCGCTGACGGACAGGCCAATCGAGTACAGCAGGTTGCTGTTCTTGCCGCGGGTTTCCTGCGCCTTGAACGCTTCGTTCGGCGTATCGGTGTAGACCAGCTTCCAGCCGGCCGCCTCCAGACCGCCGGTCAGCGGCCCGTGCCCGTCCAGGCGCTCGCGCAGGAAGCTGGCCCAGTCGAACGGCGCCACGCCATTGAGCGTGCTCACCACCTCTTCGAAGGTGTACGGATGGACGTTCCAGTCACCGTCGTTCATGCCGAAGAACGCCTTGGCGAAATCATCCAGGCCGCGCTTGTTGCCGGTCAGCGCGCGCAGCTTGCCCTCCACGTCCAGCCACACCATCTGGCCGCCGGAGTAGTAGTCCTCGCTCATCTGATAGTTGCGGAACGCCAGCGCGCGGCGCTGGGCGATGGTCGGGTCGTTGGTGGTGTCCTGCAGGTTGCGCCAGGCCAGGCCGGGGCGACCGCGGTCGTAAGTGCCCGCCACATTGGCCAGCACGTCGCGGGTCTGCTGCGGGCTCCACAGCCCGGAGCGCGCGGCCAGCACCTGGCCCCAGAACTGGGTCTGGCCTTCGTACAGCCACAGCAGGCTGTCGCCCATCGGCACGTTGAAGTTGGCCGTGGTCAGATCGGCGCCACGACGGTACTTGCCGTTCCAGGAGTGATTGAACTCGTGCGGCAGCAGATCGCGGCCCAGCCAGGTCTTGTCCCACTCGGTGAAGTAGCCGGTGTCGCCGCTGTTCTCACTGGAGCGCTGATGCTCCAGGCCGATGCCGCCAAGCTTGTCGGTCAACGCCAGCAGGAACTCGTAGCGGTCGAAATGGCGTGCGCCGTAGAGCTTGTACATCTGCTGCACCAGCGCGCGATGCGCCTGGATCTGCTCGGGCTTGGCGGCCAGCGATTTGGCCTCATCGGCGAAGACATTCAGGTGCACCGGCACCTTCGCGCCGGGGTCCAGATCGAAGCGCTGGAAGTAGCGCCCGGCGAACAGCGGCGAGTCGACCAGGTGGTCGTAGCTGATCGGCTTGAACACCACCGTGTCCCCCTCGCGGCGCTCGGTATCCAGCGCGGTGGCATATGACCAGCCCGGCGGAAGAGTGACGGTGGCCTGCGCCTGGATGTTGCGGGTGATCACCCCGGCCGGGTACAGCGAATTGGCATTCCACTGCAGGTTGAGCATGTCCGGGGTCATCACCACGCGGCCCTGGGCGCCCTGCGAAGAGAGGAACTTGAACTCGGCCACCACTTCGCTGGCGCCCTGCGGCACCTGCACGGTGAAGGCATAGACGTCGTACGGATCACGCGTCCACTGCAGCGGCGTGCCGTTGGCGGTGACGACCAGGCCGGCGAGCTTGTCGATCGGGCCGCTCGGTGAATGCGCGCCGGGCAGCCACTCCGGGTACAGCAGGGTCAGCGGGCCAGGCTTGGCCGGCACCGTGGCCTTGACCTTGAAGATGCGTCGCCCGATGTCGCGCGCGTCCACGTCGATGCGCAGCAGGCCCGGGAAGGCCACGTCCTGCGGCGGCGGTGTCTGCGCCTGCACGCCGGTGGCGGACACGGCCAGCAACACGGACAGGGCAATGGCACGCATCTTCATCAGGCAGGCTCCAGCGGGGGAAGCTCTTGATCCTAGCCCTCCGCCTGCGCCCTGCCCCATGGCCAAAGGTCATGCGTCGCGTTGCGGCCATGATTGGCACAGCGGCGCGCAGTGACGTTCTGTCTGCCGGACGGGATCAGGACCAACCGGGGTGCGCTGCCGGCCAGCGGCCGGCACTACCGGGCAGCGCCACGGCATGCGTGGCGGAATGCTGCGGGTCAGTCGACCAACCGCAGCCGCAGTTCCTTCGGCAGCGCGAACACCATCGATTCGGGCTCGCCCTCCAGTTCACCGACGCCGGTAGCGCCGAGCTCCTTCAGGCGCGCGATCACACCATCCACCAGGACCTGCGGTGCCGAGGCGCCCGCGGTCAGGCCGATGTGCTTCTTGCCGGCCACCCACGCCGGATCGATCTCGTCGGCACCGTCGATCAGGTAGGACTCCACGCCATCACGGCGCGCCAGTTCACTCAGGCGGTTGGAGTTGGAGCTGTTGGGCGAACCGACCACCAGCACCAGATCACAACGCTTGGCCAGATCGCGCACAGCGTCCTGGCGGTTCTGAGTGGCGTAGCAGATGTCGTCGTTCTTCGGGCCCTGCATCGCCGGGAAGCGGGTGCGCAGCGCGTCGATGATGCTGCGGGTGTCATCCACCGAGAGCGTGGTCTGGGTGGTGTAGGCGAAGTTCTCCGGCTGGTCGATGACCAGCGTGGCGACGTCTTCCACATCCTCCACCAGATAGATCTGGCCGGTGCCGCGCTCGCGGCTCCACTGGCCCATCGTGCCTTCCACTTCCGGGTGCCCGGCGTGGCCGATCAGCACCACGTCGCGGCCGGCGCGGCAGTGGCGGGCCACTTCCAGGTGCACCTTGGTGACCAGCGGGCAGGTCGCGTCGAACACCTTCAGGCCACGGCGGTCGGCTTCCTGGCGCACGGCCTGGGACACGCCGTGGGCGCTGAAGATCACCGTGTTGTCGTCCGGCACTTCGTCGAGCTCCTCGACGAAGATCGCGCCGCGGGCCTTGAGGTCATCGACCACGAACCGGTTGTGCACGACCTCGTGGCGCACGTAGATCGGCGCACCCAGGGTCTCGATCGCGCGCTTGACGATCTCGATCGCACGATCGACACCGGCACAGAAACCACGCGGATTGGCGAGCAACACATCCATCGGTCAGATACTCCGGCCGGCGTAAGCCGGGTTGTTACGGATACAGGAGGGAATTATCCCGCTTTTTTGGCCGCCTTGCCGTCGAACAGGCCGAACAGGGCGATACCCACCGCGCCGACCACGATCGCCGAATCAGCGATGTTGAACGAGGGCCAGTAATGGTCCCCGATATGCCACTGGATGAAGTCGACCACGTGACCGTGCATCAGGCGGTCGATCACGTTGCCGATCGCCCCGCCGATCACCAGCGCGTAAGGCACGGCGCTGCGCCAGGCACCGCGCGCGGTGCCCCACATCCAGTAGGCCATCAGGCCGCTGATGCCCACTGCCAGTGCGGTGAAGAACCACAGCTGCCAGCCACCGGCATCGCTCAGGAAGCTGAATGCCGCACCGGTGTTGTAGGTGCGGTACCAGTTCCAGAAGCCCTCGATGACCACCACCGGCTCGTACTCGGGCAGGCTGGACAGCACCCAGGCCTTGCTCCACTGGTCGGCGATGATGATCGCTGCCGACAGCAGCAGCCAGATCAGCGCGTTCGGACGCGGACGGGCGGCGGCCATCAGAACCACCGCCGGTCTTCGCCGGCACCGTCGATGTTGGTCACGCAGCGGCCACACAGTTCCGGGTGCGCCGCCACCGAGCCGACATCGGCGCGGTAATGCCAGCAGCGCACGCACTTCTGCTTGCCGGTCGGCTGGGCGCTGACGAACACCTCATCGGTGGTCGCCGGGCGTACCTGCACGTCACCGCTGATCAGCAGGAAGCGCAGCTCTTCGGCCAGCGGCTGCCAGCGCGCGGCGGTTTCTTCGTTGGCGGCGACGGTGATCTCCGCTTCCAGCGCCGCACCGATCGCACCGTTGGCACGCATCGGCTCGAGCACCTTGGCAACCTGCTCGCGCAGGGCCAGCAGCTGATCGAAGTCGGCGGCGTTGAGCGGTGCATCGGCCGGCAACGGGGCCAGGCCTTCGTACCACGTGGCGAACAGCACGTTCTCCTTGCGCTCGCCCGGCAGGTACCCCCACAGCTCATCGGCGGTGAAGCTCAGGATCGGCGCGATCCAGCGCGTGAACGCTTCGGCGATGTGGTACATCGCGGTCTGCGCCGAGCGGCGGCCGCGCGAGTCCACCGGCAT
>Ga0308161_1005209_pt1 | contig 11497 bp, 20 predicted proteins | sample PhyFR2_FD_201034 | JGI IMG/M metagenome (GOLD analysis project Ga0308161, IMG submission 201034) | Phyllosphere microbial communities from UC Gill Tract Community Farm, Albany, California, United States - DLSLF.R2 | ecosystem: Host-associated > Plants > Phyllosphere > Unclassified | place: USA...
TGCTGTACCAAAAAACCAGTTTCCTTGTCCTGCTAAACCATACCAATTTTCAGATGGTGTTTGTATTGGCACACTCGGAGTTTGTGTATTTTGTAATCTTGGAGCAGAAATTCCACCACCTTCATTATACACTAAACAATTAGATGGCATTATTGAGATAGTATTGGAAGCCGTTGCTCTAATTGGAGCATTCAGTACAATTTAACCTACGTCAATAGGACTTGTTTGTGTTCCTATGGATTGTGGACCTCTAGGGCCATTTGCATCATTTACAGGTTCACCTTCTAATCCTGTAGGATCTGCAAACAATAACGGATTATTATAAGCATAACCATAAGGATCAAGCGTTGATGCACTTAAAGGATCATGCTGCCCAAATATTCCCAGATCTGCCATATAGAAACGGGCATTCATATCATAGAACCCTGTTTCCTGTAATTTGTTTCCTAGGAATTTATAGGCTTTATAGCTTCCCTGTACAAAAAATGCATTGCCTGTCTTTAAATGATTCATCCCGAAAGGATAATAATCATTGGCATCTACAATTTCTAGAGCGCCTGCGTTGTTTCTGAAGAAACTCGTTTTAAAAATTAGGGTATTGATTTCAATACCCTAATTATTTATAATATTCTCACTATTTTGAGAGTATAAGAAGTATAAAGTTTTTGTCCTAAAAGTTAACAACTTCATCTAAATACTCATATGAATTCTGATTCCGAATATTTTTTGGCAATAATTCTAATTAAACTATCATTCTTACATGTTATCTCCCAAAAACCTCCATCAAAAAATTCTAAACAAATTTGATTATTTTTATAAGAATCCTCTTCATTAGAGTATCGTCGAATATTCTGTACTGTCTTATCAATGAGTACTTCAATCTCAAATATTTGATCTATATTTATTATTGATTTAAAGAATGAATCGCAATTAGAAAATATATTAATATTTTCTGACAAGCTTTCGTTGGAATAATCTTTAGTTGTTCCATAAAATCTTACAATTCCGAAATTATATAATTTGAATTTGGAATCAAACTCAATAATATCATTTAAAAATGAGATTAACTCTATAGTCTCTTTTTTTTTGCTTGCTATTTTTATTCTTTTATATTCTAACATAATTAATCAATTAATCAAATGGAAATGCTGTTTTCCCTTTAAATTTTGAACCTTCCGATGGCCATTTATGCTTATGTGGATTAGGATGATTCTAAGGGCGTCCATGGGTCTGTCATATCATAATCCTAATCTGGTTCATCATTTTTAAATTCTCTTCCTTGCCTGTATGTACCTTTTCCTTCCTTCTCTTTTAAAAGTTGTGTATGATGTGTATCTTTAGCTTCTGGATCTTCTTCCCAATGCTCATATTTACTTTTTCTTAAATGATTTTCACTTGTTCTCTATACTGTTTATCCAAACCTTTCGGTTTCATGTATTTTTTCGGAAATAGATACTTGTAATGACTTCATTCTAAATTGTGATAGCCATTATTTCCTTCTTTTTTTAATAATAACAAAGCACAGATTATTACGAAACCAAATAAGCCAAGCAATGATACTAAAAATCCAAACCCTTCAGTCAGATTATAAATAAATATTACAAACGTGGTCATTCCAAGCCCATATAATGCCCATTTTTTCCATTTAAAAAGCATTATTGTAAAGAAAATATCTAATAGACTAACAATTAATAATGTAATATTCTTTGAACTCGTTTCATTTAAAACATCTTTAATATTATTCTTTAATACATACATACTTGCAATTAGGGTTATTAGTAAATAAACTATTAGTAAAGTATGCATTTTGTTTTTAGTTTGTATAGGCATAAATTTTCAGTAATTTGTTTAATGATTATCAAGAAGATATAGTAATTCATTGGCATCTACAATTTCAAGAGCACCTGTGCTGTTTCTGGCGAAACTTGTTTTAAAAATTAGGGTATTGATTTCAATACCCTAATTGCTTTTAGCATTATCCTTATTTGAGATATAACAAGTATAAATTTTTTGTATTAAAATAACAACTCTAAACATAATATTGCATTATTAAAACTCATTTGTTTTAATAATATGAGCATGCATATAGTTATCAGATAATAAAAAATCCGTACACCAAATATTTGTCATTCCATCAATTAGAGAAGGCATTTCTTATACTGCTAATTTTTGCAATAATTTTTTATCATTGTTATTAAGCTCCTCAATTATAGATATATCTAATTCATGAGTCCACACAATTAGAGCATCTTTAATTCCTTTAACCATTACTTGGCTTATATATGCTCCTCCTTGGTAATACATGATTACAGTATAGAGGTTTTATCTAGTTCCTTTTGCATTTATACTATAATTTTCTTCCATTTATTTAAGATCAGTTTTTTAAAATATTTTAAATTTAAAAAGCAGTATCTGTTTTTATTATGTGACAATGGTAAGATTCATCTTTATATGAAAAAGAAAAATACCAAACATTATTCTGGTCATTCAAAGAAACAACTCCTATTTCTTCTAACCAAAATATAACTTCATCTAATAGGTCATCATTAAAATCAGTTAGTTCTTGATTTTTAATGTTCTCATTTACTACACTTAATAATACTTTTTTTTCGTCTGTTGAATAATTTTGTGAACAATATGTTCCTCCCATAAATTCAAAAATAATTGTATATAAATTCATAATTTATCTGTTTCCTTTTGCATTTCTACTATGGTTTTCACCTGTTTCTTCAGCTTTAGCTTTCCAATGTTTAACTTGTTTTTCTAACTGTTTTTTTAATTGGTTATCTTCTTTTGTTTTACCAGGTTTTCTTGATATAGAATCTAATTTTTTCTTAGCTTCTTCATATTTTTCCCCAGCACTTTGTTTAGCTTTAAGATTTTTGTGTTGTCCATTCTTTCCACCACCTTTTCTACTCTCATAACCTGTCTGGTCACTTTCGTTTACAGAATCTTGAGGAACTTCTTCTCCATTTACATCCGTACCTTCATCTTCAGCATCCTGTCCTTGTGCAAAATGGGCAGGAAGTGCTTTAGGAGATAAATCAATTGTAATCTCTTCTTTCTTCCAAGCTGCAATTGCATGATAGATTTCAGGAGATTTTGGTAAAATTATTGCGGCTATTCCAGCTATTGCCAGACCTGCAAGATTAAATCTTCCGAGCATCATGGCTCCACTTGCAAAAGTAGACGCAGACATATCTAATCCTCTGGGTTGTAAAGCTACAGGTCTGTATACCGTTATTGTTACTCCCTGAATATTGATAGGGTTTTTAGCGTCTCCAATTGAACCTGGGCCACCGGGATCTCCGTTTGTGGGTTCACCCTCCAATCCTGTAGGATCTGCAAAACGGATCGGATTGTTCCAGGCATAACTATATGTTTCATGAGTATAAGGACTTTTAGGATCTATTGTTCCAAATCTCCCTAAATCTGCCATATAGAACCTTGCTCCAAGATCATAAACCCCAGTTTCCTGCAATTCCTTACCTAAAAACTTATAGGCTTTGTAGCTTCCCTGTGCAAAAAACGCATTCCCCGTCTTCAAATGATTCATCCCGAAAGGATAGTAATCATTGGTATCTGCAATTTCAAGGGCTCCTGCGCTGTTTCTTGCGAAACTTATTGTAATTTTAAAATCAGGGTATTGGTTTCAATACCCTAATTATTTATAACACTCTCTCAACTTTGAGAGTATAAGAAGTATAAACTTTTTGTTCTAAAAAAGTTAGCAACTCCACAATATTTATATTACTAAATTTGATACACTATCTTATATCCTCATTATGTATAATCTAACTACTAATAAGTATAGCTTGATCATAAGAAATTTCAATGTTGCCAGATTTTCGCAAAGTAATGCCAAAATTTTCGTCGTCTATTTCTTCAACAATAAAAAATAAATTGTTTTTAATTAAGATCCACTCATAAGGATCATCATTTTGACTGCCTACTATAATTTCCTCATCTAAATATTTAGATACTTCATTACCAAACAAAAAATTGGTATCAAAAGCCACTTTATTAATATTATCATTAACATAAACATTTAACTCGGTACGAAACTCAGAAACATGATCTAATAATCTGTTTTCAAATCTTATGTCATTTTTTTTGGTATCTAATAAATTTCCTATAAGTTCTTTTTTACATTTAAAGACATCATATAACATTCTAATTATCTGAGTATCTTCTTTTTTTTCTTTTAAATAACAAATATAATTACACATTTTTTTAATATTTAGTTATAAATTCTTTTGCAAAACCTACATCAGAAGAAGAAATTCTAGCTCCTTCTAATGCCTGATTTAATCTACCTGCAGAAACTTTTTTCATTAATTGAATGGCTTTAATTTGCCCTTGTGTTAAATCTATAAATTCAGGAGCCCCTCCACTTCTTGGAAATAACGTTGCGCCTCCATTTTTAACTCCATATATTCTACTATTTATAGAAATATCATTACCTATTTTTGAGAAATTACCAGCATTATATGCAGCAATATCTTCCTGTAGTATATTTTGTGGGCCAAATGTTCCTGCACGTGTTTTACCCGAAGCTATAGAGCTCGAATTTAGATAGTGTCTACTATTTATTTTTGCAATGGTAGCTTCTGCTTCTAAGATTCCCTTTTCAGCAGCTATTGCTTTTAAGCCTGTACTTCCACTTCTGGTTATTAGTATGGCAGCCAAGAGATAATTTCCTTGTCCTCCACTATATGCGGAATAAGCCATACCAGCTACTTCCCAAATTCCTAAAGGATCGCCCGCTCCTCCAATATATCTTATAGGCCCATCATTACAGTGCCCACAATTCCAATTTGTCGGTAACTGTTGTATTTGTGGGGCTGAAAGATTGATACCTGATGAGCTTCCATTTCCACTGTAGCAAAGCGTGCAATTATTAGGGAGGATTGATCCAGAATTATTAGCTATTGCCTTAATTGGAGCATTTAGAACAATCTCATCTATCTGGATAGGATTATTAGAACCACCTAATGAATTAACCGGAATATCACCTCCGCCTCCGTTTACCGGATCTCCAAATAATCCCGTTGGATCAGCAAAGAATATAGGATTATTATAGGCATAACCGTACGGATCAAGTGTTGATGCACTTAAAGATCATGCTGCCCAAATATTCCCAGATCTGCCATATAGAAACGGGCATTCATATCATAGAATCCTGTTTCCTGCAATTCATTCCCTACAAACTTATAAGACTTATAGCTTCCCTGTGCAAAAATGCATTTCCTGTCTTTATTAAAATTAGGGTGTTAATTTCAACGCCCTAATTTTTCGTTCTATCTGAAGAGTAGGAAAAATATAAACTTTTTGTCCTAAAAAAGTAGCAACTTCAATTACAAATACATCTTAATTATTGTATTTATTATTCCTCGTTCTTACGTATTTCAATATTTCCTTCCTTCATTATGAATCTATATCCAAATGGTAAAGCTAGATATTTCAAAATATCAGGACGCGCAAAAACAATATGATAAAAATGTACCATTTTTAATGTCTTAATATCGTCATTATAATCATCTGTAATAAGGTACCATCCACTTTCATTCTGAGGTGCCTCATATCTTATTCCTTCAATATCTTTTCCTTCGTAAACACCATCTGATATAACAACTGACTGATTGAAATTTGGAAAAATAGGAATAAGATTTTGTTGCCAACACATTTCACTTTGTTCTCTAACGACTGAAATTGCTATATCACAACCTTTATTAAAGCCACTGCCATCAGAATTTACTTCATATATATCAAAATAATTATCTTCACTTAGTCTAAATTGTAAGAGCCATGAATAATATCCGATATTTTGATTTTCGGAAATAATAGGCTTATTATCTACAATATAATCTATAATGTACTTAATGACATCTATATAGCTTTCAACTTGATTTTTACCGATAGTTATTCTAATTTCTTTAGTTATATAAGAATCTAATTCTTTTGTTTCTACATAGAGATTATCTATTATATTTAATTGAATTCCTTTGTATGTTATCATATACTTTATTTACTTATTTTTGGTAATATACCTTGTCTTTTCATTCCTGAAATTATTCCTCCTTGGCTAGCACTGCAATATTTACACTGCGGATAGAAAGTTTGTGGCCAGCCATTTGGAACCAAAGCATTTGCTGGCTGGTGATCTAAAATAAAAAAGCCAGATTTAGTTCCTGGAATCGTTTGGCCACAAGTATGACACCCAAGTGTATAACCTTGCTCTCTAATTGCTTGTTTTTCCGCAGCAGTGAAATTTCTACTATGCCCGTTTACAGCAGGATAGCCTTCCCCTGCAAATGGACCAGCTGTTAAAGTCCCATTTGTTGCAACGGCTTCTTTTGAAATAGCCTTTGCTTCTGCTTTTAGCATTCCTTTTTCAACTGCTAATAACTTTAAAGCATCATCCCCATTCCTCGTCATAATTAAAAGAGGTAATGCAGCAAGTTTATAGCTGGAATTATCCGAAGCCGATAGAGCTATTCCTATCCCTTCAAATATCCCTAAAGGATCATATGCCCCTCCCATCATCATTGCAGAGCCATTGTGCAAAACAGGTCTCATATCTCGAATAGGTGGTGGCGGAAGATTAAGAACTTCTTTTACCCCTTGTCTTACTCCCGGCATGCAGTATGTACACGTAGGCAGATTATTACTAGCCATTGCCTTTACCGGAGCATTTAGAACAATCTCATCTATCTGGATAGGATTATTAGAACCTCCCAGGGAATTAACCGGAATATCGCCTCCACCTCCGTTTATCGGATCTCCAAATAATCCCGTTGGATCAGCAAAGAATATAGGATTGTTATATGCATATCCATAGGGATCAAGCGTTGAAGCACTTAAAGGATCATGCTGCCCAAATATTCCCAGATCTGCCATATAGAAACGGGCATTCATATCATAGAATCCTGTTTCCTGCAATTCGTTTCCTAGGAATTTATAGGCTTTATAGCTTCCCTGTGCAAAAAATGCATTGCCTGTCTTCAAATGATTCATCCCGAAAGGATGATAATCATTGGCATCAACAATTTCAAGAGCACCTGCGCTGTTTCTGGGAAACTTATTTAATTTAAAATAGGGTATTAATTTTATTACCCTAATTATTTATAACTTCTCTGTTTAGAGAATATAAGAAGTATAAACTTTTTGTCTTAAAACCACCATTATATTTAAATCGTTTTTGATCTTAATATAACAATCTCATCAATTAACTTTGGGATGATATTCCTTGCCATAGCAATAAAATCTTGATCTTCAGGTTTGATCTTTACAAATTCTATATCATAATCTCTATTTTCATTTTCTCCTGTCATTATAAAACTTGAACCTGAATCAAAATCTCTTTCTTCAATATAGGAAGTCCATGGAGCAACTGTTGCTTTATTACATATTTCAAGAATGTTTTCTAACTCTGATCTCGTCATAATTATTTTATCTTATTCAAGAGATAGTATCTTTACTATTTCTATTTCCCCAATAGGAGTAATTCCTTCAGTAAAAATTATGTTTTCTCCAACGTTCAATTTATTTCCTAAAAACTCTTTAAATAAAAAATTAATTTCTACTTCCCCTTCTTCTCCAGGTGAAAAAAAATCTTTATTATTTGGTAATAAAATCCTTCCAGAAGTTAAACCTTTACCAAAATCAAATGTTGGTCTATACCCACTTATGAAAGGAGTTTTTCTTACATTTTCGTATAATTTTAATTTTGCTCTAATTGTTATCATATAATTTTATTTTTTGATAGTTTAGGGTAATGGACTATGGTTAAGAGGGTTAATTGACTTAACATTTTGAAATAAACTTGAAGGTATCGATATAGATTTAATACCGTCAGCTTCAAACCTTGTAGCTTGTTGCATAACACTTTTTGGCACGTCTACTTTTATAATAGTATTAGCTGTACCATCCCATTTCCATCCCATATTTTTTGAAAAGAAAGAAGCGTCTTTTGCAGTGGTAGTGAAAAGCTTTGAAGTTTCATATCCTCCTCCTGATCTTAATCCATTACTCGCAATATCTTTTAATTCAGCAGGAGAGACAGATCTGTAAAGAGTTGTCATTTCTGCTCTTTCGGCTGCTAATTCTGCTCTTGCAATTTGTGCTTCAGCTTTAAGTATTTCATCTGCTGCATGTCCTCTACTTAATAAAATTGCCAATAAACCAACTCCGGCAGCTGCATACCTATTTTCAGGTTTTACATTATTTACTAAGTAAATTGCTGCTACATCCCAAAGCAGCCCATCCATCATCTGAGCTGAACCGTTATGTAAAACAGGTTGTTGAACTCTACGCATCGCTTCTTCTGGTGAAGGAAGTACTGGCGGGGTAAGGCCTGATGACGCTCCATTTCCACTGTAGCAAAGCGTGCAATTATTAGGCAGAATTGATCCAGAATTATTAGCAATTGCCTTTATCGGGGCATTTAGAACAATCTCATCTATCTGGATAGGATTATTAGAACCACCTAATGAATTAACCGGAATATCGCCTCCACCTCCGTTTACCGGATCACCAAATAATCCCGTCGGATCTGCAAAGAATATAGGATTATTATATGCATATCCATAGGGATCAAGCGTTGAAGCACTTAATGGATCATGCTGCCCAAATATTCCCAGATCTGCCATATAGAAACGGGCATTCATATCATAGAATCCTGTTTCCTGCAATTCATTTCTTAGAAACTTGTATGATTTATAGCTTCCCTGTGCAAAAAACGCATTCCCTGTTTTTAAATGATTCATCCCAAAAGGATAGTAATCATTAGCATCTACTATTTCAAGAACGCCTGCGCTGTTTCTTGCGAAACTTATTTAATTTAAAATAGCCATCCAAATGAAAAGTTCATGAGTAAGAATTACAAGTCCAGCTTTAAAATCAATCCAAAACTCACCACCAACCATTTCAGAAGTATATATTATTGATTTATATATATTATAAAAATATAATAATACGTTTTTTTATTTTCTGCATAATTTGTGTAAATAGAGTATTTAATTTTCAATGCTCTATTTATAATTATTAATACATTTTAAGAACATATTTTTGAAGTAAATAAACGGATCCAAAAAAATTAACTGTAATACAAATGGCGATTATCCATACAATAGTAGTGCCTTTTTGATTTTCTTTTTCAGATAATTTATCAAATTCTTTGTTATACGTTTTCCATGTGTCTGTACGCATAAAAGCAAAATAATTGATAAGAGAAAAAATGATAAGAGAAATTAATAAGATAGGACTAATCATCTCTATATTTAATTTTTTATCATTAATAATAGAATAATAATTCAAAAAAGAGCCTATAATCCAAAGCTCAAGTGTCAGAATTACTAACCCAGCTTTAAAATCGGTCCAAAATGATCCTCCTACTAGGTCGGATGTGTATTCTATTGATTTATAAATTTTATAAAAAAGATAGTAATATGCTTTTTTTATTTTGTCCATAATCTAATTTTTTATTTGGGTTCATGAGCTCCAAAAACATTAATTCTATAGGGTCCTGCCTGATTAAACCCTTCATCTAATTTTGCTTGCATAATATTACCATCATTAAAAATACCAGGCCAGCCTCCCGGGTAAAATCCATCTACTCCGAAATACACTGTACTAAGAGAAGCTCCAATTGGTCCTCCCCAATTTCCTGCGACCCCAAATCCTGTATTTATAACAGCTTTTCCCAATGACACTTGACCAGTTGCCGTCCCAGCTATGTCACTTATAACACCTACACCAAAAGAAAAATGACCTGCTATTTTTGCAGCGCTTCCGATTTTAGAAATAGGTATAGTTGCATCAGTCATTGCTGCATTGCCAAATTGGCTAAGGTTTCTTCCTGTTAATCGATAATTCCCGGATATTCCTCTTCTAATACCTTGTGAATACATATTTCTGGATTGTACCAATCCTCCAAAGCCACTCAAAACACCTGCTGTACCAAAAAACCAGTTTCCTTGTCCTGCTAAACCATACCAATTTTCAGATGGTGTTGTATTGGCACACTCGGAGTTTGTGTATTTTGTAATCTTGGAGCAGAAATTCCACCACCTTCATTACACACTAAACAATTAGATTGCACTATTGAGATAGTATTGGAAGCCATTGCTCTAATTGGAGCATTCAGTACAATTTCACCTACGTCAATAGGACTTGTTTGTGTTCCTATGGATTGTGGACCTCCAGGGCCATTTGCACCATTTACAGGTTCACCTTCTAATCCTGTAGGATCTGCAAACAATAACGGATTATTATAAGCATAACCATAAGGATCAAGCGTTGATGCACTTAAGGGGATCATGCTGCCCAAATATCCCTAGGTCAGACATGTAAAAACGGGCATTCATATCATAAAAGCCTGTTTCCTGTAACTCATTTCCTAAGAATTTATAGGCTTTATAGCTTCCCTGTGCAAAAAATGCATTCCCTGTCTTCAAATGATTCATCCCGAAAGGATAATAATCATTGGCATCAACAATTTCAAGAACACCTGCGCTATTTCTTGCGAAACTTACCCTCACTGAACTACGTTCGCAGTCTTCGTAAAAGCCTTCTTTTGCTCATTTGTCCATGAGGTCATTGTACTGGTACAATATACTGATCTTCTGACCAACATATTTGAAACACCATATATGATTCTCAATATTTTAGGTAGCCAATTTTCTTCCATTCCAACTCCTAAAATATCATTTCAGATTTTCAAAATTTATTCAATTTCTAAAAATATAGCGTTGAAAATCAACGCTACATTTTTTAATATGCTTATTAAATATTTTCTGTCTGAACAAAATTTATTAATGCTAGCTCTTTTCCAATTCTCATTCCAAAACACCAAACATTTATACAGCCTTGTATTAGAACAGGCTCTTCATCTTCAAAATCTTCTTCTATAAGTTTTTGTTTCCTTTTACTTGTTAATCCTTTAAGTTCTTTTATATCTAACTTTTTTAGCCATTCTCTCATTGCATTTTCTTTATCTGAAGCAACAATTTGAGAGATATATGTCCCCTCAGAATATTGTAAAATAAATGTATATATTTTCATAAATAAATGTATTTTGTCAAATTATCTAGCCCCTTTTGCATTTCTGCTATGATTTTCTCCTGTTTCATCTGCTTTTTTCTTCCAGCGTCTCATTTGTTTTTCTGCAGCATCTCGAGCTTTCACATCTTCTTTTGTCTTACCTGGCTTACTTTTTAGTCTTTCATACTCTGCTTTCGCTTCTTCATATTTTCCCCAGCACTTTGTTTAGCTTTAAGATTTTTGTGTTGTCCATTCTTTCCACCACCTTTTCTACTCTCATAACCTGTATGGTCACTTTCGTTTACAGAATCTTGAGGAACTTCTTCCCCATTTACATCCGTACCTTCATCTTCAGCATCCTGTCCTTGTGCAAAATGGGCAGGAAGTGCTTTAGGAGATAAATCAATTGTAATCTCTTCTTTCTTCCACTTGTTAATCCTTTATGTTCTTTTTA
>Ga0308161_1005210_pt1 | contig 11497 bp, 8 predicted proteins | sample PhyFR2_FD_201034 | JGI IMG/M metagenome (GOLD analysis project Ga0308161, IMG submission 201034) | Phyllosphere microbial communities from UC Gill Tract Community Farm, Albany, California, United States - DLSLF.R2 | ecosystem: Host-associated > Plants > Phyllosphere > Unclassified | place: USA...
TATAAGGCCAGCACCGCGTCCTGATAACGCCGCTGCGCGTTCTTCCTGCCTTCCTCGGTAGTCTCCGCCGCCGCCCATTGTTGTTGCTTATCCAGAATCCACTCGATGGCTCCGGCCATCATCGTCAGACGTTGATGGGGTGTGCCGTTCAGAGCCGTTGCGTAATCGAAGCCGTGGTACATGTCGCGCACTACCTCGTACTTCTCCAGCAGCACGGTCACAGCCTGCGCTTCATCGACGCCCGTGGTTGCCTGGTCGCGCGCCGAATACTGCGCCAGTGCCGACTTCAAACTCTGAGCAATACCGATGTAGTCCACGATCAGACCCGCAGGCTTGTCGCGGAACACGCGATTGACGCGGGCGATAGCTTGCATGAGCCCGTGACCCTGCATCGGCTTGTCCACGTACATCGTGTGCATGCACGGGGCGTCGAAGCCGGTCAGCCACATGTCGCGCACGATGACCAGCTTGAGCGAGTCTTTGGCATCGCGGGCGCGTTTGGCAAGCAGGTCGCGTCGCGTCTTGTTGCCGATGTGCTGCTGCCATTCGGCTGGGTCGCTAGCCACGCCCGTCATCACGATTTTGATGGCTCCGGCATTGTCATCGGTGCTGTGCCAGTCCGGGCGCAACTTGACGATCTCGTTGTACAGCGCCACGCAGACGCGGCGGCTCATGCACACCACCATCGCCTTGCCATCAAGTGCGGCCAGCCTGTCTTCGAAATGGGCGACCAAATCCTGAGCCACCAGTGCGAGGCGTTTTTCGCTGCCGACCAGTCTTTCGACGGTCGCCCATTTCGCCTTCAGCTTTTCCTGCTCGGTGACTGCCTCGTTCTCAGTCAGCGCTTCCACCTCAGCGTCGAGCTTGGGCTTCTCGTCCTCATCCAGTTCAATGCGCGCCAGCCGCGACTCGTAGTAGATCGGTACCGTCGCGCCGTCCTCCACCGCGCGGCTGATGTCGTAGATGTCGATGTAATTGCCGAACACCACCGGGGTGTTCACGTCGGTGGCCTCGATAGGCGTGCCCGTGAAGCCGATGAAGGAGGCATTGGGCAGCGCATCGCGCATGTACTTGGCGAATCCGTAGGAGACTTCGCCGGTCTTGGCATCCACCTTCGCCCTAAAGCCGTATTGCGAACGGTGCGCTTCGTCGGCGATGACGACCACGTTGCGGCGCGTAGTCAACGGCTCATTCACTTCTCCGAACTTTTGCAAGGTGGTGAAGATCACGCCGCCCGAAGCCCGAGCCAGCAGTTGCTGCAAATGCTCACGGCTTTCGGCCTGCACCGGCGTCTGGCGGATCAGGTCGCGGCACATGGAAAAGGTGGCGAATAACTGGTCGTCCAAGTCGTTGCGGTCGGTCAGCACGACAAGGGTCGGGTTCTCCATCGCTGGGTGTTTCACCAGTCGCCCGGCGTAGAACGCCATCAGCAGACTCTTGCCGGAACCTTGTGTATGCCAGATCACCCCCGCGCGCCTGTCGCCCTGGGGTTGCGTCGCCACGCTGGGCAGCCCGTAGGACGCCGGTTCTTCAGCTACGCCCTGCCGCGAATCGGAAGCTCGAATCGTAGACTCGATGGCGCGGTTGACCGCGTGGTACTGGTGATAACCTGCCACGATCTTCGCCAGGCCGCTGCCGGTTTCGCCGAACACGGTGAAGTGGCGCAGCAGATCGAGGAACCGCTGCTGCTCGAATACTCCCTCGATCAGCGTCGGCAGTTCAGGCAGGCCCTTCTCCAGAATGGACTTGCCATCCGTGGTGCGCCACGGCATGAAGCGTTCCAGATCGGCAGACAACGAACCCACCCGCGCCGCGATGCCGTCGCTCGTCACCAGCAGCGCATTGGTGTGAAACAGCGCTGGAATCTGCTGCTTGTAAGTCTGCAACTGGTTGAACGCACCGGCCAGATGCGCGCCTGCGCTGCCCGGCGCTTTCAGTTCGATCACCGCCAGCGGCAGGCCGTTGACGAACAGAACCACGTCCGGCCTGCGGTTGACCTGGCCGTTGATGACCACGAACTGCTGCACCGCCAACCAGTCGTTGCGTTCAGGCGCATCGAAGTCCAGAAGCTGAACCTTGCCCGCTGTCAGCACGCCGTCGTCGCCGTAGTATTCAACATCTGCGCCTTCGGTCAGCAGCACGTGGATGCGACGGTTCTCTTCCAGCAGAGCGGGAAAGACGGATTGGGTGAGCTTGCGGATGGCATCCGCCCGCGCTTCCGGCGGAAGCTGCGGATTGAGCCGCAGCACTGCAGCTTCCAGCCGCTTTTGCAGGATAACGACATCGTGGCTATCTCGCTCCGGCGCGCTGCCGTCCGGGCCGATGGTGTCGTCCGAGTTAATGGTGTAGCCCAGCCTGCGCAACTGATCGAGCAGGGCTTGTTCGACGGCGACTTCAGACAGAAAGGCCATCAGGCTCCCCCTTGCTCTTCGTTTTGTTCGTCCATAGGAACAGGGCTGCCGCGGGCAGCATTCAAGGCTTCGACATAAGCGCCCCGGTCGAGCAAATAGAGCAGCCGACTGACTTCGATTCTGAGTGGTAGCTCATCTCCGCCAGGCAACAGAAAGCGCAGTGTTGGCGGCTCATCATCGGCGAGATGAACTTCCAAACCAATTTGCGCATCGATCTGGGCGTTCTCGGTTTCGAATCGTTCCCACGGCTCACGCGAACTGGCCGGATCAAGTTGTGTATCCAGATACGCCTTATGCAAAAAAGCCACGATGGCATCTGCCGCCAGCACTGCCGAGCGCCGATGGTGAAGCGCTAGCCGTTCCAGATAAGGATCTTTTCCGTGACTGGCTGGGCCTGCCTTGTTTCGTAAATCGTTCAGGGCATCGGCCAGTTTATGATGACTGGATACCAGCTTCTTAAACTTGTCGTCCCTCACATCACCTAGCCTCAGGGCTTTTATTGCAGCACTTAACCAATCTGACAGCGTTGGCGTTTCCTGCGGTGGTCTCAGTGGATTTTTCCGACTATGAAAACTGGTGACGATAGTTTGGCATACGACCTCAATCACAGTCTTCGAGCAGTCGATGCAAGCATCATTATCTTGATCTAGTGTGCGTTCCAGCGCCTCGAAGGTCTGCTGCAACATAGGCGCATTACGCCAATGTGCGCAGGCTTCGCGAATTCCGGGGCACCAGTCCAAGCTCATTGTTTCACCCGCAACTGGCCGGAGATCAGACGCGGCAGCAGGGTGTCGCGGAGATGGGCGAGGGTTCGGATCTGCATTTCGTTGTTTTCGATGCGAGCGTCCATCGGTTGAGCGATGGACTGGAACTCATGCACGATTTCGTCCGGTGGCGCGACGAATTGCAGTGCTTCGAACTGCTTTTTGTTTATTGAGCCGAACACGGTTCCTTCGGATTCAAATTTCTTGAATGCCGATTGCAGCGAGCGCAATACGTACAGCGCAAACGATGCGTGCTCATGATGAACTGCCGCTACGCCACGTCCGATGGCGCAGTCGCTGAGAGCAACATTGATGTCACCAACTGGTGCACGCACGCTGACAAGAACATTGTCTTTCTTCGCCAATCGTGTCGGCGCTGTACAGTAGACACGCTCAGTGGGGAAGCGTGAGCCGAAGTCCGTTCGGCCTTGATAGAACGGAACGCCCTCGCCAGTTTCGTTGTAGGTGTCGCCGGGTGGCGATTGCCCCATCGTCAAGTCGAAGTATTCGCCGACGGTAGAAACCTGCCACTCCTTAGGAATCAAACCCAGCGCCGATTCCTGCATTTCCTCGAGTGGCAAGCCATCAAAGTCTACGAAGCGGGACTTGAACAGTGCGGTGGCGATGGCTTCCAGCGTTGCGTTGATTTGGCGCAAATTGTCGATGCGATCGTCAAGCGCACCGAGGATTTCGGCGATGGCACGTTGTTCTATGAGTGGCAGATTCGGAACGATGCAGCCGCGCAATGACTGCAGCGGCGTTGCAATTCCTGGCGTTCCGACTTGCGAGGCATTCTTTAAAAGTTCGAATCGCCCTGCGTTGCTTGTGAAGAAATAAAAGAAAAATTCCGCATCTGCACGCTTCGGATCAAGCGTGATCTTCATCAGACTAGTCGAGAGAGCGTAACTACGCCCGTCGTTTGGGACAATGCCAACCGTACCGATTGCCCCACGATGCGGGAACACCAGATCGCCTGGCTTCAAATTGGCATTGCCAAGTTCGCTTGCCTTCTCCGATGTGATGAAAACAAACTGACCCGCAAGCGATTTTCCATGACCAAGGTTGGTTCCACGAATTAAGGCCACGCCTTCGTCAACATAGCTATCTGCTTTGAGGCGTGACCCAAAAGGGCCAATAGCAATCGAACCATCATTGGGTGCCGCGAGTTCTTCGAGGCGGCAAGTTGGCCACTCAGACGCCATAGCCCAGTGCCTCCAACTTCTTGCGGATGACGGAATCTAGTTCCGCGCCGCGCACCATCTGTTCACCTAGCTGCGCGGTCAGGCGCCGCATCTTGTCGGCGAAGGCTTCGTTGTTATCATCCTGTAGTTCTGTGCCGACATAGCGACCCGGTGTGAGGACATGGCCCTGGTTGCGGATTTCTTCGAGGGTGGCGGATTTACAGAAGCCGGGAATGTCCGAGTATTCGCCTGCATCGGCTTCACCGCGCCATGCGTGGTAGGTGGAGGCGATGCGCTTGATTTCGGAATCGGTCAGTTCACGCCGCGTGCGGTCCACCAATACGCCCATTTTGCGGGCGTCGATGAACAGCACTTCACCGCGACGGTCGCGCAGCTTGGCCTTCTTTACCAAGCCATTGCTACGGCCCTTCGCCAGAATCCATAGGCAAGCCGGAATCTGGGTGGAATAGAACAACTGGCCAGGCATAGCGACCATGCAGTCCACCACGCCCGCCCCGTCAGCGGCTTCAAGCATGGCTTTTCGGATCTCGCCTTCACCGCTCTGTTGCGAGCTCATGGAGCCATTGGCCAGCACTACGCCCGCGAAACCATGCGGTGCAAGGTGATGGAAGATGTGCTGCAACCACGCGTAGTTGGCGTTGCCTACGGGCGGGGTCCCAAATTGCCAGCGCACGTCTTCGCGTAAGCGCTCGCCGCCCCAGTCTGAAATATTGAACGGCGGGTTGGCGAGGACGAAGTCGGCCTTGAGGTCGCGCAATTCGTCCTTGTGGAAGCTGCCCTCGTTGTTCCAGCGGATGTCGCTATCGATGCCGCGCACGGCGAGGTTCATCTTCGCCAGCCGCCAGGTGATGTAGTTGCTTTCCTGGCCATAGATAGCGATGTCGCCGATGCGCCCGCCGTGTTCGGTGACGAACCGTTCGCTCTGCACGAACATGCCGCCACTACCGCAGCAGGGGTCATAGACACGACCGTTGTAGGGTTCGAGCATCTCGACCAGTGTGCGTACAACGGAGCGTGGCGTGTAAAACTCGCCGCCGCGCTTGCCTTCCGCGCCCGCGAACTGGCCCAGGAAGTATTCATAGACACGGCCCAGCACGTCCTTGGATTTGTTGTTACCTGCGTTGAGTGCAATGCCGGAGATCAGGTCAATTAGCTCGCCGAGCATGACCTTGTTAAGTGCGGGGCGAGCGTAGTCCTTGGGCAGAACGCCCTTAAGTGATTCGTTGTCCTTCTCGATGGCGCGCATGGCATCGTCAATCAGCGTACCGATGCTCGACTGCTTGGCGTTGGCTTGCAGGTGCGACCAACGAGCCTCTTTGGGCACCCAGAAGATGTTGTCGGCAAGGTATTCGTCCTTGTCCTCGGCAGCCGCAACATCCTCGGCCAGCAGTTCGGCGTGACGGGTCTCGAAGGCATCAGAGATGTACTTGAGGAAGATCAGGCCCAGCGCGACGTGCTTGTAGTCACTGGGTTCCATGTTGCCGCGCAGCTTGTCGGCGGCTTTGAACAGCTCCGTCTCGAAGCCGAGGTTGCCGCCGTTGTTGTCGTTCTGTGCCATTGTTTCCTGTCCTATGTGCGTGCCGGGCCGCTCAGTACGACCAGAAGTTTTTTGCCATCGCTATTCATGAGCAAGCACCGCTAACAGGCCGGCGATGGCGGAGCGTGCCTGCTCCTTATCTGGGCTGGCCAACATCGTGCGCACCCTCTGGGCCAAGTCGTCAGCCGATGGATCGTACTCCCCCCGCTCATACCGGCTCAACTGAGACTGCGAAACGCCCAGAACAGTGGCGAACTCCGCCTGCGTTCGCCCATTGCGGGCGGCCCGAATGAGATCAGCGACGCTGTTGACCATAGGGTATGTTGGTGGCGTAAATATGCTTGATAAGCAGAATATATCAATTTTAATGCTTAAAGAGCATTTTTCATCAAAGGCATCCGAGCCAATGGCTCGCGCTCCAGCCGCAAGGCTGGCGTCAAGAGAATCAATTCATCGACCCAGGTACACCGCTGTGATTTACAGCCGCTCATGTCACAATTCACGGCTGATCGTCTGTCGCGCAACCTGGTCCTGGGTGTGTTGTGCGGGTGTCAGTTGTTGTGTCGAAGTACCGCCCGCCACCGGAGCCTTCCAGCCTGTCAGCACCAGATAGCGCGCTTGGCCATAGCCATGCCGCAGACCGTGCATGTTGCTCAGGCCTGCTGCCTTGCATCGCTCGTCGTAAACGTGCCGCTGCTGGATGTAGGTCTTGTCCGCGGGGATCAGCGATCCCACCCCTGCCAGCCGGTGGGCCTCGTCCAGCACCGTCCGCTGCTCCGATGTTGTGATCGGCACCGTCCGGTCGCGCCCACCCGTGGCCCATGAACCCTTGATGGCGATGTGGTCGCCACGGTCGGCATAGCGGGGCTGGAACTTGATGCACTCTTCCCGCCGTAGGCCAAAGGCCGCTTGCAGGCGCAGGCTCATGCGTTGGTGTGGATCGGTGATTCTGTCCAGTCCATCGCCAAGTTCCTTAGCCTTGCTTTCGTTGGTGACATAGCGGCGGTCAGGGATGCCCAGCTTGGCGTTGTCCGTTGGCAGGATGCCTGCCTTCCCGACCTTCTCTGCCCCCCAGCGCAGGTGTGCCATACGGTTCTTGATCGTGTCTGCCGACAGGCCTTCGGTTTGCCAGCGCTGCAACAGGGCTTCGACGTGCTTGCCCTTGAGTGAGGGAGCCCGCATTTGGCGGAAGCCCGCTTCGCGCAGTTGGCGTGTCGCCAGGCTCAGTGAGCGTTGCCGGTCGGCCTGAGTGGCATGGCTGCCGTCGCGATTGCGCTGGCAAAGCTGGCGCAGGGTATAGGTCAGGTCGTCCATCGCGGTGTTATTCCATCGGTTGTCGGGGCTGAGAAGCAAACGGTCAGCGTTTTTGCCAACTCGCCAAGGCGAGATCCCCGAAGGGCAAGGGCCAGGTGCTCAGTTCACCTGTGCCCTCGAATGAGGCGTTCGCCTTGCTTCCTGTGGGAAGGCCGGGCGGAAGAGTTGCAAGGGACAACAGAGCGATGTGCTGGGATAGATAGGCACCTCCTGTGATGTGGTGGAAAACGAGCTGGCCGGCCGTGCGAAATTGGGCGACCCGCGACGAGTGCCTGGAGCGGCAGATGTGTGTTGCGATGATGACGGGACGAACCACGCCGAGGATGAGGAAGGCTCTGCCCATGGGTAGGGCGGCACACAGAGCGAGCCTGGATGTGCCTGGGACGGTTCCGCCCGGTGAACCGGGTTGGCGCTTGCAGGAACCTGCACCAGGGTTCCGGTGTTCATACCCACCGGCAGGTCGTTGCTGGGCCAGTGTGCCGGGGCATCATCATGTGCGCAGCCATCAATACGATGCTGCGCCAACTCGCATTGCTGCTGCAGTTCGCCGGGCCTTCACTGCGGCGGGCAGTGACGGCCCCATCTGTCTCACGTAGTGCCCAGTGGCCCCAACCTTGCAGCAGCGGGCGTGTTCCCCTGGGCTGTTCGCAGCATTCCGCTATCAGCCATGCACCCGATGATCTGCCCGATGGGTAGTGTTGGCGTCTTCAGCATGCGCCGGATCTGCTCCAGATGCCGTTGCACGACCTCACGCGATGCAGGTTTTGCGGCTTGGCTGCCGGACGATGGAGAAGGGACAGGCGGCGAGCCATGCTGGCAGTTGCTGATGGCCTGAGCGGGTGTCTGCTGCTAGGTGGATTTGCGCGCCGCCCAGAGCTTGAACACGCCTTCCACGGCCTTCTTGATCAAGCCGTAGAGGTAGGCGATGGCGTTGCACACGCCACCTGATTCGCAGCGCACCTCCCGCTCGACCAGCACCGCCAAGCGTTGCTCCGGAGGCAAGCCCCTGAGACGTTTGGTGAGAACCCGTTGCTGATCCTGTGGCAGTTGCCGGAAGCGGGCCGGCACATCTGGCCCCGATCCCTGCACTTCGGCTGGTAAGCGGTACGTACGTACTTCTTTTAATACTTCTTTTTTACAGTACGTACTGCTGTCGCAGATGCCGGTGCGGTTTTCGGAATGCCGCTGCTGGCTTCGGGCACGAGGGCATCGCGCGCAGTTGAGCCACCAGAATTGCCCGGATCATGGTCATCGTCATGCTGCTGCAGACTCCTGATCCGCGCCTGCATCGTTGCAGGCAGCTTTTCCAACCTGTCCGGATGGCGCATCGCCTCGTCAAGAATGGACTGTGCCAGTTGACGAATCGTCGCACTGGCATGGCCGAGCGCCCGTTCCAGCAGGGGCAGGTAGTCCTCGTCCTCCACGCAGGCGTCGTCGAACGCGAGGGGTTGATTCCGCACCGCGTAGCGGCTGGCCATCGAGAAGCCGGTCATCGGGTTGCGGCGGTATTCAACCATCGCAATCCACGTGGATTGCCGCAGGCACAGCACGGCCCTGGACACGGTTTCAAGGGCAGCCCGTTTGCTGCCCGGTCGGGAAGCGTCCATGGATGGCCATCCGCCGCTACCAAGGGACACGCTTGGTTTTTGGGTCCAAGAATAGGTCCAAGCGCATGGCGGGACCGCCATAACAACCTTGATAATTAATAGCCTGCGGCGAAAATGCCGCTTCTGTATCGGGAAATGATGCGTGGGCTGCATTTACAAGCATTCGAACGCAGGAAGATGGCGTTGACACGCGTGGCGTGTCACTACGATGTTTGGTCGCACGAGACGGCGGGTCGCCCGATCGCGTCGGGACACGCATTCTTTCCCCTGTAACACCGCGCTGTCAGAATGCCGCACGTCTTTTCCGGCCCAGCCGATTCGGCGGGGCAGTACCAACAGGGGTGTGCAGTGTCGAAGTCGTCGTGGGGTTGTGCGTTGCTGTTGTCGCTGGCCGTGGCACCATCGGGGGCCATGAGCGCTGAATCCTCTCCTCCCGCGGTAAAGGTGGCGGTCTATGGCCATCGCGGCGCCAGCGCGCTGCTGCCCGAACACACCCTGGCCGCGTACGCGCAGGCCATTGCCGATGGCGCCGACTACATCGAGCCGGACCTGGTGATGACCAAGGACGGCGTGCTGGTCTCGCGGCACGAGAACGAGATCAGTGGCACCACCGATGTGGCCACCCATCCCGAGTTCGCCAGCCGCAGAACGACCAAGACCATCGATGGCGAACGCATCGAAGGCTGGTTCACCGAAGACTTCACCCTGGCCGAGCTGAAGACCCTGTACGCCCGCGAGCGCCTGCCGCAGCTGCGCAGCACTGCCTTCGACGGCCAGTTCCGCATTGCTACGCTGGACGAGATCGTCACCTTCCTGGTCCAGCAGGCCGGTCGCGCCGGGCGCGGGATCGGGCTGGTGCCGGAGATCAAGCACGGCACCTACTTCAAGGGCATCGGCCTGCCGATGGAAGACCTGCTGGTGAAAACCCTCCAGGCCAACCCGTATACCCGCGTGGCCCCGGTGACGATCCAGTCGTTCGAGGTGGGCAACCTGCGCTATCTGCGCGCCAAGCTCGGCCGCGACAGCAACATCCGCCTGCTGCAGCTGCTGGGCGACCCGAAGCAGCAGCCGGGCGACGTGCTCGCCGCCAAGGGCAGCCAGCGCTATGGCGACATGATCACGCCCGCCGGGCTGGACCAGATCGCCGGCTATGCCGATGGCATTGGACCCAGCCTGCGCATGGTGATTCCGCTGGATGCCGCCGGCCGCCTGGGCACGCCGACCACGCTGGTGCGTGATGCGCACGCGGTAGGCCTGATGGTGGTGCCGTATACGTTCCGGCCGGAGAATGCCTTCATGGCCGCCGAATTCCGCAAGGGTGAGCCAAACACGCGCAATCCCGACGGGTCGGTGGCGGAGATGCGCGCCTACCTGGCCACCGGGATCGATGCGTTTTTCACCGATGATCCGGCATTGGGGCGCAAAGCGGTGGATGGCACCCCGTAAAAACGACGCCGCGCAGGTAGGTACCGACCGTTGGTCGGTACGGAGAATGATCGGCACGCAGCGCATCGACCAACGGTATGCCCGCCGTTGGCGGGCACCCTTCGGGCCGTCGCAAGCGACGTTAGGAACGGCATTACCGTTCCTTGCGATGCCTACCGGGAGGAATCCGAATCCCGCGGGCGGAACGGCAACACGACGAAATCCTGCCCTTCGCGCGGCTGCCACAGCACCGGCACGCGGTGCGGGGAGGGCGGCTCGAGGTCGCTGTCGCGCTGTGCCTCCAGCGCGTCCTCGTCTTCCTCTTCCCAGCTGTAACGCTTGCGCGGGGCCATCGGGTCGGACAGGCGGAACAGCAGCGCGCTGATGATGCCGGCGAAGGCGCCACCCATGTGCGACTGCCAGGACACACCCGGCTCATGCGGGAGGATGGTGATGAGCATGCTGCCGTAGAACAGGAAGGCGATCAGGCCGGCGGCAATGGCGGGGCGGTCGCGGCGCAGCAGGCCCAGCACGAACACCAGAAACATCAGGCCGTGGGTGATGCCGCTGGCGCCCAGGTGGCGGCTGCCGATATCGCCGAGCAGCCAGGCGCCCAGCCCGGAGCCGATCCACAGCAGCGGGAAGGCCCGCAGGGTCGCCTTTGGATAGACGCTGCCTGCCAAAGTGCCAAGAATTAATAGAGCAAAGCTATTGGCGGCCAAGTGCTGGACCGAACCATGCAGCAGCGGCGCACCGAGGATGCCCAGCAGGCCGTCGCTTTCCAGCGGGGCCACGGCCCAGGGGCGCCAATCGAAGTGGCCCTGCGCGCTGAACACCGCCACCAGCACCAGCACGAAGGCCAGGCTCAGGTTGAACGCCCGCACCACGCGGCCGCGGTCGTTGCGGGGAGAGACCGGCGGCTCGCCGGCAGGCAGGGGCAGGTTGGCGTTCATACCCAAAGGGATTGCGTCGCGCCAGCCTGAACACAAGGGCAACGCGACGGGAGACAGAGGTGCCGCCGACGGGACAATCCCGCCGGCGGCAATCAGGGGTTACGCGTCGCCGGTCTTCGGCGGGTTCTTCAGGCTCAGCACCACGGTGGCGGCGATGATCACGGCAACCACGCCCAGCGAGATCGGGGTCGGGATCTTGAAGATGTCGATCAGCATCATCTTGATGCCGATGAAGGCCAGCACCAGGGCCAGACCATACGGCAGCAGGTGGAAGCGATCGGCCA
>Ga0308161_1005212_pt1 | contig 11497 bp, 23 predicted proteins | sample PhyFR2_FD_201034 | JGI IMG/M metagenome (GOLD analysis project Ga0308161, IMG submission 201034) | Phyllosphere microbial communities from UC Gill Tract Community Farm, Albany, California, United States - DLSLF.R2 | ecosystem: Host-associated > Plants > Phyllosphere > Unclassified | place: USA...
AGCTGATTCCACACATTCCCTGTGTAACCCATAGATGGCCTACGCGCAGTGGATCAGTTCCTGCCCTTGCGTGGGGACAGAAACTTCCTTCACGTAAGACTCCGGCTTCTTGAAGAACAACTCTTTGAAAACACTTCCAAGAAGCGCTAGCTTCGAGGAGTGTTCGCGGTCGAGCACAAGCAACCCGACTGGGATGGACTCGTTGTGCTTGACGAGTGACTGGACATACAGGGATGCAGCCTCCCCAATAGCATCCAGAGCTTCGAGCTGCGACTCACCGGCCGCATGCACCCCCTTCAGGTCCGGGGTGTAGGCATGGAACAAGTCACCATCACGATCAACGAAGACCCTGAATTGCAACTTGATCTCACGAATAGGCATCACACTCTCCACACTGCGCGTTGGCACGCAAAAGGCCGCTCACAGGCGGCCATCGATCACTACAGCCGCGCTGTTTTGGATCTCTTAGGTAATCGTAACGTACTAGTTACACCAATAGCTACATGTTGACGTTGACATAGAAGCAAAACGGTGCATGCCGTAGACGAAAGGTTCATCCGCGTCACGCCATCCCACCTTCGACATCAACTTAGCGGCCAAGTTCCGGAGTTCTGAATGCGGCCCTCGCTCGCCGCGGGGTTGATCCAGAGCTTGCTCCAAGCCTCCTGTACAGGTTCATCTTTTAAATAAAGCTGCGCTTTACTTTTTACTGAAGCAGTGCTTTACTAATCCCGTCAGCCCACAAGGGCACAAGACGGGACCAGGACATGGCACACGCAGGAATCAGGCAGTTCGCAGAACCGGTCACGGCCGGACTGCTGGAGAGCACCGGGGAGGTCGAGGTCGTCTCCGGCTGCGTCTACATCCGGATGCCGGCGGCGGACGCCGCTGAGCTGGCCCGCCAGCTGGCCGTGGCGGTCGAGCGCGCCACCTCCGCGACGCTGGAGGCCTGAGCCATGGCGCGCCTCTACATCCGCAACACGCCGACCGAGCGCCAGTGCCCGACGTGCCTGGGCGCCGGGGAGCTGATCCGCAACGACGGCTTCAACCGCGACCCGCAGCGCGACTACACGGTGGCCTGCACCGAGCCGGCCTGCTGCGACGGCTGGGTCCGCTGGGCGGCGATCGATCCGCTGGAGCAGCTGGCCGCGGCGCGTGCCGGGCACCTGCGGCGCAACCCGGTGCAGTCCCAGCGCTACGGCGCGGCGTTCGCGCAGGCCTTCAGCGACGTGCGGCTGCCGCAGTGGTCGCCGGCGCCGGCCTTGCCGTGGAGGAAGGTGGCATGAATCTGCATCAACAGGATCTTTTTTCGCAGACAACCCTGCCACAGGCCGGTGACTTCTACGTTGTTAACGCTGAGTCGGGGAACGTCATTGAGATCGTTGCGGTTTCCGAGTCGCACGTCACGTGGACCCGGAAGAACAACAACTGCTACGGCCGCAACTACAGGACCGCACTCGCTGATTGGGCGATGGGCAAAAGCCGTCCTGGGCATGCCCCGGCCGATCTTCGGCGGGTGTTGTCATGACCGCGCAGACCAAGGGCGTGGATGTGCAGTGGCCGGTGCGCGTCCACCCGGCCGGTCATGGGCAGTGGGGATTTGTCGCTGGCCCACGCAGTGGGACGGGCTTCGCCTCGAAGAAGGAGGCCGAGCAGGCCGGCAACGCGGCGCGGAGAAAAGCCCTGGCCCGCATCGGCGCGCCGGTCGATCCCATCGCCGTCCTCGATTCCCAGATCGCGGAGCTTCGCGCGTCTGGCGACACCGGGAACGTGGAGAACCTGCTGGAAGCGCGGGATGCGTTCGTCGCGTTGCGACGCGAGGCTCGCGAGATCGAATGCAGCATCCAAGCACTGGGCATGACCTGCGACAAGTTCAGCGCCGCCCTCGCCCGCTGCGGGAGCCAGCCATGAGCGCGCAGATCCTGCAGTTCCCGATCCGGGACAGCTACGACAAGCACCAGGTGTCGCACGTGCGCCGGCTGGCTGCCGAACTCGGCCATGACCCCAAGCAGGCCGAGCGCGACTTCCTCGCTGCGGGCTGCGCCCAGGCAGTGCGCAACGAACTGGCGGAGCGCGCTCGTCGCGCCCGCATGCACAACCCCGACAACGACGGTCCACCGGAGGCCGCATGAAGATCAACGACTACGAAGAACTGCCCCCGATCGAGATCGCGCTGGTGAGCCATGCGGTCGTCTACGCGATTTCGTTCTGCTGCGGCGCGGTGTTCTCGCTGTTCGTCATGGCGGTGCTGTGATGGCCGCCGAGGCGAAGTGGACGCCCGGACCGTGGGCCGTTTGGCCCATGGGCCGAGTCCTAGCAATCACCTGCACCGGCCGCACGAAACCGCACCCGAGCGAAGGCATGCACGTTGCTTGCGTCCATATGCCGGAGCACAACACGCAGCACGACGAGCTGTGGAAAGCCAACGCCAGCCTCATGGCTGCCGCGCCGGATCTCTACGAGGCATTGCAGCGCCTGGAGCAGTTCGGCCACACCGACGCGACGTGGGACTACGCACTGCGCGCGATGGCCAAGGCCCGGGGAGAAGCATGAAGGCGCTCGCCATCCTCCGTGTGCTGGCGTGCGGCCTGGCCCTGGGCCTCCTCGGCGACATGCTCCGCCGCTGCTTCGTGGTCGAGGCCTGGACGCTGGTGCCGCTCGTGGCCGCCGCGCTGGTGCTGGCGCTGATCGCCACGCGCTGGTCCTGGCGCGCCGCTCGTCGGACCTGGGCGCCGGCCGAACCTGCAGCGCCCGACGTAACCACCGCTACCGACTTCCCCGAACCGCCGCGCCGCGGCATCCGCTGATCCCCGCCGGCGCGGCCGGCACTACCGACGAGGTTCCCATGTTCCAACTCGACAAGCACGAGGCGTCCATCGCCAACGTCAACCAGCGCATCCAGCGGCACGGCGAAGACCGCCAGCTCGCCGCGGATATCAAGTTCGCGCTCAGCGCGGGCAACGACGTGCTGGACTCCTTCGACGCGACCCTGCGCGCCGACCTGTTCCGCAAGCCCGGCAGCGGCGAGCAGCAGGAGTTGCCGCAGATCGGCGGCGCCGGCCTGACTGCGGTGAAGCACCCGGCGCTCGAGCCGCTGAAGCTCAACCACGAGCTGACCGGCTACGAGCTGCACATCGGCGGTTTGCTCGAAACCGGCGACCCGGTGGTACTGGTCGACGTGAAGCTGAAGCGCTTCGTGATCGAGCCGAAGGAAGGCGGCAGCGTCGCCATGACGTTCACCGCGTCGGCCGAGGTCGATGCCGACGAGATCAGCGAGCTGTCGGCTGCCTTCATCCGCGAGGACGTGCTGCTGACGCTGGTGCCGCCGAAGCGCGCCGAGCAGGCGGAAGACCTCAGCGGCGGCGACACGCTGGACGCGCAGGAAGCCGCTGATGCCGCGGCGGAAGCGGCAAGCCTGATCGAAGCCGGCAAGAAGGCGGCCTGAGCCATGGACAAGACCACGATCCCGCGCATCCGCCTCGACGATGTTGAGTCCTCGCAAATCCACAGCATCGGCCATTGCCCCGAAACGAACACGCTGGCCATCCGCTTCACCCGCGGCTACGGCGCGAACCGAGGCCCCGGCTCGCTCTACCACTACGGCAACTTCAGCGCCGCCGAGTTCGAGGCCTTCAAGGCAGCCGACTCGCTGGGCAAGCACTTCGGGCAGTACATCAAGCCGTTCCCGAACAAGTACCCGTACCACAAGGTCGCCGAGGAGCAGCAGGCGGCCTGACCGAATTCTGGGCGGCTTGTCGGTTGCTGCAGCGGAATCAAATGCGGAGCAAACCGTCAGTGCTGGCATGCCCTTACAGCGTGCCCGCGTCACCACCGGCGTAAACGGCGGTCCCAGCGAAAGCTCATGGGTGAACGAGTGGTGCGGATGCAACGCCGCTGACAGCCGGGAAAGACCGGCACCTATCCGCATGCGGCCTACCGGGATTGCCCTCCCGGTCCAGGGCAACAACCCCGTAAGTAGCTCGGGGAGGCCGCAGCCGGATGGATCGCAACACCTACCGCCCACCCAAAGGCCGGTTACACCGGCAAAGGAAATTCTCATGGCAGCACCCACTCTGCAGATTCCTCAGGACGTCATCGAGCCGATCATCCAGGCCAACATCAGTGCAGCCATTGCGCAGGCGTTGGGCAGCAGCGCGAACGTGCTGGAGAAGGCAATCAGCACGATCCTCGCAACACAGGTCGACGGCGAAGGAAAGCCGAGCAGCTACAACCACTCATCCCATAAGACGTGGCTTGACTGGGCCATCGGGGACGCCATTCGCAAAGCTGCGCGCGCGGCCATCGAGGAGCAGATCGGCACTCTACAGATGGCCCTCAAGGAACAGATGGTCGCCCAGCTCACGAAGAAGAACTCCCCTCTGATCAAGCAGATCGCGGAGGGTCTGGCAGCGGGCGCATTCAGCCCCGAGGCAATCAAGTGGCGCCTGACGATCAGTCCCGAAAGTCGCGACTGATCTACACCACGCAACCCATAGCCCAAAGGAATCCCATGAACGCCCAGGTACACGAAGGCCAGCTGATCCCCGAGGAAGGCATGGCCGCGATGATCAACCGCTCGGAGATCGAGCAGCAGATCGCGACGGCGCGGCGCTTCCCGCGCTCGCTGAAGCGGTTCCGCGACGAAGCGCTGCAGATGGTCACGCTGAGCCAGAGCATCGCCGAGCAGTGCGTCTATGCCCTGCCCCGTGACGGCAAGACGATCGAGGGTCCGTCGGCGCGCTTCGCCGAGGTGATCGCGTCGGCATGGGGGAACAACCGCGCCGGCGCGCGCGTCATCGAGGACAAGGGCGAGTTCATCATCGCGCAGGGCGTGTTCCACGACCTGGAGCGCAACGTGGCGATCACCTACGAGGTGCAGCGCCGCATCACCGACAAATCCGGCCGCCGCTACAAGGCCGACATGATCGGCGTCACCGCGAACGCGGCATGCTCGATCGCGCTGCGCAACGCGGTACTCAAGGGCGTGCCCAAGGCGTTCTGGGAGGACATGTACGTCGAGGCACGCAAGGTGATCATGGGCGACGTGAAGACGCTCGCGAACCGCCGCGCGGATGCGCTCGCCGTGTTCCAGCGCTTCGGCGTCTCCGCCGAGCAGGTCTGCGCGAAGCTGGAAGTTCCCGGCGTCGAGGACATCGGCCTGGAACATCTGGTCCTGCTGCGTGGGATGCTGACCGCGATCAAGGAAGGCGACACCACGCCGGAAGATGCGTTCGCCACCACGCAGGCGCCAGCGGGCGGCAAGCCGGCGGCGGCGGCCTGGACCGAGGAAGCCTTCGCCGCGTCGCTCGCCAACTGGGCGAAGGTCATCGCCGCGGGCAAGAAGTCGCCCGACGACATCATCACGATGGCGAAGTCCAAGGCGCCGCTTACAGAGGACCAGCAGAAGCGGATCCGCGCATGCGCTGAGCCGGCGCCGGAACAGTCGGCCCCCGCCGCCGCTGGCCAGGCCCAGCCGAACGCCGACTTCCCGCTGCCCGATGACGAGCCGCAGAGCGATGTCGCGGCCGCTGCTGGCGGACTGACCCAGACCGCAGTGGAGCGCTGACCATGAAGATCATCCATGGCCTTGAGCAAGGATCGGATGCCTGGTTGGCCCGCCGGCGGACCACGCGCAACGCGAGCGACGCCCCGGCGATGATGGGCGTCTCGCCCTACGTCAGCCGCACCGAGTTCATCCGCCAGCGCGCCACCGGCATCGAGCGCGAGATCGACTCGGCGACGCAGGCGATCTTCGACAAGGGACATGCTGTCGAGCCTGCGCTGCGTGCGCTGGCCGAAGCCACGATCGGCGAGGACCTCTACCCGGTGGTGGCCGACAGCGACGACGGTTACCTGAGCGCGAGCTTGGACGGCGTGACGCTGGCCGAGGATGTGATCTTCGAGGGCAAGCAGTCGAACGTGTCCAAGCAGGCCTGCATCGCGCGCGGCGAGATCCCGCCGCAGGACTACTGGCAGATCGTCCAGCAGTTCGCCGTGTGCGACGCAGCGACTCGCTGCCTCTACGAGTGCGGCGACGGCACCGATGGCGGAACGGCCAGCCTTTGGATCGAGCGGGCCCAGGTCGAGCACGACATCCCCAAGCTGATCGCGGGCTGGGAGCAGTTCGAGGCCGACTTGGCCGCCTACGAGCCGGAGCAGGCAAAGGCTGCCGTCGTCGCCGCGCCGATCGCTGGGTTTGGTGCGCTGTCCGTGCGCGTCGAGGGCCGCGTGCTGGCCTCCAATCTGGATGCATTCAAGGCCAACGCCGATGCATTCCTCAAGCAGCTGCCGAAGCCGCAGGACCTGCAGACCGACCAGGACTTCGCGGACGCCGACGCCGCGGTGAAGGCGTGCTCGGATGCCGAGGCGCGCATCAAGGCGGCGCAGGAGGCCGCGCTGGCCGACATGGAGGACGTGGACACGCTGCTGCGCACTGCCGGCTCGATCAGCGAGGCGATCCGCGCCGCGCGCCTGGCGCTGGAAAAGGCGGTCAAGGCCGAGAAGGACAACCGCCGCGCGCAGATCGTCGACAACGGCGTGAAGGCTGTGCGCGATCACTACGACGCGATCAACGCCACGCTGGGCCAGCACCGGATCCAGCCGCCGCAGTCGCTGTCGATGGACATCGGGCTGGCGATCAAGGGCAAGAAGTCGCTCAGCAGCATGCAGGATGCCGTCGGTACCGCCGCAGCGAACGCGAAGATCGCCGCCAGCCAGCAGTCCGAGCGCGTGCGCACGAACATGGCGCTCCTCGACAAGCATGCGGCCCACGCCAGCTTGTTCCCCGATCGAGTGCAACTGTGCGCCAGCAAGGACATCGAGGACCTGCGCAACTTGGTCGCAACGCGCATCACCGAGCACGAGGCGAACGAGGAGAAGAAGCGCGAGGACATCCGCCAGGAAGAGCTGGCCAAGCTGCAGGCGGTCGCCGTCGCGCAGCCGGAACCGGAGCCGGCGGCGGTGCCTGAGCCGGTGGCGCCTGCATCGCCGGGGCTGGGACAGAAGCCGGCCGCAACCTACTACGCGGCCGTGGCCACCCTGGTCGGCGCCAGTGCGCCGATGCGCAAGCTGAAGCTCGGCGACATCAACGCCCTCATCGCGCCGCTGTCGATCAGCGCCGACGGCCTGGCCGAGCTGGGGTTCCAGCCGGTCGCAACGGAGCGGGCGTCGAAGCTGTACGACGCGGCGCGACTGCCGGCGATTGTCGACGCGATGCAGCGCCGGCTGGCCCTGGCCGTGGCGAAGGCGGCCGCCTGATGCGCCGGACCTGCACCCATTGCCAGCGACGTCTGCCCGAGGATCAGTTTCCACTGGCCGGCGGCAAGCGCCGCGGTGCCTGCCGGCTCTGCGACAACGACGTGCAGCGCATGCGCGCGCCGCTGGGGCCGGTGCGCGTGGATGCGGTGCAGGTCCGTCTCAATAATTTGGCGTGCCTGTGGTTCGGCCCGGCGCGCCGCGAAACCCCGAGGAACGCCGCGTGAAAGAGCGACCCATCCTGTTCAACGGCGCCATGGTGCGCGCCATCCTGGCCGGCGCGAAGACGCAGACCCGGCGCGCGGTGAAGCTGCCACCCGCGCCTATCCATCTCGGGGAATGGGAGGCAGGAACGATCAGCGCCGACCCGGCGCAGAACTCAACCGGCGCTACCATCCCGCACCAGGGGTGCATCTGGCACACCCGTACAGGGAAATCCCTGATGTGCCCCCACGGCCAGCCCGGCGACCGGCTGTGGGTGCGCGAGAACGGGCTGGAGCATCGGCGAACCCGGCTGTTCATCCACGACGCCACGCCTGGACGCTGGTGGACCCCAGAGGATGGCGGGCGTTACGGCGCCAGCTACGGGCCGGACATCACGCGCCAGAACCTGCTGCGCGACCACAAGGTTCGTCCCTCGATCCACATGCCGCGGTGGGCCTGCCGCCTGGTGCTGGAGATCACCGACGTGCGCGTGGAGCGGCTGCAGGCGATCAGCGCAGCCGACGCGGAGGCCGAGGGGCTGCACAAATTCCCGTTCGAGGACAGCTATGCGTGGGCATGGCGCGACGGCGACCGGCACGGCCATGCGTCGCCAACCGGCGCGTTTCGTAGCCTGTGGGAATCCACCGGCGGCGACTGGCTCGCGGATCCCTGGGTCTGGGTGATCGAGTTCAAGCAGGTGACCGCATGACCCGCCACCTCTCCCGCCGCACGCCGCAGCGCAACGGCGGCTTCAGCTGGGGCCGCGTGCTGCTCAGCGACACGACGGTCACCTACCGCCTGTTCCGGCGCGACCACAGCGGCCATTGCCACTTCTGGCAACTGACCTTCGACGCGGCCACCCCGCGCCGATCGATCGCCAACGAGCTGCGCCGCGCGCGACACAAGCTGCGCGACAAGGTGGACGTGATCGACCTGGCGGCCATGGGAGTTACCGCATGAACATCGACGTGCAAGACCGGCTCTACGCGCTCACCTGGGCCGTGAACCAGGCCCGCGAGGCCGCCAAGACCGACGACATGGTCCGCCTCAACGTCCTGCCGGCGCTGCAGCAGCTGCGCGACGATGCGCAGCGGGAGGCGCGCGGTGGCTGAGCTTCCCGCCATCCTCGATCCCTGCTGCGGCAGCCGCATGATGTGGCTGGACCAGCACGACCAGCGAGCGCTGTTCGGCGACCAGCGGCATGAGACCCTGTTGGTCACCGACCGGACGCACCGTGAGTACGGCACGCGCGTGCTCTCGATCCATCCGGACGTGCGCATGGATTTCCGGCGGATGCCGTTCGCGGACCACTCCTTCGCCCTGGTGGTGTTCGATCCGCCGCATCTGGTGCGCGCTGGCGCCGCAAGCTGGCTGGCGGCCAAGTACGGCCGGCTCGGCACCGACTGGCGCGAGGATCTGCGCTGCGGCTTCGCCGAGTGCTTCCGCGTGCTCAAGCCCGACGGCGTGCTGATCTTCAAATGGTCGGAGGTGCAGGTGCCCACGCGCGATGTGCTGGCGCTCACGCCGCACGCTCCTCTGTTCGGCCATCCGAGCGGCAAGCGCGGCGGCACGCACTGGCTCACCTTCATGGCGCCCCGCGCGCAGGACCGGGCCGCATGACCGACCAGCTATTCCCCCGCCAGCCGCGCCGGATGCGCCAGCCCCGGAAGTCGATCCTCCGGGAGCAGCTGGCCCAGGCCGCCAGCGAGATCGAGCGGCTGCGCGCCGAAATCCAACGCCTGCGCGCGCCGTGGTGGCGCCGCATCACCCTGAGCCGGCGCCGCGCGCCGAAGGACATCGCGTGAGCAAGTACACCGAACTGGACGCTGCAATCGTGCTCGCCATCAATGGCGGCACCACGACCTTCTCTGGCCTGCTGCGCGCTTGCGGCTCGCACATCGAGGAGATCGACAAGAAGGGCCGCTGCCATACCAACGAGCGCCGCCTGGACGCCCGCCTGCAGGCCCTGCGCAAGGCTGGCCGCATCACGTTCTTCAAGGGCCACTGGAGCATCGCATGACCACCACAATCACCCCCGAGGCGCTGGCCGAGTTGATCGCTCCGATGCTGGCCGGCACGTACCACTGCGGTCGCGTGTGGAGCGCATGGCAAGTCGGCACGATGAGCGAGGACGATTTCGCGCCGGTCGAAGAATCCGACACGCCGCACGACATCGCCGCCGCTATCCTCGCCGCCCTCCCCGAGCTACTGGCAGCGCAGCCGGCGAGCAGCGCGGGCGAGCAGGAACCGGTTGGCGAGGTTGTACAGCTTTTCGCCACCACGAAGGCCGGGCAGCTTTTCAAAGACCTGCCTCTCGGAACGAAGATCTACGCCGCCCCCGTCGCCGGTGAGGCTGCGCAGCGCATGACTCGCGACGAGGCATCGGAACTTGCGCGCGAAATCATCCGCCATCTCGGGATTATCGATGCCGCTATCGATAAAGCCATCACCGCTATGGAGGCAGACGCACCCCCTTCGTCTGCCTCCATAGCGGTTGAACACGTTAGCGTCATCCAGCAGGACGCTAACAACTACTGCCTGATCCTCCGATTGCTTGGCATGGAGGATGAGGGCGACCCGGTGGCCGAGGTGCGGCAGTTGGTAGAGTCGCGTGACAGCAAGCCGGCAGCGCAGGGCGCGGACCTAGGCGTGTTCCGCGGCTGGCTGTGCACCACCGGCGACGGCAGCGTCACCGACTGGACGCGGGACGAAGATGCGCGCGAACGATTCGCGAAAATGGGACGGGCCGTCGAGCCGATTTACTCAGGCATCGACAGCCCGCAAGGCGATTCCCAACCGTGCTACGTGTGCGGGGAGGTCGCAGATTCGCACCCTTGGGAAGCGCAGCCTGGCGGCGGGAAGAAGCGCGGCGCGTGTCCGGCCGCGCAGCACCAGCAGAAGGAGAGCGGCGATGCGCAGTGAGAGCGAGATGCGTCCGCGGTTTGAGGCGTGGGCGCGAGGCTGCGGCTTCGGCCTTTCGAAGGCAGGCGGCCAGTACCTGGCAAACGACACATTCGGCGCATGGGAGGCATGGAAACACCTCGCATCACAGCCCCAGGCGCCCGCAGCTGCGGTGCCGGATGGTTGGAGCCCCAGCGATGCCGAGGTGCGGGCCTGGCGCGACCGCTACGACCTGGACGGCGCCCTCACCCTGAGCGAGGCGCGCACCGCGATCGATGATGCGCGCAGCCTGCACATGCTCGCCGCCGCGCCGGCGCCGGAGGTGTCGGGTGGCTGAGCGCGAAGAACTGAACCGCAAGCAGCAGGACTACGACCCTGACCCGCCGCGCTGCTTCACGTGCCTCTACTTCCAACGGCGATTCCAGCGGCGTCCAGCAATGCCGCATTGGGTTATCGATCGTTGCACGTTCGGGAACTTCCTCGTGTCCCACAAAGCAGTCTGCGACGAATGGCATGGGCGGGATGGTTCGAAGATCGCAACCGAGGAGGAAGCTAACAATGGCTGAGCGTCCAGACCAACGCTACCCGCTCACATGGCCTGCAGGCTGGCCGCGCACGCCGGTGCATGCGCGTGCGCACAGCCCGTTCAAGAAGGGCCAGACCACGGACCGCGCGTTCCGCGACCTGCTGGACGAACTGGGCCGGCTCGGCGCACGCAGGATCATCATCAGCAGCAACCTCAAGCTGCGCCAGGACGGCATGCCGTACAGCCAGCAGCCGCGCAACGACGACGAAGGCATCGCTGTCTACTTCACCCGCAAGGGTGTCGAGATGGTCCTGGCGTGCGACAAGTTCGCGAAGCGCGAGGCGAACCTGCGCGCCATCACCCTGACGATCGACGCGATCCGCGGCATCGAGCGCTGGGGCAGCTCGGACATGATGGAGCGGGCCTTCACCGGCTTCACCGCCCTGCCCGCGCCGGTGGCGCTGTCGTGGCGCGACGTACTGGACCCGGCCGACCCCGATGGCAGCTACAAGCGGCTGCGGTCCCAGCACCACCCCGACAACGGCGGCAGCGCCGAGGGGTTCCAGCGCGTGCAGCGCGCATGGGATGCTTACCAGCAGGAGATAGGCAATG
>Ga0308161_1005213_pt1 | contig 11497 bp, 8 predicted proteins | sample PhyFR2_FD_201034 | JGI IMG/M metagenome (GOLD analysis project Ga0308161, IMG submission 201034) | Phyllosphere microbial communities from UC Gill Tract Community Farm, Albany, California, United States - DLSLF.R2 | ecosystem: Host-associated > Plants > Phyllosphere > Unclassified | place: USA...
CTTGAGTTTGCATTCCATAATCGGCAGCCTTTACGAACCAACAACCTACAAAGTCAATATAGCCGTGCTTGACTCCTCGCGGGCCAAAAAGGAACTCCATGTCGTCCATCTGTTGGGGAGATTTCTTCCCCTTACCTGCATATGGTGGGTTGCCGCAGAGGTACGTCTCGCCACCCTCGTTCTCGAAGTCGATCTCTGCTTGGTCAAGCGGCGTGCCAAACAAGTCATCGGCTTGCAACTTCACGCCCGTGCCGGTCGGCGGACATGCACTCAACCAATCGAGCCGCAGCGCATTGCCGCAGATGATCCAGTTCTCGTTGCGCAAGGGCAGAAACTCGGCCAAGGCGAGCTTCTGTCCGCGATAAAGCACGTCGCACTGGTATTCAGTGATGACCAGTGCAAGGCGGGCGATCTCCGCCGGGAAATGGCGCAGTTCGATTCCGCGAAAGTTCGTAAGCGGAATTTCTGACACGCGATCCGGCTCGCCGCGCCGCCGGTTGATCTCGGCCTCGATGGCACGCATTTCCTTGTAGGCGATGACAAGGAAGTTGCCTGAGCCGCAGGCCGGGTCGAAGACTCTGATCTTGGCGATGCGCTTGCGCAGATTGAGCAAGGTACGCAGGTTGTCGCCCGCCTCTTCCAACTTTGCACGCAGGTCGTCGAGGAACAGCGGGTTCAGCACCTTCAGGATGTTGGGAACACTCGTGTAGTGCATACCCAACTCGCCGCGCTCCTCGTCCTCGGCGACAGCTTGGATCATTGAGCCGAAGATGTCAGGGTTGATCTTGGTCCAGTCCAACCCTCCGACGTGCAACAGATAGGACCGGGCGATTTTGCTGAATCGCGGTACTTCGTCACCGCCGGAGAACAACTGCCCGTTGACGTAGGGGAAATCTTCGGCCCATCTGGGAATTTTGGCAGCGGCCCGATCCTCGCGCTTGGTATTCATGGCGCGGAACAGCGTGGCGATGACCTCGTGTGTGTTCGACGAGTCCTTGGCGCTCATCTGCGCAATGGTTTCGGTGAAGCGGCCCTTGCCGACGAAGATATCGGTGTCTTCAGCGAAAAAACAGAAGATCAGCCGCGCCATGAGGTGGTTCATGGCGTAGCGACGCTCCGCTGTGCCCCATTCAGGATTGTCTTTCAACAGTTCAACGTACAGCCGGTTCAGGCGGCTGGTGGCCCGGATATCGAAAGCGTTTTCACTAATCTGCCGGACGGTGCTGATGCCCGCCAGCGGCAGGAAGAAGCCGAAGTGGTCGGGAAAGTCTTTGAAGGCACAGGCGACAGTTTCACCGCTGGCCAAGTCTTCGGCCTCGAAGTCTGCACCATCGGTAGCGAGCACGAACTTGGCCTTGGCCCTGGCGGTGGCTGGGCTGTCCTTGAGAGCCTTTAGCCCCGCCGTGACCTGCCCCGCCTCGCAGGTCATGATGTGGATGTGGCTGGTCTGGAGAACACCGCCTAAATCGGACTTGTTTGACGCCCCGGCGCGCAAGCGCCTAATAGTTGTGTCCTTGTTGCCGAAAGCTTCAAGGAAGGCATAGGGGAACTCTGCGGCGTCAAAGGGCTGCTCCGCAAGGTCTGTGATGGCTTGTTCGATTTCTACAGCGTTCATGGGTGTGCAGCCCCTCCTATGGGTAAGGCCGCCAAATTGCTATCGTTCTGCGGGACGATCATGTCTTGTTCTGTGTTTTCTTGACTATCTGCACGCCAATCCAGCGGTCCAACTCGGTGCGACGAAACCGCCAGATGCCGCCAAGCTTGAACTCCGGCATCTCTCCCGGTTGGACTAACCGATAAACGGTCTTCGCGGTTGCCATAAGATGGATCGTCACCTCATCCCGCGCAGTTCCCAAGTCATTCCGAGACGCCCGCACAATGCACCACATCCGCTTTGGCGTAGCCTATTTGTAGCACATACAAACTGAAAGAGCTTACGCCAAGCAAATTCTTGACATAAGCTCTTGATTTTATTGGTGGGCCTCCCGTGAGTCGAACACGGCACCAACGGATTATGAGTCCGCTGCTCTAACCAAGCATGAGCTAGAGGCCCAATTGGGCGGCAAGCCTGGCTTGCCAAAACTGCACGGCCCTTGGTCAGGGCCGGCAGCATTGTACAACGAAAAGTGCGGTGGATTAACTGCCTTCGAGGAAACTCTTCAGCTTGTCCGAACGCGACGGATGGCGCAGTTTTCTCAGGGCCTTGGCTTCTATCTGGCGGATCCGCTCGCGGGTGACATCGAACTGTTTGCCCACTTCCTCCAGGGTGTGGTCGGTCGACATCTCGATGCCAAAACGCATCCGCAGCACCTTGGCTTCACGTGGCGTCAGCGAGTCCAGAACGTCCTTCACCACGCCGCGCATGGACGCGTGCAGTGCCGCGTCGGAAGGCGCCAGCGTGTTGTTGTCCTCGATGAAATCGCCCAGATGCGAGTCGTCATCGTCGCCGATCGGGGTTTCCATCGAGATCGGCTCCTTGGCGATCTTCATGATCTTGCGGATCTTGTCTTCCGGCATTTCCATCTTGACCGCCAGCGTCGCCGGATCCGGCTCCGCACCGGTTTCCTGCAGGATCTGGCGCGAGATCCGGTTCATCTTGTTGATGGTTTCGATCATGTGCACCGGGATGCGAATCGTGCGCGCCTGGTCCGCGATCGACCTGGTGATGGCCTGGCGTATCCACCAGGTGGCATAGGTCGAAAACTTGTAGCCGCGACGGTACTCGAACTTGTCCACCGCTTTCATCAGACCGATATTGCCTTCCTGGATCAGGTCCAGGAATTGCAGGCCGCGGTTGGTGTACTTCTTCGCAATCGAGATCACCAGGCGCAGGTTGGCCTCGGTCATTTCACGCTTGGCCTTGCGCGCCTTCATTTCGCCGGCGGCCATTTTCTTGTTGATGTTGCGCAGGTCGGGCAGCGGCAGCACCACGCGGGCCTGCAGGTCGATCAGCTTCTGCTGCAGCTCCTTGATGGTGGGCACATTGCGGCCCAGGACCACGCTGTAGGGATGATTGCCAGCGACCTCGCCATCGATCCAGTCCAGGTTGGTTTCATTGCCCGGGAAGACCTTGATGAAATGGTTGCGTGGCATGCCGCACTTGTTGACGGCCACGTCCAGGATCTGCTTCTCGATGTGGCGCACTTCATCGACCTGGCCGCGCAGCGTGTCGCACAGCTTCTCGACCACCTTGGCGGTGAAGCGGATGCCCAGCAGCTCGTTGGAAATGGCTTCCTGCGCGCGGACGTAGGCCTTGGAGTTGTACCCTTCCTTCTCGAACGCCTTGCGCATGTTGTCGAACTGCTCGGCAATCACGCCGAACTTGCCCAGCGCGTCGCGCTTGAGCTGCTCGAGCTGCTCGGCCGAGAAGCCCGCGGCGCCGGCGGCGGTGCCGGCTTCCTCTTCTTCCTCGTCCTCTTCGTCGTCGCCCTCTTCCTCTTCCTCGTCGTCGGCGTCAGCGGCAACGACAGCCGGCGCGGGTGTCGCTTCGGTCTGGTTTTCGTCAACCAGGCCATCCACCATTTCGTCGATCTTGGTCTCGTCCTTGGAAATCCGGTCGGCGGCGGCAAGAATTTCGGAGATCGTGGTCGGGCAGGCGGAAATCGCCTGGATCATGTCCTTCAGGCCGTCCTCGATGCGCTTGGCGATCTCGATCTCGCCTTCCCGTGTCAGCAGCTCGACCGAACCCATCTCGCGCATGTACATGCGCACCGGGTCGGTGGTGCGGCCAAAGTCGGAATCGACCGTCGACAGCGCCGCCTCGGCGGCGGCTTCGGCGTCGTCGTCGCTGGCGGCCGAGGCGACGCTGTCGGACAGCAGCAGTTGCTCCGCGTCCGGCGCGTGCTCGTAGACCGCGATGCCCATGTCGTTGAAGGTGCCGATGATGCCTTCGATCGCTTCCGGGTCGACGATGTTTTCCGGCAGGTGGTCGTTGATTTCCGAATAGGTCAGGAAACCGCGCTCCTTGCCAAGCTTGATCAGGGTCTTGAGCTTTTGCCGGCGCCGCTCGAGTTCTTCCTCGCTCGCCTCGGTGTCGGACGAGAACGCATCTTTCAACAGCGCCTTTTCCTTGGCCTTGCGGTCGCGTGCCTTGGCCTTGTCGGCCGCCTTCAGTTCGGCGCGCTCGACCGCATTCAGTGCCGCGACTTCCTCGTTCTCGGGCTGGAAGTCCTTGGGCTTGCGGCCGCGACGGCCGGGTACCTTCACGCTCGGGAGCACGTAGCCGGAGGTATCGATCGCGGCGAGCGTCGCCGCGTCTGTGGTCTGGCTGACAGCGCCCATGGCCGGGGTTACGGATGTCTCTTGCCTGGTCTCGACAGGCGCTGCCGGCTTGGCGGTCTTTCCGGCAGCTTTGGATTCGGTTTTCTTGGTTGTCACGGGAGCTTTCAATTGCGCAGAAGCCGGCTCTATGGCCGCTTTGGATGAAGATTTTTCCACTTGCCGGCTTGCCTTGCCTGGCTTGGCCGTCGCTGTTTCAGGCCTGGGAGTGGATGCTCGTTTTGCTGGGGATGATGTGCTGGCGGTAGACACCGTGGCTGCACGGGAAACCGCTTTCGGCGCGCTGGCGCCGACCTTGTCCGCCGGTGTGCCCGGCGCTGTCTGGGCCTCGGTTGCCGGGGCCGCCTGGTGTTTCACGGGTTTCTTCATTGCGTTCGCCATGGAATCAAAACCAACAGTTTGCGGACTTGCGCCCTACATCAGATTGATTGCGTATCGCGCAAAAGTGCAGCGCTATGGTATTTCATGAACTGCTGAAACCGGACCTACAAAACGCCTAAGATCTTGAATAAAAAGCTTTAAATAATAACATAGCATACTATCGCACAAGCAACATTGCCAATTTCAGCGCAATTTCGCCTCGGCTGCCGCCTGCTGCTTCAACTCCTCGCGTTCCGTCATTAACTGGCGGTAACGCGCATGCGATTCGGGAGTCATGGCGCCGGCTGCCAGCCTTTCCATTTCTGCATTCAACTGCTTCAACCGTGTCTGCCGTACCGCGCCGGCCAGTTCCGCTCTTGCGCTTTCGACATCATATTCGGTATCGGCCGCAATCACGCTGATCAGTGCGTCGAACTCCGGGCCGGCGGCGCGCAGGCGCTCTGCCAGTCCGGCGAAATTGGCCTGGTCGCCCATGGCCCGCGCCTCGGAGATCAGCTGCGACAGCAGCGCACCACTGTCGGGCGATACCTGGGCCAGCGCTTGCAGCGATGACTGGTCCATCTCGGCGGCCAGTACCGGCTGGGCGATCAGCAACCGGATCACCTTCTTTTCCAGCCCTTCCGGCGCCGAACGGCTGCCGGCACGGGGCGGCGCCGCGCGTTGCGGCGCGACAGCCACCGGATTGCTCAGTTCAAACAGCGCTTCGATCTCGGCCGGCGTGGTTTGCGTCAGGTTGGCCAGGCTGCGTACCAGTTGCAGGCGCAAGGACGACGGCGGCATTGCCTGCAGCATCGGTTTGGCATGGAACTGCGCCTTCGCGCGACCCTCGGCGGTGTGGAGTTCGCCTTCGGCGCTGACTTCGCCGATCAGGAACTGCGATAGCGGCATCGCTTCACGCACCAGTTCCTCGAATGCCTCGGCGCCGTGTTCGCGGATATAGCTGTCGGGGTCGTGGCTGGCCGGCAGAAACAGGAACCGCATGCTCTTGCTGTCGCCGGCGTGGACCAGGCAAGCGTCCAGTGCGCGGCGGGCAGCGCGCCGGCCGGCGGCGTCGCCGTCGAAGCTGAACACGACATGGTCGGTCTGACGCAGCAGTTTCTGCACATGAACCGGTGTACAGGCAGTACCCAGGGTCGCCACTGCCTGTGGAAATCCAAGCTGGGCCAGTGCCACAACATCCATATATCCCTCAGTGACCAGTACATATCCGGCTTCCCGGATCGCTTGCCGCGCCTCGAACAAACCGTATAGCTCGCTGCCTTTCTGAAATAGGGGCGTCTCGGGCGAATTCAAGTATTTCGGTTCGCCACTGTCCATGACACGGCCACCAAAGGCGATCACCTGGCCCTTGGTGTTGCGGATGGGGAACATGATGCGATCACGAAAACGGTCGTAACGCTTGTGCGGCGCACCGCCCTCTTCCGCGGCCCGGTCGATCACCAGGCCGGCTTCCACCAGCGCCGGATCGGCATAGTCGGGAAAGGCGGCGCGCAGGCTGTCCCAGCCGGCGGGCGCATAGCCCATCGCAAAGCGGGCGGCAATCTCGCCGGTCAAGCCGCGTTTTTGCAGATAGGCAATGGCTTGCGGCGCGGTGCGCAGTTGCTGGCGGTAGAAGTCGGATGCGCGCGACATCGCCTCCGACAGCGCCAGGCTCTTCGCCTGGGCCTCGGCGCGCCTGGCGGACGGCACCCGGCTTTCGTCTTCCGGCACCGTCATGCCGGCGTTCTGCGCCAGTTCCTTGATGGCCTCGACATAGCCGAGGCCGGAATATTCCATCAGGAAGCCGATCGAGGTGCCATGGGCGCCGCAGCCGAAGCAGTGGTAGAACTGCTTGGTCGGGCTGACGGTGAAGCTCGGGGATTTTTCGTTATGGAATGGGCACAGGCCCATGTAGTTGGCGCCGCCCTTTTTCAGCTGGACGAAGCGGCCCACCACGTCGACGATGTCGACGCGGGCGAGCAGGTCCTGGATGAAGGATTGCGGAATCACGACGGCATCACAGCCGCAGGCCGGCCGTTATCAGCGATTGGCAAGAGCCGATTTCACCTGGGCGGAAACGGCCGTCATGTCGGCGCGTCCGGCCAGTTTCGGCTTGAGCACGGCCATCACCTTGCCCATGTCCTGCGGGCCGGCGGCGCCGGTGGCGGCCACTGCCGCGGCAACCTCGGCCTGGACTTCCGCTTCCGACAGGGCGGCCGGCATGTAGGCCGACAGCACTGCCAGCTCGCTCTTCTCGGCATCGGCCAGGTCCTGGCGGCCGCCTGCTTCGAACTGGCTGATGGAGTCGCGGCGCTGCTTGATCATCTTGTCGATGATGGTCTGCACCTGGGCGTCGTCGAGCTCGATGCGCTCGTCGACTTCCTTCTGCTTGATGGCGGCAGTCAGCAGGCGGATGGCGCCAAGGCGCTGGGCATCCTTGGCGCGCATGGCCGCCTTCATGTCCTCGGTGATTTTTTCCTTCAGGCCCATGATGATCCTTTTCAACGATCCGGCGAGCGGATCAATAAATGCCAAAACCCGCTGCGGACTTTCCGGAGCGGGTTGCCACCTCAACCGCAGCGTGTGCGGCGGGTAATCAGTACAGTTTTTTCGGCAATTGCTGGCTGCGGATGCGCTTGTAGTGGCGCTTCACTGCAGCGGCCAGCTTGCGCTTGCGCTCAGCGGTCGGCTTCTCATAAAACTCGCGCGCCCGCAGTTCGGTCAACAGGCCGGTTTTCTCAATGGTGCGCTTGAAGCGACGCATAGCGACTTCGAACGGCTCGTTTTCTTTAAGGCGAATAGTGGTCATGTACAAAAACCAAAGGTTTGGAATGGGAAGACGGCGAGTATAACAGCCCTTTTTTTCAAAAGGAAGGTGTTTGTGCGATTTAAATTGCTTTCCCGGCAGCGACGCCGGAGGCCCATGCCCACTGGAAGTTGTATCCGCCCAGCCAGCCGGTAACGTCGACCGCTTCGCCGACGAAATACAGGCCGGGCACCGCGTTGACCATCATGCTCTGCTGCGACAGCGCGCGGGTATCGACGCCGCCGCGGGTGACTTCGGCCTTGCGGTAGCCTTCCGAGCCGTCGGGCGTGATGGTCCAGCGGTTCAGGGTGTCGCCCAGCCGGCGCAGCTGCTTGTCCGGCATGTCGGCCGGGCGGGCGGCGGGATCGAAGCCGTTCGCCGTCAGCAGGCCTTCGGCCAGCCGCGACGGCAGCCACTGCGACAGATGGTTCACCAGGTTCTTGCGGATGGCGCCCTTGTCGCGCAGCAGTTCATTGCCGACATCGACTTCCGGCAGCAGGTTCAGCGACAGCGTCGCCGCGTCTTTCCAGAAACTGGAAATCTGCAGCACCGCCGGGCCGGACAGGCCGCGATGGGTAAAGAGAAGGTCTTCGCGGAACTGCATGCGGGTTTTCTTTGCGCCGGTTTCGATGTCGACCGGCAGCGCAATGCCGGCCAGCGGCACGAAGGGCTGCCAGGCGGCCAGGTCGAAGGTCAGCGGCACCAGCGCCGGGCGCGGCTCGATCAGGGGAATGTCGAACTGGCGGGCGATCCGGAATGCAAAGTCGGTGGCGCCGATTTTCGGGATCGACAGGCCGCCGGTGGCGATCACCACCGATCCGGCGCGCAGTTCGCCGCCTTCGGTGGCAATGACGAAGTCCTCGCCTTCCCTGCGCAGCGACTGCACTTTGGTGGGCATGCGCCATGCCACGCCGCCGGCGTCGCACTCGGCCTTGAGCATGGCGATGATGTCCTCGGCGGAACGATCGCAGAACAACTGGCCCTTGTGCTTCTCATGCCAGGCAATGCCATGGCGCTTCATCAGGCCGAGAAAATCCTGCGGCGTGTAGCGCGACAGCGCGCTGCGGCAGAAATGCGGGTTCTCCGACAGGAAATTTTGCGGACCGGCGTCGATATTGGTGAAATTGCAGCGGCCGCCGCCGGAGATGCGGATTTTTTCCGCCAGTCGGGTAGCGTGGTCGATCAGCACCACCCGCTTGCCGCGCTGGCCGGCGACGCTGGCGCACATCATGCCGGCCGCGCCGGCGCCGATTACCGCGACATCAAAATGCTGGGACATGGCAGGACTTCAGAAAACGAAGCCGCGATTGTAGCGGCATTGGTCTGCCGGCGTGAGCGGGCGTGCTCCTAGGCCGCGATCGCTTGCTCCAGCGACGCGCCGGCGGCGCAGCGCACCACGTCGCCGATGACGATGATGCTGGGGCTGCCCAGGCCGGAAGCCGCAAGCGCCGTGGGCAACGCGCCCAGCGTGGTGATGAGCTGGGCCTGGGCGGCGCCGGTGGCCGAGCGCACCACCGCCACCGGCGTGTCGGCAGGCTTGCCGCCAGCCAGCAGGGCTGCCTGGATCTCCGCGCAGCGGGCCACGCCCATGTAGATCACCAGCGTCAGGTCCAGCCGGGCCAGCGTGGCCCAGTCGGGATTGTCGTGCTCGGTCTTGCCATGGCCGGTGATGAAGATGGCGCCCTGGCTGTAGGCACGGTGCGTCAGCGGCACGCCGATGGCAGAGGGCGCGGCCAGTCCGCTGCTGATGCCGTTGACGACCTCGACCTCGATGCCGGCGGCGCGCAGCGTGGCGCATTCCTCGCCGCCACGGCCGAAGATGAACGGGTCGCCCCCTTTCAGGCGCACCACGCGGTGGCCGGCGCGCGCCTCGGCCACCAGCAGCCGCTCGATGAATTCCTGCGGCGTGGACTGGCAGCCGCCGCGCTTGCCGACCTCGACGATGCGCACCCCGGGCCGCGCATGCTGCAGCACGTCACGGTTGACCAGGTCGTCCAGCAGCACCACGTCGGCTGCGGCGATGGCCCTGGCGGCCTTGATGGTGAGCAGTTCGGGGTCGCCGGGACCGGCGCCGACCAGAAATACCTTGCCTGTGCTACCTGCCTTCGATGCTGCGTTCATCATGCCTACCCTGCTTTTGCTGTAACAGCCTCGCTACATGCAAGCAGTGTTCCACCTGCTCGGCAATGGGCGCCGGCACCGGCTCCCTTCCCTCCAGCGCTGCCCTGATCCATGCAGCGGTCGTGGCTGCATCACTTTGGGCAGGCAGCGGCGGCATTTCATCGACCGGGGCCTGCCTTTGCACCAGCGTAGTGCGCTCATGGTCATGAAACCATTCGATCTGCTGCGCCCGCTTGGCATTGGCCACGGTTTCGCCTTCGGTGCCGCGCATCAGGAATGCGTCCCCCTTGCCCACCGGCGCGGCATGGCTGAAGTACTCGCTCAGCATGGTCAGGTATTCCGGATGGGTATAGGACACCAGCCGCAGCGCCGCGCCGGCAAAAGGCTGCATGATCTTGACCAGCGTATGGGTCGAGTTGCGCACGCCCAGCACGCGCCGCAATGACAGCAGATGCGCCATTTTCTGCGCCAGCGCATCGACCGGCATGAAGGCCGGCAGGCCCTGCGCAAACAGCGCGGCGGCCTGCGCCGGGCTGCTGGCCGGCGCGATCTGCAGTTCATGCAGGATCTCGGCGGTGGTGACCCGGCCCGGATCCGTCACCACGCCATGGATCAGCACCGGCGCGCCGGCGCGGGCCAGCAGCAGCGCCAGCAGCGGCGTGAGATTGGGCATCTGGCGTGATCCGTTATAGCTGGGGATCACGATGGGCGCGAAGGCGGCGGCGGGGACGGCAAGCGGCTCGAACGACGCTTCGCCGGCATCCAGGAAGCCGGCGATTTCATCGACCGATTCGCCCTTGATGCGCATGGCCAGCATCAGGCCGCCCATTTCGAGGTCGGAAACGCGACCGTCCAGCATGGCGGCGTACAGATCGCGGGCATCGTCGCGCGACAGGCTGCGCGCGCCTTTTTTGCCGCGGCCGATCTCCTTGATGAAGCGGGCGGCGGGAAAGGAAGTAGTTTCAGTATTCATGGCCGCAAGCTTACTATGCCGGCTGCCCTGCGCGCGACCCTGATCGGCTGCCCAGGTTCTGTGGGCAGACGGGACTCAGGACTGCGGTGGGACGCTGACGCCTCCTCTGAAAGGCGCATAGCGGATCACCTTCAGCTGTGGACTAGCCCGCTGCAGCTCTACCATCTCGGCCTGAAAACTCTGCAGATCGCGATAGCCGATCTTGAGTTGCCGGATCACGGCATTGTGTCGCAATGCCCTCAGCACCTCTTTCTGTACCCTGCTGCTCCCGGCGTTGCCTGCAATGGTGCAGTCGACCAGTTCCATGCGGACGATGGAGCGGTTCGCGGCAAGACCCTGGATCAACGGTTCTATGCCGTCGGGGAAAGCGCAGCACCGGAACTTCAGCGTATGCAAGCCGGTTTGCGCGGCAAGCTTCTGCGCCAGGCCGGCCAGATGTTCGGCCTGCAGGGTCAGTTGGGAAAGGCCCAGCTTGGTCAGGGAGCCTGGATGGAGCAGGCTGGCCAGCAACGGGTAGCCCGGTGTTTCCTCCGGTATTTTTCCTGCCAGGCAAAGCGACTTGATGGAAGGCCTGGCACGTATCAGAGCGGCAAGCCTCGCATAGTCCATGCCGGCGCTCAGGCCCTGCAGGATCAGGCCGCCAGGCTGGGCGGCGCACTCTTCCAGCAGGCCCAGCACCTGGCTTGCGCAGTCGCCTGTCGTATCGTCCCGAAGGTCAAGCGACAGGCGTTGCAGGCACGGATTGACACGCAGGAATTGTGCAAGCGGCGACACCATTGAGGCCTTGATCTGGATACCCGTAACATCCATCGGGGTGTCGCTTTCCAGCAGGGTCGACAGGGTAGCCGTCAGTTTCTCAATGACCAAAGGCTCCAGAGCGGCGTTGATCTGCAGGCTGAGTTGACGCCGTTCCGCAGGCGGCTGGCTCTTGAGGCCAGCAACAATCAGGTGGAGAAAGC
>Ga0308161_1005214_pt1 | contig 11493 bp, 13 predicted proteins | sample PhyFR2_FD_201034 | JGI IMG/M metagenome (GOLD analysis project Ga0308161, IMG submission 201034) | Phyllosphere microbial communities from UC Gill Tract Community Farm, Albany, California, United States - DLSLF.R2 | ecosystem: Host-associated > Plants > Phyllosphere > Unclassified | place: USA...
ACATGCCTAAGTTTGCTGCTAACCTCTCGACCCTGTTTAACGAAGTTCCCTTTATGGAGCGCTTCGACGCCGCGGCGCAGGCCGGTTTTCGTGGGGTGGAGTTTCTGTTTCCCTATGAGTATGACGCCGCGCAGCTGAAGCAGGCGTTATCCCGCAATCAGCTTGAGCTGGTGCTGTTTAACACCGCACCGGGCAACACCGCCGCCGGGGAGTGGGGCGTTGCCGCCATCCCGGGGCGCGAAGAGGATGCGCGTCGCGATATCGATAACGCGCTGGAGTACGCGCTGGCGCTTGACTGCCGCCAGGTGCATATCATGGCGGCAGTGGTGCCGGAGGGGGCCGATCGCCAGGCGTACTGCCGTACCTTTATCGACAACGTGCGCTATGCCGCCGATAAGTTTGCCCCGCACGGCGTGCGCATTCTGCTGGAAGCGTTAAATCCCAAAACCAAGCCGGGCTACCTCTACTCAAGCCAGTACCAGGTGCTGGAGATGGTGAAGCGCATCGACCGGCCTGGGGTATACAGCCAGCTCGATCTGTTCCACGCGCAGCTGGTGGACGGCAATTTAAGCCATCTGATCACCGCGTTTGCCGGGCAGTATCAGCATATCCAGATCGCCTCTGCCCCGGATCGTCACGAGCCGGATGAAGGCGAGATCAACTATCCCTGGCTGTTCGATCTGCTGGACAGCAGCGGCTATCAGGGCTGGATCGGCTGCGAGTATTTCCCACGTAGCACCACGCTGGAAGGACTGGGCTGGTTCTCAGCCTATAAATAAGCGGACGTTTAGCTAAACGCTGCGCGTTTATCACGCGCAGCGCTGAAATCTTGCGGCCTGAATCCGGCGGCAATATAACGATAATGAGGTCTGAAAGATGTCCACCGCCCTGCTCTTAACCATTGCCGTTGCCAGCGTGCTGATACTGCTGCTGCTGGTGATTAAAATAAAGATCCATCCGTTTGTCGCACTGCTGGTTGTCAGCCTGATGGTGGCGATGGCTACCGGCATCCCGGCAGATAATATTATGAAAGTGATCGTCTCCGGAATGGGCGGTCTGCTGGGGTCCATCACCATCATCATCGTGCTGGGGGCGATGCTCGGCGCGATTATTGAAGCCTCCGGCGGTGCAGAATCGCTGGCGCAGCGCTTTACCCATACCCTGGGGATTAAACGCACCGTCGCGGCGCTCACTATGGCCGCGTTTATTCTGGGTATTCCGGTGTTTTTTGAAGTTGGCTTTATTATTGTTATTCCGCTGATTTACGGTTTTACCAAAGTGGCGCGCGTCTCGCCGCTGAAGTATGGCCTGCCAATGGCGGGCGTGATGCTGACCGTTCATGTGGCGCTGCCAACGCACCCCGGCGCTGCGGCTGCGGCCGGACTGCTGGGAACCGACATGGGCTGGCTGATGCTGCTGGGGATTGCGATATCGATCCCGGTGGGCGTGGTGGGATACTTCGTGGCGAAAGCGATGAACCGCCGTCAGTATCACCTGTCGCTCAGCGTGCTGGAGCAGCTGCAGCTGGCAAAACCGGAAAACAGCCCGCGCCAGAACCAGGAGAAGCCGCCGGGCGCGCTGCTGATCTCTTCGCTGATTGTCGTGCCGATTGTGCTGATCGTGGTCGGGACGCTGGCACATACCGTGCTGCCGGAAGGCAATACGCTGCGCCAGCTGTTAACCCTGATCGGTACGCCAGCCATAGCGCTACTGATTGCGCTGGCGCTATCGGCCTGGCTGCTCGGTCTGCGCCGTGGCTGGGGCCGTGACAAGCTGAGCGACATGCTGGACCGCGCGATCCCCAGCTCCGCCGGGGTGATCCTGGTGGCGGGCGCCGGTGGGGCATTCGGTAAGGTGCTGGTCGAGTCCGGCGTGGGTAAAGCGCTGGCGCTGTCGCTGGAAACCATTCATCTGCCGCTGATCCCCGCCGCGTTTATTCTGTCGCTGGCGCTGCGCGCGTCGCAGGGGTCCGCAACCGTGGCGATCCTCACCACCAGCGGTCTGCTGACCCAGGCGGTTACGGGCATCAGCGACATTCAGCTGGTGCTGGTCACGCTCTCTGCCTGCTTCGGTGCGCTGGGCCTGTCGCACGTCAATGATGCCGGCTTCTGGGTGGTGACGCGCTATCTCGGCCTGTCCGTGGCCGACGGCCTGAAAACCTGGACCGTGCTGACCACCGCGATGGGGCTGACCGGTTTTGTGCTGGTGTGGCTGCTGTCAACGCTGCTGTAACAGCGGATAACATCGCAAACCAGGCTAATCAGTTATCTTCTTCTATACTTAAGTCACTACAACGTAGTGAATTTTTTTTTACATTAGAGGGCATGGAATGAAAATTATACTCTGGATTATTGCGATCATCTTTATCGTTGGGTTATTAACAGTGACGGGCGTGTTTAAGCTGATATTCTAATATTACGTTCTGGCAGCCTGAAGCGTAACTGATTCGGGCTGCCTGTAATCATCTGTTTTAAAATTATAACTGCGATTTTTAAATGTAACTTATTACTTATTTTATTGCTTTGTTATTTCCAGATGATGTCGTTTGGCGATACCTGCGCATTATATCCATGCCGCTTCAATATCACCCTTTCACTGCATTAAAGATAAAATTCGCCAGATATACTCGCACTTCTCAATATGAAAATGCGGGAAAATGCTATGAGCATAAATGAAAAGCAGTTATTGGCAGATGAAGCCAGATACTGTTCGCACGGTGATACCGTCCACTATGTTAATCCCCCCAAAATCTTTGAACGCTGCCAGGGCAGTTATCTGTTTGATGCCCAGGGAACCCCTTATCTTGACCTGCAGATGTGGTACTCCGCCGTTAACTTCGGCTATGCCAATCCCCGTCTCGATAACGCGCTGAAAAAACAGATCGATGTTCTGCCACAGCTGGCGAGCCAGTATCTGCACCCGTCGAAAATAGCGCTGTCGAAGGTGATTGCTCAGGATATGGAGCGCAAATTTGGCCTGCCGGGCCGGGTACATTTTAACGTGGGCGGGTCGCAGTCCGTTGATGACTCGCTGAAGCTGGTGCGCAATTTCACCCACGGCAAAAGCCGGATGTTTGCTTTTGAAGGGGGCTATCACGGTCGCACGCTCGGCGCTTCTGCGATCACCTCCAGCTATCGCTACCGTCGCCGCTTCGGCCACTTTGGTGAACGCGCACAGTTTATCCCTTTTCCCTATCCGTTCCGCCGTCAAAGAGGGATGACGCCGGAAGAGTATGCCGAGAAGCTGGTGGCCGATTTTGCCCGCCTGTTTGAAAATGAGTACCACGGCGTCTGGGATCCCAGGGTGCGCGAAGCGGAATTTGCGGCTTTTTATATTGAGCCGATCCAGGGCACCGGCGGTTACGTTATTCCACCGCGCAATTTCTTCCCGGCGCTGAAAAAAGTGCTGGATGAGCACGGTATTTTGCTGGTGGTGGATGAGATCCAGATGGGCTTTTACCGCACCGGTAAACTGTGGTCGGTGGAGCACTTCGGTATTACGCCGGACGTGCTGATCTTCGGCAAAGCGCTGACCAACGGACTGAACCCGCTCGCCGGAATATGGGCACGCGAAGAGATGATCAACCCGCAGATCTTCCCGGTCGGTTCAACCCACTCTACCTTTGCCTCGAATCCGCTGGGAACGGCGGTGGGGCTGGAAGTGATGCAGATGCTGGCCGAAAAAGATTATGAAAAGCAGGTGTCAGAAAAAGGCGCTTATTTCCTTGAGGGGCTCAAAACCCTGCAGCGGCAGCATAAAGAGATCGGTGATGTCGATGGCCTTGGCCTGGCGCTGCGCGCCGAGCTGTGCCAGGCCGATGGCTTTACGCCGGATAAAGCGCTGCTCGACAAAATGGTGGATATCGGTCTTTCCGGCACGCTGGAGTATCAGGGGCAGAAAACCGGACTGGTGCTGGATGTTGGCGGCTACTACAAAAATGTCATCACCTTCGCCCCTTCACTGGAGATTAGTCGGGCGGAGATCGACCAGGCAATGACGCTGCTCGACCAGGCACTGACTCGCGCCAAACAGCAGCGCTAATCCTGCTTACATCGGTTGTTGAGGTGCCATCAGGCACCTCTTTTTATGCTGCCCGATCCCGCCGTTTCCCCTTTCGCCAGGCAGAGTACCCCGGCAAGAATCAACAGGCCGCCAAGGGCTTTGACCAGCGTCAGCGCATCATCAAACAGCCAGACGGAAACCAGCGTCACGCTGAGGATCTCAAGGTGCGAAGCGGCAAACGCCGGGCCGAGTGGGGCAGTTCTCAGCAAATTCATCCAGGTAATGAATGCCCCGGCATAGCCGAGCAGCGCAGCGTAAATCCATAGCTGGCCAAAAATACGTAACAGCCAGGCCGCATCCAGCGTCAAAGGGGCCGCGTGGAGTGCGGCAAGCTTAAAACTGACCTGCGCCAGCGTATCGAACAGCAGTAGCGCCAGAAACCCGACCAGGTAAAACTTTTTCATCAGCCGAGCCCCACGATAATCACGCCCAGTGCAATCAGCAGCATGCCGGCCAGCCGCCAGCGGGTAAGACGCTCGTTAAAGCACCAGCGGCCTGCCAGCATGATCGCCACCACGTTAACCGATGCCAGCAGCACGGCCTGCGACAGTGCGACCAGCGAGAGAAACGCCAGCCACAGCAGAAATTCGACGGCGTAGCTGACAAAGCCCAGCCACACCCAGGGGCGGGCCAGTATATCACGCCACTGCTGCGTGCCCGAGCAGTGGGCGCTGAGCAGCGCTGCTCTCTTAAAGGCGAGCTGCCCGCAGCAGTCGAGCAGGGTAGTGAGTAGCCAAAGCAGCAGCGTCAGTCTGCTCACCGGATCGCGATATCGCCATCTTCGACCCCTGATGAAGGGCTGTCAGGCGACGAGAGGTTGTTGATAAAAGCGATGGAACGCCGATAAAGCTCATGGCGATCGTTATCAATGGTGATCATATGGTAGCTATTGGTCAGCAGCACCAGTTCTGAAGGCCCCCTCACCCTGTCGCGCACCAGTTCCGCATTGCGCCGGTGGGAAATATCATCTTCGCTGGCGTGCAGGATCAGGCAGGGGGCAGTGGTGCAGTGTAGCCTCAGCCGCACCGTACGCGACAGCGAGATCATTTCGTTCAGCGACGCCCACGGGGTACCCCGTAGCCCGGCCGCTGCGCTGTTGCCGCTCAACATCTTAGCCGCGATTTTTTTACGCAGGCGCTCATTGCGAATGCCGTAGGGGGGCTGCTCATCAACGCAACGGCAGCGGCCTATTCTCAGTCGTGCGGCCAGCTGCAGTAGCCAGGGGCCGACAAAACGTTTAAGCGCCGGGATGCTCCAGCCATCTCCGCGAAAGGTCACGGCATAAACCAGCACACCGTTAACCCGGCTGGGATAGTCAGAGGCATACTTTAGCGCCAGCACGGCGCCCATTGACAGGCCGGCCACAAACAGCGTACTGACCTGCTGGCGCAAGCGTTCCGCCCCGTCGATCACGCTTTGATACCAGTCCTGCCAGCGCGTGGCGACCAGCTCTTCAACCGTGCCACAGTGGCCTGCCAGCTGGATGGCATAGACGGTAAATCCGGCGCGGTTGAACTCCCTCGCAACGCCGCGCATTTCAGCCGGCGTTCCGGTCAGCCCATGTATCAGCAGCACCCCCTGGCTGCCCCCTGGCAGCCAATAGTCATACTTCACGATGATGCCTGCGGGCGGGTGAGCAGTGCTTCAAGGGACTTTTGAGCCTCGCTGAAATTATCGAATGGGGTGAAGGGCAGCGCAGCGCGCTGGCATTCGGCGATCAGGCTGCTTTTGGCCAGCACATGGCTGGCCGCAGCGGCGACGCAGAAATCCGAGCGCCCATCGCCGATCGTCAGTACCTGCTGTGAGGAGAGACGCCTGACGAGGGCACACTTGCAGGTGCCGCTGGCCTGGCTGCACAGCGGGTCAGAATAGGGTGAGCTTAACCGCCAGCGCCGCTCTGCAATCTGCTGCAGGCGGTTGGCGAAAATGGGCACTCCGGTAATCCGCTGCCTGCGCAGCAGATACTCAATGGCGTAGTCCAGCCCGTCGCTGACGATATAGAGAGGAACATGGTTTAAGCGTGACCAGTGCGCGAAAGCCGCGAAATGAGGATCGAGCTCGATACTATCCAGGCAGCTTTCCAGCTGCTGGCGCGATGCATCCAGCAGAGCGACTTGCCCACTTAAACAGGCGCGGGAGCCCATTTCCCCTTGCGCCCATCGCTGTTCAAGCTGCTGCCATCCCGGCAGGCCAAACTGCGCCATCAGCGTGTCAGTCACGTCCTGGTGGCTAATTGTGCCGTCAAAATCGCAAAAAACCGTCCAGCCAGCGTGGCTGACGGGCAGGCTTATGTCCCGAACAGTCATAGCATTTTTCCGCTACCAAGGACAGGAAGGTGCCCCTGCGGTATAACAAGCCAGTCACCTGAGGGGGAGAAAAATAACGTCTTCATTTGTCATCCTTAACGCGGTTATTTTCCGCTACGGTTATTCTCTGGTTCGGAGGGGCAGAGTAAGGCAGCGGATATCAACGGGGGGTAAATCGCGATGGGAGATAATAGGGAGTAGCAAGAAGAGATAAAGAATAATAGGGGGGAGAGAGGTTCACCATGAGCCGCTAAAAAGTCAGAAAATTCTCAGGATTTATCAGGATGACGGTAGACCGGCGTGTCATCACCGTAGGTTGCCGGCCAGCTGGAAGAAATTTCGGTGAAATTGATACGCATATCTCGCGCATCCAGCTGCTTGTGACAAAGCGCGCAGATAGCGCCGTGGGGTTTATCGAATTGATCGCCGTGGGTTGTAAAAATAAACTTACGACACCCGCATCTGCCACACCTTAGCATTATTGACACCTCACCGTTCCCAGTCCCGTGGTTGGTAAGAATTATCTTATCAAAAATAACGCAGAGATCTATAAATAAAATTAATTGATTTATTAAAAGCCCGTAACTGGATAACTCATTGAATTAAATGATTAAAACTGATATTGGTGGACGTTATGAATTGTTAAATGATAAAAGTTATCAACTATGATGGCTTTTTGATGATTTCAGTCAATTTTATTTACATAATGCTTAAAACAAAGAGTTAGGCCAGGGCTAAGCGAGTAATGGCGTGATAATCGGAATGTGTTTCCTGATAATTGCGAAAATTCCTAGCGTTATAAATCGCCGCCCAGGTTATATTTTATCCAACCATATCAATAGTTTTCCTCCATGAATGAATAAAAAAGCATTTTCATCAGTCTCTTAAAAAGTTGGTGATTAATGGAGTGTTTAGGCGAGTTTGTTATAATCATTTCTACAAGCATTGATTATTCTCGGTCGATATTTTTGACCTTTTCAGGATGCCGTAAGATAGCGCCATCCAGGGAGCAGTGAAATTTAGTATGAAAATCAAAACGATTATATCCCTTTCCGCGCTGGTCGCCGGGGTGGGACTTCAGGCTGCACAGGCCGCGACTCTGGTAGATGGCATTTCTGATACCTGGCAGGCATTTAGCGATAACGTCAGCGAAACGTGGAATGACCCACAGACGGTCGATCTCTACGTCCCGGCTATCACATGGCATAACCGTTGGACTTATGACAAAGAGAAAACTGACAAGTACAACGAACGCCCGTGGGGTGCCGGGGGCGGCATCTCCCATTATGACGAAAAGGGGAACTGGAACGGCATCTATCTGATGGCGTTTAAGGACTCCTTCAATAAGTGGGAGCCGATTGGCGGCTATGGCTGGGAGAAAACCTGGCGACCACTGAACGATCGCGATTTTCATCTGGGCCTTGGTTATACCGCCGGGGTGACGATGCGCGACAACTGGAACTATATTCCCATCCCATTAGTGCTGCCATTAGCCTCGATAGGATATGGACCCGCAACTTTCCAGATGACTTATATTCCGGGCACTTACAATAACGGCAACGTCTATTTCGCCTGGCTGCGTTGGCAGTTTTGAGGGCGCCGGGCCTGTCATCAAAATGACACAGGGTAAAAAAAGTCGATATTTATCACTTTTTCGTCGTCGGCTACTGGACAAAAGCCTTCGCAATTGCTGTACTAACCCTCGACACAGTTTAGTGTCCATTTTTCATGTAAAGGTAATATAGATGTCTAAGATCAAAGGTAGCGTTAAGTGGTTTAATGAGTCCAAGGGATTCGGTTTCATTACTCCTGAAGATGGTAGCAAAGATGTGTTCGTTCACTTCTCTGCCATCCAGAGCAACGGTTTCAAAACTCTGGCAGAAGGTCAGCGCGTAGAGTTCGAAATCACCAACGGCGCCAAAGGCCCATCTGCTGCTAACGTTGCCGCTATTTAAGTTATCAGACAGAATTCTTAAAACCCGCCTGAAGGCGGGTTTTTTTTCGTCTGCCGATCGCTAGCTGAGATACTGTACCAGCCAGGCGAGCGTTGCGGCACAGGCTAGCGTGAAGGCAAGTAGTTCGTTTTTACTGCGCGGAAGCCAGTTCATCATTATCCCCTCGGATGGCTGAATGATAACCAGTGTGCCGAAACAGTATTAAGGAAACATTAATACTCCCCTCCCAGTTACTGAGTAAGCTAAATCTTACATTAATCAGCTTCTGTAACATTACCGTGTGATCTGTCTCCTTGCAGGGATCGCTGCGCTAAGGCTATAAACATAAGCAGAGATTTTCACTGCTAACCCTTGCTGCTGGCTGACTTCGGAGAATGAGTAATGAATATTCGTCTGGCTGAATCGAAAGATGCATTTGCCCTCAGCGCTCTGCTAGCGGAACTGGGATATGCCGATACCGCGCCGTTCATTGAACGGCGTCTTGCTCAACTGATGGCGGATGATACCGAGAGGCTGCTTATGGCCGAGCACGGTAATACGGTGCTGGGTTTCCTCTCGCTGCATTTTATTCCCCAGCTGGCGCTGGCCGGAGATTTTGCGCGCATCAGCTACTTCTGCATTGCCGAAGGAGAGCGTAGCAAAGGGGCCGGGCAGCAGCTGTTGCAGCACGCGGAACGGCTGGCCGCCGAGCGCGGCTGCGACCGTATGGAAGTCCACTGTCACCAGCGCCGCGAAAAGGCCAATGCCTTTTATGCGCGCGAGGGCTATCAAGAGTCCCCGCGCTATCACATCAAAGATCTGACCTGATTGCCCCCGGCTCGTGCACACTGGCGAGCAGCAGCGCGAGAGGTATGCCGCCCGAGGCTGCTCGACGATTTGCGCTGCAGCGCGCAGGATTTACCTGCCGACTGGCATGCTAACGGCTTCCAGGCTAATAAGAAGATGATTGACCATGAAAGTAGCATTAGGACAGTTCGCGGTCAGCCGCGAGTGGCAGGAAAACGCCGATACCTGCATCGGTTTAATGACTCAGGCGCAGCAGCAGGGGGCAAGGCTGCTGGTGCTGCCGGAAGGGGTGCTGGCGCGTGATATCACTGACCCGGACCTGGTACTGAAAGCCGCACAGCCGCTCGACGGGCCGTTTGTTACTCAGATGCTGGCGGCAAGCCGGGAAAATACGCTGACCACCATAATGACGGTACACGTACCGACTGCAGATGGCCGTGCGCTGAACGTGCTGGTGGCGATACGCAACGGCGAGATTATCGCCCGCTACGACAAGCTGCACCTGTACGACGCCTATGCGATGCAGGAGTCGCGCAATGTCACCGCCGGTAACGAGGTGCCGCCGCTGGTGGAGGTTGACGCTATGAAGGTCGGGCTGATGACCTGTTATGACATTCGCTTCCCGGAGCTGGCGCGGCGCCTGGTGCTGGACGGTGCGGACCTGCTGGTGCTGCCTGCGGCCTGGGTAAAAGGCCCGCTGAAGGAGATGCATTGGGAAGTGCTGGTGACGGCGCGTGCGCTGGAGAATACCTGCTACGTTGTGGCGGTCGGCGAATGCGGCCCGCGCAATATCGGCAACAGCCTGGTGGTTGATCCGCTCGGCGTGGCGATTGCCAGGGCCGCAGAAGGCCCGGCGCTGGTGTTTGCTGACGTGGATCCACAGCGTATTCAGGATGCCCGCCGTGCCTTGCCGGTGCTGGCTAACCGGCGCTTTGCCCGCCCAGAACTTGACGCCGGGCAGGCGCAATAACCATAAAAAATCGCCGCTGCATATTCTGTTACAGATTGCAGTTGTATTCGCGCACGTTCAGCGCGTTAATACAGGTCGGTTGAAGGCCGTAATGACGGTCAGGTAAATAGAAGAAGGTAAGTATGGAAGGTATCAGTCTCGCCAAACTGCTGATCGTCGGCGCGTTAATCGTCCTGTTATTCGGCACCAAAAAATTGCGTACCCTGGGGGGCGATTTAGGGTCTGCGATTAAGGGCTTTAAGAAGGCCATGAATGACGATAGTGCTGCTGCGCAGCAAACTGCGTCCGAAGAGAAAGCCGCCGAGAAAGTCGCTCACAAAGAGTAATTTTTATCTCCGAAACGTAGGGGGCGACCTTCTTTTTCGGTCGCCCCGTGCCGGGAGCATCGGGCTGACCAAAAAAGAAGGTCAGCCCCTACAGTCGGAGCATTACTTAACCTCTAATCCTTTCGCCTGCATATCGGCATGATAGGAAGAGCGCACAAACGGGCCGCAGGCGGCGTGGGTAAAGCCCATTTCCATTGCGGCTTCTTTCATCTCATCAAACTCAGCCGGGCTGACGTAGCGCTGTACCGGCAGGTGGTGACGGCTTGGCTGCAGATACTGCCCCAGCGTCAGCATGGTCACGCCGTGGCGACGCAGGTCGCGCATCACTTCCACGATTTCGGCGTTGGTTTCACCCAGACCGACCATCAGGCCAGACTTGGTTGGGATGTGCGGATGCGCCTCTTTAAAACGTTCCAGCAGCTTCAGCGACCAGTCGTAGTTAGCGCCCGGGCGAACCTGGCGGTAAACGCGCGGCACGTTCTCAAGATTATGGTTAAACACGTCTGGCGGAGTGGCAACCAGAATGTCCAGCGCACGATCCATACGGCCACGGAAGTCCGGAACCAGCGTTTCGATCTTAATCGTCGGGCTTTTCTCGCGGATGGCGGTAATGCAGTCGGCAAAGTGCTGGGCACCGCCGTCGCGCAGATCGTCGCGGTCAACGGACGTGATCACCACGTAGCGCAGCGCCATATCGGCGATAGTCTGCGCCAGTTTACCCGGCTCGTTGGCATCCGGCAGGGTTGGGCGGCCGTGTGCCACATCGCAGAACGGGCAGCGGCGGGTACAGATAGCGCCGAGGATCATAAAGGTCGCGGTGCCGTGGTTGAAACACTCGGCAAGGTTAGGGCAGGAAGCCTCTTCGCAAACGGAGTGCAGACCATTTTTGCGCATCGCGGCTTTGATGCCCTGAATACGGCTGGAATCGGCGGGGAGTTTGATTTTCATCCATTCCGGCTTACGCAAAACTTCCGTTCGCTCGGTTACCACGGTTTTCACCGGGATCAACGCCATTTTGTCTGCATCGCGGTATTTAACACCGCGTTCCATCACGATCGGTTTACTCATAATCTTGCAGGTTCCAGGTT
>Ga0308161_1005217_pt1 | contig 11491 bp, 12 predicted proteins | sample PhyFR2_FD_201034 | JGI IMG/M metagenome (GOLD analysis project Ga0308161, IMG submission 201034) | Phyllosphere microbial communities from UC Gill Tract Community Farm, Albany, California, United States - DLSLF.R2 | ecosystem: Host-associated > Plants > Phyllosphere > Unclassified | place: USA...
CCGCCGTGGTCTTCGGGGCCGGCCGGAACGCGTGGCCATAGATGACCTCGAACGTCAGCGCGAGCTTGCCGTCGGCGCGCCGGCCCGCTTCCAGCGCGTCGCGCATGCGCGCCCATGCCGCGCGTCCGACCAGGCCGCGGCGGCGCGTGGCGAGCGGATTGCCGCCGAACGCGCGTACGTCGGCCAGCAGTTTATCCGCCGTGTCGTAGGTGACCGTGATCTGTTCCATGTCCATGACGGGCGTGGTGAACCCCGCTTCCACCAGCTGGTCGCCGAAATCGTGCATGTCGACGAACGGCAGGGTGTGCGGCGTGTCGTCCATGGCCGCGAACGAGGCACGCAGTTCGCGGAACGTGTCGGGCCCGAAATTCGAGAACATCAGCAGGCCCTCCTCGCGCAGCACGCGGCGCCACTCGGCGAACACGCGGTCGGGCTGGGGATGCCAGTGCAACGCCAGGTTCGACCAGACGAGGTCGAGCGAGTTCGGCCCGAACGGCAGGTTACCGAAGTCGGCGCAAACGAGATCGACGCCGGCTTTGGCCGGGAGCAAACGGCTGAGCAATGAGCGCGGCGCCTGCGCGCCCGCCGCGGCCGCCAGCATCGCCGGCACGGCATCGAGGCCGAGCACCTGGGCGGCCGGATAGCGCTTCTGCAGCTCGGCGATGTCGATGCCGGTACCGCAGCCGGCATCGAGCACCTGGCGCGGCGCCGTCTTGACGAGCGACAGGCGGTCGAACATGCGGCCGGCGATCTCGCGCCGCAGGAAATCCGACGGCGCGACGCGGGCGGGATCGGCGAACAGCTGGCGCACGCGGACCGGATCGATCGGCGCGCTCATCTTCGAGGGAGCTTGGGGTGACACCATGGCGGGGCTGCTGTGAATGGGATAATGGCGGGAGTGTACATGATGGGTTTTGCGTCCGTGCGCGGGCGCCGTTTTTTCGACTTATGGACTGCGGCATGCCCGGCTCATTGCTTTCCAGCCTCTCCCTGCGCCTCACACCGCGCCACTGGCCGCGCGCCGTGCTGCGCGTGCTGCTGCCGTCCGTGTGCGCGCTGTGCGGCGGCGGATGCGACGACGCCGTCTGCCCGGCGTGCACGGCGGCGTATGCACGGTTGCCGGGGGTGCGGTGCGGGCGCTGCGGGAATCCGCTGCCGTCGCCCCCGCGCATCGCTACGTCGCCCCCGCGCAGGCGGGGGCCGCATTTTGCATGCGATGCAGGTAGTGCGAACTTGGGTCCCTGCCTGCGCAGGGACGACGCAGCGGAGCGCAGGGACGACGCAGTGGAGCGCAGGGACGACGCAGTGGAGCGCAGGGACGACGTCGATGCGGACGGCGCCCGCATCTGCGGTAGCTGCCTCGCCCACCCGCCCGCCTACGATGCGACCGTCGCCGCCGTCGATTACGCGATTCCGCTCGACCAACTCGTGCTTCAATTAAAATTCGGCGCCCGCCTCGCGCTCGCGCCATGGTGCGCGCGCCAGATCCGCGATGCCGTGCTGGCCCGCCCCGGCCTGCCGCTGCCCGATCTGCTGTGTCCGGTTCCGCTGGGGCCGGGCCGGCTGGCCGAACGCGGCTTCAACCAGGCGCTGGAGATCGCGCGCCCGCTGGCGGCGCTTCTCGGGGTAGCATGTCATGCGGCGCTGGCGCAGCGCACGACGGAGACGCCGGCCCAGTCGGGCGTGGCGCCGGATGCACGGGCGCGCAACGTGCGCGGCGCATTCGCCATCGCGGCCCCCGACCTCGTCGCCGGACGCCACGTCGGCCTCGTCGACGACGTCATGACGAGCGGTCACACGCTGGGCGAACTGGCCGCCGCGTGCAAGCGCTTCGGCGCGGCGCGGGTCACCAATTTCGTGTTTGCGCGCACGCCGCCGCATGGGAAGTAGGCACGTAGCGTAAACTTGGGCCCCCGCCTGCGCGGGCAACGCTTGGGTCCCTGCCTGCGCAGGGACGACGCCGGTCGCCGGCGCAGACAGCATTTCAAGGAGAAGCAAGTTGTTTCACGTCGTACTGGTCGAACCCGAGATCCCGCCCAACACGGGCAATGTCATCCGCCTGTGCGCGAACACGGGGGCGCAGTTGCACCTCGTCGAGCCGCTCGGCTTTCCGCTGGACGACGCCAAGATGCGCCGCGCCGGCCTCGACTACCACGATTACGCCACGATGAAGGTGCACAAGAACTGGGACGCGTTCCTGGCCGAAGCCGGGCCGGACCCCGCGCGCATGTTCGCCATGACGACGCACGGTTCGTCGCCGTTCGCCGACTGCGCGTTCCGGCCGGGCGACGTGTTCGTGTTCGGCGCCGAATCGCGCGGCCTCGATCCGGCCCTGCGCGAATCGTTCCCGCCGGCCCAGCGCATCCGCCTGCCGATGATGCCCGGCAACCGCAGCCTGAACCTGTCGAACACGGTCGCCGTCGTCGTCTACGAAGCCTGGCGCCAGAACGGGTTCGCGGGCGGCGCCTGACGCCCCCCCGGCAGCAGGATCAGCCGAACTGGCGGATCTTCGCGACCAGTTTCGTCGTCGAGCGGTCGTGCGCGAAGTCGATCGCGACGGCCTTGCCGCCGTAGGCGATCACTTCCTTGCCTTCCGGGATCTCGCTCATCACGTAGTCGCCGCCCTTGGCGTAGATGTCCGGGCGGGCTTCCCGCACGACTTCCAGCGCCGTGTCCTCGTCGAATTCGACGACGAGGCTGACGGCTTCCAGCGCGGCCAGCACGGCCATGCGGTCGGCCAGGTTGTTCAGGGGGCGGTCGTCGCCCTTGCCGAGGCGTTTCACGGAAGCGTCCGTGTTGACGGCGACGACGAGCGAGCCGCCCAGTTCGCGCGCCTGGGCCAGGTAGGTGACGTGGCCGCGGTGCAGGATGTCGAAGACGCCGTTGGTCAGTACGACCGGTTTCGGCAGATCGGCGATGCGTTGCGGCAGCGTGGCGCGGGTGCAGAGTTTTTGTTCGAAGGTGGGCATGGGCGTCGGCGCACTCGGGAGGAAAAGCGGCAATGGTAACGTAACTGGTGCGCGGGCGGCAGCGGGGCCTTGCCGGTGCGCGCGAAGTGACGGGTGAATCAACGTCACTGGTGTGCGGGCGATATTGGGTCCCTGCCTGCGCAGGGACGACGTGCATGCTTTACGGGCGATGCTTTTACGTGCGGTGTTTTTACGTACGATGCTTTTACGGGCGATGCTTTAAGGGCGATGCTTTTACGGGCGATGTTTTTACGTGCGATGCTTTTACGGGCGATGCTTTACGTGCGATGTTTTGACGGGCAGTCTCTTATTGACCGCCCGGGGCGTCGTCCTCCGGCTCGTCCATCAGCATCGACAGCTCGGCCGGCCTGGCGGCGGCGGCGCCCTCGCCCGGCGCGCGGCGTTCGCCCGACAGCTTGATCTGCAGGCGCAGGCCGTTGGCGGAGTCGGCGTTGCGGATCGCTTCCTCGTAGCCGATCCAGCCCTTGTTGTACAACTCGAACAGGGCCTGGTCGAACGTGCACATGCCCAGCTCGCGCGACTTGTGCATGATCTCCTTGATGTTCTGGAAGTTGCCCTTCAAGATCATCTCACCGATCGTCGGCGTGTTCAGCAGGATCTCGATGGCGGCCTTGCGGCCCTTGCCGTCTTCCGTGCGGACCAGGCGTTGCGAGACGATGGCGCGCAGGTTCGACGACAAATCCATCAGCAGCTGGTTGCGCCGCTCTTCCGGGAAGAAGTTGACGATGCGGTCCATCGTCTGGTTGGCATTGTTCGCGTGCAGCGTCCCGAGGCAGAGGTGGCCCGTTTCGGCGAACGCGATCGCATGTTCCATCGTCTCCGTGTCGCGGATCTCGCCGATCAGGATCACGTCCGGCGCCTGGCGCAGCGTGTTCTTCAGCGCGTTGTGCCACGACAGCGTGTCGACGCCGACCTCGCGGTGCGTGACGAGGCAGCTCTTGTTCTTGTGGACGTATTCGACCGGGTCCTCGACCGTGATGATGTGGCCGGCCGAATTGCTGTTGCGGTAATCGATCATCGCCGCCAGCGTGGTCGACTTGCCGGACCCCGTGCCGCCGACGACCAGCACGAGGCCGCGCTTGGTCATCACGACGTCCTTCAGCACGTCGGGCAGGTCGAGTTTTTCGAACGTCGGGATTTCGGAGGCAATGGTGCGCACGACCATGCCCACGCTCTGCTGCTGCACGAACACGTTGACGCGGAAGCGGCATACGCCCGGCAGCGAGATGGCGAAATTGCATTCCATCTCGGCCTCGAACTCGGCGCGCTGGCGGTCGTTCATCAGCGCCAACGCGAGTGCGCGCGTCACCTCGCCGGACAATCGCTGGTTGCTCAGCGGCTTCATCGCGCCCTGGTGCTTCATGCTGGGCGGGAAGTCGGAAGAAATGAACAGGTCGGAGCCGCCCTGGTGGTGCATCACCGTCAGCAGCTTGTGCATATAGGCCTGGGCTTCCGCCGGGCCGAAGGTCGAAGACATCGCTACCTCACTATTTACGCTCGGCAACATCGCCAGCCCGGCCATTATAGCCATGGCTTTACCGGTAAAATAGGGTCAGACTGCCTAAAACACAGGCAAACGTGTCTCCTAGTACACGGCTGGTAAGAAACATAATTTCCGATCCCATGACACTGACCGAACTGAAGTACATCGTCGCCGTCGCCCGTGCCCGCCATTTCGGGCATGCGGCCGAAGCCTGTTTCGTTGCCCAGCCCACGCTGTCCGTCGCCATCAAGAAGCTCGAGGACGAGCTCGGCGTGACCCTGTTCGAGCGCGGCGGCTCGGAAGTGTCCGTGACGCCCCTGGGCGCGCAGATCGTGGCGCAGGCCGAGCGCGTGCTCGAGCAGACAGCCGCCATCAAGGAACTGGCCAAGCAGAACAAGGACCCGCTGTCCGGCCCGCTGCGCCTGGGCGTGATCTACACGGTCGGCCCGTACCTGCTGCCGCCGCTGGTGAAAAACCTGATCGAACACGTGCCGCAGATGCCGCTCGTGTTGCAGGAAAACTTCACCGTCAAGTTGCTGGACCTGCTGCGCCAGGGCGAACTGGACGCGGCCATCATGGCCCTGCCCCTGCCCGAACACGGCATGGCCGTGCAGGCGCTGTACGACGAGCCGTTCGTCGTCGCGATGCCCAAGCACCACCCGTGGGCGAGCCGCGCGGAGATCTCGGCCGAGGACCTGAAAAGCGAGACGATGCTGCTGCTGGGCACCGGCCACTGCTTCCGCGACCAGGTGCTCGAAGTCTGCCCGGAAATGGCGCGCTTCTCGTCCTCGCCCGGCAACGGCATGCAGCGCACGTTCGAGGGCTCGTCGCTGGAAACGATCCGCCACATGGTCGCGAGCGGCATCGGCCTCACCGTGCTGCCGCGCGCGTCCGTGCCCGACATGAAGGACCCGAACGGCATGCTGACGTTCGTGCCGTTCCAGGAGCCGGCGCCGTCGCGCCGCGTCGTCATCGTCTGGCGCAAGAGTTTTACCCGCCGCGCCGCCATCGACGCCGTCGTCAAGGCCGTCGCCGAGTGCGGCTTGCCCGGCGTCGAGATGGTCACGCTGCAGGCCGCGGCCTGATCCGCCTCCCCGCCCTTCCGGCAGCGCGGCCGCCGGCCGCGCGTGCCGCCGCGTCGCGCTCCGCCGTCCCGGCAGGCTACAATCGCGCATTGCAGATTTTCAATCTTATCGATCCATGAACAAGCTGGCGCTCTACTTCCGCCTCGTCCGTGCCCACAAGCCGATCGGCATCCTGCTGCTGCTGTGGCCCACCCTGTGGGCGCTGTGGATGGCCTCGGGCGGCCACCCGGATCCGCTGTACCTCGTCATCTTCATCGTCGGCACGGCGCTGATGCGCTCCGCCGGCTGCGCGATCAACGACTACGCCGACCGCGACTTCGACCGCCACGTCAAGCGCACCGTCGACCGCCCGCTGACGAGCGGCCGCATCCAGCCATGGGAAGCGCTGATGGTGGCGGCCGTGCTCGCGATCGTCTCGTTCCTCCTGATCCTGCCGCTGAACGCATTGACGAAACAGCTGTCCGTCGTGGCCGTCGTCGTGGCCGGCAGCTATCCGTACTTCAAGCGCTTCTTCGCGATCCCGCAGGCCTACCTCGGCATCGCGTTCGGCTTCGGCATCCCGATGGCCTTCGCCGCCGTGCAGGATCGCGTGCCGGCCGTCGCCTGGTGGCTGCTCGCCGCCAACGTGTTCTGGTCCGTGGCGTACGACACGGAATACGCGATGGTCGACCGCGACGACGATCTCAAGATCGGCATCCGCACGTCCGCCATCACGTTCGGGCGCTACGACGTGGCGGCCATCATGCTGTGCTACGCGGCGGCGCTCGGCATCGACCTCGCGTGCGGCTGGATGCTGGGCCTGCGCTGGTGGTTCGTGGCGGGGATCTTTGTTGCGGCCGGGATGGCCGTCTACCACTACACCCTGATCCGCGAGCGCGACCGCATGAAGTGCTTTGCCGCTTTCAACCACAACAATTGGCTGGGTGCTGCCGTGTTCGCTGGTGTCGCGCTCGACTATGCATTACGATAATATTGTTCGTAACACAATCCCAACGAAGAGGTTCACCATGATGGAAAAAATCCCGACCCAGTCCGGCACCCGCGACCAGCTGCTGTCCGACCTGAAAACCGTGCTCCAGGACGCGGAACACTGGCTGCGCAACAGCGGCCACCTGACGGGCGAAGAGTTCAAGGCCGCCAAGGCCAAGGTCGAGCGCACGCTGGTCAAGGCCAAGGACGACATCGTCCGCCTGGAAGAAGCCGCCGTCGAGAAGGCCAAGGTCGCCGCCAAGGCCACCGACGAGTACGTCAAGGAAAACCCGTGGAAGGCCGTCGGCCTGGGCACCGCCGTGGGCGTCGTGATCGGCATGCTGATCGCCCGTAAATGAGCATCTTCGCGACGGTCGGCCGCATCGGGGCGACGCTGGCCGCCATGGTCGGCACGCGCCTGGAGCTGGCCGCCGTCGAATTCCAGGAAGATGCCCGGCGCCTGCTGGGCCATCTCGCGTGGATCCTGCTGGCCGTGTTCCTGGCGGCCGGCGCCCTGCTGCTCGCGGCGCTGTTCGTCATCGCGATCTTCTGGGACACGTACCGGCTGCAGGCCGTCGGCGGCATGGCGGTCCTGTTCGGTGCGCTCGCCGGCCTGATCCTGCTGAAGGTGCGCGCCAGCCTGAACGCGCAGGCGCCGCTGCTGTCCGCGACGCTGGCCGAGCTGAGGAACGACATCGACTACCTGCGCCACGGCACCGCGCAGCACGTCGCGCAAACGACGGGGGCCGGCCATGAATAAGCCGTCCCTCGCCGAGCGCCGCGCCGCGCTGGTCGAACGCTGCGCCGAACAGCGCGTGGGCCTCGCCTACGAACTGCAGGCGCTGCGCCCGTCCGCGGCGCTGGCCGGGCACCCCGTTGCCGGCTACGTCGCCGCCAACCGCAAGGTCGTGCTGGGGGCGGCCGGCACGCTGCTGGGCCTCGTCCTGCTGCGGCGCAAGCGCGTGGCCGGCCTCGCCACGTCGGCGCTGTCCGTGTGGAAGATGGCCCGCGGCGCGCTGGACGTACTGGCGCAGCTGCGCCGCTGAGCGCCCGTCCGCTTCGCTCCCGTCCGCCTCACGCGGGCGGGATCTCTTCCACTGCCTTGAACACGCGCTTGCCCAGGCGCCGCGCCGTCGCGACCATCCGGTCCGCGCCGCTCGACGCCCCGCCGATGCGCAGCACCGCGTCGCAGCGCGCCGCCAGCCTTGCCCCGTGCGCATGGAACAGCGCGTCGTAGACCGCGTCGCCCTCTTCGTTCGAGCCCGCCAGCCGCACGGTCGGCAGTGCCAGCCACTCGCCCAGCACGGGCAGATGCCCCGCCGCATGCAGCGGCAACACGCACGCCTCCATCGCCGCTACGTTGTCCGCGATGCGCGCCGGGTCGCCGTCGGTGCCCGAGCGATACGGGCCGGCGACCAAGATCATCATGCCGCGCGGCACGAACAGGTGCAGCTGCGCGTACTGCAGCAGCATGATCGTCTTGCCGTCCACGATGCCGGTGCCGATCATGCCGACGGCCGTATCGATGTCCAGTTCCAGCACGTCCAGCCGCTCGCCCTCCGCCGCCACGCCGCCGCCAGGTCCGACGCGGTCGCGCGCTGCGTACTCCGCGACGAAGAAATGCAGGCGCTCCGTCACGCTGCCGGGACTCATGAACGCATCCCACAGCCGGCGCACCGTGCCCACGCGGTAGCCCGTCTCTTCCTCGACCTCGGCGCGGATGCGTTCTTCCGGGCCGGCGCCATCCAGCAGGCCGGCCGCCGCCTCGACGAGGAAGCCATCGTGCCCGTTGACGTACGCCGGCAGGCGGAACTGCCGCGTCAGCACGACGGTGCGGCGCGCCCGGTCAAACAGCAGCAGCGTCGCGCCGTTGCCGCGGTCGTAGGTTTCGCGGGTCTGCACGTCCCAGCCGCCATCCGGCCGGCCGAGCGCGAACGTCGTCTTGTTCAGCACGCCCCAGTCGTTCGACAGCAATTCCACCTTCCTGATCTCTACACGATCCTGCACGATACTCTCCCGTCGTTGAAGTTCGTGTAAACTATCGTGCAATATCGTGCAAGGTCAAGCACATCGAGAGGACACCATGCTGACGAGCCAGCGCAAGCAGTACCTGATGGACGTGTTGCGCCGCGACGGCCGGATCGTCGCGACCGCGATGAGCGCGGAACTGAACGTGTCGGAAGACACGGTGCGGCGCGACCTGCGCGAACTGGCGAAAGAAGGCTTGCTGCAGCGCGTGCACGGCGGCGCCCTGCCCGCGAGCCCCGCGCTCGCCGACTTCGCCACCCGCCACGGCATCGCCACCGACGACAAGGCCGCCATCGGCCGTGCCGCCGCCGCGCTCGTGCAGCCGGGCCAGGTCGTGTTCGTCGACGGCGGCACCACGTGCGCCCGGCTCGTGCGCGCGCTGCCGCGCGGGCTGCGCGCGACCGTCGTCACGCATGCGCCGTCGATCGCGATGGAACTCATGGACCATCCGGAGATCGAAGTCGTGATGCTCGGCGGGCGGCTGTTCCGCCATTCCGCGGTCGGCGTCGGCGCGGCGACGCTGGAAGCCATCGCCCGCATCCGCGCCGACACGTATTTCATGGGCGTGACGAGCGTGCATCCGGAGCACGGCCTGTCGACCGGCGATCACGAGGAAGCCGGCATCAAGCGCGCGCTGTGCCATGCGGCGGCGGAGACGGTCGTGCTGGCGTCGTCGGAAAAGCTGGCGACGGCGTCGCCGTACCGCATCGTCGGGCTGGACGCCGTCAGCGGCCTCGTCGTGCCGGCGGCGACGCCGGACGACGTGCTGGCCCCGTACCGCGCGCTGCCGCTCGTGCTGACGTTGGCCGGGTGACGCCCTCGTTCTCCAGGCTGCCCGGGCGAAAAGGACCGGTGCTGCACATACCGACCGGTACACTGCCTAGAACAACTGATAGTAGATATGGGTAAAAAGCCGGCGTAGCCTCGTTTGTATCAAAACGTAACAGGTTTGATATAGATCATGCCCAACGCTGGGCGGCAACGCATTACCTTTACCTACTACGCGGGGTGACATCATGCCGGATGGTGGAGAACGCCTTTTATCTGTTGAAGAATTTTCCCATGAGACGCTTTGCTCCCAGGTCGAGATCATCCGAAACCTGGAAGCGGGACGCATTTCGGGCACAAAAGTCCAGAACGAGTGGTATGTCCTGTCCACGCAAGTCGATACGGCGCTGAAATACTGCAGGTCCGAAACGGACGCATTGATGCGCGCCGCCGCGGCCCTGAACTGGTCTTCGATCCTGGAAGCCATCGATGCGCGCCGCCGAGCCGTCTTCAAGGCGCCGACCGTGGAACTCGGCCTGTCGATCGCGCAGATCCGGGCCGAGGCGGAACGCGCGCGCCGGCGCGCGTTCTCGTTCGACCTCCTGATCGGCATTGCGGGACTGGTCGGCCTCATCGCCGGCATCGACGTCCTGAACAGCATCTTCGGCGCGGACGCCGAATTCCTGGGCGAAGAAAACCGCTCGCCGGCGGGGGCCGTCCTGCTGTGCGCATATGCCGCGATCGTGTGCGCGGACTGGATCCACCGGCGCATGGCCAAGCAGCGCGCACGCGAGATTCTCGGCACCCATAGCGCGGAGCGGGCCTACGACACGGCCGACTGTGCCATGGACCAGCCCAATGTCGTCGTGTCCGGCGGTTACGACCCTTTCGTCGGCGCGGGCTATCGCGTGGGCGGCTGGTCATTCACGATGAATCTCGCCCAGCCGGAAGACCCGAACACTCCCGTCCAGCAGGCGACCGCGAAGGCGCTGTACGAGGAAGCCGAAAGCGCCCTGCATGTCCTGGGCATGTCCAATTTCATCGTCCGCGACGAACTCTATGCCGATGGCCGCGACATGCGCGACCTCCCGCAGTTGATGCCCCACGCCCCGTTCCAGCGCCCGGTCGACACCTTGTCGGCCCGCGACATGGAACAGCATATCGGCACGAGCGACGCCAGGATCCGCCACTACAAGGCGATCCGGTCGGTGCTGTGGGACAGCGAGGTCGTGCTGTCCACATTCCTGCGTTACGTCGTGGTCAGGAACGTGCTGTTCGTGGAAGCCCGCATGTTCGCGCTGCCCCCACTCGCGCAGCAATTTCTCGACCTGAAGAGCCTGCCGCTGGTGCCGCAATTCTCCGAGCGCGCGAACGATTTTGCATTAAGCCTCATGCGTGCCTTCGGCATCTGGATTGGCGCGCTGGCGAACGTCGTGTCGTCCATTCCGAAAGCGCTGTCGAACAAGGAACGGCAATGGCTGAACAACAGCAAGAAAGAAGTGCTCGCCAACCAGCGCTACAACTATGGCTGGGAGCGATCGCTGCGCGAGTATTGGGCGGGCGGCGATTTCGAACGCTATTTCCAGCTCGTCGACCTCGACTTCCATAAGAAAATCATCCAGGAAAGCCTGCTCGACAGTCTCATGAAGTCCCTACAGCAGCGCAACGTTTGCACGGAATCGCTGCGGGAGGCATCGACGACCATCCACAACGAAGGCGTCATCGTCAATGGCGGTTCGGTGCAGGCGCAGAACATCAGCGCCGGACGGTCGGCGCAAGCGACGGTCAAATGATTTACCCGGCCGGTGTATGAGGCATTGCACAATCGACGGAGGAGCACGTGAACAACACGAACAACCAGGGCGTCATCGTCGCCGGCAACGGCAGCCTGACGGCACACAATATCGTTGCAGGCGACCATGCGCACGCCGAAAGCGTCCACATCGGGCACGGGACGGATGCCGGACCGACGCTCGGGCACCTGCAAAAGGAAATGGATGCGCTGCTCGCTCAATTCAGGAAAGAGACGGGACGCATTCCCCCGGAGGCGATCAAGGCCGTCGAAACCGTGACGGCGGAAGTCAAGAAGCCCGCGCCCGACAAGCTGACGGTCACCTGCGTGCTCGACAGTGTGGCAAAGCTGGTGACATCGGTCGGCGGCCTGTCCG
>Ga0308161_1005218_pt1 | contig 11491 bp, 9 predicted proteins | sample PhyFR2_FD_201034 | JGI IMG/M metagenome (GOLD analysis project Ga0308161, IMG submission 201034) | Phyllosphere microbial communities from UC Gill Tract Community Farm, Albany, California, United States - DLSLF.R2 | ecosystem: Host-associated > Plants > Phyllosphere > Unclassified | place: USA...
ATCCGTGAGGCCGACAGCCGCGTGTTCACGGCCGTGGTGACCGAGGCAGACGCCGACATCGCCTTCTACGTGATGGGCACTCCGATCCGGCTGACCGCCGAGCGCGTCACCCACGACTCGCGTGTGCTCATCGTGCCCGCGGGCGAGCGGAACATGGACCCCGAGAGCGGCACGCCGTGGATCAAGCCGATGGCGTTCGGCTCCCGCGTCCTCGAGGTGGGCGTCCTCCCATCCAACAGCCTGCTGGAACCTGCATCGGTGGAGCGCATCACGAAGCTGGCCCAGCAGGGTTCGGTCTGGATGGCTGCTCGGGACGACAACGAGGGCCAGATGTGGGAGGCCGTGTTCGGAGCGACGGGCACCCTGGGCAGCTACGCCCCGCACCGCCCCCGCCAGTTCCCGGGTCGCGCGGAGCTGACCGTCGCCGCCGACACCCTGATCCGGGCGCGCCGTGCCGGTGAGGACCCGTCGGAGTACCCCGTCTACCTGGTCACCCACGACTCCGTTGCCCGACGCGCGCTGAGCGGAGAGGCCCGCGTGCTCAGCGATGTCGCCCTGCGTGACGTGGTGATCGCGGGTGCCGATTTCGGCGTCAGCATCGAGGGCGTGCGCTGGTATCGCAGCCTGGTCTAGTGCAGTCGCGCAAGCTGTACTGAATCCGCGCGCTAGAGTAGACAGCGTCGCCAGAGTGGTACTAGACTAATACTAGTCAGCTAGCCCGGAGTTAGGATTTCACAGATGTCAGGTCAGATCGAGCCCGCCGAGTTCTCGGAAGAGGCGGTGTCCGCGTTCCAGCAGTTCGGAGCGTACGCCAACTACCGATCCCACCCCGACGTGCGAGACGGGCTCAAGCTGGGCGCGCGCCGCACCGTCTGGGCCATGTACGAACTCACCAAGGCGTACCCCGAGAAGGACACCATCAAGGCGGCGTCCGTCACCGGCGACGTGATGAAGTTCCACCCCCACGGCGACTCCGGCATCTACGACGGCATGGTCACCATGGCGCACGTCCCGGACGACGGTCGTCCGGTCAAGCGCGTCATGCCGCTGATCGAGGGTCAGGGGTCGTGGGGCAACTACGACGACGGCGCTGCCGCCTCCCGTTACACGGAGTGCAAGCTGGCCCCCGCAGCGATGGCGATGCTGGGCGACACCCGCGGCATGCGCGGCATCACCGGCGCGCCGGAGACCCGCGAGAACGCAGTCGACATGGTCGACAACTACGACGGGCGTCAGAAGGAGCCGACGATCCTCCCGGCGCTCCTGCCCGCGTACGTCATCAACGGCAACGAGGGCATCGGCGTGGGGTCGTCCACGCTCAGCCCCGGACACAACATCACCGAGGTCATGAACCTCGCGATCAAGATGGTGGACACGCCCAACCCGCGCTGGGACACCATCGCCCAGTACCTCCCCGGGCCGGACATGCCCTCGGACGCCGACATCTTCGACACCGACGACGGTGGCATCAAGGCGTACATGACCGAGGGCATGGGCGGGTTCGTGATGCGGGCGCGCTACACCGTCGAGGAGTACAAGGACGGACGCAAGACCCTGCACCGCATGGTCGTCACCGGCCTCCCGTACCGTGTCACACCGACCAAGGTCATCGGCGGCATCGGCTCGATGGTCGCCAACGGTGAGATCGCCGGTGACCTCGAGGCGCACGACTACTCCGCCAACGGTGAGACCGAAGTCGTCATCGACCTCAAGCAGAACCCCGTCGATGAGACCATCCAGCGTCTCCTCTTCGCGGGCAAGACGACCGGCCTGCAGCGCACGTTCTCCGTGTACAGCAACGCCATCGTGGACGGCCGCGTCCGCACCATCGGCACGATCGAGGCGCTCCGCATCTGGATCGAGCACCGCCGCGAGGTCGTCACCCGCCGCTCCCGGTACCGCCTGGACCGCGCCCAGGAGCGCATGGAGATCGTCCTCGGCTTCATCAAGGCCGTGCCGATCGGCGAGGAGATCGTCACCCTGGTGCGCGCGTCGAACGACAAGTCGGACGCCGCCGACGGCATGATCGCCAAGTGGGGGTTCACCGACCGCCAGGCGTACGCCGTCCTCGACATGAGCCTCTCCCAGCTGACCAAGCTGAGCACCGACCGCTACGAGCGGGAGCGCGAGTCCCTGCTGGAGATCATCGATGACTGCGAGGACCTCCTCGCTCACCCCGCGTCTCTGGACAAGCGACTCAAGCAGGAGATGCGCGCCGTCCGGGACGAGTTCGGCGAGGACCGCCGCGGTACTCTCCGCCTGGGCGAGTCCCCGGTCATCGCACGCCCGACGACGCCCGCCATCGAGGTGCCCGCCGCCAAGGGCCTCTTCGTCCTCGGCAGCTCCGGCTGGCTCCGGTGGGCCAAGACGCGCGGCGTCAACCGCGAGATGGGCAACGACTGGGTGACCAGCATCAAGCCGATCACCAACCAGAACAAGCTGGACGCCGTCTCCAACTTCGGCTACCAGTACCGCCTGCTCTGCGACGACCTCCCCGAGAAGATGACCAAGGTGGACGCCCTCTTCCCGCTCGACCCGGGCGAGAAGATCGTGTACACCGAGGTCGGCGCTACCATCCCGGGCACCGCGGACCTCGTCATGGTCTCCGACAAGGGCAACGTCAAGCGCCTCAACGAGGACACCTGGACGGGGATCACGCCCAAGGAGGGCAAGCCCGTCTTCAAGAACGCCATCCCCACGGAAGAGGACGACCGCGTTCGGTTCGCCTTCCACCTCCCCGAGGGTTCGGACATCGGCATCCTCACGTCGTGGGGCCGCCTCACCCGGATCAAGGAGGAGGCGATCCGCGCTCGCGGTCGCGGCGCAGCCGGTCTGGGCACGATCCGCTTCGAGGGCGACACCGACGAGATCGTCTGGGCCGGTCCGATCACGGACGACACCCAGATGGTCTACTGGACCAGCGAGGAGCAGATCGGCTGGTTCGGATGCTCCGGGCTGAAGCGGGTCAACCGCACCTCCCTCGGTCAGACCGTGACCCGATCCAACAACCGGATCATCGGCGCCGCGATCGGTGAGGGGGACACGTTCAACTACTTCGGTGGGGAGAGCGGGGGCCCGCAGCAGGTGCGCCTCGAGGGACAGACCGCGGGCTGGAACCTCTCCGACCGGCAGCTCAAGCTGAGCGCCGATGGGATCAAGCGCGCCCGTGCCACGTGGATCACCAACGAGGCAGCCGACGCCGCCGAGGAAGCAGCGTGAGTTACTCACGCTGGGGCAGCGACAGCGACCTGTATCTGTTCGCCCACAGCGCCGGGTACGTGGCCTGCATGGGGTGCCTGCTCACGGAGACGGACGATGACCTGGACGCGCCGGTCGCCCGGCTGCACACGCCGGAGGACGTCGTCGCCCACCTGGAGCGCCACCGTGAGGCGGGGCACCGCTTCGAGGACCGGCTGCTCGACCCGGCCATCTACGCCAAGGACGGGCGGGGCTATGACCCGTTCATCCCGGCAGCGGCCCGGAGAACGCAGCGTGCCGAGGCCGAGCGGACGGCTCAGCCGGGCTGAGCCTGGTGTACCGTGTAGTACAGTAACGCTCGGGGCTACCGCTCCACCCACCGTACACTCAGCAGGAAGGCACACAATGCCCAGCAGGGACCCGCGTCGCGTCGGACGTAGCGCGCGACGTCAGAACAAGGAACGGGCGTCAGTGACGCCCCAGGGCGCGCTCAACGGCAAGTCCGGGACGACGCTCCCCGCGGAGCTGCCCCACGACGTCATCGCCGTGAATCCGCACCGGGTACTGGGCTTCCTCCGCTAGCAGTACACCACACGAGGGCCCCGCAAGCACCTACGCCTGCGGGGCCCTCGTCGCGCGCGCGACAGCGTTCACAGCGCGGTTCGAGTCGCGAGGGCTACAATCAATCCAGAAGCGCCGAACACGGAGCCGGATTGGAGGCGCACGATGAGCGTCAACACAGCCACCTGCGGGATCAACGGGTGCCGCAACCCGCGGGATGCACAGACCGGCGGACCGTGTTATCTACATGTTAGCGGAGCTGTGCATAACTCTCCGCGGACGGCGCCCACGACGACCGTGCCCTCGGCCTCCAGCGCGGCACCCACGCCCGCCGCCATCCAGGCTTGGGCGCGGGCGGCCGAGGTCTTCGAGGACATCGATGACGTCATCACCGTGGATGCCGTCCGCGAGCAGGTCCTCGCCACCGTGCGGGCCGCGGTCTCCATCGAGGCGATGCGATCGTTCAAGCACATCGACACCGCATCATCCGAGGACCGGACGCAGCTGGCACTGGCACTGCGTCAGAACATCGCGGAGCGGCTCCGCCCCAAGCGGACCTGGATCGACGCCGAGGACGCCGCGGACAAGATGCGCGTCTCCTCCGACGAGTACGGCCGCCCAGTCGAGGACTCCGCCGACATCATCGCCTTCGGACTGATGCAGGAGCGGGCGATGGGGCTGGGCGGCTCCGCCGACGCCGTCTCGCCGGATGGCACTCCGTTCGCCAACGCGCCCGAGGACTACCTCACGGTCGTGGGCGAGCGCGTCATCGACCAGGAGGTCCGCGCCCAGTTCGGGCGGGAGCTGAACCGGTACCACGACATCGTGCGCTCCACCGCTGGCCGCCCGGCTCGGAACCCCGGCCCGTTCCCCGCGTCGCTGCTCCAGGACGACGAGACGGGTCCCCTGGTGTCGGCGTGGTACCAGGAGCAGTCCGCCCGTCGGGTCGCCACCGAGCGTGCCGACTCCGCTCAGCGGGCTCAGTACGAGCAGGAGCAGCGTCAGCTGCAGGCACGCGCTCAGCACGACGCCGAGGAGCGCCAGCGCAAGCGTGACGCCAACCGCAAGCTGGCTGGCACCCTGTTCGGCATCGCCGGTGAGGCCGCCGCGATGTCCTCGGCGCGGAAGGCAGCCAAGGCCGATGCGGCGATGCGCGCGGACATGCACACGATCGCTGAGGCGGAGCGTCGGCGGGAGCAGCAGCGGCGCCGCCGGTTCTGAAATCCCGCAAGAAACGATGACCCTGTTCTGTCCGGCGATAGACTCCTACTAGTCGTTAGCCGGGTCGAGAGTTCTGGTTAGCGGCGCCATGCCATACGCCAGACATTCACGACGAACGGAGTTCACAATGGCATCCGATGACCAGTACGAAGGCACCTACACCAACTTCCACGGTGGCACCATCGAGGGCACGCTGGGCAAGGACCCCAAGCGCATCTCGGGAGACGGGCGCACCGCGTGCGTCATCCTCCGCGTCGCCGTCAAGAGCAAGGGTCGCAACGGTGAGGCCACCGGCTGGATGGACGTCAAGACGTTCGGACGCCTCGCCGAGAACTGCGAGAAGTCCTTCAGCAGCGGCGACCGCGTCGTCGCGTTCGGGAGCATCGAGTTCGAGGACTACCAGGACAAGACGAACCTGATCATGAACGCCCGCGCCGTCGGTGCGTCGCTGTTCTTCAACACCGTGGAGATCAACTCCGACGGTGGGGGCAACGGTGGCGGGAGCAGCCGGAGCAGCAGCCGCCGCTCGGACGACGACGAGGACGACCGCCGCAGCTCGCGTCGCCGCTCGGACGACGACGAGGACCGCGGGTCGCGCCGTCGCCGCGATGACGACGACGAAGAGGACACCGGCCGTCGCAGCCGTCGTCGCTCCGATGACAACGACGACGAAGAGGACGACCGTCCCCGCCGCCGTTCGCGTCGCCGCGACGACGACGACTGATCCGTCTCCACTCCACGCTGACCGCGCCGTGATTCGCTCCGGCGCGGTCAGCGTTCCTCGCTCGCGCTTCCACACCATCGCAAGGAACGTTCAGACGTGAAGTACCTGCACATCGAGTTGGAGGGGTTCCTCTCCTACAAGCACCTGGAGATGGACCTCAGCTCCGTCTCCCACGCCGCCGTCACCGGCGCGAACGGCTCCGGCAAGTCCACGATCCCGCTGGGGATCGCCTGGGTCCTGTTCGGAACGGCGCGCTTCGGCAACGACACCGACTCCATCGTCAACGACGAGTCGGACGCAGCGGTCGGCACCCTCACCGTCGAGGACGACGAGGGCAACCAGTGGCGATTCGTTCGCGGCCGGGAGTACGGCAGCGGTGGCTTCCTCCGCTCGTACCTGCTGACCGACGGCGAGTGGGAGCAGCACAGCGACCACACCCAGGCCACCGCTCAGCGCGACATCTACAACGTCGTCAACATCTCGGAGAACGCCTTCTACTCCCTGGTCCTGATGGACCAGTCCTCACACGCCGGTGGCACCAAGTTCACGGCGTCCGACTCCAACACCCGCCGCTCCATCCTGCACGGTCTCATCCCGGAGCTGGACCAGTGGGCCATGTTCAAGAACCGGGCTTCGGAGCGCCTCAGCGAGGCCAAGAAGGACTCCGAGCGGATCACCAACCAGATCGACTCGGTCCGGGGTCAGATCGAGTCCACCGAGGAGCGCCGCGACGGGCTCCAGGAGCAGATCGGCGAGGACACCGCCGCGGCCATCGAGGCACGCGGCGTCAAGCTGGACAAGCGCATCACCAAGCTGACCAAGCAGATCGCCGGGTCCGGTGACTCCGAGGTGGAGCGCATCCAGACCGAAATCGAGTCGGCACGCACCGCGCACGACCTCAAGGTGTCCAAGCAGCAGTCCGCCATCCGCGACCTCGATGACGAACTGGACAAAATCGAGGACAAGGAGGAGCGCGTCGAGCAGGCCGAGGCCGACCTCACCAGGCTGGAGAACCAGGACGAGGCGCTCCGCTCGGAGCGCAAGGCGCTCAAGTCCGAGATCGATGACCTGGAACCCAAGATCGATGAGCACCGGGAAGGGGTGACCCGCCTCGAGGACCGGATGGGCGAGTCCACGTCGACCGTGGAGCGCCTCCGCTCGCGTCTCGCCGACGTCCGTGACCGGATCGACGGGCTGGAACTGGCCTCCGAGAAGGACAACGGCGTCTGCCCGACCTGCGACTCCCCGCTTAGCCAGGACAAGTGCGAGTCCCTGCTGGAGCGCAATAAGCGGGAGAAGCGGGAGCTGGGCGACCAGCTGGACGAGGCAGAGGAGGCGCTGGGCAAGCTGAAGCGTCGCCTGACAGACACCCGCACCCTGCTGGGCACCACCGAGAACCGGCTGGCGAAGGCCGAGTCCCGGCGCGACGACATCAAGGCGCGACTCAAGCGGAGCGCGCCTGACATCGAGGCGGCGCAGGACCGGGTCGACCGACTCCGGTCCGAACTCAAGGACCTGCGCGACCCGGACGAGGTCAACAGCGCACTCAAGAAGGCCAAGCGCAAGCTGTCCGAGCTGAACGAGGAGTTCGAGCAGGACACCCTCAAGGTGCTGGAGCAGGAGCTGAGCCGCGCCCGCGAGGACGACCGGGACGATCAGCTCCGTCGGGAGCTGGACGACCTCAAGTCGGAGCGCGAGGACCTCGCCACGAGCCGGACCCGGTACGACCGGCTCTCCGGTGCCCTGCAGGAGAGCGTCGCCACGCTGGAGCGCCTGGAGGGCGAGGTCGATCAGCTCGGTCGGGACGCCGTGGACAAGCGACGCCTCATCGATGACCTGACCTGGGCCGAGAAGGCGGCCGGGCCCAAGGGCATCCCCTCGATGCTCCTGGACGGCATCCTGGGTGCCATCGAGGACGAGCAGAACCGCATCCTGGAGCAGCTCGCGGGGCCCGCCCAGATGCGAGTTGAGTTCCGCCAGAGCCGGGAGAACAAGTCGGGCAACGGATCGAAGGACGTCCTGGACATCGTGGTGCACACCGCGGGTGACCGGGAGCGGCTCATCGAGTCCTTCAGCTTCGGCGAGAAGATCAGGCTCAGCATCAGCAACCTGTTCGCGATGATCAAGGTGTTCAACGAGCGGAGCGGGCGACGCCTGATCTCCACCGTGTTCCTGGACGAGCCGCTCGGCCCGCTGGACCAGCGCTCGGTGCCCGCCTTCATCGAGGTGCTCCGCGTCGCCATGAACACCGGCATCGTGGACTCCATGTGGGTCATCACGCACGACCAGACCGTCATCGACGCGCTGCCGCAGGAGGTCAAGGTTAGTCGCGGGCCGAACGGTGACAGCCAGGTGGTGGTCGCCTGATGGGTACCGTGCCACGCCGGTTTGGCGACTTCAGCCACGCCGACCTCCACGCCATGGTGAGCGGAGCGCTGGGCGAACTGCTGCAGCGCGCGGTCGAGGACGAGGACGCCGACGTGCTGGTGGAGCGCGCGATGCAGGAGATGTTCTCCGGCAGCGGCGACCCCAAGCCGCCGACCATGTTCACCCGGAACATCATCGCACTCGCGGGTACGGTCCAGGACACCTCGGCCGAGAAGCACGCCTGCGCGCTGTGGACGGTCAAGCTGCCCTCGGACGAGCCGCCCAGCTGGGCCTGGAACGACAGCATCGGCACGTTCGTGCACAGCGATTCCGAGAAGGTGGGCAAGCTACGCCGGTCGGTTCAGCTGCACGTCGCGGTCAACGACATGGTGATCGCGCAGCACCGCATGGTCCACGACGGAACGCGACACCAGCGCATCGCCACGAAGGCCTGGACCGTGGTCACCGTCGAGGACGCCACGGACGACGGCTTCCACATGGAGCTGCAGCCCGCCGAGAACTACACGCCAACCCATCTTCCTCCGCCCCAGGGCGAGCAGGACACCCGCTCCGCGCGGTACCGCAACGGAGCCTGAACAACCCTCCCACCCGCCCAAGTGTGAGACCCGTGCGGCGCTAGACTAGTAGTAGCCTCAGACGCACAGGGTCGAGCAAACACAGAGAGCATTCAAGGACATCGGAATGAAGATCACGGCCAAGCAGTCCACGCTGGACGGATACGTCAAGCGGGCGGACGCGTACACCTCCAAGGAGGTCGGCGACGCCGACTACCTCAAGAGCATCCTCATCGAGGCGGACGACAAGTCGGGCAGCGTCCGCTTCACCGCGCAGAACTCCAGCGCGGCCATCGAGTTCGAGGTCAGCGACATCGACATCCTGGAGGGCGGCACCGTCCTCGTGGACTCGCAGCGCCTCAAGACGGTCCTCGCGGTCATCGAGTCCGGCCAGAAGGTGGAGATCGAGACCCTCACCGAGAAGTACGCCACGCTCAAGGGCGGCCGTGCCGAGGTCCGACTCCCGCTCACGGTCATCAACGAGGCGAGCAACACCCTGATCCCCCGCATCGAGAAGGCGGACAAGAAGGGCGTCACCGTCGCGTCGACCTCCTTCCGCGAGGGCTTCCGAGGCGGTGCCGTCACCACCGAGCTGAGCGGCCAGCACCCGGTCCTCGCCGGCGTGCACATCGACGTGGTCGAGGGCAAGCTGCGCTTCCTCTCCTTCTCCGGTCACGCCGTCTCCTACAAGTCGGTCGCCACGGAGTCCGTCAAGAACGACGAGTTCCAGGCGGTCATCCTCCCGAACCAGGTGTACTCGGCCCTCGACTACATCGGCCAGGGCACCCAGGTCACCCTGCTCCAGGGCAAGGGCGGCAACACCAACCAGCTGCACCTCGTCGTGGAGTCGGTGGACAAGGAGGGTGACAAGTCCGAGCTGTACCACATCCTCCTGAGCACGGTCGCGGACGGCATCGAGCAGTACCCGCTCGGTAAGCTGCTCGGCGCGATGGGTGGCCTGTTCAGCCGCGCCGAGGCGACGATCACCACGAGCCACGGTCAGCTCCTCCGCATCTTCCACTCGGCGGAGCGCATCTCGGCGCTCAACCGCGAGGGTCGCGGCAAGGAGGTCGCCATCAAGATCGACCGCGAGGACTTCACCGTCGCGGTCGACGGCGACACCGCGTTCGAGGACTCCATCGAGCTGCAGCAGACGACCCTGGACAAGGGCGACTTCACCATCCGCTGGGGCCTGTACGGCGACGCCTTCGAGGCCTACCCGTCCGGCGAGGACGGCACCTTCCACGCGGCGGTCGTCCGCGGCGGGCCGGAGAGCCGCATCGTCGCGCTCGCCTTCTACCTGGACGAGGGTGACTTCGAGGGCCGCCAGGGCGGGCTCCCGACGGACTTCTTCACCCTGGTCCCGACGGCGACCCAGAAGGTCTGATCCACTCACGGATCGCGTAGCGAGGTGCGACGCAATCAGTGTCGCACCTCGCTACTACACTTAGAACGAACGCGAGGCCGTAGCCTCATGCCATACCGCTAGCATTCACGTGGAAGGACATTCAACATGGCATCCAACACCAGCATCTTCGAGGTCGTTCCGGGCAAGCTGCGCGCGCCCCTGGACCAGTACGAGACCCTCCTCCCCGGGTTCCTGGGAGCCTACCTCGAGGCAGGCGGCGCCGACTTCGACTCCGCCCTCGGCTACCTGAGCGGAGCCCTCGACCACCAGAAGCGCGTCCACGACGACGGCTCCAAGGTGTTCCGGGGCACGATCACCAAGGTGGAGTTCGTCAACCGTGGCGGCACCGGTGACTTCGTCCTCGGCAAGAAGGCGATCATCCACTTCACCGGGTCGTCCAAGGGCAAGGGCGACGATGTCGAGCAGGACATCACCACCGACTGGTACGAGTTCAACGGCTACAACGCGGAGGACGAGGCGTTCTACGTGGCGCTCACCCGCACGCTGGTCGACCTGGCACAGGACAACATCGGTGAGGAGTTCCTCATTCGGAAGGCCTTCAAGGAGGCCGAGACCACCAACGGCGGCGACAAGGTCCGCTACCTCGCCGACCTCATCAAGATCGGCGGCAACGGCAGCGGCGGCGGGAGCAAGCCCGCTGCCAAGTCGTCCTCGTCCTCGCGCGACGACAGCCGGGACGACCGCGACGAGCGGTCCTCGAAGCGGTCCGACAAGAAGGACAAGCAGGAGTGGGACGAGTCCTCGGTGACGCGCCTCCTCAACGACGACGCTGACGTCTCGGACGCGATGGCAGAGCTGGGTCGCAAGACCGCGGCCGACGTGATCAAGCTGGTGACGGACTTCCTCACCGCGCGCGACGAGGACGACGCCTTCGGGGTGGTCGAGGACGTGCTGTTCGACGGCAAGGCCAACAAGCGCCAGGCCGGCAAGATCGATGACATCCTCGACATCAAGGGCGACGAGCAGCGGGCGTTCAAGCTGGCCCTCCTCGCCTCGGAGGAGCTGTAGATGACGATGACCGATTCCGGTACGCGCGTCGAGCTGAAGCGGAAGGACCGCGACCGCGTCGATGACATGATCCCCGGCCTGGACATGGACGGCGCCGTGGAGGTGGACCTCCCCTTCGAGTGGTCGACCGCCTTCGCGGAGAAGGTCCGCAAGGAGTCCCCCTCCTCGATCGTCAACTTCCTGAGCTGCCCGCTCAAGTGGTACATCGAGCGGCACGCCCCCATCCCGGGCGACGACGAGGTCTCGGTGTTCGCGTTCGCGGGTACCGTGGCCCACCGGATGCTGGAGGTGTTCTACTCCGAGCCCGCCAAGTTCCGCACCCACAAGATGCTGGGTGAGATTCGGGAGCTGGTCTGGGACGCCATCGAGACGGCGAACCTGGACGACGGCATCGTGGATCGTGAGATC
>Ga0308161_1005224_pt1 | contig 11487 bp, 7 predicted proteins | sample PhyFR2_FD_201034 | JGI IMG/M metagenome (GOLD analysis project Ga0308161, IMG submission 201034) | Phyllosphere microbial communities from UC Gill Tract Community Farm, Albany, California, United States - DLSLF.R2 | ecosystem: Host-associated > Plants > Phyllosphere > Unclassified | place: USA...
TGACAATCACCGGGTCTGACCTGGAAGTTGAGCTGGTGGCCAGTACCGGCTTAAGTGAGGGAGCCTGTTTACAGCCGGGTGAAACTACTGTGCCGGCGCGTAAACTCATGGATATCTGTAAGTCACTACCAAGTGCTGCTTTAATCGATTTACAAATTACTGAAGACCAGCGCTGCATTTTAAAGTCTGGAAATAGCCGTTTTGTACTGGGAACCTTACCTGCTGAAGATTATCCTTTACTTAATCATGACAATAGTCAGGGTACTCAGGTTCAAGTCACCCAGCGTGAACTCAAGCGTCTGTTTGAAAAAACTGCTTTTGCAATGGCAGTGCAGGATGTCCGTTTTTACCTAACCGGCACATTACTGGAAATTGATGAAACTCAATTGCGTGCTGTAACTACCGATGGTCACCGTCTCGCATTGTGTGAAACCTTGGCATCTTCTACCGCTTCCCAGCCAGTGCAGGCAATTGTTCCACGTAAGGCAGTAGCAGAACTGCAACGCCTGCTCAGCATTGAAGATGAACAGCTTACGTTACTGATTGGCCGTGAACTGTTAAATGTTACAATTCAAACCCCAAGCCGTGACAAGGAACAGGGCGAGATTACAGTACGTTTCACGACTAAACTGATTGACGGGAAATTCCCTGATTATCGTCGCGTTATTCCACGTGGTGGTGATAAAACTGTCCAGATCGCGCATGACGTATTTAAACAGTCATTGCAACGGGTGGCGATTCTTAGTAATGAAAAATTGCGTGGTGTATTCCTCAATTTTAATGCAGATTCATTACAGCTTCGAGCCAACAACCCGGAGCAGGATGAAGCGATTGAGGATCTGGCTATTCAATATAATAACTCTCCGCTAGAAATGTCTTTTAATGCACAATATCTGCTTGAAGTGCTGAACGTACTAGATGGCGATGATGTTGTTATGACCATGACTGAAGCCAATCAGTCTGTGCTGGTGCAAGACCCTGCCCAGCAGGACCAGACTTATGTTGTCATGCCAATGCGTGTCTAGACTTAAAGCTATTTTATGTATATTACGCGTTTAAATATCGAACGTGTCCGGAACCTTTCAGCGGTTGCACTCTCTGAGTTGCAGCCGTTTAATGTTTTTTACGGGGCCAATGGTTCAGGCAAAACCTCGATTCTTGAGGCGATTCATTTGCTGGCCACAGGCCGCTCTTTTCGAACTTATATTCCCAAACACTACATTCAGAGTGGTGCTTCAGACACGATTGTATTTGCACAGTCTGCTACCGAGAAAATTGGCATGCAAAAAATGCTCTCGGGTGAGCAGATAATTAAAGTGAATGGCGATACGGTCGCAACTCAGGGTCAGCTTGCTAAAATGCTGGCATTACAATATATCGACCCACTCAGTACGGATATCATTGACCATGGAGCCAAACCGCGGCGACAGTTACTGGACTGGCTGATGTTCCACGTGGAACCTGAATTTTATCAGACATGGCAATATTATTCTCGCGCACTCAAGCAGCGTAACAGTCTGCTTAAATCCCGCCAAACTCTAAGTGTGGATGAGCTTGATCCATGGAACAAGATGTTGGCCAATTATGGTGAATTGCTCCATGCTCAACGTTCACAGGTGATGGAGCAATGGAAGATTTATTTTAAACAGGATTTAAGCCAGCTTTTACCTGATCTGGAGATTGAGCTAGACTATGTATCCGGTTTTCATAGTGAGCAGGGGCTTTATCAGGACCTGACGTTATATCATCAGAAAGACCTGGATAGACGCTATACCGAGTATGGACCACACCGGGCAGACCTGCGCTTGAAAACACCACTTGGAGATGCGGATAACATTCTTTCAAGAGGACAAAAAAAACTATTAATTATGGCCTTAAAACTCTCTCAGATTGCAATGTTGCATGCGAGCAATAAGGAAACTGTGGTATTATTAGATGATCTGACGGCAGAATTAGATTTAACCGCACAACAACGTTTAATTGAGCGATTGAGCCAACTTGGTAGTCAAGTTTTTATTACCACTCTAGAGCATAAATCGGTACAGCAGCATTTGCATGATCTGTCTATTTCCTATCAATTATTCCATGTTGAACACGGTCAAGTCAGTGTCGTTCAGCAACGATTTAACCCATCTTTGGATTGATCCATTTTACACTAGGGAGAAACCATGAGTTCAGAATCTCAATCTGCCTCTCCAACAGAACACACCCAAGAAAAGGCTTATGATTCCTCTAGTATCAAGGTATTACGTGGCCTAGACGCAGTGCGTAAACGTCCTGGTATGTATATTGGTGATACAGACGATGGGACAGGGCTGCACCATATGGTATTCGAGGTGGTCGATAACTCGATTGATGAAGCACTGGCTGGACACTGTGATGAAATTCTGGTGACCATTCATGAAGATGAATCTGTGAGCGTATCTGACAATGGCCGGGGTATTCCAACCGATATCCATCCGGAAGAGGGTGTCTCTGCTGCAGAGGTAATCCTGACAATTTTGCATGCGGGCGGCAAGTTTGATGATAACAGTTATAAAGTCTCTGGTGGCCTGCACGGTGTAGGTGTATCGGTTGTTAATGCTTTGTCGAGCAAGCTTGAGCTGACTGTACAGCGTGCAGGACAGATACATGAGCAGGAATACCAGCACGGTGTACCTCAGTATCCGTTACGTGTCGTGGGACAAACTGAACGTACAGGTACTAAAGTCCGTTTCTGGCCGAGTGCTGAAACCTTTAGCCAGACTATTTTTAATGTCGATATTCTGGCACGCCGTCTGCGTGAGCTGTCCTTTCTAAATGCCGGTGTCCGTATTGTTCTGCGCGATGAACGCATTAACCTTGAACATGTATTTGACTATGAAGGTGGTCTGTCCGAATTTGTTAAATATATCAATGAAGGTAAAAATCACCTGAATGAAATTTTCCATTTCACCACTCAGGCTGAAAATGGAATTGGTGTTGAAGTGGCGTTGCAGTGGAATGATTCTTATCAGGAAAATGTACGCTGCTTTACCAATAATATTCCGCAAAAAGATGGTGGTACCCATCTGGCTGGTTTCCGCGCAGCACTAACCCGTGGCCTGAACAGCTATCTTGAGAATGAGAATATTCTTAAGAAAGAAAAAGTTGCAGTAACAGGGGATGATGCACGTGAGGGACTGACTGCTATTGTGTCAGTTAAAGTTCCAGATCCTAAGTTTTCTTCGCAAACCAAAGAAAAATTGGTGTCCAGTGAAGTTAAACCGGCAGTCGAACAGGCGATGAATAAGGCGTTCTCTGAATATTTGCTTGAGAACCCGGCAGCAGCCAAGTCTATTGCAGGTAAAATTATTGATGCAGCACGTGCCCGTGATGCAGCACGTAAAGCCCGTGAAATGACACGCCGTAAAAGTGCACTGGATATTGCCGGCTTACCTGGAAAACTGGCTGATTGTCAGGAAAAAGATCCCGCCTTGTCTGAGCTGTTTCTAGTCGAGGGTGATTCGGCAGGCGGTTCTGCCAAGCAGGGCCGTAACCGTAAAATGCAGGCGATTTTACCGTTAAAGGGTAAAATTCTAAATGTAGAGCGTGCCCGTTTTGACCGGATGATTTCTTCTGCTGAGGTCGGTACACTGATTACGGCATTAGGCTGTGGTATTGGACGTGAGGAATATAATCCGGACAAGCTGCGTTATCATAAGATTGTGATCATGACAGATGCTGATGTCGACGGTTCACATATTCGTACGTTACTGTTGACATTCTTCTTCCGTCAAATGCCTGAACTGGTAGAACGGGGTCATATTTATATTGCTCAGCCGCCTTTATATAAACTGAAAAAAGGCAAGCAGGAACAGTATATTAAAGATAATGATGCTCTGGAAACCTATCTGATTTCCAATGCAATTGATGATCTGTCTCTGCATGTCAGTGTCGATGCGCCAGCAATTAATGGACAGGCATTGGCTCAGGTGATTCAGGATTACCAGGTTTCACAAAAGAGTCTGCACCGATTAACCTTGCGTTATCCTGCGACCTTGCTTGATGGTCTCTTGGCGCTAGAAGCTTTTAAAATGGACCAGAACCATGATGAAAGTTATGTCCAGCAATGGGGTGAACAGTTACGTTCACGTATTGCAGACATGCAGTCTAGCTTACGTCCTGAATTGAGTCTTGAAAAATTTGAACGTATTGATGCAGATGGTCAGTCCTCGGCGCTTTACTGGCCACGGATCACTGTTTATGTGCATAACTTGCCACATCATTATCTGCTTGATGCCGGATTGCTGGGCTCTGCCGAATATGCCCGACTGCTCAAGAATTCAAGAAGCTGGTTCAGCCTGATTGAAGAGGGTGCTTATCTTGAAAAAGGTGAGCGTCGTGTACAGGTCAGTAATTTCCATCAGGTCTGGCAGTTCATCTTGCAGGACTCACGCCGTGGCATGATGATTCAGCGTTATAAAGGTCTGGGTGAGATGAATGCCGAGCAGCTCTGGGAAACCACGATGGACCCGGAAAATCGTAATATGCTGCAAGTGACTATTGATGATGCAATTGAAGCAGACCGTATGTTCTCTTGCCTGATGGGAGACGATGTCGAGCCACGTCGTGCATTTATTGAAGAAAATGCATTGAATGCCGATATTGATGCTTAATCTCATCACTGCTCAATAAAAAAGCGCCAGAAGGCGCTTTTTTATATCTTATTATTAAGGAGTAAGGATTACCTTACGACAGTCTTCTTCACGTTTATCAAATATACGATAGCCTTCAGCGGCTTCAGACAGGTTCATACGGTGGGTAATAATTACTTCTGGGGAAAGGTCACCATTTTCAATAAATTCCAGTAATTGTGGCAGGAACTTATGTACATGGGTTTGTCCCATCTTAAAGGTTAAGCCTTTATCGAATGCATCACCGAACAGGAAGCCATGAATTGGTCCTGCATAAACACCCGGTACGCTTACTACGCCGCCACGACGTACAGCTGCAATACATTGACGTAATGCAGCGCCACTCGAACCTTCAAGCTTCAAGTTGGTCATGACGGTTTCTAGCATGCTGCCCTTGGCTTCAAAACCGATAGCATCAATTACCCCATCTACACCACGGTAGCCCGGCGTATTGCTAATAATAAATTCAGCTGCATCGACTTCATCAAAATTAACCGGAATGGCACCATAGGTGTCCCTTGCATATTGTAGACGGTAATTATGGTGGTCTACCATAAAGATAAGTTCGGCACCCAGCATACGTGCACAGGCGGCCGAGAGCAGGCCTACCGGTCCTGCACCATAAATTGCAACACTTGATCCCTTACCAATTTTGGCATTGGTGACTGCTTGCCAGGCAGTAGGCAAAATATCAGTCAAAAATAAAACTTTTTCATCAGATAAAGAACCTGGTACTTTAAATGGCCCTACGTTTCCTTTAGGAATACGTACATATTCAGCTTGCCCACCTGGAACTCCACCATATAAATGGCTATAGCCGAACAGCGCAGCACCTGGCGGAATCTGCTTTTTATTTAAGATAGCACCCCGACCCGTATTTGTATTTTCACAGGCCGCAGTCAGATCATGTTCACAAAAGAAGCAGCTACCACAGGCAATCACAAAAGGAATAATTACCCGGTCGCCTTTTTTTACTTCAGTGACTGCCGGACCAACTTCCTCTACTACACCCATAAATTCGTGGCCAAAGATGTCACCATCTTTAGTGGCCGGAATTTTACCTCGATATAAATGCAGGTCAGAACCACAAATTGCAGTTGCAGTAACTCGCAAAATAACGTCATCCGGTTCTTGAATGATCGGATCAGGAACAGATTCTACCCGGACATCCCGAGCACCATGATATGTAAGAGCGCGCATTCTTATTTCCTCTCTGGTTTATTTTTAGAGTCAGCAGAATCATGTAAAAATTTTGTTGAGTAAGAAAACTGACCTGTCATTCATAATGCAGCGTCATGAGGTAAGCTTATGTATAAAAAAACAATTTAGCCTGTTGAAAAAATGTACATATACAAGGCTTAGGTAAAATAATGTTGATTTAAAGTAGCAATTAACCGAAATGATTCTTTACATTTTAAAATTAATTATTTTTATTTTAAAAAAATATTTTTAAATAAAATAAAAGGATTACCTTTAAATAGAGTAATCCTTTTATTAATATAATGTTAAATTATATTATACAGCTTGCCATTGCTGTTTTGCTTCATTGGCTGTCAGGTTTAAAATTACCTGATTATTGCTGACTTCCTGTACCCAAGTTAGAGGAATTAAATGATGTTTTCTATCACTGTCTTCATCATTCTTAATAAGTTTTAGTTGATCTTCACCTTCTAGGTGGTCAACACGGCCTACATGTTCGTTATCTGAACCTAAAACTTCTGCATGTTGAGTAATTTGACTGAGATCGATACCTGTTGCCATGCTTCTTTCTCCTTTACTTATATAGTTTAAGTCATTTAGATTATTCAAAAATAAAAAACATTTATGAATAATCTCTATCTCTAGTATTATTCAGATATGAATAATTAATTTAAATAATTTAGAGGATTAAAAATAATAAAGAAATCTTTTTAGGTAATACTTATGTAAGGTTTATTAATAAAATATAAAGTTATTATAAAACTGTAGCAAAAATGATTTTAAAATTAATTTTTTAAGAATATAACCTGATTTTATTTAAAATCAGGTTATATAGAATTAGATTACTGAAATGATTGTTCCAGCTCTTCAAGCTCCATCATTAGTTCCAGAAGCTGTTCTTCTGCCTCGGCTAAAGCGAGCTTGAGTTCTGTCTGTTCATTCATCAGTTTAAGCAGGTCATTCTTGCGGTCATTATCATAGAGCGATGAATCACCTAGTTCGGTTTCAAGTGTCTCAAGACGCGGCTGTAATTTTTCAATACGGGCTTCGCATTGTTCGATTTTCTTGCGGACCGGGCGAGTTATATCACGACGGCGTGCAGCTTCTTTACGCTGTGCTTCTTTATCAACTTTGGAAATGGCAGGTACATCAACAACTACAGATTGGATTGGCGCAGCAGGCTGCTGGCCCTGTTTCATGATTTGTGTACGGGCCTGACGTAGCCAGTTAGCATAATCCTGAAGGTCTCCTTCAAACTCGGTCATACGACCGTCATGTACCAGTAATAACTCGTCACAAACACTGGCAATCAGCTGTCGCTCATGTGATACCAGAACTACCGCACCCTGAAAGTCCTGTAAAGCCATAGTTAATGCGTGACGCATATCCAGGTCTAGATGGTTGGTTGGTTCGTCAAGGATCAGGACATTTGGACGCTGCCAGACAATCAGGGCCAGAGCCAAGCGGGCCCGTTCTCCACCCGAAAAACTTTCACTGGGTGTATCCATACGTTCGCCACTAAAACCAAAGCTACCTAAAAAAGAGCGCAGGCTGGCCTCACTGATTTTCTTGTCGGCAATTCGTGCCAGTTGCAGCATAGGGCTGGCCTGACCATCTAGGGCATCCATCTGGTGCTGGGCAAAATAGCCAATATTGAGCAGTTCTGAAGGATGACGTAAACCTTTAAGCAGGGGCAGATCACCTACGAGTGATTTAATCAGAGTAGATTTACCTGCTCCGTTCATTCCCAGCAGACCAATACGGCTTGAAGGCGTAATCTGAATCTGGATATTAGTGGTAATCAGTTTTTCCCCATAACCAATATCCGCATGTTCTAATGTCAGTAAGGGTGAACTCATTTTGCTAGGTTCACGAAAACTGAACGTAAAGGGCGTATCGACATGGGCAGCCGAAAGTTCCTGCATTCGCTCCAGTTGCTTGATTCGACTCTGTGCCTGACGTGCTTTGGTGGCCTGTGCCTTAAAACGGTCAATATATTTTTGCAGGTGTGCGCGGGTTTCCAGCTGTTTTTCATAAGCCTGTTGCTGCTGGGCCAGACGTTCACTACGGGTCCGTTCAAAAGTGGAATAATTTCCGGTATATAAAGTAAGCTCCTGATTTTCAATATGCAGGATATGATCAGTGACAGCATCAAGAAAATCACGGTCGTGTGAGATTAGGACCAAAGTACCTTCATAGGCATTTAACCAGTCTTCCAGCCATAAAATGGCATCAAGGTCCAAGTGGTTAGTCGGTTCATCCAGCAAAAGCAGGTCTGAGCGACTCATCAGGGTACGGGCCAGATTCAGACGCATACGCCATCCTCCAGAAAAACTGGATACTGCCAGTTTTAGCTGATATTCGAAAAAGCCCAGACCTGCCATAAGCTGTGCTGCCTTGGCAGGAGCCGAATAACCATTAATCTCGTCAAAGCGGCCATGTAAATGGGCAATATCATGATCAGATAGCTGGTCGGACTGTTCCAGTTTTGCCTGAATTTCCCAATATTCTTCATCACCTGATAATACAAAATCCAGTGCTGCCATATCCAGTGCTTCGACTTCCTGTGCCATATGAGCAACTGTCCATACCGCAGGACGGCTTAGAGAACCTTCATCGGCCGACATATTGCCGAGCAATGCCGAAAACAGAGTAGATTTACCGGCGCCGTTAACTCCGGTTAGACCAATCTTCCAGCCTGGATGCAGTTGCATGCTCGCTTTTTTAAAGAGTATACGGCCACCGCGGCGAATCGAAAGTTGGTCAAGCTGAATCATGAATACGCAAATCTATTATCAGAGGTAGGCCATTTTAAAGGATATCTGCCAAGAAAAACAAAAAATCACCTGTCTCTGCAAAAGAATATGAATTTCATCCAATAATTTGACTCCACACAAAAACACTTTATCGGAAATTAGAGTGAATGCTCTATTTTTGTACAGTTAAGCTGTTTATAGTGATAAAGCCCTCATTTAAACAATAAGACTCAGGATGAATAAGATGAATAAGATGAATAAGGGAAAAATTCTGTTAGCTGCTTCACTTTTTTTATTTGCTCATTCAGCCCAGGCCAAAGTAGATATCTGTATTTTTGATTTGCTGGGCAAAGCTGGCGAGTCCTATAAATTGATGGAAGACTGGCTGCTGGCTTCCAAGAACTGGAATGCTGATGTCGGACTAAAAATTGTAGCAGATGAGGCACAGGCAGAGCGTGAGTTTCGAGCTGGAAATTGTGATGGTGTGTATATGACTTCTATTCGTGCTCGTGCTTTCAACAAATTTGCCGGTTCAATTGATGCCCTAGGTGGGGTACCTAGTAATGCAATAGCCCAAAAGGCCATCAGCTATGCATTAGATCAGCGTAACAGTAAACGTCTGGTGGGCAGACTGGAGGGACAGGTATATGAAGTTGCTGGAATCGGTCAGCTCGGCGCAGCTTATATTTTTGTAAAAGACCGTAATATTAATACAGTTGAAAAAATCGCCAAGAAAAAATTTGCAGTTCTTGGGCATGATGCTGCTCAACGGATCATGGTACAGCGTATTAATGCCAAGCCCGTGGCCTCGGAAATTTCGAATTTTGTCAGTAAATTCAATAATGGACAGGCGGATATTGTTGCAGCGCCTGCGTATGCTTACCGGCCTCTGGAAATTTATAAAGGTATGGGCCCAAATGGCGCCATGATCAATTTCCCGGTAGTCAATGTTACTGCAGACCTAATTATCCGGCCAGATAAATTTCCACAGGACTTTGCTGCCAAGTCACGTCAATGGTTCTTAAAACAGTTGCCTCGCAGCATGGCTATGGTACAACGCCTTGAAGCAGGCATTCCTGCAAAATTACGAATTCAGCTGTCCAGTGAAGACCGTACTGCTTATCAACGTTTATTACGTGAAGGCCGCATCGATTTGACCCGTCAGGGCATTTATGATGAAACCATGATGCGTGTGTTAAAAAGGGCGCGCTGCACAGTAGAACGGACTAACTTTGAATGTTCACTTTCGGGCGAATAATACAAAATGACAGTTTTCTAGCTATTGATTTCCTGAATATAAGTGTAGATAGAAAATTTTAATTACTTAAAAAATGCAAAGATAGATCAGAATTTAAAAAAATGGAGCAAATACTCTATTTTTTTTAAATAAAGCTGGGTAATATCTTGCAATGTAAGGGAAGTTCGAGAATAAAATCTCAAAAAAGGAAGAAAACAATGAAAAGAATAGTACTGACTGCTGTTACCACTGCACTTTTAGGTCTGGCAGGCACTGCTCAGGCTAAAGTAGATGTTTGTGTCTTCGATTTACTGGGTAAATCTGGTGAATCCTACAAAATGATGGAAGAGTGGGCATTGGCTGCAAAATCCTGGAAAGCAGATATTAACCTGGTTCCACGTCAGGATGAAGCTGTAGCGGACAGTGATTTCAAGGCAGGTAAATGTGATGCAGTTTTTATGACTTCAATGCGCGCCCGTCCGTATAACAAATTCGTGGGTTCTATTGATGCCTTGGGTGCTGTGCCAAGTAATGCTGTGGCCCAACGTGCAATCTCTTATGTACTGGATGCCCGTAATGCCGGCAAAATGACTACAACTCTGGGTGGCAATAAATATGAAGTTGCCGGTGTATCACCTTTAGGTTCAGCTTATATCTTTGTACGTGATAAAAATATTAATTCCGTTGAGAAAGCAGCAGGTAAGAAGTTTGCAGTACTGGGCTATGACAATGCCCAGAAAATTATGGTACAGCGTATTGGAGCACAGGCAGTCCTGTCTGATGTATCTAACTTTGTGGCCAAATTTAATAATGGCCAGGTCGATATGGTCGGTGCGCCGGCTTATGCTTATAAACCTTTGGAAATTTATAAAGGTCTGGGCAGTAATGGCGCGATGATGAATTTCCCGGTATTACAGGTAACCGCTGATCTGGTCCTGCGAGCCGATAAATTCCCGGCTGGTTTTGGTCAGCAATCACGTACCTGGTTTGCCAAACAGCTACCAAAAAGCTTTTCAATGATTCAGCGTTTAGAAGCCGGTATTCCGGGTAAATATAAAATGAATCTAAGTGCTGAAGACAAGCTTAAATACCAGAAGATGTTACGTGATGGCCGTATGGATTTAACCAGACAGGGTATTTATGACAAAAATATGATGGCAGTATTGAAGAAAGCTCGCTGTGCAGTCGATAAAGCCAACTTCGAATGCTCTATGGCAGGCGAATAAATTATGGAAGTTAAAAAGCCTGGCTATAAACCGGGCTTTTTTGTCTGTATTTTTATAGGCATGTAAGGTCAGTACTCAGCTGCCGGATAGAAAACAGAAAATAAGAAAAAATAAAATTAAAAGGATAAAATTATGCAATGGACTAAAGCACTTGTGCTGGGTGCAGGAATATTAATGGCAGCAGAAGCAGCTCAGGCAAAACAGGTTTTTTGTGTTTTTGATCTGGTCGGTAAAAATGGCGATGTATATGCTTTGATGAAAGACTATCAGCTTGCTGCTAAAAACTGGGGAGCAGATATCGAACTGCGTGTAGGCCAGAATGAGGCAGTGATTGCTGAAGATTTTAAAGCCGGGAAATGTGACGGAATTAGTGTTACCGGTATGCGTGGCCGACAGTTTAATAAATTTACCGG
>Ga0308161_1005225_pt1 | contig 11486 bp, 12 predicted proteins | sample PhyFR2_FD_201034 | JGI IMG/M metagenome (GOLD analysis project Ga0308161, IMG submission 201034) | Phyllosphere microbial communities from UC Gill Tract Community Farm, Albany, California, United States - DLSLF.R2 | ecosystem: Host-associated > Plants > Phyllosphere > Unclassified | place: USA...
AAGCTGCTGCAGGAAAATGCCTATCGTGAGCTGATCCTGCGCCAGCGCATCAACGAGGCGGCAAAGGCCGTCATGGTTGCGTATGCGCTGGACGGCGACCTTGACCAGCTCGGCGTAAACAATGGCGTACACCGCCTGATCATTACCCCGGCCGACGATACAACCATTCCGCCAACCCCCGCAGTGATGGAAAGTAACGATGATTTCCGGCTGCGCATCGCCTCCGCCTTTGAAGGGCTGAGCGTGGCCGGGCCAACCGGCGCTTATGAGTACCATGCCAGAAGTGCTGACGGCCGGGTAGCCGATGCATCAGCCATCAGCCCGTCGCCTTCAGTGGTCACGGTGACAGTGCTCGCGCGTGAGGGCAACGGCGTGGCCGGTGATGATCTGCTGGCCGTGGTGAATACAGCGCTCAATGATGAGGACGTGCGCCCGGTTGCCGACCGGGTGAGCGTGCAGTCAGCAAAGATTGTGGAATACGAAATCGTGGCCGAGCTGTACCTCTATCCGGGGCCGGAAGCGGAGCCAATCCGCGCCGCCTCAGAGGCAAAGCTCGCAGCCTTTGTCAGCGCGCAGAAGCGCCTCGGCCGCGACATTCGCCTGTCTGCGCTGTATGCCGCTATGCACGTTGAGGGCGTGCAGCGCGTCAATCTGATTAAGCCTGCTGCAGATGTGGTACTTGATAAAACACAGGCCGCTTACTGCACAGGCTACACGCTGACCGTGGGAGGCTCGGATGAGTGAGCGCCTGCTGCCGACCGGCTCGACACCCCTTGAGATTGCTGCTGCCGAGGCGCTGGCAAGTCCAGGCGCGATGAGTGTGCCGCTGCGCCAGTTATGGAATCCGTACACATGCCCGGTGGAGCTTTTGCCCTATCTGGCGTGGGCGTGGTCAGTTGACCGCTGGGATTCAGCCTGGCCTGAATCGACAAAGCGAGCCGTTGTTGCCGCCTCGCAGTACGTGCACCGGCACAAGGGCACTATCGGGGCAATCCGCCGCGTCGTTGAGCCGCTGGGCTATCTCATCAAGATAATTGAGTGGTGGAAAACCAACGAATCGCCAGGCACGTTCCGGCTGGACGTGGGCGTACTGGATACCGGCATTACCGAGGAAATGTATAACGAGCTGGAGCGCCTGATAGCTGACGCCAAGCCCTGCAGCCGTCACCTTATCGGCCTGTCTATTAATCTCGATGCTAACGGCACTCTGCCGGTCGCCGTTGCCAGCTACAGCGGCGACGAGCTGACTGTTTACCCTTACACCCCTGAACTTATCAGCGTCGGCGGGCCGGTCTATTCTGGCGCGGCGGTGCATCTTATTGACCTGACGGAAGTGAGCGCATGACGACAAAATATTTTGCCCTGCTGACCAATCAGGGCGCGGCTAAGCTGGCGAACGCCGCCGCACTCGGCACGAAAGTGAACATCGCCTCTATGGGTGTCGGTGATGGAGGCGGCTCGCTGCCTACACCTGACGCGGCACAGACAAAGCTCATCGGCGAGAAGCGTCGCGCGCAGCTTAATTCCCTGACCATTGACGCGGCAAACAGCAGCCAGATTATCGCCGAGCAGATTATCCCGGAAAGCGAGGGCGGTTTCTGGATCCGCGAAATCGGCCTGTATGATGCCGACGGTGTGCTGATTGCCGTTGCTAACTGCCCGGAAACCTATAAGCCGCAGCTGGCTGAAGGCAGCGGGCGGACGCAGACCGTGCGCATGATTTTAATCGTGAACAGCACAGCGGCCGTCACGCTGAAAATTGATCCGTCAGTAGTGCTGGCGACGCGCAAGTATGTTGATGAAGCCGTGATCGAGGTAAAGGCATACGCTGACGGCGTAATGAAAAAGCATATCGATGCTGATAACCCCCACAGCCAGTACCTGCAGATCGCAAATGCCCTGGCAGAAATCAAAGACGCCGGGCTGATTGCTGACGTTCTCAAAAACCTCGGTTTAGGCGAAGGCTCTGCCGTGCCGGTAGGAGTACCGTTACCCTGTGCATCATCTGTGCCGCCTTCAGGATGGCTGAAATGCAATGGCGCATCCTTTAGCGCCTCCGCCTATCCGGCGCTGGCAAAGGTTTATTCGTCCCTGAAATTACCCGATCTTCGCGGTGAGTTTATTCGTGGCTGGGATGACGGGCGAGGTGTTGACGTAGGCCGTGAGTTAATTTCTTTCCAGGAAGGCACATGGATTCAGCCCAATATTGAAAACAACTCGACACTTACAGCTATTCAGCTTGGTAATGGTGAAAATCTATTCAACACAGCAGAAAACAAAGCTGTCTGTAACTTGCCAACATTTGGATCAACAGGGTCAAGGGCGCGCTGGTTCATCCGCCCACGAAACGTGGCGTTTAACTACATCGTAAGGGCTGCGTAATGGCTAAGGTAACACTTGATAAAAATGGCCTGGCTAAATCAGCCGGTACACTCACTGTATACAATTTTGATGCGTTAACCGGTGAGTTTACCGGCTCAAGCAATGAGTTTCTGGCGCAGGGTGTCGGCCTGCCTGCTAACGCCAGTATCACAGCACCACCCGATGCTGAGGCTGGGCACGTAATGCTTTACCGTGATGAAAGCTGGCTGGCCGTTGTCGATCATCGCGGAGAAACGGTTTATTCAGTCATTAACGGCGCAGCAGTGCTGATTAACGCGCCGGGCGATTATCCGGCAGACACTACGCTACTTCAACCGGCAACCGCTTGGGATAAATGGGATGGCACGAAATGGGTAAAAGACGCAGAGGCTGAACGTGAAGCAAAGATCATCGCCGTTGAGAAAGAAAGAAATACCCGTATTGCAGAAGCTAACTCCGTAAGCGCAGCCTGGCAGGCGCAGTTGCTGCTCGGAATTATTACAGAGGATGATAAGGAAAGACTGACGGCATGGATGGCTTATGTACAGAAAATCCAGCGTGTAGATGTACTTTCCACACCTTATGTCACGTGGCCAGATCGTCCTGTCTAAAATATAACGAGGTGCAGAAAGTAGCTTTTGCACCTTGCTATCTTAAAAAGATTTTATCTATAAATATAACGCCTTTTATATTTAGCTAATCAAAATGAGAGGGATAGGTTTTCATTTTTCACAATTATCCTTTTTTTATTAATGACTAACAATGAAGTAGCACCTACGCCAGTAAAAAGAGCCTCTCCCGTAAAGTAGTTTTGATCCTGATTCCCCGTCAAATGTCTGGCCATTTTCAAATCACTCCCTTGTAACATTATAGTTACACTGGACTTTCTCACGCCTATAATAGTCATTCCAGCATCACTCAGCACTGGAGCCATGCCAGACAGCATGAAAAAGAAAATAAACGCCGCGCCAGTAACTAACGCTGCCACTTTATTTTTTTTCTTCTTTTCTATATTTTTATCAAAATAAATGTTTGGGATTATCATAATTAAAGCAGCTGTCATCATTACCGATGAAAAAATCGGTAAGACATCAACATGCTTTGATCTTACTACTAAATAAATAGTAAAAATTGCCATAAAAGATATTATAACATGCCCCCAGATGGGTTCATAAATTTTCATCTTCCTTGCAATTCTTCTTGTTCCTTTAAATGAGCGCAACGCCTTTGGGTTTTTATTTCTCGTTGCAATAAAAAAAGCACCCTTCAAAGAAAGAGTAGCTACAATGACGGACATCGAATACCAGCATAGTATAAAAAAAACCAAAATGAGTGAGAACGATGTTATAACCATTAGAAAAAAAATCACATCGGATAATGTTAACCCGGTGGGAAAGAACTGCATTCTTATGCAATAGAACATAAAAACGACCACTCCTGCGCCAGTCAGGCATAGATAAATGTTTTTCCCGACTTCCATATTTAAAGCACTTCTTAAAGAAATCAATTGTACCTCCTTAACCTTATGAAAGAGCGATAAAAAAAGCTCACCTAAGAATTTTAACAGTGAATCTAACCGATATAGTTAATATTATAAGTAAAACCCTTTACCGGTACATACCGGCTGAAAGGCAGCGCCAGATTATTAATTCTGTCTGCTGACTGACCAGCAAACACCCATCAGATGCACTGCAAAACCTGACCTGACACCCTGAGCACACCCTCAAAACGGAGTGCATCAGATGTCTGATTATCATCATGGTGTCCGCGTCGTCGAACTCAACGACGGCACGCGCACCATTACAACCGTATCAACCGCAATTGTCGGCATGGTCTGCACCGCGCAGGATGCGGATGCGGCAACCTTCCCGCTGAATACGCCGGTACTTATCACTAACGTGCAGGCCGCTGTCGGTAAAGCTGGTAAAAAAGGCACGCTTGCGGCCGCGCTGCAGGCTATTGCCGATCAGTCAAAACCCGTGACCGTCGTCGTGCGCGTGGCTGAAGGTGCCGACGAAGCCGAAACCACATCCAATATCATCGGCGGCACGGATGAAAACGGCCAGTATACCGGCATGAAAGCGCTGCTCGCCGCGCAGACACAGCTCGACGTGAAGCCGCGCATTCTCGGCGTGCCGGGGCTGGACTCACTGGCAGTGGCGACCGCGCTTGCCAGCATCGCGCAGCAGCTGCGCGCCTTTGCCTACGTCTCAGCGTGGGAATGTAAAACCATTTCCGAGGCCCGCCTGTATCGCCAGAACTTCAGCCAGCGTGAATTGATGGTTATCTGGCCTGATTTCCTTGCGTGGAACACCGCGACCAGTAAATCCGACACGGCCTATGCCACTGCGCGTGCGCTGGGCCTGCGCGCCAAAATCGACAACGACACAGGCTGGCATAAAACCCTGTCTAACGTCGGCGTCAACGGCGTGACCGGCATTTCCGCATCAGTGTTCTGGGATTTGCAGCAGACCGGTACCGACGCCGACCTGCTCAATGAGGCCGACGTCACCACGCTGATCCGTAAAGACGGGTTCCGCTTCTGGGGCAACCGTACCTGCAGCGATGACCCGCTGTTTCAGTTTGAGAACTACACCCGAACGGCGCAGGTGCTGGCCGACACGATGGCCGAGGCGCACATGTGGGCGGTTGATAAGCCGCTGACGCCGGTTCTGGTGCGCGAGATTATCGCGGGCATCAATGCGAAGTTCCGCGAGCTGGTTAACGCCGGTTATCTGCTGGGTGCATCCGCCTGGTATGACGAAAGCGCCAACGATAAAGACACCCTGAAGGCGGGCAAGCTCTTTATTGATTACGACTATACGCCGGTTCCGCCGCTGGAAGATTTAACCCTGCGCCAGCGCATTACCGACACCTATCTGGCGAACTTCGCCGCATCCGTTAACAGCTGAGGAGCCGGATAAATGGCACTGCCACGCAAACTAAAGGGCATGAACCTTTTTAATAACGCCAACAGCTATCAGGGCGTCGTCACCGCCGTGACCCTGCCGAAGCTGGCGCGCAAGCTCGACCCGTTCCGCGCGGGCGGCATGAGCGGCGCGGCCTTCATTGATAACGGTCTGGAAGATGACGCGCTCGATGTTGAGTGGAGCATTGGCGGTATTGATGAGCTGGTACTCACACAGTGGGGTGCGTCTGACATTCCCCTGCGCTTTACCGGCTCTTACCAGCGCGACGATACCGGTGAGGAAATCGCGGTAGAGATTGAGGTGCGCGGCAAGCATCAGTCAATTGATTTCGGCGAAGCCAAACAGGGCGAAGACACCGAAACCAAAATCACCAGTAAAAACACCTATTACAAACTGACTTTTAACGGCAAAGAGCTGATCGAAATCGACACCATCAACATGGTGGAGAAGGTCAACGGCACTGACCGTCTTGAGCAGCGCCGTAAAAATCTCGGCCTGGTATAAATCCTGACGCCAGCGCCCGCCGCTGGCTTCAACTGACTACAGTGAACAGAGAACAATCATGGAAAAGAAAGATAACGTTGTTGAGTTTGAAACCCCGCTGCTGCGCGGCGAAACCGAAATCAAAAGCGTGGAGCTGATTAAGCCGACGGCCGGAAGCCTGCGCGGCGTGCGTCTCGCCGATCTGTGCCAGTCGGATGTTGACGCACTGCTCACCGTGCTGCCCCGCATTACCCTGCCAGCGCTGACAAAGGCCGAGTGTAACGCGCTTGATCCGGTTGACCTGATTACGCTGGGCGGAAAGGTGATCGGTTTTTTGCAGTCGAAGTCGGACGAATAGACTGGCCTCGCGGCCTGACGGTCAATGACCTGATGGCCGACATTGCCACGATATTTCACTGGCAACCCTCCGAGATGTACGACATGCCGCTGGCCGAGCTGATGGACTGGCGGCATAAAGCCTTTATCCGCAGCGGAGCAACCCCGGATGAGCAATAACCTCAAGGTGCAGGTGCTGCTGAACGCGGTAGACAAAGCCTCGCGCCCCTTCAAAGCCGTGCAGACCGCAGCCAAAAATCTGTCGTCTGACATACGCCAGACGCAGACGACGATTAAGGAGCTGGATGCACAGGCGGGGAAAATTGACGGCTTCCGCAAGGCCAGCGCGCAGCTGGCCGTCACGCAGCAGAGCCTCAAAGACGCTAAGCAGGAGGCGGCCGCGCTTGCCGTGCAGTTTAAAAACACCGAGCGACCAACAACACAGCAGGCCCGCGCACTGGAAAAGGCCCGGCAGGCGGCGGCTGAGCTGCAGACCAAAACCAACAGCCTGCGCCTTTCGGTGCAGCAGCAGCGCGAGGCGCTTAACGCGGCGGGGATTTCCACCAAAGCCCTGAGCAGCGAGCAGCAGCGCCTGAAATCCGCCTCGGCGCAGGCAACCGTCAGCCTGAGCCGTCAGAAAATGGAGCTGCAGCGGCTGAATGCGCAGCAGGAGCGGCTGAACCAGACCAGCGAACGCTACCGCAAAGGGCAGGAGCTGTCGGGTAAGGTGCGCAATATGGGCGCAGCCGGTATCGGTGCCGCCACGGTCGGCGGCATGGCTGCTACGTCGCTGCTGATGCCGGGGTTTGATTTCGCACAGAAGAATTCCGAGCTGCAGGCCGTGCTCGGCGTGGGAAAAGAATCGCCGGAAATGAAAGCCCTGCGCGCGCAGGCGCGTCAGCTGGGTGATACAACGGCCGCGTCTGCCGATGATGCAGCAGGTGCGCAAATCGTTATTGCCAAAGGCGGCGGCGATGCCGCTGCCGTTCAGGCCGTTACGCCGGTTACGCTCAACATGGCGCTGGCAAACAAACGCACGATGGAGGAAAACGCCGGGCTGCTGATGGGGATGAAATCAGCCTTCCAGCTTTCAAACGATAAGGTGGCGCACATCGGCGACGTGCTGTCGATGACCATGAATAAAACGGCCGCTGACTTTGACGGGCTGAGCGATGCGCTGACCTACGTCGCCCCGGTAGCGAAAAATGCGGGCGTCAGCATCGAGCAGGCGGCAGCGATGGTCGGCGCTTTACACGATGCCAAAATCACCGGCTCAATGGCCGGTACGGGAAGCCGCGCCGTGCTGAGCAGGCTGCAGGCACCGACCGGCGAATCATTCAAGGCTATCAAAGAGCTGGGAATTAAAACGGCAGACGGCAAAGGAAATACCCGCCCGATCTTCACCATCCTGAAAGAAATGCAGGCGAGTTTTGATAGTCACAAGCTGGGAACGGGCCAGCGCGCCGAGTACATGAAAACCATTTTCGGCGAGGAGGCCAGCTCATCGGCCGCCGTGCTGATGACCGCCGCCTCAACCGGCAAGCTCGATCAGCTGACCGCCACGTTTAAAGCCTCTGATGGCAAAACCGCCGAACTGGTCCAGGTCATGCAGGATAATCTCGGCGGCGACCTGAAAGAGCTGCAGTCTGCTTATGAGGCTATCGGCACCGACCTGTTTGATCAGAACGACGGCAGCCTGCGCACGCTTACCCATGACACGGCGGCGCTGCTGCTGAAGGTGGATGGCTGGATTAAGGCTAACCCGGAGCTGGCTGGCGGTATCGCAAAAGTGGTAATGGGCGGGCTGATGTTAGCCGGGGCGCTGGGCGCCATCGGGCTGGTAGCCTGGCCGGTGATTGCGGGCGTGAATGCACTGATTGCCGGGGCGGGCTTCCTCGGCACGGCATTCAGCATCGCTGGCGGAGCCATTACGGCCGCGCTCGGCGCTATCACGCTGCCGGTTCTGGCCGTCGCGGCGGTAATCGTGGCCGGGGCGCTACTGGTGCGCAAATACTGGGAACCCATCAGCGTCTTTATCGCGGGCATGGCTGAAGGATTTGGCGCAGCGATGGGGCCGATCAGTGATTCCTTTGGTTCGCTGAAGCCGGTGTTTGATTGGGTAGGCGGCAAGGTCAAAGAGCTGTGGGACTGGTTCGGCAAACTGCTGGAGCCGGTGAAGTCCACGCAGACCGAACTTGCCGCCGCTGGAGACATGGGTAAGAAGTTCGGCAACATGCTGGCCGAGGCGCTGAAAATTCCGGGGCATGCGCTCGATCAGCTTATGGGTGGCATCAACTGGGTGCTGGATAAGCTCGGCATCATCGACACGAAATCCGATGGCCTGAAAGACAAAGTGCCGTCTCCTGATCCGGTAGCAACCGGCGGCGCGGGCGCAGATACGGACGGGCTGAAATACAACATCGCCTACGGTGTCGCACCTTACCGGCCGGTTTCCTCGCCGTCAGCCGGGGGCGGATTCACCGACCGCAGCCAGAATACCTATCAGTATGAAATCAACATGCACGAGGGCATGACCAAAGACGACGCAATGGCGCTGATGGCGCAGCACCAGGCTAAAGAGCAGCGAAATCGTCAGGCGCAGAACCGCAGCAAAATGGGCTGGGAGGATTAACCGATGATGATGATTTACGGCATGATGCCGTTTATGCGACAGACCCTGCCATACGGGGATATGCAGCAGAATATCGACTACCGCTGGCCCACTAACAGCCGGTTCGGGCAGCGTCCGTCGGCGCAGTTTATCGGGCCGGGCGATGAAAAAATCACGTTATCCGGGGAGCTGCGCCCGGAAATCACGGGCGGCTCGCTGTCGCTGATGACCGTCCGTCTGATGGCCGACGAGGGGATGGCGTGGCCGCTGATTGGCGGCAGCGGCATGATTTACGGCATGTACGTGATTGAGAGTATTTCTAACACCTTTAGCGAGTTCTACCCCAACGGAACGGCCAGCAAAATCATGTTTACCCTGAGCCTTAAGCGCGTTGATGAGTCGCTCACCTCGATGTTCGGCGATCTGAAGAAACAGGCTGACGGGCTTATCAACGGCTCAAGCAATCTGCCAGGGCAGCTCACGTCAGCAATTGACGGAGTGAAGTCGGCGGCCGGTAGCCTGATTTCAACTGCAGGGGGGCTGCTCGGATGATCGGGATAAGCAGCCTGCCGGTGCAGGCCGGGGCGCAGCTGACGCCGGATTTCATGCTGAAGGTTAATTCTAAAGATGTCACAACCAATATCCGGGATCGCCTTATCTCGATGACGCTGACCGATAATCGCGGCTTTGAGGCTGACCAGCTGGACATTGAGCTGGACGACGCCGACGGGCAGCTGGCTATGCCGGTACGCGGCGCGGTGATAACGCTGTTTCTCGGCTGGAAAGGCCAGACGCTTTTCGGCAAAGGTAATTTCACGGTTGATGAGGTAGAGCACCACGGCGCGCCGGATACAATGACAATTCGCGCCCGCAGTGCTGATTTTCGTGGCTCGCTCAATTCCCGCCGGGAGGTGTCCTATCACGACACAACCCTGGGGGAAGTCGTGACGCAGATAGCCGGGCGCAATAATCTAAAGCCAATGCTGGCCGATGGATTCGCCGGAATTGCCGTGGCTCACATTGACCAGACGCAGGAGACTGACGCTAAATTCCTGACACGCCTCGCCACGCTTTACGGCGCGGTTGCAGCAGTTAAGGCCGGGCAGCTTCTGTTTATAAAGCCCGGTAATGGTGTCACCGCAAGCGGCAAACCAATCCCGCAGATGACGATTACGCGACAGGACGGCGACCGGCACAGCTTCAGCATTGCCGACCGTGGTGCATACACGGGTGTCTCGGCAAGCTGGCTGCACACCAAAGACCCTAAGCCCAAGAAAGTTAAGGTAAAGCGTAAGCCGAAGGTTAAACACCTGCGTGCGCTGGAGCATCCGGCGGCTAAAAAGAAAAAGACGACTGCGACCAAAACACCAGAGGCCCGAGAGGGCGATTACCTCGCAGGGACTGAAGACAACATTTTTACGCTGACGACCGTGTATGCGACGAAAGCGGCCGCGATGCGGGCAGCTAAAGCAAAGTGGGATAAGCTGCAGCGCGGCGTCGCTGAGTTCTCGCTTACGCTCGCGATGGGACGTGCCGACCTGTACCCGGAGACGCCGGTCAGGGTGAGCGGCTTTAAGTCTGTGATCGATGCGCAGCCGTGGATTATTAGTAAGGTGACGCATAGCCTGAGCGGCAGCGGGTATACCACACAGCTTGAATTTGAAGTCTTGCTATCCGATGTTGAGTATCAGGCAGAATCAGACGAAGATGATTCACAATAAGTGAAATTTGTTGCTCATTTTGGCATTTAGGAGTATTAAAGCTACGAGCTTACAGGGAGACGCCATTGATGATGCATTGTCCGTTATGCCAGACCGCCGCACACGCTAAAAGCAGCAGATACATTTCAAAAGAAACAAAAGAGCGTTATCACCAGTGCCAGAACATCAATTGCAGCTGTTCTTTCAAAACGCATGAAACGTTAGCGATGATTATTGTAACGCCCGGCCAGGTTAATCGTGTGCCGATCTTTACGGGGCATGAATCCCAGCCATCCTTACTGCACTAATTTGAGCAGCCCCTAAAGCCCCGCATTTGCGGGGTTTTTTGTGGGCGCTATTTATTGCCCTTGAAAACATGAGTATTACCAAGCAGCAACGCAGTTGCGGGCTTATCCATCAATTTTCCCATTTCATTACAGGTCGATAGCGGGTTTTCAAAAGAATATCCGCTGGCTTTAAATTTGTTGGTTACGTTGATTGCCTTGATTCTTTTTAGGTAATCAGCAGGCACGTCTTTTGTCCAGATGGGGGAGCATATCCCGCTGGAGGTAATTACTTTATAACTTTCATCATCAATACTGGCGGCGGGTATCACAATAGTTAGTTGATCATCCTTGAGGCTGACTTCTGCCGGTTGCCAGGGCTTAAGTTTGTTCTTGAGGGTGCTCACATCTGAAGCTTGCGCCGCAGCAACTGAAGAAAATATTAATGCAGAGCTGATCAGGGCTAAATGAAATCGCATCATCAAACTTCCTTTTGAGGTGAGTTTGCCTGGCGAATCAATCGGGGGGCGGTGGCGGCGGTGAAAATGCACCGCCACTTTACCGCCACTCGAAAAGCCAGATACAAAAAAACCGCTTCAATGAGCGGCTTAAGTATATGTTTTTTATGCTTAAATTTGGTGGCCCCTGCTGGGCTTGAACCAGCGACCAAGCGATTATGAGTCGCCTGCTCTAACCACTGAGCTAAGGGGCCAGCGGAGCGGGGATTATAAAGTATCTCTTCAGGACGATCCAGCACTCAGCTACCGGTTGCTGAAATAAG
>Ga0308161_1005229_pt1 | contig 11480 bp, 13 predicted proteins | sample PhyFR2_FD_201034 | JGI IMG/M metagenome (GOLD analysis project Ga0308161, IMG submission 201034) | Phyllosphere microbial communities from UC Gill Tract Community Farm, Albany, California, United States - DLSLF.R2 | ecosystem: Host-associated > Plants > Phyllosphere > Unclassified | place: USA...
TCACTTTTTTTGCTTCGCCAAAAAAAGTAACCAAAAAAAGGCGACCCGGTGATCGCGCCCCGCTGCGCGGGGTTCCCGTGTCAGCGGTACCCGGAGCGGGGCGCGGCTAAACTCGCCAAGCTATGCTTGGCTCAGACAGACGCCGCACCTTTTCCCGCTCCGGGCACCGCTGACACGGCGCGCTCAACGGGATTTAAAAGCAACGGCAACTTCAAAAGCAACGGCAACTGTCGCTGCGCGTAAGTCAAAAGCAACGGCATATTGCTGTATCCACCTCTATCCTGCCCAGCAGCCTGATGCAACACCCCTTCGACGCCCGACGATCCCGCCCCCCACTCCCTCAGCTTCATTAAAAAAGCCCGCCATCTCGCGACCGGCGGGCCTGTTCATCCAACGGGATGATTACTTCTTCGTCGCCTGCTCCTTGGCAGCCTTGTCCACCAGGAAGCTCGCCACCTGCAGCGCCGACTCATGCAGCACGTTTTCCGGCTGCCGTCCGCCCATGGCCGCGCCCACGATGGAAGGCGAGGTCATGTAGCGGCCGTCGATGGCCAGCGTGGGCACGCCGTCGATCTTGTAGGCTTCCTGCAGCGCAGCCGCGCGCTTGGCCTTGGTCTGCACGCCGAAGGAGTTGTACACCTCCAGGAACTTGGCCTTGTCCACGCCCTGCGCGGCGATGTAATCGGCGATCGCGGCGTCGCTCTCCAGCGGCTTGCGCTCGGCATGGATCGCGTGGAACACCTTGGGATGCAGGTCGTTCAGGCGGCCCATGGCTTCCAGCGTGTAGTACAGCTTCTGCTGCGGCACGAAGGAAGGACGGAAGGCCACCGGCACCCGCTTGAAGGAAATCGCGTTGCCCTGCTTCTTCACCCATTCCACCAGCGATGGCTCAAGTGCGAAGCAGTGCGGGCAGGAATACCAGAAGAACTCGGTGACTTCCACCTTGCCGGCCGATTCGGTGGGCTGCGCCTTTTCCAGGGTCTTGTAGTCGCTGCCGTTGACCGGCGCCTGCGGGGACGCATGCGCCGTTGCCGCTATTACTGCCAGGCTGACTGCTGCCAGCATCTGTTTCATCAACTTCATCGCCACTCCTTCTGTTTATTTGGGGACGCGAACCACGGCCACATCCACGCCGTTGTCGCTCAACCGGGATCGTACCCGGTTCATGGTTTCCAGATTGCCGAACGGACCGAGCCGCACCCGGTAAAGGGTGCCGTTGTCGGTCTTGCGCTCGGCGATATTGGCCGACAGGCCCATCAGCGCCAGCTTTGCCTTGGCGTTCTCGGCATCGTTACGCTCCAGGAATGCGCCAGCCTGCAGATAATAGGTGAATTTGTCGTCGACCGCGCCGCCGCCTTCGGTGGAGCGCTCCACCACCGGCGGCTTGGCGGCTTCGCGCGCCAGCGCCGCCCTGGCTTCAGCGCGTTGCCGCGCCTCGGTCCGCTTCTGCTCCTCGCGCTGCGCCTCGGCCTTCTTGGCTTCCAGCTCGGCGTCGATCGCGGCTTCCTCGTCGCTCTTGCGCGGCACGTCCTTGGCGGCCTGGCGCGCCGCTTCACGGTTGCCGTACAGCGGCTTGTTCGGGTCCGACGGCCCGGTCGGCGCGGCCGGCGGCGGCGCATTGCTGGTGTTGGGCGCCGCCACCCGGTCCGGCCCCCTGTCCTGCGCCTTGTCCTGCTTGCCCAGCTTGTTGACGAAGGGCAGCGGCGTGTTCTTGATGGTGATGGCGACGCCGACCGCGATGGCCAGGCCGATGATAAGACCGATGATCAGGCCCAGCAGCGTGCCGCCGGCCTGCCTGTTGCGTTGATGGATCATGCTTCCTCGAAATTCAGACTTACATCCGGGCCGGCGCCGAGACGCCAATCAGCGCCAGGCCGTTGCGCAGCACCTGACGGGTGGCCACCAGCAACGCCAGGCGCGCCATGCGGGTGGGCATGTCGTCCACCAGCACCCGTTCGGCATTGTAGTAGCTGTGCAGTTCGCCAGCCAGGTCGCGCAGGTAGAACGCCACCTGGTGCGGTCCCAGTTCCTCCATGGCTTTCTGCAACGCTTCCGGGTATTCGGCCAGCTTGGAGAGCAGCGCCGCCTCGCGCGGCGCCGTCAGCGGCGCCAGGTCGACATTGGCGAGGCTGGCCTCGTCGCCGCCCCACTGGCCCAGCACCGAGCAGATGCGAGCATGGGCGTACTGCACGTAATAGACCGGGTTCTCGTCCGACTGCGCCAGCGCCAGGTCGACGTCGAACACGAACTCGGTGTCGGCCTTGCGCGAGATTAGGAAGAAGCGCACCGCGTCGCGGCCGCGGGTCAGGTCGCGCGGCGCGCTGTCGACGGCCTCGCCGGCCGACCATTCGATCAGGTCGCGCAGCGTCACGTAGGAACCGGCGCGCTTGGAGATCTTGACCTCCTCGCCGTTGCGCATCACGGTCACCATCTTGTGCAGCACGTAGTCCGGATAACCCTCCGGGATGCCGATGCCGACCGCCTGCAGGCCGGCGCGCACGCGGGCGATGGTGCCATGGTGGTCGCTGCCCTGCACGTTGATGACCTTGTGGAAGCCCCGCTCCCACTTGGTGATGTGGTAGGCCACGTCCGGCACGAAATAGGTATAGGTGCCGTCGGACTTCTTCATCACCCGGTCCTTGTCGTCGCCGTAGTCGGTGGTGCGCAGCCAGAGCGCGCCATCCTGCTCGTAGGTCTTGCCGGCCGCGACCAGCGCCGCCACCGCGCGCTCGACCCGGCCGTCGGTGTAGAGCGAAGACTCCAGGTAGTAGTTGTCGAAGGCCACGCCGAAGGCGTTCAAGTCCAGGTCCTGCTCGCGGCGCAGATAGGCCACCGCATAGCGGCGGATCGATTCGATGTCCTCGACGTCGCCGCTGGCGCTTGCGTCGCCGATGGTGTCCCGGTTCAGAAAGTCGCGCGCAATGTCGGCGATGTAGTCGCCGTTGTAGGCATTCTCGGGCCAGCCGGCGTCGCCGGGCTTGTGGCCGCGGGCGCGGGCCTGCACCGAGTTGGCCAGCGTGGCGATCTGCACGCCGGCGTCGTTGTAATAGAACTCGCGGGTCACGTCATAGCCCTGCGAGGCCAGCAGCGCCGACATCGCGTCGCCCAGCGCGCCCTGGCGGCCGTGTCCCACATGCAGCGGGCCGGTCGGGTTGGCGGACACGAATTCCACCAGCACCCGCTGGCCTGCGCCCTGTTCGCCCTGGCCGTAGGCCTCGCCCTGGCGCATGATTTCCGTCACCACCGCCTGCTTCGAGGCAGCCGACAGCCGCAGGTTGATGAAGCCGGGGCCGGCGATCTCGACCGCGTCCACCAGGCCCGCGCGGGCCGGGTCGGCCAGCACCGCCGCCGCCAGCGCCTGCGCCAGTTCGCGCGGATTCTTCTTCATCGGCTTGGCCAGCTGCAGCGCGATATTGCAGGCCACGTCGCCATGCGACGGGTCGCGCGGGCGCTCCAGCACGACATTCGGTTGCAGTCCGGTTCCGGCCACCAGCGGCGTCAGGGCGTTCTGGAACAGGGAAATGATCTGGTGTTTTTGGGAGGCTAGCATGGGACTCGGTTGGCGCGGGCACATGCCCGCGGATGGCTCAAAACGCCTGATTATACTGGCTTGGACGGCCTTAACTGTCGCGCAGAGCCGATGCGGGGGCGTAGGTCATGATGAATTCGCGCAGCCGGAAAGCCTCCGGCAGCCAGGCGTCGTCCGACAGCCTGCCGTGGTCCAGCCAGACATAGGTTTCGGCAACCAGCGCCGAACCGTCCGCCAGCGTGACCGGCAGCGCGTCGCGCCGGTACTCGGCGCCCTCGAAGAGATCGAGCCGGGCCAGGTCGTCTGGCGCGACATCGCGGTACAGCAGGCCCGCCACCGCCTGCCCGGGCGCGGCCACGATGCCGGGATAGGCCACGCCGGGCACCGCAAAGCGGCGGTAACCCGGCAGGACGGCCGGCTCGGACCGGTAGCGGCCGCCGACCAGCGGCTGCCACACTTCGGCAAACATCAGGGAACCATAGGTAAAGATGTGGGCGCTCACGCTGCTTCCTCTTTGGCTGGACAGGCAGGTCGCATGATAGCCGTTGCTGCCCGGTTGCTGCCGGACAGGCGAACCGGCGCTCAGTCCGCCCCGGGCTTGAAGTCCGGCTCGAAGAAACACCATTTCACCGTCGGCCAGCGCTGCTGTATGGTTTCCTCCACCGTGTTGATGGCTTCCACCAGTGCGTGGTCGCTCGGCTGCGCATGCATGCGCGCCTGCACCGCCACCATCAGCTGCGAACCCCATTGCACCGTGATCAGGTGGATCACGTGGTCCACTTCCGGGCGCGCCAGGATATGCGCCTTGATCGCCGCATGCACTTCCGGGGCGGCCGATTCGCCGGTGATCATGCCCTTGACCTCATGGGTGATGAAGATCGCCACCACCATCAGCAGCACGCCCACCGCGATGGTGCCGCAGGCATCCCATATCGGGTTGCCGGTCACGACCGTCAGCAGCACGGCGATGAAGGCCAGCGACAGGCCGCACAGCGCGGCAATGTCCTCGCCCGCCACCACCAGCAGTTCCGACTGCCGGGTCTCCCGGAACCAGCGGAAGAAGGGCTTGTCGCCGGACGTCTTGCGTATCTCCTTCATCGCGCCATACAGCGAGAAGCTCTCCAGCGCCACCGACACGCCCAGCACGCCCAACGCGACATAGACATTGCTCAGCGGCTCGGGATCGCGCAGGTGCTCGATGCCCTGCATCACCGAAAACGCGCCGCCGAGGAAGAACAGCAGGAGCGCGACCATCATGGCCCAGAAATAGACGACCCGGCCGTAACCCATCGGATGGGACTCATCGGGCGGCTTCTTCGCCTCCTTCAGCCCGCGCAGCAGGAACAGCTGGTTGGTGCAGTCGGCCAGGGAGTGGATGGCTTCGGCCAGCATTGCGCCGGAACCGGTATAGAGCGCGGCGGCGAACTTGGCCGCGGCGATGCCGCCATTGGCGCCCAGCGCATAGAAGATGGGCTTGTTGGATGTGTCCTGCGTGGCCATGTGGTGCGCTCGCTGATGAAAGCGTCACCTTATCCAGCCTGGCGCGGAAACGATATCGATCAACGCAAGCGGCCTTGCCGCTGTGTTTGTCCGGTTGATTGCCATCAACGCAAGCCGACGCCGGCCGCCGTGCGGCAGGAACTTCGGTTTTCAACGGGCCCTCTATCCATTGTAGCTATGACAAACATTGCGGCCGCCGATGGCGCCGCATCTGACAAACGTTCAAAGGAGATAGTGATGAAGAAGCTGATACTTTCCGCCATGTGCGTGGTGGCGCTGAGCGCCTGTAGCGGCATGGATTCGTCGTCGCGCATGGGTTCGTCGAACATGGGTTCGTCCAGCATGGGCTCGTCCAGCACCGGCGCATCCAGCATGGGCTCCACCGGCAGCTCCAGCATGGGACAGGGCGGCACCGCCGGCGCCAACCGGGCGCAAACCACGTCCGGCGCCTACACGGCTCCCGGCACGTCCACCATGCCAGGCTCGAAAGGCACCGCCGGCACGCCGGCAGATCCGAACTCGGCGCAGCCCACCGGCGGCATGGGCGGCACGGGCATGGGCACCGGCTCGGGCAGCATGAGCCGCTGAGCCGGCTTCACTGCGGCCGCTAGGCCGCGTCGGCGGCTTCGAACGCAAGCAGATAGCGCTTGCGTTCAAGGCCGCCGGCGTATCCCGTCAACTTGCCGTCGCTACCCACGATGCGGTGGCATGGAATGATGATCGACAGAGGGTTGCGTCCTATCGCACTGCCCACTGCCCGCACCGCCCGCTCCGCGCCGATGGCGCAGGCATGCGACAGGTAGCTCGTCGTGGCGCCATAAACCACGGTCGACAACTGGCGCCATACGGCTTGCTGAAACGGCGTGCCGCGCAAGTCCAATGGCAGATCGAAGCGACGCAGGCTGCCATTGAAATACGCATCCAGCTGCGTTGCCGCACGCTCCAGGTGCGGATGTTCTCCTTCACGCCATCCCTCAACACCGCGGAAATGCCGGTGCTCCTCGAAATACAGGCCGCACAGGCCGGCATCGCTTGCCGCCAGCAGCAGCCTGCCCAGCGGGCTTTCATGCATGCGGTAATGAATCATCGCGCTTCTCCTTGTCATTGCAGTCCATGCCATAGCAGCAGCGCCGCATAGCCGCGCCAGGGCGCCCAGGCAGCGGCGCGCGCCAGCAGTTGCGCTTCCTCCAGACGCCCGCCTTCGATGCCTGACGCCGCCTTCTGCAGGCCCAGATCGCCGGCCGGGAACGCATCCGGAAAACGCAGCCCGCGCAGGGCGATGTATTGCGCGGTCCATTCGCCGATGCCGGGCACGGTCTTCAGGCGTGCCACTGCATCGGCAAGGCCGGTGCCCGGCGCGACCACCAGCCCGCCCGCCGCGGCAAACTGCGCCAGCGCCGCCAGCGTGCGGGCGCGCGCGAGCGGCAGGCCGCAGCCGGCGATGGCCTCCAGCGGAGCCGCCGCCAGTTCTTCGGCCAGGGGAAAATGCAACCCGACCTCCTGAAACGGCGTCGCGGCGGGCCGGCCGAAACGTTGCGCCAGACGGCCCGACAGCGTGGTGGCGCCGGCCACGCTGATCTGCTGTCCCAGCACCGCGCGCACTGCCAGTTCGAAGAGGTCGAAGGCGCCGGGCACGCGCAGGCCGGGCGCCGCGGCCATCCTCGCCGCCAGCAGGCTGTCACCGGCCAGGTGCGCTTCGATGGCGGTCGGGTTGGCGTCGAGGTCGAACTGGCTGCGTATCCGCGCGGCCAACGGCATGAGCCATGGCGCCAGCGAAGCGGCCGTCTGCAGCTGCAGCTGGCCGCGCTGCGGCAGGTGCGACACGCGCAGCCAGCCCTGCCCGCCCTGCAGCCGCACGCTGCGCAGGTAATGCAGCTCGCCGCCTTGCTCGCGCACCGCTTCCACGCCGGGTATGGCGCGCCGCTGCAGATAGCGCAGCATCTGGTCCCAGGCATAGGGCGGCCGGTAGGCCAGCCGCAGCGTCAGCGCGCCGTCATCGATGCCTTCGCCGCCGGCGCGGCGCAAGGCGCCCGGCGCCATCCGGTAGCGGCTGACGAACAGCGCATTGAAGCGGCGCACGCTGCGAAAGCCCGCCGCAAACGCCACATCGGGCATGGGCAGCAGGGTTTCCTGCAGCAGCTTCTTGGCAAACAGCAGGCGCTGGGTCTGGGCCAGTTCCACCGGCGTGACGCCAAAGTGGCGCAGCAGCACCCGGCGCACCTGGCGCGACGACAGTCCCACCTCGGCCGCCAGCCGCTCGAGCGCGCCGCCGTCATCGCCGCCGCCTTCGTTCAATGCGCCGGCGGCGATGCGCTGCCATACCGCATGGGCCAGGTTCTGCTGCAGCGCATAGGGCGCCAGCTCGGGCCGGCAGCGCAGGCAGGGACGAAAGCCCGCCGCCTCGGCGGCCGCGGCGCTGGAAAAGAATTCGCAGGAGGAGCGGCGCGGCGGACGCACCGCGCACACCGGGCGGCAATAGATGCCGGTGGTTTTCACGCCGGTGAAGAAGACGCCGTCGAAGCGGGCGTCGCGCGCAAGTAGCGCGCGGTAGCAGCTGTCAGGGTCGGGCGGATGATCGAAGGTGGTGCTCATGCAGCCGATTTATACGCGTCGCGCCAGCCAGCGTCTAGCCGTTTTCGGACGTCAGTTTCGCCAGCTTGTGACGTGGCGGAACTGGCGCTGGCTCAGGGCCGGTCGGCGGCCTGGGCGGCGGCCATGGTCGCCAGCGCCGCCGCCTCGGCCACCAGCCTGGCGCCGGCCACCGCCGGCGCGCTGCCGTCGGCCGCCGCGACCGCCGCCGCCGACGCGCTGGCCACAGCCGATATCGCGGCCACCGCGGTCGCCTCCTCCACCGCCGGCGAGGATTCGGGCAGGCGCTGGAAGCCGGCATGCAGAAAGCCGGCAATGGCCTGCTGCGCCGCTTCGAGATAAGGAATCGTGCAGTGGTCGGAGCCGGCGATGGTCTGGTCCAGCGGTTGCGACGGCAGGCTGGCGACGAACCTGTCGGTATGCGCCGGCGGCACCACGTCGTCCCGCTCGGCGCGCAGCACCAGGATGCGGGTCTGCAGCCGCGCGGCGAACTTCACCGACTCGAAGCGATGGCGCAGCATCCACGCCACCGGGATCGTGCGGAAGAAGCGCCGGCGCGCCAGCGACACCAGCGAATCGTAGGGCGTGATCAGGGCCAGCGACGCCACCGGCCGCTGCGCCGCCACCTGCACCGCTACGCCCGAACCCAGGCTGCGCCCGACCACTGCCACCCGCCGCGCATCCACCCTGTGATGCGCGGCCAGCCAGTCCCACAGCATGGAGGCATCCTGCATGATGGCTGCCTCGCCCGGCACGCCGCTCGATTCGCCGTAGCCGCGGTAATTCATCGCCAGCACCGTCATGCCGGGAAACATGCGGCTGGCGTCGCGCGCCACCCAGCTGACTTCCTCGGAACGTCCGCCAAAGTACAGCACGCCGGGATGGCGGCCCGGCGCATGCGGGGTCATCAGCCAGCCGCACAGCCGGGTGCCGTCGGCGGCGCGCAGCACCACGCGGCGGGTGCGATGGCCGGCGCTGCGCGGTCGCTGGACTTCCGGTTCGCGCACCGGATTGAACACCAGGTGGGTCTGGCGGGCGAACACCACCGCCGCGAAGCCGGCCCACAGGAAGCTGGCCACGCCGGCGGCGCCGGCGATGAGCCGGCTGTCGGGGCCGGCGATGCGTCGCACCGACGTGACCGCCGTCGCATCGGGTTCCGCCGCCATGGCGCCATCGACAACCGCGCCCGGGTTTTCCTGCGCCTGCGCTGCATGCTGCTCGGCCATCGCGCTCTCCTTGTCTGGTCCTGTATTAGAGGGAAAAACAGGCGCTGCGGTTCGACGTTTCGCAGTCGATTGCATCAAGGATTTGCCTGTTTGACAAGGCTGGCAGACGGAACACGGCCGCTTCCCTGCCAATCCGACGTTCGCTGTGCGAACGGCCCTGCTGCGCTACACTCTTTGCTTTCAAAAATAAAACGACAACATCATGTCTCCCGCCACCCGCGCGCCCAGCCTGAAAACCATCCTGCTCTGCACCGGCCTGATCCTGACCCTGGCCATGGGCGTGCGCCACGGCTTCGGCTTCTGGCTGCAGCCGATTTCGCAAGCCAATAACTGGACCCGCGAAACCTATTCGCTGGCGATGGCGCTGCAGAACCTGATGTGGGGCGCGTTCGGGCCATTCGCCGGCATGGCGGTGGACCGCTGGGGCACCGCCCGCGTCGCGATATTCGGTGCGCTGCTGTATGCGGCCGGGCTGCTGTGGATGGCTTTCGTCACCCAGCCGGTGCTGTTCGTGGCCGGCTCGGGCCTGCTGATCGGCGGCGCGCTGGCCTGCACCGCATTCGGCGCAATGAGCGGCATCATCGGCCGCACCGCGCCTGAAGAAAAACGCTCCTGGGCCTTTGGCATCTCTGGCGCGGCCAGCTCCTTCGGCCAGTTCGCGCTGATGCCGATCGAGCAGCAGCTGATTGGCGCCATCGGCTGGCAGCATGCCTTCCTGGCGCTCGCCGCCCTGGTGCTGCTGGTGATGATCCCGATGGCGACCTTTCTGCACGAACCCAAGCCGAGCCGTTCCGGACCGCAGCAAAGCATGCCGGAGGCGATACGCGAAGCCTTTGGCTACCGGCCCTTCCTGCTGCTGCTGGCGGGTTACTTCGTCTGCGGCTTCCAGCTGGTGTTCATCGGCGTGCACATGCCGGCCTACCTGAAGGACCGCGGCCTGACCGATCCCGGCGTGGCGGTGATGGCGCTGGCCCTGATCGGCCTGTTCAATATCTTCGGTTCCTACGGCGCCGGACGGCTCGGCGGCTGGCTGCCCAAGCGTTACCTGCTGTCGTCCATTTACCTGGCGCGGGCCGCGGCGATTGCGCTGTTCCTGCTGCTGCCGCTCACGCCGCTGTCGGTCTATGTATTTTCCGCGGCGATGGGCGTGCTGTGGCTGTCCACGGTGCCGCTGACCAATGGCGTGATCGCCGGCATCTTCGGCGTGCGCTACCTGTCGATGCTGTCGGGCTTCGTGTTCTTCTCGCACCAGGTCGGCAGCTTCCTGGGCGTCTGGCTGGGCGGCTTTCTCTTCACCCGGCAAGGCAACTACAACACCGTCTGGATGATCACCATTGCGCTGGGCATCTTCGCCGCGCTGATCAACCTGCCGATCGATGAAAAGCCGATCGCGCGGGCCCAGGCGGTGCCTGCCTGAAGGCGCGCGCCATGCGATGGCGCCTGGCCGGATGGCTTGCCGCGGCGGCGCTGCTGGCGCTGGTATTCCTGGCCTACCTGCGGCCAGGCTTTCTCGTCGACCTCGCCAACCAGATCCTGCTGTGCATGTAGCGCAGGCGGGTCAGCGCGCCGCCGCGATCTCCAGCAGCATGTCCGTCAGCGCTTGCGGCGAGGTCAGCATCGCATCATGCCCGGCGGCGATCTCGCGCCAGCCCCAGTCCGGCTGGGCGCGCAGCCGCTCGCGGATGCCCGCCAGCGGTGGATACCAGGGATCGGTGACGGCGATATAGGTCCTGGGCAAGCCATTGCCCACTGGATGCCGCAATGCCAGCGGCTCGGTGTAGGCCTTCAGCGGATGCGGAGTGAGCCGGCGCATCAGCCATGCAACCTGCTGCGGCTCGCTGACGCCGAACTTGTCGGGCGTCGGGATGGCCATGCGCAGGCCTTCCGGGTCGATCGTCCTGCTGCGCTCGCGCTGCACCGCTTCCGGCAGGATGCCCAGGCCCGACTGTCCATTCTCCACCACCAGCGCATCGAGGTAGACCAGGTGCGCGATGCGCTCCTTCATGCGTTCGGCGACGCCGCTGATCACCAGTCCGCCAAAGCTGTGCCCCACCAGCACGATGTCGCTCAGCTCCTCGCATTCGATCACGGCGCAGGCATCGGCGATGAAGGTGGAAAGCCCGGTGCGTTCATCCAGCAGATGGGCGCGCTCGCCCAGTCCGGTCATGGTGGGGGTGTACACCTCGTGGCCGGCGGCGCGCAACTGCGCCGCCACGTCGCGCCAGCACCAGCCGCCATGCCAGGCGCCGTGTATCAATACGAAAGTCATGTCGTCTCCGTTTTTTATGGGAGCTCAGATGATAAGGCCGACGCCGCGATGCGCGCCTGTTCTGACCGGGCGCAGGGTCCAGAGCGGCAGCGCGGTTAGAATGCAGCGATGGACACCAACTCAAGCGACATCCCGCTCGCCGAACTGGAACAGGCGATCAATTACTGGCGCAACCTGCGGCCTTCGCGCGGCGAGGAACATTCGCTGTCGCCGGAAGTCAACCGGCTGGCCGAGGTCTATGCGCTGATGATCTACGAGCGGCTGCACAGCCTGCCGCTTGCCCGCATCGGTGCCGACGTGCTGGCCCTGATCGAGGCCTGGCGCAGCCAGCGGGTGTAAGGGGGGGCCGGGCTGCCTGGCCTGACGC
>Ga0308161_1005230_pt1 | contig 11479 bp, 7 predicted proteins | sample PhyFR2_FD_201034 | JGI IMG/M metagenome (GOLD analysis project Ga0308161, IMG submission 201034) | Phyllosphere microbial communities from UC Gill Tract Community Farm, Albany, California, United States - DLSLF.R2 | ecosystem: Host-associated > Plants > Phyllosphere > Unclassified | place: USA...
TCGAAGAGAAGAAGGCGGTGGTAGAGGCGGACGACGAGGGCGAAGATGAGGATGCATGGGGAGTTTCTGGAGGAGATGAGGACGAAGATCAATCTCAAGTACCGACACCTCAACCAGAAGTACAAGACCTCATCGATGTCGGAACCGTCGTCGATCACCCTCTTCCTGACTCGACACCCTCAGTTCCCACTCCTACTTCCGATCACGTCTCATCTATTTCCGACCAACCCCTTTCTCCCTCAGCCTTGATTTCAGAAGCACCCGAACCTTCCATCCCTCCTCCCTCACAAGATCTTCTATCCCTCGATACTCCATCCTCCCCACCTAAAGTACTCGTCAACCCTCTCATCGACCAATTGAAACAGGAATCGTTCGAAACGAACCAAGATTTGACTGCCGATACACCTCGACCTTCGACCATGGGCTTGAATGTACCGGATGATGTAGAGAAGAAGGATTTGGATGAGATCGAGGTGGAAGAGGAAGATGGATGGGATTTACCAGAAGTTGAGGCAGAGGAAGATTCGGAGACGGGGGAGAAGGAGAACGAGGAGACTCGGAAGGATGTCACAACGGGAGAAACTCAGGAGATGGAGCAGCAACAATCTGATTCAGAGCAGACAACGGGAGCTTCGGGAGAAGGAGAGAAGGTGCAGGACGAAATTATCGAGCAGGAGCCAAAGAAACTATTGGATCCCCTTTCTGAGCCATTCCAACCTGCTACTCCACCAATCGAGCCGTCTATCGCCTCATCTATTCCGACTACCGACGAATCTCCCGCTCCAACAACAACGACTGAATCGATCGAAAACGACAAACTTGAATCTCTTTCCCCTAATTCGCCAGTCATCGACAATAGCGCTTCATCTGCCGTCCATCCCGACGATGTAGGACCTTCTGACTACCCGAAAGATATCGAAGACCTGACGACTTCTCCTCACTCTTCGCTACCGGCCACTGAACGAACGCGATCCGGCTCTCTTCCCATCGATTCACTCCCTGCCGATCCTCTCCTCCAACTCGACGAATCTTCCCCTCTCGACCAAACTCAACCCGACTCGGACGTCCCCGTGTCCTCCGATATCCCTCCCGCAGAATCTCAGCTCGAATCGACCCAATCGCAACCTTCCGAGTCGATCGAGACTGATGACCAATCGACCCCTCCCGTACCTGCACAAGGCATTGAACTGCTAGAAGAACAAGTTCAGCCTATGGAGGAGGTCTCATCCGCGATTCTGAACTCGACAGACCCAGTCGAAATCGCTCCGAGCGTCGACGCGTTGTTTGACGAAGGACCTGAACCTGAGATTGAGGAGTCGAGCGCCCCGCAGATCACGGAGGAGGATCAAGTCGCTGAACCTGAGGAGATGGCAACAGAGGCTGACGTGGTTAAGAGTGAGCCGTTGAAGGTGGGCAATGCTGAGGAAGATTCGAGACTCGAAGCTGAGCTGGATATCGAGGAGCCCAAGGTCGCGCCAACGGAAGAACCTGACGTGGCGGGTACGGGTGAACCTGAGGTCGAGATCAACGAGGCAGAAGTTAAGGAGACTACCTCGAACGAGATCAACGGACGACAAGAACAGTTTGATCTTTCGATTCCCGATCAACCTCACGCAGAGGAAGAATCTTCCGCAGTCCCTGTCGAAGAACCGGTCTCGGAAGCGATCGAAGGGCTGGAGGAAACCGAAAAGTTAGATGGAGTCAAACAAGAGCAAAACGAACAACCAGTCTCTCTCGATGAAACGCAGCCTGAAACGACTTCCTCCCAACGTCAATCTCCAAAACCTGAGGCCTCGATGGGCTTTGAGTCTAGTGGATCTACAGAGAACCTGGACAACGTTCAACCAGATCGAACAGAGGAAACGAAACCTGTCGAAACCGCTCCTGAATCGGCTCAAGAAACACTTCTCTCGTCTTCTATCCGCACCGAACCCTCCCTTCCCTCGACACCACCACAGAACGATCAAACCGCTCCAATCGCTCCTGTCATTGCTCAGAAGGAGGTTCCCTCGAATCCCGAACCAACTACAGATTCAGCTCAACCTTCGACTGGGATCGAATCAACGCCCGCCCGAGCCCTCTCTGCCGTTGAGGGACCGGCGGTACCGTCCAAGGAGAAGGCTGTGGAAACTGTCGACTCTTCGGAATCTCCTCCAGTCGGTCGACCACGTTCCGAATCAATCTCTCAGGAACCTCGGTTCATCGGTAAGCACGCTTCTCATTGTTCTGTCAGTCCGTCACTCCGCTGACCTTGATAGCGCTTAGAACTTTCCGCTTCTCACGACCGTCTCAAGACTCTCAAGACTTCCTTGGACTCGATCGTCTCCGACCTGCTTCCCTCTGTCTCGACTGTCGATGACCCTGAAGCTCTCGGAGACGAGTTGAGGAATTTGAAAGCGAAGGCTGATTTGGGTATGGGCGAGATGAGGAGATTGTCGGGTCAACTCGATCGTGCGTACTCCTCTTCATCGTTTCTTCCTCTATGCCAAATGTATTTACGGAATCTTGGCGACTCTACAGAGCAAAAGTCACGGATAGAAGAGCTTCGAGATACTCATCGACTCGAACATCAGTCTCAACAATCCGAAATCGATGCTCTTCGAGATTCTCTCGCCGCTCGAAACGCTTCACTCGAGGAATCGAACGACAAACTCGCTGCCGCCGAGAAGGCTGCTGAAGCGACTCGACAGGAGATTATCAAAGCCGCCGATGAATACGACAAACTGAAAGTCGTTGCGAAGGAGGAGGAGGAGAAACGAGTCAAGGCTTTGAGTCTACTTCGAGCGTTGAGACAGAAATTGGTCAAGAACGAGCAAGAAAAGGCGGCGAATGATCAGGAGTTGGAGAAGGCGAGGAAAGGGGAGAAAGACGCTCTCGATACCCTCAAGAGTGATCGGGCTAGGTTCGACAAGGAGATCGTCGGTTTACGAACAGCGCACGAAGCAATGATCGTCAAGCTCAGAAGCGGATTCGAAAGGTTCGAGAAGGAGGCCATCTCGAAACGAGGTCAATTCGAACTCGATGCGATTCACGTCAAATCGACTCAAGCGAAAGAGCTCTCGGCCAAAGATGCTCGAATCGCTCAACTCGAAGGTGCCGTCAAAGATCTCACGAAGAGTCGAGATCAAGTATTCGAGGATGTACAGAGGAAGACGGAAGAGATCGAGGCGACGAAGGCTGAAGAGGAGACCCTGAGAGGCAGAACGAATGAAGTCGAGTACGAACTGAAGGAGGCGAAAGATCGGATCGCTGCTTTGGTCGACGAGCTCGAGGAGGTCAAACGATCGAAACGGGAGACGAACCGGGACGACTCGAATGCACGCAAACTCCTCGCCGAAACGGAGGCTCGACACGAAGCTCGCATTCGGGAACTCGAAGCCAGATCGAAGCAGCTCGAGAAGGACAGGCAGGAAACCGAGGAGGAGATGGGTCGCAACATGCAAGATCGACTCAAGGAGGTCGAGCGGATGAGAGCAGCACTCGCTCAAAAGGATCTCGATTACGCCGAGAGCGTTCAGAATAGTCAGAAGCGGGAAGCTACGATCGCGGAGGCGGAGAAGGCAAAAGCTGATCTCGAGAAACGACTCAAGAATGTCGAGGAAATGCTCAAGTCGGTCAAGGATGACGCTGATAAAGCTATCAATGCTGAAGTACGCTACCTCTCTCCTCTCTCGAAAAGGATCTCGTAACTGACGTTTCCGGGTTCTCAGGTTGCCGTTCGAGAAGAGCTGAGTGATCGGATGCAACGAGCTGCCGAGCTCGAAGCTCGACTTGAGGAAGTCCAAACGAAAGAGTCTACCTTACGATCGAACAACAAGGTGAGCGAAACTTTCTCTCAGCAATCTCTTTTCTCTCAGTACTGATCGGGTTCTTTCGCGCTGACACAGACTCTTCGAGAAGAACTTCGCAAGTTGCAGTCCGGCGTCCTCCTCTCCGAAAAGCAACGACACCCAGGAGTCGGTTACTTCTCCTCGTTCAACTCATCCTCTAACGGAAATCCAGGTTCACCCGAACCGATTCCCTCGGGCGCAGGTCAAATCCTATCACGAACAGAAAGCTCCAATTCCCTCGCCAGTACGGCTACGGGAGGCGGACTCTCGGGCGGTGCGAGAGCGAACGGATCAGCGGATGAAGCGCTCAATTTCGAATACATGCGAAATGTCATTTTGCAATTCTTGGAGAAACCTGAAATGAGGGTGAGTCCTTTCTCTCGTTCTCTCCTGCTGTCTCTCTTCTCGAGGCTAATGTGCTGTTTGACTGCAGCCGCATCTCATCTCGGTTCTCGGCGTTATCCTTCACTTCACACCTTCCGAATCTCGTCGACTCATCGCCAAAGCTGGTCACTAAACTCGATCTCTCCCACTCTCCCTGTTACATAGCCTCTGCTCTCTTGTGTGTCTCTCTTGATGTTCGTTTTGTCGGATGTCTTTCGTATTCAGGTTTTCGACTTTTGGCTGTATTGCATCCACGCTTTCTTGCATCTCTAGTCTCTCGCCCCCGCATCGTCGTGAATGAATCGAAGGGTGCGAGAATACGAAAGCAGATTTCAACATCGGTGAAAGAGAAGACAAGCTAGGATTACGATTTCATTCAGGGTTGTAAAGCTTTGACCCGAGGGGTTGACTTCGTGGGCCACACCTGTCCAGTCGGGGAACGAGCACCGGAAAGTTTGTTGAGCATCAAGTCGTTGATAAGCAGCTGAGCTTCAGTCGGATGCGTCTTCGCGACGACTTCGAGATAGAATTTTTCGAGCTGCTCTGAGGTGTAGTAGAGGTAGCGCTGAGGGTCGTCGAGAGTAGCTCCACGCTGACTACTGCACAGGGAGATAATCGCAAAATGAATGAGGTAGAGATGAAGATGTTGAGTGTACCAGGAAGCTGCTTCCCAGTCTCGAGCGAGTTTCCCAATCACGTAGTCGAGTTTACTCGAGATTGCGTCCCAGGGAGCTTCTTGCATAGCATTTGCTGACTGATACTCGATCGCGATATCGGGATTTGATCGATGAGCGGTATGAACTCGTGCTCGATGAGCCAATGCTCGGACGAAGCCGTTTGATCTGGACGTAGTGAGGGAAAGGGATTCAGCTGGACCTGGGTCTTCGAGAGACTCAACGAGTTTCTATACTCGAGCAACGAGATACGTCAGCTTTGCAGTTTCGGACAAGGAGGAGGTCAGACGAAGCTTGCCGCGAAAACGACATCGCATAATTCGTCGTCCCAGTCGACCCTAGACTCACAGCCAGCCGAGAGCGAGTCAGAGAACGTCGAGATCTCGGTAGCTCCAGGAAGCTTGAACGGCTTGTTCGATAGAGCGACCATGTCATTGATTTCGGTGCGAGTGAAGCCAGGAAATTGGAATGGAACCGCTCTAATCCCACAAACTCGCTTGTGCATGGACCAGATCTGTGAGCATGCCATCAAGATGGTTTAGTTTCAGCGTCAAGAGACTAGCCAAACAGGAGAGCGCACCAATTTCTGATGCTCCCTCGAGCAAAAACACATCCAGTCGAGTCCGTGTTTAGAGCACGCCGAACATCTCATCCATGTTTCCTTTCCACAAACTACACAGTGACCGGGTGTAATGGAAGCGGGAGAAGGGGTCGCAGACATGCTCGAGAAGGGGAAGGGGAAGGGATGGGAAGCGATGAAGTAGCTGGACAACGGCTCCTGGTTCTATCAGCACTAGCTCGAATACTTGTTACGATGTAGACTGACCTATGAGACATCTTGTAGCTCCTAGAGTTCGAGTCGAGGCGAGAGAGTATTGATTTGAGATGACAAAGTTGACTGAGTGACGCCGATAGTTGACGAAGCTGGAGAGCTCGTGGATGCTTGCAGTAGTCTTGTGAGATGCTTGCGATGCGCTGGGAGCGGTTTTGGAAGTATCGAGGCGTGAACAGTGAGTGGGCGAGAAGCAACTTGCTATTTCTGAGATTTCGCAACTTGTCTCTTCCTCTCTTCCGCAAGTGACGAAAACGACGAAAAGGTACTTTGCAAGTGTACGAGCCCCGAGAGAATCACTATAAGAATCAAGATTAAATAATATAAGAAACGCAGAACCCTATTCTACTGCCCAAAACCCCTCGAGCACGAAATCTAGAAGAGAAGAGCCATACCCGCACCGGCGAGAACTACGAAAGGAGTGACGGTGAGAGGTCGGGCATCGGAAGTGGGTGAATCGGTGGGTGCTGCAGGAGAGGAAACGGTTCTGTTTTGCGAGAGAAGAATGGATTAGCTTTTCGAAAGTTGGCGAGGAGAGAGAAGAGGGACATACCCAGAGGAAACGATCGATTCGGATGCGGAGGATGCGACGGAAGAGATGGCGGAAGCGGCAGAGGTCCTGTAGGCGGAAACGAGAAATCAGCGAATGATTTCGAAGAGAGCATGAGAGAGCAACGTACGGGTCAGCTTGAGCAGCAGAGGTGGATGCGGCGGCCTCGTCGGCGGATCCAGCGGAGGTTGCTTCACCGATTGCGGAAGGGATAGAAACAGAAACTCCAGCAGAAGCACAGTACTAAACGAAACGAAATGAGTCAAACTCGGATTCGAGGGAGAGAGGGGGATAGATCTCACTTGTTCACCGAATTGAATACCGAATGCGAGAGCTTGATCATCACAAGATTGGATCATGCAAGCCGTTACTCCATCGATGAAAGTTGGGGAAGAGCAGAGGCATTGAGAGTCGGCGGATTGGCAGGAAGTGAGAGCGGAAGCTTCTCCGATACAAGTGACGACGCTGTGTATACCCGATTCGTCCCTACAGTAAGCGCTTATATCGTTTACTATGGAAGAATCGGCACTCACCAAACTGGGACGTCGGATTGGGCGAAGACGGCGGGAAGGAAAGCGGCAACGGCGGCAAGGAGAGTGAATGAACGCATCTTGAGGAGTAGTCGGAGTGTTATTGGAAGCGAGTGTGAAGAAAAAAGCGAAGATGCGAAAAAGCGAGTGAAGTGAGAGGAACAGAAGAGAGGGAGATAGAGATTCGAAGCAGCTTTTCAAGGCCGAGTCTTTTTCAAACGCTCTTTTGTCTTCATCGTTGAAAGAGACAAGGTCGGAAAATGAAGACAAAGGGAAACGAAAAACGTGGAGGAGACAAAAAAGACGAAGCCAACTTGCTGTCTTGAAAAGCTGTTATTTCCTATGTTGCGGTAAGGTTCTCTGCTTTGCCATCGTCGAGGGTAGCTGAGCTGTCGCTGTCTTGAAATGTCGATTCGAGAAAAAGCGAACCTGAGATGGAGGGAGCTGGGAAGAGCGAGGAGTGTAGCTGAGGTATAGAGAGGCTTGTTGGGACTCTGATAGAGCTCTAGTAGCTGCTACTGGGCTGTCGGGCAATCCATACGTAGTGGTAAGGAACAGAAAAGTTAATTCAACTTTTGGTTCTTCCCATTCACTTGCTCTGTCTTATGTCGACGCCTACACCTACAGAAGACGATGGATTCACTTCAGTTACTTACAAGAAACCCTCGAGAGCTCCAAAGAATCGGAAAGGGAAGAACAAGTATCGGGAGAGAACCTTGGATGAGAAATTACAGGCGAGGGAGGAAGCAATGAGGAGGAGTGGGTATATCGAGGCATGCAGGAGTGAGTCAAGACTGTCCCTTCACTGTATTGGAGGTCAGCTGACGAGAATTGAGAGTGTAGAGATGCTTCGAAACGCGCTTTCACCTTCGAAAGAGGAGGATAAGTCAGCCTCGACTAGCGCTTGTCCTCCTCCAACCTGCGTCGTATGTTTAGGACTAGGCAGTGTCAGTGACTCGACCAAAGCGCAAGATCAGTACATTCTATTGAAGGAATTGGTACTCGAATTAGGCGAACTCGTGAGTTTCTTCTCAGCCACTCGCTGCTCAGCTCCAGCTGACTGGTCCCTCAACAGATCGACACGAAGCAAGAGCCGGTTCAATTCTATGATCCCGTCTTTACTTCTGAAGACAAAGCATACTTCATTTCGCAAGGTCACAAAGTTCTCTCTTCCGACGTACGTTCTCCCCCTCTTCCTTTCACGTCTCCACACCCTCATCCGCTTCATCACAGTTTCTTCTTCACCTCACCGTACCAACATTTCTCTACATCCCTCATGGTCCCCGAACACTGTTCAACGCACTCCTCGAATCAAACTATTCTTCGACCCAACTATCGAAAATGATCATTCTCGGTAACCGACTCGATCTGTATGAGGATCCGACGTACTCTGGTACAACTAGTCAGAGTGGGCAAGGGAAAGAAGGGAGTGAGTTGCAAGGTGGGATGGAATGGATCAAGAAAACTGGTTCGATCGCTCTTTCCTGCAGACTCTTTCCGGATCATCTCCTGACTGACTCCTGGGACGGGCTTCCGAATAGCTCCACTATTCAAGATTGTACCGCTTCCAGTAACGAAAGATCATCTCGAAGCGTTCAATGATTTAGCTCTCGAATGGGTCGAACCTTCGAAACTTGAGGAAGCAGTCAAAGATGGTCGATTACCTCGGAACTCAACAACGAAGAATGAGACGATGGAATCCGCTGTCAAAGGAAAGGAATCAGATGGAGAGGAAGCAAAGGAGGGGGAAGAAGCGGATGAAACGGTGAAAAAGGCCACGGACGCTCTCGAAGGATTGCAGCTCTCGAGTGAGAACGAAAAGGAATGAACGAGTATAGGAAATGGATCATTACAGTGTGTCACGGAGAACAGGGAGAGACAAACAGACAAACAGAAGATACGAATCAAAAGGGAGAAACCAAAAGAGCGTGTCAAAACCATCAACGCCAACCACTTTCACCCAACCTCTTCCTTTCCCTCTCAACCTCTTCCAAGAACTCCTTGACACCATTCATCTCTCCCTCCTCTGCATCACTCCATTCGATCGTGCTCCCCTCTTCCTCGGTCATTTCATCCTCGAACCCATTCGACCAACTCTCGATCGCTTCGAAATCCCTCAACTCCGGTCCATCAAACGCGAACTCTGATGCAGTGGCAGAGAAAGAAGTCCAAGTAGTAGGCTCGAGGGAGGGTGAAAGAGGAGGGGAGAGATCGAGGGAAGAAACGCTAGCGCAGGAAGGGTCGGGCAGTACGAGGGATTGAGAAGGAGTGAACTGAATGAGAGGGGTCGAAGAACCGGACGCCGAGGGAGAGTAGGTGGATTCGAGGGGAGAGTGAAGGTAAGTTGATGGAGTAGGATCGTAGAGGGTTTCGAGGTCGAGAGAGGATGCGAAAGTAGAAGGAGTCCCTCCAGCGATCCACCACCATTCTCCTTCCCCTCTGCCCTGAGATCGAGCACCGTTATTCCAATTCTTTACTTTTTCTTCCCAACTTGCCGAATTCATTCCCTTCCTCGCAATATCGTCCCTGAGAATTCCTTCGAGTCTACCTCGAGTAAGGAAACCATCATAGAAAGTGACCTTCCAGATCCTCTTTCCAGTGTTCTGGTCCAGGTACATGCCGGTCTCGAGAGCGGAAGGATCATCGAGGAGTCCGGCGGAAGAGAGTCGGTTGATCAGACTTCGAAGTCGATTTGCGTGAGAAGTATAGGATTGGGTGAAGTGTTCGAAGACGGAGAGGACTGAGGGAGGCAGAAGTCGGTAAGAAGCGTCGAAATCGATTGATTGAGCGGGAAGGGGGGAGGACGAAGAAGTCGAGGCGAAAGGGATCTCTGGGTCGAGGACGAGGCAGAGGGAGACGGGATCTTCTGCGACTTGAGGTACGGAGAAGTATTGAGCGAATTCGTCCTGAATGTTTTCCTTCATTCGTTGTCCTTCGATCGCTCCTTTTCCTTTGACATCCGTCTTCTCGTTCTTCCTGATCTCTCTCCTGATCTTCCGCCATTTCCTTTCGTCGATTCCCATACCTTGGTCTGCGAGTGCTCGTATGGCGAGAGGTGCATTGTGGATGACATTCTCGAACACTGCGAATCCTGAAGAAGAGAATTTGCGAGCTGCACCTAAACCGACGTGAGAGGTCTGAGTGGGGTGAAGGACGGGTCGAGGCGTAGGACCGAATCTAGTAGAAGGACGAGGTCGAGCAGCGGAGGAGAAGGAGGAGAAACCGGCAGATCTGTTGAGAGGGGAGTGGCGAGGTGCGAGTCGTTGCCCGGAGTAAGGACCGGGTCGAGGTGTCGCTGCTGATTTGATAGATTGGAAGACCCCTTGGTAAATTGTTTGGAGGAATGAAGTTGACTTTGAAGAGGGTGAGGCGGTGCCAGATGCGTTGCGAGAAGTGGGTTGAATTGGTCGTTGAAACTTGAGTGCAGGTCGAGATAGCTTTGAAGCACCACCTTTCGTTGTGGAACTCAGCAGTCGGCCTGCGACCTTTGTGAGGAGGGAGCTAGTAAGATGTCAATGGCGACGTTGGAAGACTCGGGAAAGAGAAAGACTAACCTCTTTGGACGAGGTAACAAGACCGGGAGGCGGTCTGACCATAGTTGAAGTTTGCACTCGATGGGCAGTGTGAAGCAGGAGAGAAGAAGAGTGAGGGGAAAGGAAGGGAAAGTGAGCCGTTGGCCACTTGCGACGCATTCGCATTTCGGCTCTCGGCTGATTCGCATACACTCATTCACCACTTCACTGACTTTCGTCAATCACCTCGAATCAGACGGCTATAGTCACAAGATACTCTCAATAGCAAACTCAGTAAATCGAAAGAACTTCCATCCCTTCCCGCTGTCACAAATCGTCCTTCAACCTTGTCATCTCAAAACAGTCTTCATACACTTGAACACGACTCTAGGCAGCGACGAGCCCTCTCAGTCGTAAGTATACCACTCTCCCACCAGCTACCACTGGTTCCGCTGATCCTAAGAGGATGTTGTCTAGCTTCTTCGTCCTATTTCTCATCTCAAGCTTTCTCTCGTTCCAACACATCATGCCGCCGAACCCTTCTCCCGTTACCCAGTCATCGGGGAGCTGTGTAGTGTGCGGGAGAAAAACTTGGATGAGATGTTCCGCGTGTTCGGAGAATGGATTGGATTGGATGTGTTTCTGTTCGAGAGAACATCAGAAACTCGTGAGTCGCTTGTCTCTTCCTTTCTTTTCTCAGTATATCATTCTGATAATTTGCAAGAGTCAGATCTGGCAGATCTGGTTCATGCACAAGAGAGTCTGCGGCAGGAATTCGAATCCCTTCCGCTGGCCAAAATTCAACGACGACGAAATCGCTGATCAATCGCTGATATCAAGTCTTTCGCGACAAAGCCCTTTCACCCCGATGATTCACAGGAGACGACCTGCCTCATGGAAAGTGTTGGAGAAAGTGTCTGGCCCAATTGCGGTGAACCTTTCCCCGAAAAGGCTTTCACAGTGAGTGCCGCGGTTCTCGATTTTGAACGTCGCATTACACTCTGACTTGACTCCGCTTCTTCTAGGCCCTCCTCAAAATGCTGAAAGATAGAAAAGGCGCAAAATATCCTGTTCCCGAACTTCCACAAACCGAAGAAGTGATCTTTCTCATTCGCAGCCTCTCGCATGGAGCACGGTATCGTCATCTACACTACGCCGATCCAGGAA
>Ga0308161_1005232_pt1 | contig 11477 bp, 7 predicted proteins | sample PhyFR2_FD_201034 | JGI IMG/M metagenome (GOLD analysis project Ga0308161, IMG submission 201034) | Phyllosphere microbial communities from UC Gill Tract Community Farm, Albany, California, United States - DLSLF.R2 | ecosystem: Host-associated > Plants > Phyllosphere > Unclassified | place: USA...
CTGAGAACGCCAGACGCACCTTCATGCCGTTGGAGAGGTGCTTGTACGGGGTGTCCTCGAAGCCTTCGAGCTCAGCGAATCCGATGATCTCGTCGTACCGGCTAGCGATCTCCGCGCGCGACATGCCGTGCAGACCCGCCGTCATCCTCACGTTCTCACGAACCGTGAGGTCGCCCACGAATCCGCCGGTGAGCTCGATGAGGGGCGCGACTCCCCCGTGCACCTCGACCCCGCCCTCATCGGGCAGCAGGACGCCCGCGACCAGTCGCAGGAGCGTGGACTTGCCCTGGCCGTTGCGGCCGACCACACCGATCGACTCCCCCGGCTGCACCGAGAAGCTCACGTTCCGCAGCGCCCAGAACTCCCCCGGACGCGAACGGCGGGATGCCCCGGCGAACAGGTCCTTGAAGCTTCGGCGTCCACGGCGGTTGCGGCGGAAATGCACGCCCAGATCCTGCACCTCTATCGCGGCGGACATCACAGCTCCTTCAGCACGGGACGCTCGAGCGCACGGAACACCCACACGCCGAGGGCGAGGATCAGCAGGCTCATCACCGCGCTGATGATCACGGTCTGGGTGTGCCACTGGTCCGGGAAGAATGCCATCCGGTAGAGCGTGAAGATCCCCGCCAGCGGGTTGAACGCGCCGATCGTCTCGAAGGCACCGGGCAGGTTCGACACGTTGTAGATGATCGGCGTCGCGTAGAACATCGCTCTCAGGATCAGCCCCGTCGTACGCTCGAGATCGGCGTACAGGGCGCACAGCGGCGCGACGATGAGGCCGAGGCCCACGAGGAGGACCGTCTGCAGCAGGATCGCGACGGGGAGCCAGAGGATGCCCCACCCGATGTGCGCGACCTGTTCGGGGTTCTTCTCGAAGATCATGTTCGCGACGACGAAGATCGCCAGCACCGGCATCGAGAAGAGAAACTCGATCCCCTTGCTCAGCACGATGCGATTCACCCATATGGACCGCGGGATCGCCGTCGACCGCACCAGGCGGGAGTCGCGCTTGAACGCCTTGGTGAAGTCCGACACCGAGGAGTTGAACCACACCCACGGCAGCAGGCCGCTGATGAGGAAGACGATGTACGGGTCCTCACCGACGTCGCGGTGGAAGATCCGGGTGAAGACGAACCAGTAGATCGCGCTCATGACCAGCGGGTCGAGCACCGACCACAGATACCCGAGCGCGCTCGTGGAGTAGCGGACCTTCAGATCGCGCGCGGAGAGCAGCCACAGCGAGTGCGCGTACCGCTGCGGTGTGCCCGGGGCACCGACCGTGGCCCTGCTCATCCCGATGTCAGTCGTCCTGGCCGGAGAGCTCGTTGCGCCACATCGACAGGGCCGAGCCGATCGCCATGTGCATGTCGAGGTACTGGTAGGTGCCCAGGCGTCCGCCGAAGTGCACGTCCTGCTCGCCCTTGGCGAGCTCGCGGTAGGCGAGCAGGCCGTCGCGGTCGGCGGGCGTGTTCACCGGGTAGTACGGCTCGTCCTCGCGGTTCGCGAACCGGGAGAACTCGCGCATGATCACAGTCTTATCGGAGTTGAAGACGTCCTTGCGCTCCGGGTGGAAGTGCTTGAACTCGTGGATGCGCGTGAACGGCACGTCGAGGTCCGGGTAGTTCATCACGCTGGTTCCCTGGAAGTCACCGACGTTCAGAACCTCCTGCTCGAAGTCGAGCGTACGCCAGCTGAGCGCACCCTCCGCGTAGTCGAAGTAGCGATCGACCGGGCCCGTGTAGACCACAGGCAGCTGCCCCACCGTGGCGCGCTTGTTGAGCGGCTGCGACTCGTCGAAGTAGTCGACGCCGAGCTTCACCTCGATGTTGGGGTGGTCGGCCATCCGCTCCAGCCAGGCGGTGTAGCCGTCGGTGGGCAGGCCCTCCCACGTGTCGTTGAAGTAGCGGTTGTCGTAGGTGTAGCGCACGGGCAGGCGGCTGATGATGTCCCCGGAGAGCTTGTGCGGATCGGTCTGCCACTGCTTGGCCGTGTAGTCACGGAAGAATGCCTCGAAGAGCGGGCGGCCGACGAGGGCGATGCCCTTCTCCTCGAAGTTCTCGGCCGTCCTGACGTCGAACTCCCCCGCCTGCTCTTTCACCAGCGCGCGCGCCTCATCGGGCGAGTACGACGCCTGGAAGAACTGGTTGATCGTGCCGAGGTTCACCGGCATCGGATACACCACGCTGTTGTGGTTCGTGTACACCCGGTGCACGTAGTTCGTGAACGTCGTGAACCGGTTGACGTACTCCCACACCGTCGCGTTGGACGTGTGGAAAAGGTGAGCGCCGTAGCGGTGCACCTCGATGCCGGTCTCCGGCTCCGCCTCGCTGTAGGCGTTGCCGCCGATGTGCGAACGGCGGTCGATGACGGTCACCTTGCGGCCGGCCTCGGCGGCGCGCTCAGCGATGGTGAGGCCGAAGAAACCCGACCCGACGACGAGGAGATCCATGCGTCTATCGTATCGGGGAGAGGCTGAGAGACCGTGACGGCTCCAGTGACGTCAACTCACCTGAGCTGAGCGAACAGTCCGACCAGGCCATCCACTACCGTGAACAGCAAGGTGATGCCCCCGTATCGCCATGCACTCAATCGAAGGTGGGACTTCGTCATGTTCAAGCGCGCCGTCGTGGTGGTCTCCACCGTGGTCTTGGCACTGTCGACCTTGACTACCGCGTCGCCCGCGCTGGCGGCGACAACTGCGGCCGTCGACCTGCCGGGGCTGCTCGCAATCGCCCCAGTGGACACGAACCACGCATACAGCCGCGATGCCTTTCCGCACTGGATCGACGCTGACGCTGACGGTTGCAACACGCGCTACGAGGTGTTGATGCAGGAGAGCACGACGCCCGTCACCATCGCACCGCCCTGCACCATTACCGGCGGCACGTGGGTCTCCCCGTATGACGGCTTTGCGACAACCGACGTGACGCAGATCCAGATCGATCATGTGGTGGCTCTCGCCGAGGCCTGGCGGTCTGGAGCGTGGGCCTGGTCCACGGCTCAGCGACAAGCATTCGCCAATGATCTTGATGTCCCCTATGCGCTCGTCGCCGCATCCAACTCGGCGAACCAGTCCAAGGCCGACAACGACCCCGCTGGCTGGATGCCCTCCAACACCAGTTACTCATGCGAATACGCGATCTCCTGGGCGCTGATCAAGTATCGCTGGTCATTGAGCGTTGATGCGGCCGAGCTGTCAACTCTGCAGACCGCGCTTCAGGGTGAATGCGGGACAACAGAGGTGCAACTGCCGTCGATCATGGTGCGGTCTTCGCCATTTCACCCCGAGCTGGACCCCACCGTCCTGTTTCCCCCTGGGGTCACGCGTCTTCAGGGCAAGAACCGCTACGAAACCGCGGTCGAGGTGTCGCGCCGATACACCGCCGGAGTGAAGGCCGTCTTCGTGGCCACAGGGCAGGACTTTCCTGACGCCCTCTCGGCGGCCGCGGCCGCCGCACGCCTCGGCGGCCCGCTGCTGCTGACGCCACCGACTGCCCTTCCCCAGGTCGTCCGGGAGGAACTCCACCGCCTAGCACCCGAGCGGATCTTCATCGCCGGTGGCGTTGGCGCGGTGAGCGCCGCAGTCGAGAATGACCTCCGCCGCATCACCTCCGACGTGAGCCGCCTAGGGGGCGCTTCCCGCTACGACACGGGCGCGAGCATCGTCGAGAGCACCTTCACGGCAGCGTCGCACGTCTTCGTCGCCACAGGCAGGACGTTCCCGGATGCGCTCGCCGCGACGGGTGCGGCCGGTGCCGCAGCCGAGCCCGTGATCCTTGTCGATGGCTCACTGAGCAGCCTGACTCCGACGACATCGAGGCTGATCTCCCGTCTCGGCGCCGAGTCCGTGACCATCGTCGGGGGTCCGGGCGCTGTGTCGGCCGGTATCGAGCGTCAGCTTTCCAGCTCATATGACACCACCCGACTTGGTGGCGCCGATCGATACGCCACTGCAGCGCGCATCAATGACGCCCACTTTCCTGCAGGATCCGCCCCCGCCGCTTTCCTCGCCACTGGCGCTGACTTTCCGGATGCCCTGGCAGGGGCGGCTCTCGCCGGCAAATTGAAGAGTCCGGTCTACGTCACGACATCCAGATGCGTACCCGAGCCCGTCCACGTCTCGATGGGAATTCTCGGCGCCCCCTCATCGATCGCTCTGGGCGGTACAGCGATCGTCAGCGATGCTGCTGCGTCCAACCTCGGTTGCCTCACGGCCGCCGTGCCTGTCATCGATGGCGCTGCGCGGGCCGGTTCGACGCTTACTGTGCGCACCGGGGCATGGACCGCAGGGACCTCGCTCCAGTATCAGTGGCTCGCAAACGGTGCTGCCGTCAGCGGCGCGACAGGTTCGACGTTCGCGATCACTTCGTCAGCAGTCGGAAAGCAGATCTCGGTCCGCGTGACCGGTTCGGCAAGCGGCTACCTTACGGCCGTCGCAACGTCGGCGAAGACCGCCGTTGTTCTGGCTGCCGCACCTGAGCCGCCCCGCTACTCCGGATACGTCACGGCTGGCGCCTACTGCGCCTCGCAGTACGCCGGGTGGATCGGACACACCGTGACCGGGCTGCGGATGCAGTGCAAGACCTCGACGACAGACTCCCGCCTGAGGTGGCGCGCCGCCTGAAGCTTGCGCCCCTCCACCCCGGACGTCGGTCGGATGACGCGGGCCTCACAAGACTCGCTCGACGACCGCCATGAGCTCCGGCGCCAGGCGACGGGCATAGTCGAGATTGAGGTGATCGGCGTCGTAGTAGACGGCGATGCCACCTACAACAGCGAAACACTGCTCCTGATCGCAGAAGTACGGGGAGGCATCGAAAGCGATCGCGCGCGAATCAGCCAGCTCAACGGCAGCGGCAAGATAGGGGTCAGGCGGGTTCGCCACCTCGACCGGGACCGCACACGCGCGCGGAGCTTCGCGGTTGAGTACGACACAATCCGGCGACCGGACCTCGCCGTTGAACGGCACTCCGCCGAGCGCCACCACCGTGCTTCCGGCTGAGATCCAACGACGCCACGTGCGCTCGAGCCCATCCGTGAACTGCGCGCTCTGCGTCCGTCCAGTGCCGTCGTCGAGCATCTGCACGCGCGCGGCGGACGAAGTGAAGACGAGATCGGGAGCGGCAAGGGCGATGGCATCCTGCACTGCCCTCGACCAAGTGCGACACCTCTCCTTATCGGCCGGCGACGCTTGTGTTCTGAAACCTTCGAAGGGAGCGTCGATGACCGGGCATCCTCCGCCGAAGCTGGTCGTGAGCACCCATCCCTGCTTGCGCGCGATGTCGATGATCGGCCCCTTGAACTGCTCAGCATGGGAGTCGCCGACCAGCCACACCTCAGTCGGCGACTCGCGGCCCGCGCTGAAGTCGCACCGCACCGTGGCCGTCGTACCGCCGAACCGGAGCAGATCCGGGACGCCGACACATCCCGGCGGCGTATAGAAGTATGCGTTCACTGGCCCCATCACCGACTCGCGCGCCGGCCCGAAGGGATCATCACAGGACGAAGCGGCGTCGAGCGCCTGAGGTCCAGTGCAGGCCTCGATGGTCATCGTCTTCGGCGGGATGTCCGCGTCGGTCCGCACCTTCCCTGCAATGATCATGCTGACCGTCAGGGCAGCGACGAGGAGCATCGCAAGCACCATGGCGAGAAACGTGCGACGGGTGGAATCACGCAGCATCGGCCAGCGCTGTCCCGGCTTCTCCACAAGACGTCGGGTGAGATCGGAGACGATCAGCGCGGTCGCCAGCACACCGAGTTTCATCCACGTCGTGAGTGTGCCCGAGAGCAGAAACGGCGTCAGCACCATCAGCGGCCAGTGCCACAAGTACAGAGAATATGAGATGTCACCGAGCCATTGCACGGGTCGCGTTGATGTGACCGGCGTATGCAGTAGGCGCGTTCTCCCCGTTCCCCCGATGATCACGGCCGCCGAGCCCATCACGGGTAAGAGCGCCGTCCACCCGGGGAAGGGCGTCAGCGAATCGAAGGTGACCACGGCGAACGCGATCGTCGCGAATCCTGACAGCGACAGGACCTCGGCGACAGGACGTGACAGCCGCGCAGCGGGCAGAAGTGCGACCAACCCGCCTATACCGAACTCCCATGCGCGAGCATGGGTGACGAAATACGCCTGGTTCGGTGCGAGCGCGGTGGCGTGAACGCTGAGCCCGAGCGAGACGACGACCAGCACTCCGAGCGTGACCCCGGCAGCCCGGCGCGGATTCGACGACAGCCGGCTCGACAGCCACCACGAACCGATCAGCAACAGCGGCCAGAGGAGATAGAACTGCTCCTCCACAGACAGCGACCAATAGTGCTGGACAGGGGTCGCCAAGTCGTTCAGAGCAGAATAATTCACGCTCATTCCGGAGAGGAACCAGTTCTCTACATATGCCGCGCTCGCGAGCACCTCTGCCCCGGTCCGCGCCCATCGCGGGTACGGCAGCAGCGCGATCGACGCCGCCGCGCTGACGGCCAGCACGAGGAATGCGGCGGGGAGCAGCCGACGCGCACGTCTCGCGTAGAAGGGCGCGAGTGCGATCCTCCCCGAAGACGAGATCTCCTTGAGCAGATGAGCCGTGATCAGGTATCCCGAGATCACGAAGAACACGTCGACTCCGACGTATCCTCCGGTCACGCGGGCAGGCCAGAGGTGGTTCAGAACGACAGCGAGGATCGCAACCGCACGCAGTGCCTGGACATCAGGTCGGAATCCTGCGGTGCGGCCACTTCGGGCGGCGGCCGTGCTCCGTCGCTCCGATACAACGCCCGTTTGTCCGGATGAGATGACGCTCACTCGACCGTCGTCTCGGATCGGTGCAGAAAAGCTCGCAGCGCGTCCGCCGACCGGCTTCCGTCGTGCACCGTGCGGACGAACTCGGCGCCGGCGGAGGTCACCGCCGCATACTCGCTTGGGGAGTCAGCGACCCTCCGCAGCACCGATTCGAGGTTTGAGGCAGTCGCCTCGACGATCGGAAGGTCGAGTCCCGTCCGCTTCCGAACTTCACGGCGCACGAAGTCCGACACGTGGCTGATGACGAGACGTCCTGCAGCCATCGCCTCGCACGCCGCGACCCCGTAGATCCCCAACGAGAACTGATCGAGAACGACGTCGCTCTCCCCATACACCCGGGGCATCTCACTCGATGGCACGCCCCGGACCTCTCGGTATTCGATCACGCCTTCATCGTGCAGCCGTCGCACAGTCTCTTCGATCAGGGTGCTGCCTTTCAGTCCTGCTCGGCTGGGCGCGTGCACGACGATCGGACGCCGGCGCTCGAGCGCGACCTGGGTCGCTCCAGCACTCCAGAGTTCCGGACGCACTGCTACTGGAAGCCACGTCGCCTCGGGAACGTCGAGCAGCAGATCCGGCGTGGACACGAAGACGGGTAGTCCCGCCGCTTCGATGAGGACACGATTCCGGGATGCGATCGACTCGAGCAGCGACGTGTCTTCATACTGGCCATCTCGGAACGGGGAATCGGCCTCCGTCTGAGCATGCGCTCGAGGGCTGCGTATGTCGCTGCCATGGAACAGCAGCGCGACCTCAACATCAGCGTCCTTCATCCGAAGCAGATGGTGGAGCACAGGCGCGTGCGTGTCGAACAGATGAGCACCTGACTCGACGATCACATGAGTGAACGACTTCAGAATCGCCGCTTTCTCGGCGTTCTGCCATCGCCGTACACCCGACGCGACCGCTGAGTCGACGGAATGATCGGCAGGGAAGGAGAACCTGTCGCTGCTGCTTCTGTACATCAGATTCACGGCGGTGACACCGGGAAGGTGTTCCGCAGCGCGAGCCCAGGCATAGCCCTGTCCTGCGGAATTGACCGGTCCGATCAGCAGAGTGCACCGGTCGGAAGCCACCGTCGTGACACTGGTGTCGCGGAACGCCCGTCGACGCCACGGATGGATACGATCCGCCACCTGATACGGCAGTGCGACGAAGATCGACGTCGCGAGACGGCGCAGCGCGTCGGAGATCACGGTCTCAGGCTGCGGCGCCGACCACGATCCGGGGCGTGCCCGCCCACAGCGCGGCGTCGGTGGCGTTGCGACCGTCGACAAGCAGCTTGATCCCGGGGATCTGCTCGGGAGACACGGTCTTGTAGTCGGCATGGTCAGTCTGCAGGACGGCGAGCTCCGCCTCGGCGCCGAGCGCGAAGGGCTCGAAGCCGAGGCCGCGCAGCTCGTCGTCGGTGTACAGCGGGTCGTGCACGAACACCTCCGCGCCGCGCTGCTTCAGCGCCGCGACGGTCGGGAAGACGCCGGAGAAAGCGGTCTCCTTCACGCCACCACGGTAGGCGGCGCCAAGCACGACGGCCCGGCGTCCGGTCAGGTCGCCCAGCACGCCAGCGGCCTGGGCAACCAGTCGTTCAGGCATGGAGGCGTTGAACTGACGCGCCACGCGGACGATGTCGGCATCCGGATCCGTCGACAGGTACAGACGCGGATACACCGGGATGCAGTGCCCGCCGACCGCGATGCCCGGACGGTGAATGTGGCTGTAGGGCTGAGAGTTGCAGGCCTCGATCACCTTGTACACGTCGATGCCGTGGCTCGCGGCGAAGACGCCGAACTGGTTGGCCAGGCCGATGTTCACGTCACGGTAGGTGGTCTCGGCGAGCTTGGCCATCTCGGATGCCTCGGTGGAGCCCAGGTCCCAGACACCGTTCGGCTGCGCGAGGTCGGGACGCTCATCGAACTGCAGCACGGCCTCGTAGAACTCACGGGCGCGACGGGTGCCCTCATCCGACAGAGCGCCGATCAGCTTGGGGTACTTGCGCAGGTCGGCGAAGACGCGACCGGTGAGCACCCGCTCGGGCGAGTAGACGACGTGGAAGTCGACGCCCTCGCTCAGACCGGAGCCCTCCTCCAGCATCGGCTTCCAGCGAGTGCGGGTCGTACCGACGGGCAGGGTGGTCTCATAAGAGACGAGCGTGCCGGGGGTCAGGTGCTCGGCCAGCGACTTCGTCGCGGCGTCCATGTACTTGAAGTCCGGCTCCCAGGTCTCGTCGTTCACGAACACGGGAGCGACGAGGACCACGGCATCCGCGCCGGGGATCGCCTCGGAGTAGTCGGTGGTCGCGCGCAGGCGACCGGTGGGGATCAGCTCCTCGAGCTTCTCCTGCAGGTGCGCCTCCCCGGGGAAGGGCTCCACCGCCGCGTTGATCGTGTCGACAGCCCTCTGGTTGACATCGACTCCGATCACATCATGGCCGGAAGAGGCGAACTGGACGGCGAGGGGAAGCCCGATCTTTCCGAGGGCGACGACAGCAATCTTCACACCACAATCGTAGAGGATCCTCCTGAACGCGGGGTCGGTGCCGTCAGCCGCGGACGATCTCCTCGGATCGCTCCACGATGCGCTCGGCGACCGCGGAGAGCGAATAGCGGCCAGCGGCCCATACCGCCAGCTCGACGCGTCGCGAGGTAGCGAGCGGCTCTTCGGCGGCCGCCAGCATCGCCGCCCGCGCGGCCGCAGCATCCCACTCCACGGCCGTCCCCACCGGATGGTGCTGCGACTCGGTCCGCAGGAACGGGCCCGTCGGCCCCGCGCCGGCGAAGATCACCGGGCAGCCCGAGACGAGCGATCCGTACACCTTGGTCGTGAAGGCGTAGTCGTATCCGGCGCCGGGCTTGAGACTGGCCAGCGACGCCGTCGCCGAACTCAGCACATCCGCGAGCTGCTCCGGCGGGACGGGATCGCGGAACTCGACCCCGGTCAGTCCGAGCTCGGCGATGCGGGCGCGCATCCGCGGCTGCTCGGAGCCGTTCCCGATGAACAGCAGCCGGGCGTCCGGGTGCGCCTCGCGCACCCCGGCGAACGCCTCCAGGAACACGTCGGCGCCGTGCCACTCCGAGTACGAGCCGGGATAGACGAACAGCGGCGCGGTCGGCGGGTCCTGGGGGGCGTACCGGAACGACGCGGTGTCGGTGCCGAATCCCACGGCCGTGGCGGGCACATCGATCCCGATCTGGCGCATCCGGTCGATCAGCCCCTCCGAGATGGCGAACGCATGCGCGGTCCCCCGCATCGCGAAGCGCTCCACCGCGCGCAGGGCTCCGAGCACCAGCGGAGACGAGGTGACGACACCGGCCGCGTCGGCCCAGAGATCGGCTGCGTCGTAGACGTACGGCGTGCGGCGCAGGAGGGACACGGCGCGCACGACCGCGCCCGTCGTGGGGGGCGGCTCCACGAGGTAGAGGTCCGCTCGCCGCGAGAAGAGCAGGCGGAACAACACCGGGATGTCGAACGACAGGTACGACAAGTATCCGCGGACGTATCCCTGCCGGTCGCGCTTCACTCGCGCGCGGCGCACGCGGATCCCGCGCGGGTCGGCCCCGGATGCCGCAGGCGGCGGCGTGCTGGTGAGCACTTCGACCTCGTGGCCGGCATCACGGAACGCCTCCGCGGTCGCGCGGAGCAGGAACGAGGCCGCCGCCGGTTCGGGCGTGAAGATGCGGCTGACGATGACGATACGCATAGGCATTGGCGCACGGACGCGCTCGGGCGCATGGCATGCGCCCGTAACGCTAGCACGCCAGGTTCACCCAGCCTGAGCCGGATAGACTTCCGGGGCCGGCTCAGGGCTCCATGCTGAGCCCGAGTGGGAGACGAATGAAATCTGTCATCGCCTTGTATCGCGAGGTCACCAGTGTGCTGCCTCCCGAGGCTCGCCGCTTCATCGCCACGTACTCGTGGCTGCTGGCGTCGCTGGCCATCTTCGACGCCGCCGCGCTGGGCCTGCTCGCGCTGGTCATCGGCCCTCTCGCAGCGGGCACGCCCGTGCGGCTTCCGTTGATCGGTGAGCTGGACGGAATGGGCGTCATCATCGCGATTCTGCTGATCTGCGCGATGATGATCGCCAAGGGCCTCCTCTCCACGCTGGTCATGTGGTGGGGCACGCGCCGCATCGCGCGATACCAGGTGGTCGTGGGTGACCGGCTCTTCCGCGCCTACATCCACGCTCCGTGGACGCTGCGCCTGAAGAAGAACTCCTCTGACATGCTGCGCTTCACAGACGGCGGCGTGGACGCGATGATCAACTCGTTCCTGCTTCCCGGCGCGACCCTGCTCGGCGAGGCGGTGAGCCTTTTCGTGGTCGTCGCCACGCTGGCACTCGTTCAGCCCGCCATCGCCGCGATCACGCTCGTGTACATCCTCCTGCTGGGCGCGGTCCTCTACCTGTGGATCGCGAAGCACGCGCGCGTCGCCGGCGAGGTCAACCTGGCCGCCTCCATCCGCACCTCGCGACTGATCCTGGAGATCATGTCAACGCTGAAGGAGATCAGCCTTCGCAACAAGGAGGACGCTGTCGCGGACGTCGTCACGAAGAGCCGGACGGAGAGCTCGCGCGCTCGAGCGAACACCTACTTCCTTGGCCAGGTGCCCCGTTACGTGCTGGAGTCAGGCATCATCGGCGGCTTCATCGTGGTCGGCGGTGCAGGTTTCCTGATCGGCGGAC
>Ga0308161_1005233_pt1 | contig 11476 bp, 8 predicted proteins | sample PhyFR2_FD_201034 | JGI IMG/M metagenome (GOLD analysis project Ga0308161, IMG submission 201034) | Phyllosphere microbial communities from UC Gill Tract Community Farm, Albany, California, United States - DLSLF.R2 | ecosystem: Host-associated > Plants > Phyllosphere > Unclassified | place: USA...
TATTGGTCAAGTTGCGTTGCAGGCAACTGATTATCGACAATTTACAGAACAAAGCTCATATTCATCGGTAAAAATTCAAAACTTCGGGCATCGAACAGAATTGCCTCAGCTCTGCAACTAAAACTATATGACAAAATTTTCAAGGCGAGCCTTCGGTATAACTCCAAGTCTATAATAAATAGGAAGAAAGAGGGAATTTTTTTCGCTTTAATTGCGAAAACGCCTCCTGTGCTAGTTTTAGTTGCAGAGCTTATAATTGAACGCTGCGACGAGCGCACAATTGCTGTCCGACACGTGAGGCGGCCGTACCCAATTAATGGCAACACATTAAAGAAAAAGCAATAAAGTATACCGAGCGCATGGCCAATGATGCAATAAACTGGGGCTTAGTTATAAGGATTAGAAAGAAGATTCGGTGCTAACTCATTTTCATTGCTTTAAGTCTTTCTAATCGTCATTCGAATTCAATGGCGTAATCTTAATTGTTCCAATATTTCGGCGCTCCATGTCTAATACCTCAAATCGAAACCCATCCGCTTCAAAATTTTCTCCAGCCGTGGGCAAATGGCCAAAGTGCCACAGCATATAGCCTGCCAATGTCGTATAGCGATCGCCTTCACCGACAAGATCACAGTCTAGAATTCCGCTTAAGCGGCGGATATCCGCAAAGCCTTCGACGATTAAACTGCCGTCCTCATTGCGTTCCACGATTGCCTGATCATCTTCGTCATCTGGGAAATCACCCGCGATTGCCTCAAGAATATCTGTCGGCGTTACAACACCCTCGAATGAGCCATGTTCATCAACAATTATGGCTATTTGCACTAGCGACCGGCGAAGCATTTCCATGACCCTCAAAACGTTGGCATTCTCATGAACGACCAACGGCTGACGCATAGAATTCTGCCAGTCAATCTTTTTGCCCTCGGCAAGCGTTAATAATAGATCTTTCGTAAGTGCAACACCAAGAAATTCATCTACCTTATTGCGAGCTAAAATTATTCGGCTATGTTTAAAGCTTTTTAATTGTGCGCGTAATTTTTTTTCGCTACCCGAAAGATCCAGCCATTCGACCTCATTTCTCGGCGACATAATCGATCGGACAGGACGGTCCGCTAGATCAAGGACCCCGCGGATCATTTCTTTTTCTTCAGGTTTAAATACCTTTGATGCAGCTGCCTGCTCTGCAATGGCAACAACGGTATCATCCAGATTGCCGCCGCCGCGTCCACCACCTAAAAGACGCAGAACCGCATTAGCCGTTCTCGATCGCAAATCATTTTTGGAGATAAGTTTTTCTCGATTATGGCGGCCGATTTGATTAAATGCTTCAATAATAACAGAGAACCCAATGGCGGCATATAGATAGCCCTTAGGAACATGAAAGCCAAACCCTTCAATAAGCAGGCTAAAACCTATCATCATTAGGAACCCTAGGCAAAGTATGACAACCGTTGGATGACGATTGACAAAGTGCATTAAAGGGCCCGAAGCCAACATCATCAATCCCATAGCTACCAGCATGGCAATCATCATCACGGGAATATGCGAAACCATACCGACAGCGGTAATGATGCTATCTAATGAGAAGATGGAATCGAGAATGACAATCTGTGCAATCACCTGCCAGAAAGCTACTTTTGCTGCGCCATTTTCGTGGGAAATCTCATCGCCTTCTAGCCGTTCGTGAAGTTCCATTGTTCCCTTGGACAAAAGAAACACACCGCCGATAATCATTATGATGTCACGGCCCGAGAAATCAAAACCATAAATAGAAAAGATCGGACGGGTTAATGTAGCGACGAAGCCAATCAACATTAAGAGAACGAGCCGCATAATAAGCGCACTGGCGAGCCCGATGATGCGGGCGCGCCCCTGTTGGCTGAAGGGAAGGCGTTCGGCTAGTATTGCAATAAAAACAAGATTATCGATCCCAAGAACGATTTCCAACAAAATTAATGTAGCAAGACCCAACCAAATATTTGGATCAGCAATCCATTCCATTACGAATTTTTCCTTGATGTTAAACGAGTAAATGGTAAGAAAATGATTTACTTTTAGATTAATGGCTCATTCAAGTCTCATTCCTAATTGACAAAGGAATTGAGAGAGGAAATACCCGCCGCCGCAAAAGCCTTTAAATCTCTTAACGCTTACTCCAACTCGCTGAACAAAGTGCAACCTCATGTGCCAGCGGCTTAGCTCTTCCGAGTTAAATTTGTTTATATTATATCCAAAGCGCGGTGCCTCACACCGCGCGCTACAACTATAAGGGTCGTCAGATTCTTTGTCGGGCATAGTAAGCTCGAACATCCTTAAAATGGCACTGAAACTACAAACATACGTTTGAAATTAACGGATCTAATAATGGCAAGATTTTTAAATAATATCAAGCGTGGTAGACGCAGCAATTTTAAAAAGCGTAAGCAATCTTTTGTGAAAATTATTATCAACGGTTTTAAATTCATCTAGACAGCACGACCGCTTGGGGATATAGAACGCAAGATTGTTAAACATCCGTGGGTGATTAGCTCAGTTGGTAGAGCAGCTGACTCTTAATCAGCGGGTCGTAGGTTCGATCCCTACATCACCCACCAAAAAGAGCAATCAGTTAGAAGACAACCGCGTCGCACGGTGTTGATTTGTGATACCGTCACTCGGAAAAGAACATTTAGCTATCCTCTCCCTACCAAACCGTACCCACCTTCTTCAAACCGCTCTTTAACTCAACTCCGGCGCTTGATGAGAATATCGAAGTCGCGTAGCGATTTCGATTTTTCTGTTGGACGACGGGCGAATTTCTTAATAGGCTTTCAGCGCGATAGCATCGCTATGTTGCCACGAAAACCACTAGTCGCGTCACGCTCCGCCTGCACTACTCTTAAATAAATAAGCACTGTCTGGGTCCTCATAGTCTAACAGCTTTGATGGGTGCAATCGTGATTTACCTTGTTTCGCCAATCCGGGTGTCTTAGATTCTTTTCGCCGTTTTGGTGGCAGGCGCCCTGTTAATTCAAACCGGGATGCCTGTTTGAACACGATAGCGCAAAATTGACCTTTATCGAGTTACATTTAAAGGTTAACGTCAAATCTCGATCAAACCACCTCCATTGAAAACTCTTTGGCCTCGCACTGAAGCTCTATCTTCGCTTAATTTTTAAGGCGTTCATCACTTTAGGTTGGCAAGCCGCAGCAGTAGAGAAAAGGTTGCGACCGCTCTAAGCGGCAACGTAGCTATAAACATCACTTCATAATGTTCCAAGGTGACTAGCATTTGCTGAACGAACCGCTGTTTGACGCTCTCATGCCTCTAATTGGGGATCATCCAAATGAAACGCATTTCCAGCTTCAACCTGATCCAGCTCTTCCCACGAGATCGGCAATGAAATCGGGGCTAACGGCCGGGCGCGAGGTGAATAAGCCGCGACAGCTGTGGCACCGAAATAATTGCGTTGATAATCAATAAACATTTTACCCACTCGTTTTTGTTTTCCAGACTGCGCTAGATATAGTTCAGGGTTATCGTTGGTCATTGCATTCGCTATGTACTGGGTTAATGTCTTCGTATCTTCCCAACTTAAGGGCGCGGGTAAATCGGATACAACATGAAGGCCTTTACCACCGGATGTTTTTACTGAAGATTCCAACCCTAAATCTTTCAGGCGATCGCGAATTTCTCTTGCTGCGTCGCGTACCAGACTGAATGTTACAGAAACGTCGGGATCAATATCCATCACTATTCTATTGCATTTGTGAATATCATCGATCGTCGCGCCCCAAGGATGAATTTCCAAAACGGCGCCTTGTGCCAGCGCAAGCAAACCCTCAACGCTATCAATATAAATTAAATTTTGTGAATCCGTTTTCAGCAAACGGATATTGCTGTCCATACCGGCCCAAGCATGCTTTTGGAAGAATTGTTGTCCGGTTATGCCTTCGGGACACCTTAACAATGACAAAGGCCGCCTGCAGATATACTTCGATATATGTGGCCAAATCTTCTCATAATAATCGATCAGGTTTTGTTTTGTCAGCCCACAATCAGGCCAATAAATGCGATCCAAATTGGTAAACTTAATATTTGTGTCAACTGTGATTGAAGGCTTACATAATTGCCGGATTGTCTCCTCCATCTTTACGTCCTTAGTCGATTTATCTAAACGTATACCTTTGAAGCTCGCATGCCTTAAGCGACCATCCTTAGTTAAAGCTAAATACTCGATTTCAACAACCGTCGCGGGTCGGACGAATATTGCATTCTGCCGCTCTTTTGCACTGAGCGCCTTTGAAAACGGGCTATTTTTGGTCTTTGAGCCGTTCAATGTTTGGAATAATTGCTTTGCAATCTGGCGGCCGAAACCAGTTCCTACCCTGCCATTATAAATCAAATGTTTACCATCATAAGTGCCGACGAGCAAACTTGCGACTGCACCGGGCTCATTTATCGTAAACCCACCGACCACAAATTCCTGCCTGCTAATGCACCGAACTTTACGCCATTGATCTGAGCGAATACCCCGATAGACGCTATCTTTTCGTTTCGATACAATACCTTCTAAACCGAATTGGCGAATATGATTCAATACGACGCTACCACTCTCGTAAAAGGCTTCGCTTACAAAGAGCGGCGGTTTTGATTGTTTAAATAGTAGGGACAAGTGCCGCTTGCGCTCAACAAGTGGCCGCTCTCGCAGATCCACGCCGTTATAATAAATTAGATCAAATGCATAATAGGCCAACGCAGAATCTTTCTGGGTTAAGGCTGTTTGCAATAGTGAAAAATTGGTTCTACCGTCTTGATCAACCGCTGCAATTTCACCATCGATAATGGCGTTGATACAGGGCAGCATAGCAAAATACTTGCTAAGGGCTAAAAAATTCTCGCTCCACTCATTTCCTTGTCTGCTAAAAAACCGCACATTGCCACCATCTAATCTAACTTGCATGCGATAGCCATCAAACTTAACCTCATGGAGCCATTCATCGCTTTCTGGCGGTTTTGTGGCTGGCTTGGCGAGCATCGGTTTAAAAAATAGCGGGGTTTCGGCAACCTTTTTATAGGTCTTTAGCGCTTCGATACTAAGGCCCGATTTAACTGACAAAGGTTTGGTTCGGGTGATATCTTCTTTATCAGATGCGTATTCATCGATGGCTTTGATAAGCAACCAATTCTTGGCATCGCTACCACCTTTTTCCGCGATACGAACGAGATGCCATTTACCTTTAAGCTTCTGTCCATAAAGTTCAAACTGCAGATGGCCTTTTTTTAAGCCAAATGTGACATCACCAATTGGTTGCCAATAACCCCGATCATAGATCAGGGTCTCGCCAGCTCCATAATTGTTTTCAGGTATAATTCCTTCAAAATCCGCATATTCTATCGGATGATCTTCTACATGAACGGCGAGCCGCTTTTCTTTCGGGTTGAGGCTCGGTCCTCTGGTCACCGCCCAACTAAGAAGAACGCCGTCAAATTCCAGACGCAAATCATAATGCAGGCGTCTTGCGGCATGTTTGTGCATCATAAAGAGATTATTTGCATTGGATTGTTCTGTACCTGCAGGTTCAGGAGTTTTAGAGAAATCGCGTTTTTTTTTATAATGATCAAGAGGCATCTCAGACCACCCGAACTATGCCGCTTTCGCACTCTTTTTGAGCGCTTCAAGAAGTGAAATTGATTGCGGTTTACGTTTCGGTTTAATTCTTGGTAGTGATTTTCCTGCGATCTTCGCCTTAACCATGGAAATTAAAGCTTGCTCATAACGATCAGCAAAGCCAGCGGGATTGAATTGGCCGCGCTTTGTGTCGATGATGTGTTGGGCGAGATCAAGCATTTCTGGATCGCTTTTTTGCGATGTGATTGGTTTGAAAACTTCGTTCGATGACTTTATTTCATCGTGAAAATGAAGAGTCATCGCGATCAAACCATTAAAATCTGGATAAATTAGAACATAACGAAAGCGCCTAAACAAGACGACTGAAGCAATGCCGCCACATTTAGTTTGTTGCAACCCTTCAGCGATTAAACTAAATATGTCTGCATCCGCCTTCTCTGCAGGGGCTAGGTAATACGGTTTATCAAAAACCACACGCGGCACTTCGTTTAGACTGACAAATTGTGTTAATTGCAACGTTTTGTCCGCTTCTGGTACAACGTCTGCAATTTCCTTCTGCTCAAAATTAATGGTCTTTCCATCGCTATCAAAGCCTTTTGCTTGTTCATGGCTATCTAGCTCTTCGCCTGTTTCCTCATCGACCATGATCCGCTTTAGGGCGTGTCCGGTTTTGCGGTTAATTGTTCTGAATGAAAGCCGTTCAGCTGAGGAGACTGCGGTAAAGAGTTTTACAGAACACTTTAGCTCTGAAACCTCAAGTTCACCCTTCCAATTTGCACGCGGCGCCATACCTAACTCCTTACAAACACTACGCATTACTACTCATATAGGGTAGTTCTTTGAAGGAAAAAGGATTTTGCCGTGGCCCCACGACCTTTCTGGAAGGGTTATCTTAAATTTTCACTGGTGACCTGCCCTGTCGTAATGACACCAGCTGTAACAGATGGTGAGAGGGTGCGCTTCCATCTAATCAATGCAAAAACGGGCAATCGGTTGGTAAGCGTATACCGAGATAGTGTCACTAACGAAATTGTCGATAAAGACGATCAAACACTTGGATATCCGCTCAATGAGACTGATTTTATTCCAATCGAAGACGAAGATTTTGAGGCTGTACAGTTAGAAACCAGTAGAACCATCGAAATTGATAAGTTTATTGGCGCGGACGACATTAACCCAATATGGCTTAACCGCGCCCACTACCTTACGCCAAGTGACAAAGTCGGTGAGGAAGCGTTCTGTGTCATCAGAGATGCAATGATTAAAAGCAAGACCAACGCGGTTGCGCGGCTTGTTCTTTATCGTCGTGAACAGGCGGTTTTTTTAATAGCTGATGGTAAGGGTATTACCCTTTGGACAAGTCGCTTTGCAAATGAAGTACGGCCGGCTGAAGATTATTTTGGTGGCGACAAACTTACAAAGCCTAATCCGGGAAGCGTCAAATTGATCAAACAATTGATCAACAAAGATAAAATCGGCTGGGCAACCGACCGGTTAGTAGATCCGGTGCGTGAGAACTTGGCGAAGCTCATTGAGCAACGCAAGAAACAAGCGAAAAAGCAGTCCACAATTAAAACAGCAAAACCCAACATTGAGCGTGAAAAAAATAATGTAATCAATATTATGGACGCGCTCAGAAAAAGCATCGCGGCAGATAAAAACGGAACAAAAAAGAAAGACAAATGAAACGTGATAAAATTGAAATCCAACAGCCTCTATTGGCTAAGTGGGTTGACGCGCGCAATCGGCGGCATCGTCGCATCAACGATATAATTCCAAAATCCATTCAGCAGCTACTTTGAGCGAGTTCAGGGTGAATTAGCAGTTGGCTTTAAACCACGATCGATTATGACGAACTTATCAACACCGAGCTTTATACAAATTATTGCCAAACCATACTGAAATGATCGATGAAATTGCAATCATAAAAAACGAGCGGAAATTATATTCCGCCCGAGTAATGTAATTACGTTATATAAGGTTTGTTAGAACGTTCATCGGATGGGTGTGCAGCAGAAGTTAAAACTCAGATTTGTGTGAATATTTTAAATGACTGCGGTTGTGATAAAGCGTCATAACAGCAATTAAACTTAAAATTGCGATAAATGTTAGCCACAATCCAGGTACTGAATTCGCAAGCCAAGCGTGTCCACTTTGCAAATGTTGCCTGGCAACTTCTATAAGAAAGGTGCATATAAATGGCGTAAATCCACCAAAAATCGCAGTCGCTAAACTATAGGCGAGCGAAAAACCGGTCGCCCGTACTGAAGCTGGCATAATTTCTGCTAAAGCGACAACCATTGCGCCGTTATAAGTGCCGAAAAGGAATGAAAACCACAGGCCGACTATCAATAGATGAGCAAAACTGGGGGCACTCGCTAGCCAGGCCATCAGTGGAAATGCCGTCAAAACAGTAACGATCGTTGCTCCTAACAATAGAGGCTTGCGACCAACCTTATCACTAACGCTGCCCATAATTGGCAACCAGATAAAATTTGATAATCCAATACAAGCGGTGATAAATAAACTATTGAAACTACTTAGATGAAGCTCATGCATACCAAAAGTCGGCATATACGCAGTTATGAGATAGAAGGTTCCGGTGGTCATGCCAACCATCATCATTCCTAAAATGATAAGCTGGTAATCTTTAACGAGAGACCGTAAGACTTCGTGCAACTGTGGGCGTGTACTGCTTCTTTGGAAAACTTCGCTTTCTAACATTGTGCTGCGAATGTAAAATACCACTGGAACAATCAAGCAACCGATTATAAAAGGTATACGCCAACCAATGGTGCTCATAAATTGAAGCGAATAGTAGGAGTGTAAAAATACACCAATACCGCTGGCAAAGATGACCGAAACCTGTTGGCTGGCGGATTGCCAACTGACATAAAAACCACGATTGCTTGGCTTCGAAATTTCGGCAAGGTAGACCGATGTGCCGCCAAGTTCAGCGCCGCCTGAAAAGCCCTGCATCAACCGGCTGATGACAATGATGACTGGTGCCAATGCACCGATATAACCATAGGCTGGTGTCACCGCGATCAAAAACGTGCCAACAGCCATAATACTTAATGTCAGCAGTAGGCCATCTCGCCGACCCTTGCGATCTGTGTAAGCGCCGAGAAAAAAGGCGCCTAGGGGACGCATCAGAAAACCAGCACCAAATGCTGCCAACGATTTTAACAAGGCGGCTGATGGATTTTCAGATGGAAAAAATGTTTCTCCGATATATGATGCGTAATAACCATAAACCATGAAGTCAAACATCTCTAAAAAGTTGCCTGCCACCACACGGAAAATATCCATAAATTTATTGGGACGTCTCATTCGCCTCTCCTCCTAAGCGCCTAAATTGACGGAGTCTCGATAGCCTAATAAGTTGCTATTACAAGACTTAAAAATATTGCAATTTGATATGACCCCGTAATTTTCTGCGTTGTACTAATGCATTAAAATTAAAAATTATTTTGTTTTAAGAATTTTGTTTGCGATTTTGGAGTTATCATTCGGTCGGTTTAATCAAATGATAAGCACAAGTGTGTTCTTATAAACCCAAACCTCTCAAATTTTCTATAGATTTTTCCAGTGGAAATGCAAAAAGTCTAAGTAATTGTTTATTAACGAAAAAAACTAGTAATTGCTGTTAAAGCTATTGTTAATAAAGACACGATCGTTGCAGAATGATCATTGATTATTATTTGCGGCAGCGCATGATAAACAAGAGCGGTGCGAGGGCGCTGTTACTTTATTTTGTAATCTTATTTGGCCGGCGGATGGGATAGTTAAAGTTATTTTAAATTTATGAGTCATTATCTAGTTATCAAACATTTGTTTATCTACGTTGCTTCTCGGCGGGAACGCCTTACATGTAGGCTTGTTGATTTTTTAAGAGTTTAGATAGAGATTCGCCATTGGCTTGCGTTGTAATGTTTAGGCAAAAAAGAGCGCCGAAACCGCTCAAATCAATTTATCGAATGGCATAGATACCTGAATTATCGCATTACACACTTGGTTTACAATTTGGTTCTTAGCAATTGCTTAAATCTATGCGTTATTATTTTTAACGCTTGTAAATCGAGAATCGCTGTTGGCTTGGTTTGTGATATTTGGGCAAAAAAAGAGCGCCGTAAGCGCTCAAATATTTACTATGGAAAATTATTCGTTTGCTGGTCTATTCGACGACCTTTAGTGTCAGGCTGGTTACACCAATGGCAATGTTTGCACCCTCATGTGCTTCAACGCTTAGCGGTTGCAACGAAAACGTCTTATTAGAGCCAACGAGCAACTTGGCACCGGCGCCTACCCCTGCCGAAGCATCTACGTTCACGCCATTATAGCTTCCAGCAAGAATACCTTTGGAATAGGCGTCTTTACTGGCAGCCAAAACTAACCAAGTAAGCTGGCCTTTTCCCGTTTTTCCGATCTCAAGACCGTAGTTTTTTATCTGGCCGGTATATTTGTCATTCGCTTTGGTTTTGTCATTTGGTTGAAAAATGCAGGATAGGTTTTGGGATGATTTTATTAACTGGCTTGTGGTACCTTCACCAGTACAAATTAGCTTACCAACAGTCACTTTCTCCGCAGCAAAAGCGTTGGGACCAGCGAACAATGCCGCCGCAAAGGTTAAACCAATCATTCTATATAGAAGTTTTCTCATAACATAGCCTTTAATAATAATTGTCATTAATAAATATGGGAACAGGCGCAGATCCGGCAATATTAGAATAATCTTCAGCAACGATTAAGGCCCGAAACACCGGTTCCGTTTGGGCAATTAGACGTCGCATCTATCTCAAAATCCATTGGTTGACCGCAACATTTAGTAATCCTAGTTGTGTTCTTTGATATATTTAGTAAGGGCGGTTTTATGATGAGACATAACGTTATTGTCAGTTTATGGTTAATTTCAATTCTGGCATTGATGGTTACGCCAGGACGGGCAATTGAACTGAATAACCCTTATATCGGCCGCATTACCCCAGAGGGACCAGCCATCGGGCAACAGAATTATTTACTTGGCCACCCGCGCCCATCCTACGAGCCGCGGAATATCGAAAATCCAAAAACGTTTGGCCAGCCCAATCTAGGTCCAACCGATCAACAGCGGTCATGGTGTCGAACTCGGTATCGGTCTTATCGCCAATCTGACAATAGTTACTTAAACCACCTTGGTATTAGGAAGCCCTGCTTGATGCCATGACCAGACCCGCTTTGCCGTCGGGGATGCGCAGCCGAAACACGAAATTCACACCTATTTGATAGCGCAAGGTTTAAGTTGGAGCGCAATTTTTAATAGCTCTTGAACCACCGCTCATCTGAGTAGTCCAGCTCATGATAATATATTTGCGGAAGCGATAACATTTTTTATTTCTATAAAAGCCTGTCCCCTCCGTTGTTGACTCGAAAGGTCAACGAGTATGCGTTGGGACTGCGTCCTTCGGTCGGAATACGTTATGCGATTCACCATTTTTTTGATCAGTTTACAACCGATCGTTAGGTAAACGTCTGGGTTGATGCCAATACGGTATGAGGCGCGTTGCTCCTAACAAATTAATCATTCAGCATTGCAGTTTCAAAATTCAACAAATGCCACTCCCCGTGCTGATGTTGCAGTATGATTATTAACAATAGGCGCGCAGAGGCAAGACGTAGAACCCCACCCGCTCAGACGCGGGTGCGGAGCTCTGCTAAAAGTGCTGTCTCGGCACTTTACTTTTTTTGATTAGTTACGTTCCTTATCGACCAAGGCATTCGACTTTATCCAAGGCATCATGGCGCGTAGCTTTTCACCAACCTGTTCCAATTGATGGTTCTCGTTTATACGGCGTATTGATTTGAAGCGTGCAGCACCAGAG